>Ga0114974_10003444_pt1 | contig 11912 bp, 6 predicted proteins | sample S_130206_EF_Meta_FD_87318 | JGI IMG/M metagenome (GOLD analysis project Ga0114974, IMG submission 87318) | Freshwater microbial communities from Lake Simoncouche, Canada to study carbon cycling - S_130206_EF_MetaG | ecosystem: Environmental > Aquatic > Freshwater > Lake | place: Lake...
TCCGCTTCTGCGACGGCAAACGCGTCACCGAAGAACATGTGCGCAACCTCGCCGCCTGGCAACCCAACGGCAAGCGCACCGCCGAAATCCCCTTCATCGTCGTACGTATCGTGCTGCAGGATTTGATCGGCTTTGGCGCCTTGAACGACCTCTCGGCCATGCGCGCCGCCGCCGAGCGCCAGGGCCTGGCCGCCAGCAAGATCGAGCCGCTGGTACCCGTTGACGTGGTGGTCGATCACTCGGTCGAGATCGACGTCTACAACCAGCCCGATGCCGTGCAGCGCAATCAGGAAATCGAATTCGCGCGCAACGCCGAGCGTTATCGCTTCGTCAAATGGGCGCAGGGCGCGTTTGAAACCGTCCGCGTCGTCCCGCCCGGCAACGGCATCATTCACCAGATCAACATGGAATACCTGTCGCGCGGCGTCTGGGAAAAAGACGGCGTGTGGTTCCCCGACACCGTCTTTGGTACCGACTCGCATACAACGATGGTCAATGGTATCGGCGTCGTCGCCTGGGGTGTCGGTGGCATTGAAGCCGAAGCCGGCATGCTCGGCCAGCCCAATGCCTTCCTCACGCCGGATGTCGTCGGCTGCCATCTGACCGGCCGACTGCGCGAAGGCGTGACCGCTACCGATCTCGCGCTAACCGTCACCGAACTCATGCGCAAAACCAAAGTCGTCGGCAAGTTTGTCGAGTTCTACGGCGAAGGTGCCGCGGCATTGACCGCCGCCGACCGTTGCACGGTTGCCAACATGGCCCCCGAATACGGCGCGACCATGGGCTACTTCCCGGTCGACGAAAAAACGGTCGAATACTTCCGCACCACAGGCCGCGAGCCGGAACAAGTCGAAGCGATCGAGGCCTACTACAAGGTGCAGGGCCTGTTCGGCATGCCGAAGCCCGGCGACATTGATTACTCGCAAACCGTCGAACTGGATTTGAGCACCATCGTACCCAGCCTGTCCGGCCCGAAGCGCCCGCAGGATCGCGTCAACCTTCCCGACCTCGGCCAAAACTTCGACACGCTGTTCGCCGCCCCACTCGACAAGAACGGCTACGCCCGCTCAGCCACCGATCTCAACCGCCGCGAAGCCAGCGGCCATGCAGAATTCGACGTCGGTCATGGCGACGTGTTGATCTCGTCGATTACGTCGTGCACCAACACCTCCAACCCGGCGCTGTTGATCGCCGCCGGCCTGCTCGCCAAGCGCGCCGTCGAACGCGGCCTCACCGTGAACCCCCGTGTTAAAACTTCGCTCGCCCCGGGCTCCAAAGTAGTCACCGATTACCTGCGTGATGCCGGTCTGCTGCCCTTCCTTGAAAAACTTGGCTATGGCGTTGTTGCTTATGGCTGCACCACCTGCATGGGTGCCGCCGGTCCGCTCGACGCCAAGATCGAAGAGGCGGTGGTATCGAAGGACCTCGTCACTTGCGCCGTGCTCTCGGGTAACCGCAATTTCGAAGCCCGCGTACACGCCAATCTGCGCGCCAATTACCTCGCCAGCCCGGCTCTCGTCGTTGCCTATGGCATTGCCGGCACCGTGCGCACCGATCTGACCAAAGATCCACTCGGCATGGGCAGCGACGGCAAACCGGTCTATTTGAAAGACGTCTGGCCGACTGATGCCGAAGTTGCCGCACTGATGAAGTTCGCCGCTAACGCCGATCACTTCCGCAAAGAATACGGCGATCTCTCAGGCAACAAAAAACTCTGGGATGCGATTCCTACCATCAAGGGCGCAGTCTACGAGTGGGATCCAAAATCGACTTTCATCAAAGAGCCGCCGTTCTTTCAGGGCGTCACGCGTCAGCTCGGCAAGGTCAGCAACATCACCAGCGCCCGTGCACTGGCCATCCTCGGTGACTCGATCACCACCGACCACATCAGCCCGTCGACCAAGATCAAACCGGGCACTCCCGCCGGCAAATGGCTCGAACCGTTCAAAGACCATCCGCCCGCGGAATGGGGCCACTTCGGCGTGCGCCGTTGCAACCACGAACTGATGGTGCGCGGCACTTTCGCCAACGTGCGCCTGAAGAACGCCGTCGCCCCCGGTAGCGAAGGACCGATCACCAAACACATGCCCGATGGCGCGCAGATGACCATCTTCGAAGCTTCCGAGCTGTATCAACAGGCTGGCACGCCGTGCGTCATTTTCGGCGGCGACGATTACGGCATGGGCTCGTCACGTGACTGGGCGGCGAAGGGCGTACAACTGCTCGGCGTCAAAGCCGTTATCGTCAAGAGCTTTGAGCGTATCCATCGCGCCAACCTGATCGGCATGGGCGTCGTACCGCTGCAGTTCAAACCCGGTACCGACGTCAAGACGCTGGGCATCGACGGCACCGAAACCTTCACCATCGAGGGTCTCGAAGACGGCAACGTCAAACCACTGCAGGATCTGACGATGACCATCACGCGCGCCGACGGCAGCACGCAGCAGGTGCCGCTGACGCTGCGCATCGACACCGCGATCGAGGTGGATTACCTCAAACACGGCGGCATCCTGCCCTATGTGTTGCGCCAGCTTCTGGCCGAAGCCGCTTAACATCCAACCATTACTGTTAAAACTGTAAAACCAAACGGAGAACCGCAATGCCGCACAATCTTTTCAATTCGCTGCAGGAATTCAAGCTCAAGTCGGGCAAGACCGGCCAATATTATTCGCTCGCCGCGCTGGAAAAAGCCGGGCTGGGCAAAGTCTCGCGCCTGCCGGTCAGCCTGCGCGTGGTGCTCGAATCGGTGCTGCGCAATTGCGACGGCAAGCGCGTCACCGAAGACGCCGTGAAAGCATTGTCCGCATGGAAACCCAATGGCGAGCGCACCCAGGAATTGCCCTTCGTGCTGGCCCGCATCATGTTGCAGGACATGGCGGGTTTCCCGGCGCTCAACGACTTTGCCGCCATGCGCGCCGAAGCCAAACGCCAGAACTATGATCCGACCAAGATCGAGCCGCTGGTGCCGGTTGATCTCGTCGTTGACCACTCGGTCGTCGTTGACGTCAGCGACTCCGCGGGCGCACTACGCAAGAACATGGAAATCGAATTCGAGCGCAACGGCGAGCGCTACACCTTCCTGAAATGGGCCAAGGCCGCCTTCTCCGGCATCCGCGTCGTGCCGCCGGGCAACGGCATCTGCCACCAGGTCAACCTCGAGTACCTGTCGCGCGGCGTCTGGGAAAGAGACGGCATTTATTATCCGGATTCAGCGGTCGGCACCGACTCGCACACCACCATGGTCAACGCCATCGGCGTCCTGGCCTGGGGCGTGGGCGGTATCGAAGCCGAAGCCGGCATGCTCGGCCAGCCCTACTACTTCCTCGAACCCGATGTCGTCGGCGTGCACATGAGCGGCAAGCTGAACCCCGGCGTTACCGCCACCGACCTCGTGCTGACCGTCACCGAACTGCTGCGCAAGGCCAATGTCGTCAACAAGTTCGTCGAATACTTCGGCGAAGGTGCAGCCTCGCTGACGCCGACCGATCGCGCCACCGTCGCCAACATGGCGCCAGACTACGGCGCGACTTGCGGTTTCTTCGCCATCGACGACAAGACGCTCGAGTACTACCGCATGTCGGGCCGCGAAGAACATGTCGATGCCATTGAGTCCTATCTCAAGGCGCAGGGCATGTTCGGCATTCCGAAAAAAGGCGAGATCGATTACTCGCAAGTCGTCGAACTCGATCTGTCGACCGTGCGCCCGAGCGTGTCCGGTCCGAAGCAGCCTGAGGAGCGCATCAACCTCGAGGGCATCAAAGACCGCTTCACCGATTTGTTCGCGAAACCTCTGACTGAAAGCGGTTACAACAAACCCGCCGCCGACATGGCACAGCGTTTTGCGGTGGCCAACAAAGCCATCGGTGACGTCGGCCATGGCGATATCGGTATTGCCGCCATCACCTCCTGCACCAACACCTCGAACCCGTGGGTATTGCTCGCCGCCGGCTTGCTCGCCAAGAAGGCTGTCGAGCGCGGCATGAAACCGCACCCGCGTGTGAAGACCTCGCTGGCGCCGGGCTCGAAGGTGGTTACCGCCTACCTCAAGGATTCGGGCCTGCTGCCCTACCTCGAGCAGCTGGGCTTCTACGTCGTCGCCTACGGCTGCACCACCTGTATGGGTCTGGCCGGCCCGCTCGACAAAGATCTCGAAGAATCCATCGTCAAGAACGACGTCATCTCTGCCGCTGTGCTCTCGGGCAACCGCAACTTTGAAGCGCGCGTGCATCAGAGCCTGAAAGCCAACTTCCTGATGAGCCCGCCGCTGGTAGTGGCTTTTGCGCTCGCCGGCACCGTGCTGAAGAACGTCGAAACCGATCCGCTCGGCAACGACAAAGATGGCAAGCCGGTGTTCCTGAAAGACCTCTGGCCGACACCGGAAGAAGTCGATGCCGTGATGAAGTTCGCCACCAACCCGGCAAACTTCAAACGCGAATACGGCAACCTCGACGGCGCCAAAGATCTCTGGGACGCGATTCCGGAAGCCAAGGGCGCGCTGTTCGACTGGGATGCGAAATCGACCTACCTGCTCGAACCGCCGCTGTTTGACGGCTTCAAAAAGGAATTGCCGGAAATCACCGATGTCAAAGGCGGCCGCGCGCTGGGCCTCTTTGGCAACAAGCTGACCACCGACCACATCAGCCCTGTCGCGCCGATCCGCAAGGGTACGCTGGCCGGTGACTGGCTGGTCGCTGCCGGCAGCACCGACCTCTCGAGCTTCGGTTCACGCCGCACCAACCATGAAGTCATGGTGCGCGGCGCTTTCGCCAACCCGCGCATCAAGAACCTGATGATTCCGGGCAGCGAAGGCGGTGTCACGCTGCACCAGCCGGATGGCGCAAAGACGACGATTTACGAAGCGTCGATGCAATATCAGCAAGACGGCGTACCGTTGTTCGTGTTTGGCGGCGAAGCCTACGGCACCGGCTCCTCACGCGACTGGGCGGCCAAGGGCACGCAAATGCTCGGCATCAAAGTCGTTGTCGCGCGTGGCTACGAGCGTATTCACCGCTCCAACCTCGTCGGCATGGGCGTCTTGCCCTGCCAGTTCAAAGGGGATGACACCATCCAGTCACTGAAGATCGATGGCAGCGAAACCTTTGATCTGCTCGGCGTCGTTGGCGGCAACGTCAAACCGCTGCAGGACGTCACGCTGGTGATTCATCGCAAGGACGGCACCACGCAAAACGTCACCGTCACCCTGCGCGTGGATTCGCCGATTGAGGTCGAATACCTGAAGCACGGCGGGATTCTGCCGTACGTGCTGCGCGAACTGATGTCGGCGTAAGCGCGGTCGGCGTAAGAAACGCAGTCGGCGCACCACGCCGGCTTCCAAGGTAATAAAAAGAAACCCCGCTACGGCGGGGTTTCTTTTTGGCGTGACCAGGCGGCACAGGCTGTTACTCAACCGTCGTTTTGTACGGGTGGCCCAAGCCTCTGCCGACGCGTTTAATCGGCGTATTCGGCGCAATGCGCTGCGCTTATTGACGCCCTACCACGGCAAACCGTATTGCTCGCGCTCTGGTGAACATGGCAGCCGCCGCCTGCATGCACGTCGAATTGCGCGTGCTGGAGGCGGCCTGACGGCTCAGCATTGCCCCACAGAAATACGCGGTTACCCACCAATCGCCGCATTCACCCTCGGCATCACCTGCTCCGCCATCAAGGTCATTGAACGCTGCGCCAGCGCAACGTCAGCCCAATCGTGGCCGGCATATAAGAGCGTTCCAAAGTCACCGACCGATTCGCGGAATGCCAGAATCTGCTCGACCACATGCTCAACACTGCCGCAGATGACCAGCGTATCAAGCAAATATTCAACCGTGACAGCGGCGTCGGGCATCGAGAGATCGCGTTTGAATATATCGACACTACCGCCGCTACTTTTGCGTTTGGTTAGCAGATTCCAATAATAAAACCCGTACGGGCCGTCAGGGTCACGCGCATAACGGCGCGCGCTTGCATCATCATCGGCAACGAACACGCTTTTACAAATACGCCAGTGATCGCGGTCGGCACGACGGCCGACCGCGGCGCAACCCTGTTCAACCTGCGGCCAATGCGTGGCCGCCCAGACAGGTTGCAGAAAGTTCGCGGTGATCGCCTGCCAGCCGCGCGCGCTAGCCGCTGCCAGGCCCTTTGAATGCGGCACCACAGCGGTCACCACGATCGGCGGATGCGGCTGCTGATAGGGCTTTAACATCACACCCTGCCCGACTTCCGGCAGCAGCGTGCGTTCGGTGGTCAGGTTCCAGTATTTGCCCTTGCGCTGGTAGGGCGCATCTACGGTCCACAACGCAATAATGTGATCAATCGCCTCGACAAACATGGCATTTCGATCGGCGTCGAGATTGCCCAGCATTTCCATGTCCGAGCGCAAGCCGCCGGGCCCGATGCCAAACAGAAAACGGCCTTCGAGCAGATGATCAACCATCGCCACCGTCGCTGCCACCTGGGCCGGATGATTATTCGGCAAATTCACCGTGCCGCTGCCCAACTTGATCTGCGTCGTTTCACTGGCCAGGCTGGCGATGAAGGCAAGGCACGACGCGATCGTCTCGCAGCGGTCAGTGGTGTGTTCGCCGATGAAGGCTTCGCGATAACCCAAGCGATCGGCCAGCAAGATGGCCGCGCGGTCTTCTTTCAGCGTCTCGGTGACATTGCGCCCGGGCGGATGCATCGGCATGGTGAAAAATCCGAGTCGCATGATCCTCCCGTTGCAAGCAGGCTATGAGTGCGCGAGCTGCTGGCCGTGCTCGCGGGTGTCGTGAAAGCCAACCTGCGGCCAGCGTTCCATCGCCAGTTGCAGGTTATATTTGTTCGGCGCGAGATACACCGGATTGTCATCGACATCGCGCGCCATGTTGATGGCGAGCTCTTTCTCGAAATTCTTGCGCACCGTGTCGTCTGGAAAGGTCAGCCAGCGCGCGGTATGGATGTTGGCGTTGTCATACACCGCGTCAACGTTGTATTCGCTTTGCAGGCGTTGCGCTACCACCTCAAATTGCAACTGGCCGACTGCGCCCAGCAACAGCGTGTTGCCCGAACCCGGATCGAACACCTGGATCGCGCCCTCCTCGCCGAGCTCCTTCAAGCCTTTTTGCAATTGCTTGGCCTTAAACGGATCGCGCGGACGGCCGATGCGGAACATCTCCGGGGCAAAGTACGGAATGCCCTTGAAGCCCAGTTGCTCGCCTTCGGTCAAGGTGTCACCGATCTGCAACTGACCATGATTGTGGATGCCGATGATGTCACCGGCCACCGCATCCTCGCTGCGCACGCGTTCGTTCGCCATAAAGGTCAGCGCGTTGGCGAGCTTCATTTCACGTCCGGCGCGCACGTGCATGACCTTCATCCCCGGCGTATAGCGCCCTGAGCAGACGCGGAAGAACGCAATGCGATCGCGATGCTTGGGGTCCATGTTGGCCTGGATCTTGAAGACAAAGCCGCTGAACGGCGCCTCTGCCGGCTCAACCATGCGTGGCCCGCCATCACGTGACTGCGGCGGTGGCGCCCAATCAATCAGCGCCTGCAGGATTTCCTGGACGCCGAAATTGTTGATGCCGGAACCGAAGAACACCGGTGACTGCCGGCCGGCCAGAAACTCATCGAGATCAAACGGTGAACTGGCGCCGCGGATCAAATCCACATCACGGCGCAGTGCGGCCATCTCGTCGGGGAATAATTCATCGAGCCGCGGATTGTCGAGGCCGACGATGTTTTCGCTCTCGTCGTTGCGACGCTCTTCACCGGGCGTGAAACGGACCAGACGATCCTGTTGCAAATCAAACACGCCGCGGAAGGTCTTGCCCATGCCGATCGGCCAGCTCACTGGCGCGCAATCGATCTTCAGCACCGATTCGATTTCTTCCAGCAACTCGACCGGCTCGCGCACTTCGCGATCCATCTTGTTGACGAAGGTGATGATGGGCGTGTTGCGCAGGCGGCAGACTTCAAGCAGCTTGATGGTCTGCGTCTCCACACCCTTGGCCGCATCAATCACCATGACCGCGGCGTCCACCGCGGTCAGCACGCGATAGGTATCCTCGGAGAAATCCTCGTGACCCGGAGTGTCGAGCAAATTAACGGTATGCCCTGAGTATTCAAATTGCATGACCGAACTGGTGACCGAAATGCCACGTTGCTTTTCGATTTCCATCCAGTCCGAGGTGGCGTGACGCGAGCTCTTGCGCGCCTTCACCGTTCCGGCCAACTGAATCGCGCCGCCGAACAGCAGCAGCTTTTCTGTCAGTGTGGTCTTGCCCGCATCGGGGTGGGAAATAATCGCAAAGGTGCGCCGCTGCGCCACATCCCGCAAACGCTCGGTCGATAAATTCGGTGTGCTCATCGCATCAGGTTTTCTGCATCAAAACATCAAGCCAAACAAAAAACCGCCGGCCGGATGGCGGCGGGCGGCAACAGTGGCGTGCATTATAGCAACCCACAACCGCCTTTCGCGCCGTAAGTTGCGCGCGTCCAGCCCACCACGGACGCGGCCCCGGCGCGTCATCGTCTGCGCAGCTGGCGCGGCGATGCGGTTAAAATGGCTGAAAGAAAATCCTCCCGTGACCATCGCCGCCACCTTTCAGATTGAGTTCAGGCAGTTTCTCGACGCCACCGGCCGCGTGGTCGGCGCGCTGCCCGACTTTGCCCGCGACACCACCGCCCTGGTACGCTTTTACGAAGCGATGGTGCTGATGCGTACCTACGATGCCAAAGCGGTCGCGCTGCAACGCACGGGCCTGCTGGGCACCTATGCCTCGCTCCTCGGCAAGGAAGCGGTCGATGCCGGCATCGGTCTGGCGATGCGCCCGGAGGACGTTTTTCTCGGCACCTATCGCGACAACGGAGTGCAGATGTTACGCGGCGTGAGCCTGCGCGAATTGTTACTCTACTGGGGGGGCGACGAACGCGGCAGCGATTTTGCAGTACCGCGGCAGGACTTCCCGGTCAGCATCACCATTGCCTCGCAATGTCTGCACGCCGCCGGCGTCGCCTATGCGATGCAACTGCGGCGACAGCCACGGGTGGCGTTATGCACGATTGGCGACGGCGCCACCTCCAAGGGCGATTTCTACGAGAGCCTCAACGCCGCAGGCACATGGCGTCTGCCGCTGGTGTTCTTCATCACCAACAATCAGTGGGCGATCTCGGTGCCGCGTCAAATGCAAAGTGCCGCACAGACACTGGCCCAAAAAGGCATCGCCGCCGGAGTGCCCGGCGTGCAGGTTGACGGCAACGATGTGATTGCGGTTCATCATGCCGTCGTCGAAGCGCTCGAGCGCGCGCGGCGTGGCGACGGCGCGACCGTCATCGAGGCCGTCACCTACCGGCTGGCCGATCACACCACCGCCGACGACGCCTCGCGTTACCGTGCACCGGAAGAAGTAGCCGCAGCCTGGCAGCGTGAACCCATTCTGCGCCTGCGCAATCATCTGTCAGCCGCAGGCGTCTGGGACAAGGCGCGCGAAGACAACCTGCTCAAGCGCTGTAACAGCGAGGTGCAGGCGGCGGCCCAGGCCTATCTCGACACTGCCGCGCCACCGGCCGCACAGATGTTCGACCAACTCTACGCCACGCTACCTGCCGCCTATGCGGCGCAGACCGCGGCCTTGCTCAAACGGGCGGAAGACCATGGCACAGATCACACTGGTTGAGGCCGTTAATCTGGCACTGGCACGCGCCATGGCCGACGACCCCGACGTTGTCGTGCTGGGCGAAGATGTCGGCCGCGACGGCGGCGTGTTTCGCGCCACGCTGGGCTTGCTCGATCGCTTCGGCAGCGGCCGTGTGGTCGACACCCCGCTCGCAGAAAACCTGATCGCCGGCATGAGCATCGGCATGGCCGCTGAAGGTTTGACGCCGGTCTGTGAAATCCAGTTCTCCGGGTTTGCCTATGCCACCATTGACCAGATCATCAATCACGCCGGTCGTATGCGCCATCGCACGCGCGGCCGCCTGGCCTGCCCGATGGTGCTGCGCACGCCCTGCGGTGCCGGCATCCACCCACCCGAGCACCACTCGGAAAGCCCGGAGGCGATGTTTGCCCACATCCCCGGCATTCGCGTCGTCTATCCGTCCTCGCCGCGCCGCGCTTATGGCCTGTTGCTGGCAGCGATACGCGACCCCGATCCGGTGGTATTTCTCGAACCCACGCGCCTCTACCGCCTGTTCAAAGAAGAAGTCGCCGACGATGGTGTGGCGCTGCCGCTCGACACCTGCTTTACCCTGCGCGAGGGCACCGACATCACGCTGGTCAGTTGGGGGGCGATGGTCTACGAAACGCTGCAGGTCGCCGATGAACTCGCAGCCCAGGGCGTGTCCTGCGAAGTCATTGATGTGGCCACGCTGAAGATCATGGACATCGACAGCATCCTCGCCTCGGTCGCGCGCACCGGACGCTGCGTCATCATCACCGAGGCGCCGCGGCATTGCAGCGTCGCCTCAGAAATCGCCGCCGCGCTGGCCGACGAAGGCCTGCTGACACTGCTTGCCCCGGTAGCCCGCGTCACCGCTCCCGACATCATCGTGCCGCTGCCGCGCCTCGAACAGCATTACCTGCCCGGCCGCGCACAGATCCTCGACGCCATCCGCAAAACCCTTGAATTCGCTTGAGCCTTTATGAAAATTTTTAAACTTCCCGATCTCGGCGAAGGCCTGCAGGAAGCGGAGATCGTACGCTGGCATGTCAAAACCGGCGATACGGTCGAACAAGACGCGCCACTGCTGTCGGTGGAAACCGCCAAAGCCATCGTCGATATTCCCTCACCGTATGCCGGTCGCATATTGCGTCTGTTTAGCGCCGAACATGATGTCGCACACGTCGGCGCGCCGCTGGTTGGCTTTGAAGGCGGTGACGATGACAGCGGCAGCGTGGTCGGCAAGGTCGAGGTCGGTCAGGCCGTCGTCGCCGAGGCACCCGCCGCCGCCACCGCGCTCGCCCATGGCATTAAGGCGACCCCGGCGGTGCGCGCGTTGGCGCGCCGGCTGAATGTCGATCTGACCATGGTTACCCCGACCGGCGCCGAGGGCTTGGTCACCAGCAACGATGTGCAACGCGCCGCGCGCATCCTCGCCGGGCTCGGCCCGCAGGAGTTGCTGCGTGGCGTGCGCCGCGTGATGGCGCAAAGCATGACGCTGGCGCATGCCGAGGTCGCCTCTGCCACGCTGATGGATGACGCCGACCTCCACGCCTGGCAATCTGGTGAAAACGTCATGCTGCGGCTGATCCGCGCCATCGTTGCCGCCTGCCGCGCCGAACCCTCGCTCAACGCCTGGTACGACAGTCAGGCCGCCGGCCGCCGCTTGCTGCCGAATGTCGACATCGGCATCGCGGTTGACACCGCCGACGGGCTGCTGGTGCCGGTGCTACGCAACGTCGAACAGCGCAGCGCCGACGATCTTAAAGAGGCCTTGCCGCGTTTGATCAAAGCGACTCGCGAGCGCAAGGTGCCGCCTGAAGATTTGCGCGCCAATACCATCACGCTCTCCAACTTCGGTCCGATCGCCGGACGTTACGCCTCGCCCATCGTCTTGCCGCCCACCGTCGCCATCGTCGGCGCCGGGCGTATACGCGACGAGGTGGTGGCCTTCCACGGCGCGCCGGCGGTGCATCGCGTCGTGCCGCTGTCGGTCACCTTCGATCACCGCGCCGTCACCGGCGGCGAGGTCGGCCGTTTTATGGCGGCGATGATCACGGATCTACAACGCGCCGATTAATTTCAGCCCATTACCCGCAGGAGCAACTTCAGCATGTTTTTTCAGGCCCCACCCGTAGTCCAGACCGAAGTGTTCGCCAGTGTGCCCGACCGCCTGCGCAAAAAAGGCCAGCCGGCGAGCTGGATCGACGCCAACCATCCGGGTTCCGGCATCGACTGTTTCCTCGAAGGCCCGGCCTTCGACCGCGCTGGCAA
>Ga0114974_10003449_pt1 | contig 11902 bp, 7 predicted proteins | sample S_130206_EF_Meta_FD_87318 | JGI IMG/M metagenome (GOLD analysis project Ga0114974, IMG submission 87318) | Freshwater microbial communities from Lake Simoncouche, Canada to study carbon cycling - S_130206_EF_MetaG | ecosystem: Environmental > Aquatic > Freshwater > Lake | place: Lake...
CTACCCGCGAGAGTGATCAGTGCGACGTTACATCGGCCTGACGAAATTGCGTCAACTGCATGCGAAACATGAATGAGCGGAGAGCAACCACCCGCATCGGTCGAATCAATGTGTCGAAGCTTAAGGTTCATGTGGTCAATGAACCAGTTCACGTTAGAGCCGGGAATGTCCCTGCCGCCAAAAAATCCGTCGACATCCGTCGCGCTTAGGCCAGCATCTTTCAGCGCACCAAATGCACACTCAGCATGTAATTGAACAAGCGACTTGTCTGGTGCATTGCGCGTTGGATGCTCAAAAATCCCTGCTATGTAGGCTTTATCGTTTCGCTTCACGCTTTCAACCACTCTGTTAAAAAATAAAAATTAATTAGCACTGGCTCCGGCCAGCTTGACAATAGCGCCCCAGCGATCGACTTCATCGGTATGAAACTTTTTTAACTCGGTGCGTGTCATTTTTTGCCAATGTAAGACATTATCAATCCCCAATTGAGTCAACCTCTCTACATAATCGGGATCTGACGCAATCTCTCTTGATACAGACCACAGCTTTTGAGCGATATCGTTAGGTGTTCCTGCGGGTACTGCAAGTCCAAACCATGCGCTGAGATCAAACTCTTTGTATCCCAGTTCAGACAGGCTTGGCACCCCAGGCAATGAAACCGTTCTCTTGACGCTCGTGACCGCGAGTGCGCGTAAGCGACCGTCGTCAACCATCGGTTTGCCATTGGCCGGTGGATAAAACAGATAGTCGATCCGGCCACCAATCAGGTCTGTAATGGCTGCAGGGCCAGAGGCATAGGGAATGTGTGTCGTGCGTATCTTTGCAATCGAGTTCAGGTACTCGGCTGACAGGTGGTTTAATTGCCCGCTGCCTGTCGTGCCAAACGATAGTTTGTCTGGATTCTTGTTTGCAAAATTAACGATGTCAGCAACAGATTTCCAGGGAGAGTCTGCTTTGACAAGAAGAGCAACTGGAGTCAGGCAGATCAGAGCGATTGGCTCTAGGTCGACGATTGGGTTGTAGCTGAGCCCTTTCTCGCGAAACAGCTCTGGGTTGATAGCGGAGGGGCCCGTGTTGGTAACCAAGATGGTGTACCCATCAGGCGCCGACTTGGCGGCCGCGGAGTAGGCGATTGCGCCACTTGCACCACCTTTGTTATCGACAACAACAGGTTGCCCAAGTTTTTTAGACAAACGCGCTCCAAACTCTCTTCCGATAATGTCTGCGAACGAACCGGCAGGTGCGGGAACGATCATCTTGATAGGTCGATCGGGATAGGTTTGTGCCATCGAAATAGCTGGGCCGACACACAGAAATAGTAGAGCCAAAAACTGTTTTAATTTACGATTGGTCATTATGCACTCCGCGGGGGGTGTTGGTTTAATTAATGCTGCGTTCCTTGTTAGTCCAATACACAGCGCGTAACGCCTTCTTATCTAGCTTTCCAAGTGGGGTCAGCGGCAATACATCGACAAAATCCACCGTCTTTGGTGCTTGGACCGCACCCTTGGCCGACTTCACTCTCTGGGTCAGTTCTTGTGCAGACACGTCGTAGCCCGCTTTAAGGACGACGACCGCTTTAACCGCTTCACCCCAGTCTGCATCCGGTATCCCAATCACGGCAACCGATGCGACAGCAGGGTGTGAAGCGATTACGTCTTCTACTTCCTTTGGATACACGTTAAAGCCACCGCTGATGATCATATCTTTTGCGCGGTCGACGATAAAGAAGTAGCCCCGTTCATTTTGATAGGCCAGATCGCCTGAGTAGAGCCATCCATGTCTGAGTGCGAGAGCCGTGAGTTCTGGCTCTTTAAAATAACCCTTCATGACTAGGTCGCCACGAATACAAATTTCACCGACTATGCCTCTTGGAACCTCTTGCCCCTCATTGTCTAATATTTTTACTGTAGCTCCGGGGTAGGGCTTTCCGGCCGAAGCAAGCAACGAATCATCCAAATGATCAACCTCAGACAAACCCAGCACCGTACTTGGGGCCTCGGTCAACCCGTAATGTTGCATTAGGATGGGGCCAAGTAACTCTCTCGCTTGTAAGAGTCGTGGCGGTGAAATGGGTGCCGCGCCATACATCAGCATGCGTAAGCCTGCTTTTGCCAAAAGATGACTCTTTGGATGATCGAGTAAGCGATAGATCATGGTTGGCACTAAGTACAACGCATTGGCCGCCCCGGCTGTAATGTCAGTGATGAGTCTGTCTGGGTCAAAGCCGTCGTGGAGTACAACCGTACCCCCATGCCATAGCGCCGGCACAATCATCGCGCCGGCCGCATGCGATAAAGGGGTCGAGCACAGCAAGCGCAGGTCGACCCAGTTGTGGCCGGCCATCCTGAAGAGGGCATTGGTTGCAAGCGAACAGCTCGTGCCCATAACGCCTTTCGATTTCCCTGTTGTGCCCCCTGTGTAAATTAAACGAACGATATCGTCGGGCTGACTGAGATCGGTCAGTACTGAGCTAATAGTGGGGTCGAATTTATCCCACAGTCCCATCTCATCGGAGGTTTTATCGTGACTAAAAATATCGAATGGTTGCGTGGAGCGCTGCTTTAGTTCTTTAGCTCTTTGTAATCGAGACTCGTCAACAATTAGTATTTTCGCTTCACAGTTATTCAAAATATACAGTTGATCGTCAATACCCCCAAGCGGCTGAAGTGCAACGGATCTGAAACTGCCGATGTAACAGGCTGCCATCACTACAAAAACGTCCGCGCGATTACCGCACATTTGGACAATCGTGTCGCTACGCTTTAGACCCAAAGTTTCAAAGGTCTCCAATAAATAGGCGATTCTTTGGGCAATAGTGTCGTAAGTAATGTGCGTACCATCAGGATTAACAAATGCTGAGCGCGTCGGATAACGACTTAGCAAATTAACAATCATGCCGCCCATCGTTGGACCAGCGTAAGTCATATCTAATATTGGTTCATTAGAATTTTTCATGTTGCGCTCTATTTTTGTGCCGCGATTTTTATAAGAGTCATTCGTCCCCAACAAAAGGTAACTGACTACGCCTCGGATGGCAAGCATTGTGCTCGGCCTATTGGACAACCGCTTGATATGTTATATATTGATATATAGTATACCGATGAGCCTTGCGGAGGGTCGTTGCCTTGCAACCGCACCAGGTCCCGCCCAACAATCCCAATCGTATTTTTTTATGAACTCAGAAAAATTTAACGTCGCCATGCACACAGACAAGCGAGTTGGCTTCATCGGTCTAGGCCTGATGGGTGGTGGCATGGCGATGAATATTCTAAAAAAACATGGTCAGCTAAACGTTTGTGACCCTGACGAGGCTGCAGTCGCGCGCCTCGTCGCACTCGGCGCGACGCGCATGGCCTCAGCTCAAGAACTCGGCGCTGCGTGCGATATCGTGTTGTTGTCTTTACCTGACCCTTCAATCTCTCTCGCAATTGCCTTAGGCCCCGATGGCCTAGCCGAGCATCTTGCACCCGGATCGGTCGTCATCGGGATGTCAACCGATGGCATTGACGCCGTGCGTCAGTTACACGCAGCACTGCAAGCGCGTGGCATCAGTTTTATCGATTGCCCTGTCGGCAAAGGGCCGCCAGCCGCTGCGGCCGGTGACCTGCGCTTGTTCGCTTCCGGCGATCAGGCGACTTGCGCCTCACTAAATTGGCTTTTATCGATGATGGGCAGCACGATCGATTACTGTGGCCCGGTGGGTTCCGGTCAAGCCATCAAGCTCGCCAACAATTTGCTGTCGTGTGGTTACGGCGCTTTGATTTCTGAAGCCTATGCCATGGTTAAAGAGGCAGGCGCAGATTTGAATATTTTCTGTGATGCCTTACCGCAAACTGCAGCTAACAGCTGGCCACTGCAAAACGTCTTCATTCCCAAGGCGTTTCAGGGCGACTTTACCCCGTACTTTCGACTATCTGCTGCCCACAAAGACTACAAGCTTGCGATCGCAATGGCCGACGCGCTAGGAACGCCGAGTCGAACTGCAAAGACCGTACTTGAGTACTACGCTCTCGCGACGCAGGCAGGTCACGGTGCCCGCGATTTTGGTGCCTTGGCACTTGTCAATAACCCAGAGCTCTTGCGTGAGTAAGATAGGCGGTGCGCCAGCCAGCAAGCGCTCGACCGCAAAGCGCAAGCCGCCAAGCCCAGCTGCGGATGCTGTCATGAGCTTATATCGAAGCAGCCCTGTTGCCATGCACCGTCAGTTGTCTCAACTCTTGCGCGACGCGATCACCAACGGCGTTTACAAGCAGGGCGACCGCATCGCAACCGAGCAAGAGCTTTCTCTGAAATATGGTGTCTCGCGCATCACCGCCAGGCAAGCTGTCATTCAACTCGTATCTGAAAACCTTCTAGTTCGTCGCCAAGGAAAAGGAACCTTCGTCACTGCACGTCCCGTTAAGCATGATCTCGTCGAACTACACGGTTTCTTTGATGCGTTAGTCGCCAGGGGGATTCATCCTGAGATCCAGTTGATCGAGTTCAGCAAACTAGAACCACCGGCACGCGTTTCTGAAAAACTACAGTCAGACAACAAACAAGTCACCTACTGGAAAAGGCTGTATTGCCGCGACGGCGAGCCGTTTGCTGTTGCTTGGGTCTATCTGGCGCCACAAGTCACCGGAGTAACGCGCGCCTTAGCCGAGAAGCACACGTCTTACCACATCATCGAGTCGCTTCGTCGGTTAAAAATCGCTCACGCCGATATTTCAATTCGCGCACAACTTTCGGATGCCAAGACACGTAAGCTGTTGCGCATGCCGCCAGGCACCCCGTTGATCGCACTCGAAAGAGTTTCGTATTTGTCTGACAACACCCCTATTGAATACGCTCTTTATTGTGCCCATGCAGATTCGTATGAATACGCTTTTCGGGTCAACAGCAAAATCAACGCTGCAGGTGCCTTAACGCGAAGATCCACTGAGCGCTCAGAACTATTTGCCTAACACAACGACTCATTCATCTTTACCCGACTCAACGACTCGTTCACTTAAATGTGTAAACCAGCTAACAAACGAAGGGCCCAACATGTCACAACCTAACTATCTTTCTGAGCGCATGGGTAGTGCGACCGTCTCACCTTCGGGGTCTTTCGAGGCGGGCAGTTTTCAGTCTTTCACGCTGGTATACACGGCAGGCTACTTCGGCGTGGATGACACGGGTTCACTCAAGATTGTTCACCGTTTTGCAAGTGACATGGGGCGGCCTCAATGGAGCGATCCGACTGCAGCCAACTACACCACAGTTGTTGCCTCAAACGGTGCAATCCTTGAAGTACAGTATGACGGCAAGCGTAACGTCAGACCTTGGGACAAGACCTTGTTCATTCGGGTTGTTCGCGGTTTTCTTCGCGAAGGCGATCAAATCATTGTGTGCTTTGGCGACCGCTCAAAGGGCTCACCTGGCATGCGGATTCAAACGTTTGCAGAGCCCACTTTTGAGTTTCGTGTCTTAGTCGACCCATTTGCGACCTATCGTTACTCAGGCCTGCCTGAACAGCCCTGTATCGCCGTCGTCGCGGGCCCGCCAGTGACGTGGAAAGCCATTCTGCCCACCCTACGCAACTGCGGACAAACATTCAGTCTTGGTTTCAAAGGTGAGGATAAATGGGGTAACCCGAGCGATCAGATGCAAGGTGTCTTCACGCTGCGTGCCAGTCAACCGATCGAAGGACTACCTGAACGCATCGACATGCAGCGCGGCCAACACGCGATCAGGCTCGATCACCTAACAATTCACACACCTTGTGATGTCACCATCGCGGTCTATGACGCAACAGAAAAATTACTGTGCGTGAGCAATCCCTTGCGTATCGTTTCAAACGCCCCACTCTTGCACTACTGGGCTGATTTGCACGGACAATCCGAAGAAACGATTGGCACCAATTCAGCTCGCGAACTGATTGAATTTGCTCGCGACAGGGCGTTTTTAGATGCGATGAGCCATCAAGGCAATGACTTTCAGATTACGACGCCCTTTTGGAATCATCTGAACGAACTAACGGCTGAGTTCAACGAAAATGGTCGCTTCATCATCTACCCCGGTTATGAGTGGTCAGGCAACACCGGCTTAGGCGGTGATCGCAACGTCATGTTCATGCATGAAGGTCGTCAAATTCATCGGTCCTCGCACGCCTTGGTAGACGATCTGGCCGACGTTGCCAGTGATGCGAATAGTGCGAATGATTTATTCGATGCCTTAAAAAACGAAGATGCCGTTGTCTTCGCCCATATCGGTGGCCGCTATGCTGACATCACGATCGCTCACGATTTACGTATCGAAAAATCAGTCGAAGTTCATTCAGACTGGGGCACCTTTGAATGGTTGATTCACGATGCCTTCGAGCAGGGGTATAGAGTCGGCATTCTCGCGAACTCTGACGGTCACAAAGGACGTCATGGCGCCAGCCATCCTGGTGCATCTCTGTTTGGTGCCTATGGCGGCTTGTCGTGCTTGCTCGCCCGTGACCTCACTCGCGAAGCCTTGTTTGAAGCGTTACGCAAGCGTCATCACTACGCCACAACTGGGTGCAGAGTCCTGCTTGATGTTCGCGCAAACTTCGATCACGAAGCCAAACTGTTCGCAGATGACCCCAACATGGGTGCAACAACGAGCTCTTTAGTAAAAACGGCCCTCATGGGGGACATTCTCGAAGCTCAAGATGCCTACGTTGAACTTAAGATAGAGGCAATCGGTTCTGCGGCGATCGAACGCGTTGAAATTCGCAACAGGCTTGAGGTTCTAGAAACCTATCGTCCCTACAAGCCCAACGAGCTCGGTCGGCGTATCCGCGTCATCTGGGAAGGCTCAGAATACCGCGGACGCGGAAGACAGACGGTCTGGGATGGCCAGTGTGCGATCGAGGGCAATCGAGTCGAACGTATGTCTCAATTCAATATGTGGAACCTGGATAAACAAGTTGTCCTTAAAGATCCGCAACACCTCGAATGGTCCGCTTTAACAACGGGCGGCTTTGGCGGCTTTGATATCTGGCTAGACGACCCTCAAGCCGGTACACTGAGTATCGATACTCCGTTGGTCAAATGCAAGATCGCTATCGCCGACATTGGCCTCGAAGACATGGTCTTTGAAGCCGGCGGGATTAAGCGTCAGCTTCGTATCTTTAGATTGCCCGACGAGAATCACCATCATGCAGTCGATATTTCGCGGCGTATCAAACTCAACGATCATGTTGATAACGCTTTGTATGTTTGTCTAACTCAAGAAAACGGGCATCTCATATGGTCAAGTCCAATTTACGTCACGCGCTAAAAGACGGGCGATATTTCGTCAACACGTCACGGTGGCTGAGCGTTTGTATCGCCCTGGTATTAGGCGCAGTCTTCAGCCTGCCCGCTAGCGCTCAAGACTATCCTGACAAACCGATACGACTCGTCATCCCTTGGCCAGCGGGCGGGCTGGTGGATATTGCAGGTCGCACCGCCGCGAAGGTGCTTCAGCCTTCGCTCAAACAAACAATCGTCGTCGAGAACAAACTCGGGGCCGGTGGCATTCTGGGTGCTGATTCGGTTGCCAAAGCACCCGCAGATGGCTACACACTGTTGTTAACAACATCAGCCCTGAGCATCAATGCCGTGCTGCGCACGAAGATGCCTTTTGACATGTCTGCTGATTTGGCGCCCATCGCACTGATCGCTTGGGCACCTTCGGTACTCGTGGCAAGCCCACGACTCAAGGTGACAAGCGTACAAGAACTGATCGCGCTTGCAAAAACTCAACCCGGCAAGCTCACCTACGCGTCGGCAGGAGTTGGCTCGCCGGCCCACCTTTCAGCAGAACTGTTTAAGACATTGGCCGGAATTGACTTATTACATGTCCCGTACAAAGGCGCACCCCAGGCAATGACCGATGTGATTGCGGGTGAAGTAGATTTATTGTTTGCCAATGCGACCGTCGCCATCCCGCAAATCAAAGCGAATAAAATTCGTGCGTTGGCGGTCACAAGCGCAAAGCCTTATGCGGGCTTGCCAGACTTGCCGACCATGGCGCAAGCAGGTGTTTTGCAATTTGAGGCAGACCAATGGTTAGGCATCTTCGCGCCCTCAGGCACACCAGAAAATATCTTGACACTGCTGCATCGTGACATTGGCAAGGCACTGGTGAACGACGAAGTGCGCGCGACGCTCGAACAAAATGGCATGACCACCGCCGTCTTGGCTAGCCGGAGCGACTTCAACAACTTTTTGCTGCAAGATAAAGAGAAGTGGGCTGGTGTTGTCAGTGCCGCTAATATCCCTAAAGAATAAAACTCACACCATGCCCAAAGATCAAGCAAGCTCACTCATTTGGCCAACGTTCAATGGCCGTGTTGGCAAAACCCTTGCTGAGTCGACCCCACACTGGAACACCCCAAGCCGGGCGCCGGCGGGTGCACCAAACGTGATTGTGATCCTCATGGATGATATGGGGTATTCAGATCTCGGTTGTTTTGGTGGCGAAATTGAGACCCCAAACATCGATGCCTTAGCGGCAAATGGGCTTCGCTTTACGAACTACACAACCGTGCCGATGTGTACGCCCGCCCGCGCCGCCTTACTGACCGGTAAAAACCCCCACAGCGTTGGTTGCGGTTGGCTCTCACACAATGACCCTGGGTTTCCGGGCTACAAGGGCGAGATCGCCCCCGACGCACCAACCATCGCTGAAGTGATGCGCCAACATCACTATGCGACGATGGCAGCCGGAAAATGGCATAACACCTACGACCGAAATAATTTTCCCGGCGCTGACAATAGCTCTTGGCCTGTTCAACGAGGCTTTGATCAGTTTTATGGCTTCATGGCGCCTGAAACCAGCTACTTTCAGCCCGACAACATGATGGAGGGCAATCAGTTAGCTAGCGCGCTGCGCTATCCAGAGGGATATTTCGCACCTGACGACTACACTGGGCGTGCAATCGACTGGATTACTCAACAAAAAAGCTGTGCCCCAGAAACACCTTTTTTTCTCTACCTGGCTTTTCAAACGCCCCATGGTCCTTTACAAGCAAAACCCGAAGACTTGGTACGCTATCGTGGGCGGTACGACTCGGGTTGGGACGCGATGCGCGAGCAACGCTTTGAGCGCCAACGCGCAAATGACCTGATCGAACCCACCGCAGGCTTCGCTCCTCGTAACCCTGGGGTGCCCGCATGGGCAGACATGAACCCAGACGAGCAGGCGTTATTTGCGCGTTATATGGAGGTCTACGCAGCGCTAGTCGATAACGCCGATCAAAACGTTGGCCGCCTGGTTCAATGCCTAAAAGACACTGGGCAACTCGACAACACAATCATCATGATCACGTCGGATAACGGCGCGAACTCTGTCGCTGGCCCCAAAGGTGTCATGAACCTAATTGGTCGCCGAGTGGGCGCAGTCGATAACATGGCGTTAAACCTGCAACTACTCAAAGACGGTGAGGTCGGCGGAGAGCACACCTACATTTGCTACCCAACCGGTTGGACACAAGTCAGCAACACGCCCTATCGCTTTTTCAAACGCACCCCAATGGCTGGCGGTATCCGTGTACCACTTGTCGTGCACTGGCCTGCCGGAATTTCTGACCCGGGCGCCCTACGTCGCCAGTGGACCCACGTGACAGATATCTTGCCAACCTTAATGGATGTCACCGGTACCGCTCGACCCGAACACTTCAAGGGGTATCAAACTCGAGGGCTTGATGGGGTCAGCTTTGCAAGCGCGTTGAAAGATTCAACAGCCCCTGCCAAACGTGAGCGTCAATACTACGAACTGCAAGGCAATCGTGCTTACATCTCTGGTCAATGGAAAATCGTGTCACTACAAACCCCAGACAAGGCGATCGACCTCGATAATTGGATGTTGTTCAACTTAGAGCAGGATCCAGCTGAGTTGACTGATCTGGCAAGCACTCACCCTGAGATCGTGGCCAAACTGATTGCTGAGTTTGACGCAGATGCGGGCACAAACTACGTCTACCCGATCGATACGCGCAATGAAAGTCGCAACACCACCTTTCCGCCGTACGAGCAAAGTCGGCTGTTCATCGAACGTGATTTTTTCCGAACAGCACATTCGATACCTGGGCTGCTTTTGACGCCCATGGTGGGGGATCGTAGTTACGTCATGCGTGCAACTTTCGACTGGCATGCAGGCAATGAAGGCGTAATTTTTGCGTTGGGCGATAGATTCTGCGGCATGACCTTATTTGTTGAAGACAGCGCGTTACATTTTGTGTACCAGTGGTGGCATAGCCCAAAAACGGTCACACCCGTCACCTTAAGCAGTGGGGCGCAAGTCTTCGAGTTCAGCTATCACGCAACGGGTGACCGCAAAGGCAATGCCGACATCACGCTCAATGGTAGGCAATGTTTCAACAAAGTTGATTTGTCGCCAAGCTTGTTACGCATCCCAAGTTGCGGGCTGAGTATCGGCATCTCACGGCGCACAGCCGTTAGCGAGCGCTACGAACATAAAGGCGCCTTTGAGTACACCGGCAACATCGATCGTCTGCGGATAACGCCTGGTGAATTAGCGCCAGCGAGCCTCGAAGAACCCAGCGAGGAGATCTATCAGGATAGGCTGCGGCACTCTTAAAGAGTTGACTCAGCTTGGTTGTCGCTTAGACCATCATTTCAGCTATATTGGCAGTTAGTCGAGTAAAAAAATTGTTCGGCAGTATCACACTCAAGTCCCCTACTTGATCAAACATTGCACCTACACCGGAGAACACTTTGTCAACTACCGCAAAATGCCCTTTCGCAGGCGATACTCAGCCCAATCGTGTCTCAGGTGGCCCAACAAATGCTCAGTGGTGGCCACAGCAACTCAACCTCAAGCCTTTGCGCCCGCTCTCTGCCGACGCGAACCCTCTGGGCGAAAACTTTGACTATGCGCAAGCCTTTAAAAGCTTGAACCTCGCAGAAGTGGTTGCGGACCTGCACGCCTTAATGACTGACTCGCAAGACTGGTGGCCCGCCGACTATGGCCACTATGGGCCCTTTTTTGTACGAATGGCCTGGCATAGTGCTGGCACCTACAGAGTGGCGGATGGTCGTGGCGGCGCGGGCGCGGGCGCGCAGCGCTTTGCACCACTGAACAGTTGGCCAGACAATGACAACCTGGATAAAGCGCGACGTTTACTTTGGCCCATCAAGCAAAAATATGGTCACAAAATTTCGTGGGCAGACTTATTCATCTTGACGGGCAACGTCGCTATAGAGTCGATGGGCTTAAAAACGGTGGGCTTTGGGGGCGGTCGCGCAGACTCTTGGACTGCCGATCAAGAAATTTATTGGGGCCCGGAAGGCAAATGGCTGGCCGACGAACGTTACAGCGGCGATCGCGCGCTTGCCAACCCCTTGGCTGCCGTGCAAATGGGTCTGATCTACGTCAACCCTGAAGGCCCGAACGGCAAGCCAGACCCCTTGGCTGCCGCGCGCGACATTCGTGAGACCTTTGCTCGCATGGCGATGAACGACGAAGAAACCGTTGCCTTGATTGCAGGTGGCCACGCCTTCGGTAAATCGCACGGTGCCGCTAACCCAACCAACTATGTAGGTCGTGAGCCAGAAGCCGCTCCGATCGAAGAACAGGGCTTAGGCTGGAAAAACAGCTTTGGCACAGGAAAAGGCGCAGATACCATCACGAGCGGGTTAGAAGGCGCTTGGACCACCAACCCAATCAAATGGGATAGCAATTATCTTGAGAATTTGTTCGGCTATGAATGGGTACTCACAAAAAGCCCAGCCGGTGCCCACCAATGGACGCCCAAAGACGCGTCAGGTGCCAACACCGTACCAGATGCGCACGACCCCTCAAAGCGTCACGCGCCCATGATGCTCACCACCGATCTGTCTTTACGTATGGATCCGGCGTATGAAAAGATTTCACGGCGCTTTCTTGAACACCCTCACGA
>Ga0114974_10003450_pt1 | contig 11902 bp, 8 predicted proteins | sample S_130206_EF_Meta_FD_87318 | JGI IMG/M metagenome (GOLD analysis project Ga0114974, IMG submission 87318) | Freshwater microbial communities from Lake Simoncouche, Canada to study carbon cycling - S_130206_EF_MetaG | ecosystem: Environmental > Aquatic > Freshwater > Lake | place: Lake...
CGCCGCGCGTCGCATCAAAGCCTTGCGCGCAGAGGTGACGCACCAGCGCATCGGGTTGTTCGCTGCAGATCGGCAATACCCAATGGCAGTGGAGTGCAGATGCCGCACCCGGATGACGTCGCGCTGGTAATTGATTGCGCAGGCTTACTGCGGCGGCAATACGTGGTGCGAGGTCGTCTGCGGTCATCCCGCGCAAGCGGCGTTCGAGCAGCGCGAGCATGGCTGCCGGCGGTTGCTGACGCAGTTGTTGGATCAGTGCGCCGCCGGCGAAGCCGCGGGTCGCGCGGCTGATCACGTCGTCGTGCGCGCGGCCGGCGAGGCGGCATAGTGCGACGAACAGCGTATACGGCAGGCGCCCGCCGAGTGCTTTGAGAATGGCGAGTTTGCAGAGTTTGCGCATGAAACGCGTCACGGGTTGCGGCGGATAGTTGCACTGCCTTGCGGCCACCCTGTTGCGCAGTTGGGTATCGCGAAACCGGCACAGCGCGCCGCCGCCGGCGGTGGCAGTCTTGATAGTGCCGAAGCTAAAGAGTGTCACATCGCTGCCTGCATGTCCGCGGTAAGCATCGGCGGCAAACGCCTGCGCGCAATCCTCGAGCAGAAACAGACTGTGGCGTTGGGCTAACTCAACCACAGCGTCCATCCGCATGCGACTGCCAAACAAATGGGCGACCACCACTGCACGGGTGCGCGGCGTGATGGCCGCCACGAGCGCATCGAGATTCACCGCACAGCTCGCCGGATCAAGATCGATTGGCACCGCAACCAGGCCGTGATGTTCGATCACGGCGACCATGTCGCGGATGGTGACGGCAGAGACCAGAACTTCCGAGTCATGCGGTAACGCCAGTTGTTGCAGCACCAGATCGAAGGCGCTGCGTACCGACAACGCTGCGAGAGCATCGCCGTGGGGCGACCAGTAGTGTTCAACAGTGCTTTGTGTGCCTTTGCGATCGCGTGCGAATAGACCGGCGGAGAGCCCGTAAGCGAGATCCCGCCAGCCGATATCGATACGTTTGCGTGGAATCACAGGCGGCGTGTGGCAGTAGTTTTGGTGAGCGTAACCACCCAGCGGTACTATCCGTCCATTGAGCAGCACTTCAAGGCGGTGTGGGCCGGCATGATGTTTGCGCGTGGTGAGATCCATGAGCGACAGCGTTTTCGTAAACGCCGCATGCTCGCCGGCTGCAAGTACGATGGTTTTGAGTTTGAATACCTTGGCGCTGCTTTTGCCACCGGCTTTGGCGTAATGCACCTTGAGGTCAACCAGCACATGTTGCCCGCGACGTGCGGTATTGCGCACGATAAAGGCGAGGGTGACCTTGCCGCCAATCGCCACGCGAGCGGGGGCGATGCGGATGTTTTCAACGGTTACCGCCGCTTTTTCACCAAAGCCGAGCAGCGCGAGCGCTTGTTGATCCCCGGCCTTGATCGATGATCGTAGCGCATGGCGTACCAGTGCCGTGCGCGGTGCCGGCGCGTTCTTTAGCCAGCGCGTGGCGGTAGTAATCAACACCGCGTGATTGTCCTTGCCGATGTCATTGAGGTTGTTGGCGACCGAGCGGCGCACGTAGGGCTCAGGGTCGTCGCGCAGGCCTTCGAGTAGCTCCAACACCAGTCGCGGGTCGTGCTGAAACGCCGGCAGTCGTATTGCCCACGGCAGGCGCGGTCGCGTGCCTTCTGAGACCAGGCGGCGCACGTGGACGCAGGGGTCTGTGCTCCATACGGAGAGGGTTGCCAGCGTGCGTTGCTGATGATGAATCAGAAACGACCGGATGCTGAATTCAGCGGTGAAGCGCCGTGTGATTTCATATTGCGCGCGCATCGATAATTCGAAGTGGTCCAGGCCATGCGCCGCGACGAACAGGCTGTGCGGCAGATAAAAAAACGGTGCCAGCGTATTGTCGGTGGCGCGCTCTGTTACCGGATTCATGGAGTCAATGAGGATGTTCGCGGCCCGCGTGTAATCGGCAGGCAGAAAGGTATGCAGGGTCTGCGCGATGTGTCTGGCGCGCGGCATCAATTCAAGTCCAGCATAGCCGTCTAACGCGGCATGCAGAAAGGCTTTGGTGTCAAAGTGCGGATAGACGTGCCGAATCTGGCGGGCGATGCGTTCGGGCACTGCCGGTCCGAAGCGGTTTTTCAGTGGCTCAGCCATGGGGCAGGTTCGCAGCCCGGAATACGCTACGCTTCTTTCGGGCTACGGTATCCAATCGAACTCAGTTGCCGTCACCCTTGATGCCGGCCTGTTTGACCAGTTTGCCGAATTTGGCGAGCTCGCTTTTTAGAATATCCCGGAATTGTTCCGGCGTGCCGCCGGTGATCAGCGAGCCATCGGCGCGGGCGATTTCTTGCACCTCGGGCAGTAGCAGAATGGTGTTGATCTCTTTATTGAGCCGCTCGACTATAGCCGGTGGTGTACGCGCGGCCATACCGAGGGCCGACCAGGTTGAGTTTTCATAACCGGTGAGACCTGCCTCAGCGATGGTCGGCAGTTCCGGCAGGATACTCATGCGCTTGGCACCGGTGGTGGCGAGCGCGCGCATCTTGCCCGATTTGATGTGCTGCATGGTCGGCAGCGCGCTGTTAAAGAGGATCTGGATATGGCCGCCCATGAGGTCCATCAGCGACGGCGCCGAGCCTTTGTACGGCACATGCGTCATTTTGATGTTGGCCGTCACCGCGAACAGTTCCGCGCACATTTGGCCGAAGCCGCCGATGCCCGACGAACCATAGGTCAGCTCATTCGGACGCTGACGCGCCAGCGCGATCAGTTCCTTGACGTTTTTTGCCGGTACCGACGGGTGCACCAGCAGCACGCCGGGTGTTGTCGCCAGATGGATCAGCGGTGCGAAGTCGGTTTGCACGTCGTAGGACAACTTCGAGAGGTGCGGTGCGACCGCCCAACTGCCGACGGTCGAGATGATGAAGGTGTAGCCGTCAGCCGGCGCACGCGCGGTGATTTCCATGCCGATCGCTGCGTTGGCGCCGGCGCGGTAGTCGAGGACCACCGGCTGGCCGAGACGCGCGGCCAGGCGTTCGTTAATCATGCGCCCCTGGATGTCGGTGGTACCGCCCGGCGGGAAGGGCACAATGAAGCGGAGCGGTTTGGCGGGCCAGGTCTGGGCCATTGTCGTGGCCGATGCAACCAGTGTTGCCGCCAGCAGGGAACCTGTAATTGATTTATGCATTTTTATCCTCTGCGCGTTTGCGTCCGTGCAGCATGGCGGCTGCGAGATTTTCATGGTGACGTTTTGAAGCGAGCACGACGCCGGCGATATGTGTGGCGATCAGGCACAGCAGTGCGGTGGCGAGGCCCTCGTGCAATTCGCCCACCCACTCGACCCCCCAGTAACGGTCGGTCGTATACAGCCAGCCGGTAAAGCCGGTGAGTGCAATGCAGGTTAGCAACAGCACAATCATCCAGCCGCCGAGCGGATTGTGTCCGAGATAACGGGGTTCGTTGCCGGCGAGAACGCGCAGGCCATAGGCGAGTGTGACGGCAGGTGTGCGTATGAATTCGGTAAAGCGTGCGTAACGCGGGCCAACAAAGCCCCAGATGATGCGTACGCTGATGATGGCGCAGGCGGCATAACCAAAACCCTCATGCCAGCCTTCGCCGCCTTCGCCCGTTGCCCATGAGACGGCAATGCAGGCCACCAGCAACCAGTGCCCGGCGCGCACCAGCGGGTCCCATACCTTGACCGTGCGCTGTGTGGCGTCGCGCACGCAGCTCAACGCGGCTTGGTCGGTACCGGCGCCAGCGTGACCGGATGGAAGTAGGCTTCCTGACGCTCGCCCTTGTCGGTGACGACATAGGCTTCATAACAGCCGCCATCGATCTTGATGCGGCGTACCGTCCAACCCTTGTCGGTGATCATCTTGGTGAGCTTCTCTTGTGACTGCCAGCCCGATTCGGGGCCTGAATCACAGGTGGCGAGTCCGGTGGCGAAGACGGTGGCCGGCGCGCAGGCGGCGGCGATCAAAAACGTAATGGCGGCTTTCATAGCGGGATCCTTATGAATTGGAGAATGCGGTTCAACTAGCTACAGCGCAAATTTTACACGAGCGCCGTGCGGTGCTCGCGCTTTAATACCACGTGTTGGCAGCAATCCATTGCAGCAGGATGTCGGCAATCTGCAGGTTGTTTTTGTCCATCATCAACATGTGACTATTGCCGGCAATACCAGTCGCGGGCAGCATCAAATGGGTGGCGCGGCCACCGGCTGCATTGATCGCAGTGACCGCTTGCAGGCAGCGGTTGCGCCGCTCGTCACCGTTCATCGTGCCTGGTGCGCCGACGCTATGGTCGCCCCACACCGAGATGAAGGGCACTTTGGCAAAGGCGGTTTTCGCCTCGGTGTCACCGAGGTTTTCGCAACCCCCTTCGACGCTGATTAGTGCACGCACCAGCTGAGGGCGTTTTTTCACGACCTCTACACCGTAGACGCCCGACTGCGAATGCACCATCAATACCGCCGGCCCGATTTTGTCGAGCAGGGCGGCCAGCGCATCGATGGTGTGGTTGGCGCCGCGCTCCAGCGTGGTTTCGCTGTTGACGATTAATTGCGACCAGTACTGGTCAAGCGCCGCGAGTGGAAACTGCAGGTCGGGAAAGGCGATGCCATAGGCGGGGCCAAAGCGAAAATTCACCCAGGCGCGCTCATGCGTGCCGATAAACAGATTCGGTAGTGCAGCTGGGTTGCCACCGCCATCGCGCACTTGATTGATACCAGTCGGATTGAAACCCGAGCGTCCGCGTCCAGCGTGGTCGACGACAAACACCGGATGCCCGCGCCGCACGAAGTAAGTCGCCCAGCCTTCGCGGCCGTCGGGGGTGGTTTCGTAGGTCACACCGGTGTGATTGGAGCCGTGCACCATGATCACCGGCAATGATTTGACCTCCGCTGGAATGCGGTAATGCACATACATCTGGTTGCTTGTGATGCGGCCGGGCGGTGTGGCGCCGGTGGTCGAGGCGCCGGGGAAGGCGCTGCTGAGGTGTGCGCCATTGATGTGGAAGCTGCCCTCGTCGGCGAGCGTGAGCGGTGCGCCCAGTGATGTGGCAGCGCCGTCACCGGCAAGAAAAAAACGGGGGGTGTTAGTGACGCTGACTGCACTCATGATGGGTTCCGGTTGACCTGGCAGGGTGATTGTCTGCCGGCATGCATGCCCGTCGCATCCGCATGCCAGCAGTTCGAATTATTCTGTGGCGGAAATACGGGCGTCGCGCACGAGCTTGCCCCAGAGCTGCATTTCGCTTAACAGATAACTCTGAAACTCGTCGGCGCTGCTGGCGCGTATGGTCACGCCGAGACGGTCGAGTCGTTCACGCATGTCGGGAGTGGCGAGAATATTTTTCATCTCCGTATACAGGCGCGTGCGTATCGCCGCCGGCACACCCACCGGTGAGACGATCCCCCACCACGAACGTACTTCGTAGCCCGGGTAGCCCTGCTCGGCCACCGTCGGGATTTCCGCGATCTGTGACATGCGTGTGGCGGAGGTGACAGCGAGTGCGCGCACGCGTTGTGATTTGATGAAAGGTGCGACGAAAAAAACCGTGCCCATTTGCATCGTGATCTGGCCGCCGATGACGTCGGTGATCGCTTGCGGCGGCCCCCGATAGGCGATCTGTGTAATGGTGAAGCCGGCGCGCTGGCCGATCAGGGTCATCGCCAGATGTCCGCGGCTGCCGATACCGCTTGAGCCCAGCGTCAGTTCACCGGGCCGTGCTTTTGCTGCGGTGATTAGTTCCGGGAGGGTTTTGTATGACGAGTTCGGCGCCACCACGAGACCATAGGGTGAACTTGCGAACAGCATGATCGGTGTGAAATCTTTTAGCGTGTCGTAGGGAATGTTTTTCTGCAGGCTCGGGTTGGTGGCGTGGGCATCAAATACCACCAGGAAGGTATAGCCGTCGGCAGGCGCTTTGGCGGCCAGCGCGGTGCCGGCGACGCCGTTGCCGCCGGGCCTGCTGTCGACGATGAATTGCTGGCCGAGTGCGCCGGAGAGGCGGTCGGCCACAAGGCGTGCGATCTGGTCTGACGAGCCGCCGACGCCAAAGCCCGTCAACAGGCGGACTGGTTTGGCCGGCCATGTTTCTGCTTGCGTGCCGGAGGCAAACAGGATCAAACAAATCGCGGCGGCGTGTCCTAAAGCGCTGGTCATCCGAGTCATCTCTTTTTAGTATTGCAATGTAATATTTTTGGTCGCGCCGCATTCCGATGCGTGCTGCGGCAGGGGTTACAATATAGTCTATTCGAAAAAAAATCATCCTAATGAAAAAACCTGAAAAAATTCCGCGTTACAGACTTGGTGTTGATATCGGCGGCACTTTTACCGACCTCGTGGTTCTTAACGAGGGCAGCGGTCATATTCAGACCTTCAAGGTCTCATCTACCCCGCACGATCCTTCGCAGGCCGCGCTCAACGGCGTGCGCCGTGTGCGCGATGCGTTGGGCATAGACCTCGCGGAGGTCGCGCAGTTTACGCATGCCAGCACGGTGGCATCTAACACCGTGTTGCAGGCGCGTGGTGCGCGTACCGCACTGTTGGTGACTGAGGGCTTCCGCGATCTGCTGGAGATCCAGCGCCACAAGCGCTATCGCTTGTTTGATCAGTCGTATCAGAAGATTCCGCCACTGGTACCGCGCCATTTGTCGTTCGGTGTTCCGGAGCGCGTTGATGAGACCGGTGTCGTAATCACGCCGCTCGACGAAGCGGCTTTGCGTGTGGTGCTGCAGAAACTCGTTGGCGAGAAAATCGAGGCACTGGCGATCTGCTTTTTGTTTTCATTTCGCAACTCTGCGCATGAAAAGCGTGCCGCTGTGATTGCGCGCGAAATGCTGCCGGGCTGCTTCATCACGATTTCGTCTGAAATTTATCCGCAGTATCGCGAATACGAGCGTGCCAGTACCACGGTGGTGAATGCCTACCTTGGCCCCGAGGTGTCTACTTATCTTGAGCGTATGAACGCCGCATTGTCGCGGGAAGGTATCAATGTGCCGCTGCACATGATGCAGTCTAATGGCGGCATCATGGCATGGACCGAGGCGACGGCCATGCCCTGTCGTATCGTTGAGTCGGGCCCGGCTGCCGGCGTCATTGCGGCGGCTCATTTTGGTCGTCTGGCCGGGCGTACTAACCTGCTGTCATTTGACATGGGGGGCACTACCGCCAAGGCGGGGTTGATTGAAAACGGCGAAGTGAGGCTGTCGTCTGGGCAGGAGCTGGGCGCCGGTATCAATATTTCGCGTATTTTGCACGGCGGTGGTTATTACGTCGGGGCGGCGACCGTCGATCTGGCCGAAGTGGGCGCCGGTGGCGGTTCGATCGCCTGGCTCGATGCCGGTGTGCTTAAGGTCGGTCCGCAAAGTGCGGGCGCCGATCCGGGGCCGATTGCTTATGGCAAGGGCGGTGATCGCGTGACCGTCACCGATGCCAATTTGTTATTGGGCCGTATCTCGGCTGCGGCCTTTCTTGGCGGTGAGATGCAACTCGATCTGGAAAAAGCGCGCGCCACGGTGGAGCGCGAGCTTGCAGCTCCGCTCAATATCAGTGTTGAAGACGCCTGTGCCGCTGTGATCGAGGTCGCCAATGCCAGCATGCTGAAGATGCTGCGTATTGTGACTGTTGAAAAGGGTTGTGATCCGGGTGACTTTACGCTGGTGGCTTTTGGCGGCAATGGCCCGGTGCACGGCATTGAACTGGCGGGCGATCTGGGCATTCGTGAAGTGATTGTGCCGCCGTTGCCGGGCGTACTCTCGGCGCAGGGTTTACTTGCCGCCGACGTGCGTTATGATTTTCGACAGACCTATATCGCCGCAGTCGCAGGGGGTGATTTGGCGGCAGTGGAGCGCCTGTTTGAAGCGTTGGAGTTGCGCGGACGTGAGGCGTTGCGCAACTACGGTCTGGCCGAGGATGCGATCGAGTTTCATCGTTCCGCCGACATGCGTTACCGCCGGCAGGCCTACGAGATCAATGTGCGGTTGCCGGACCGGCCGCTGGTGGCCGCCGACGGTGGGGGGGTGGCTGAGGCGTTTCATGCCCTTCACGAGAAGCTCTACGGCCGGCGCGATGAATCGGGGGCGATTGAATTTGTCACGTTGGTGGTGACGGCGACCGGTAATGTGCGCAGGCTGGCGCATGCGCCGTTGGAAAGCGGCGACGGTTCGCCGGCGCGTGCGCGCAAGGCGCTGCACAAGGTTTTCTTCCGCGATGCCGGACTGGTGGAATGCGATTGTTACGACCGTGCTTTGCTGCGTACGGGTGATGAATTGCAGGGCCCGGCGTTGATCGAGGCGGCTGATTCGACCACCGTGGTGCCGCCGCGCTGGCGGGTGCGCTGCGATAGCGTTGGTAATCTGATGGTCACACTCGAAGGGGCAAAATAATGAGCGCACCGCGCCACGCCGCACTGGATGCATTCCGTATCGAAATTCTCTCCAACGCACTCAATGCGATCACCGAAGAGATTCAGCTCACATTGCTGCGCTCGGCGTATTCGCAGGTGGTAAAAGAGGCGCAGGATGCCTCTTGCGCGATCTTTACCGCCGAGGGCCGCATGGTCGCCCAACCGGTGGTGGTGCCCGGACATCTCGGTTCTATGCGTTTCATGCTGCAGGCGGTATTGCAGGAATTTCCGGCGGAGACACTCAAGCCCGGTGACGTGTTCATGAACAATGACCCCTACCGCGGCGGCAGTCATCTGCCCGACATTAGTGTGTTTCGGCCGGTGTTTCACGAGGGCAAGCTCGTTGCGTTCACCGGTTGCATGATTCATTACACTGACGTTGGCGGCATGGTGCCGGGGAGCAATCCGGTGAAGGCCACTGAGCTTTATCAGGAAGGGTTGATCATCCCGCCGGTAAAGCTCTATGACTGTGGACAGCCGAACAAGACCATGTTCGACATGATCTCTGCCAATGTGCGCAACCCTGATATTTTCATGGGCGATCTGCGCGCGCAGGAGGGCGCCTTGATGAAAGGCGAAGAACGTTTGCGCGACCTGCTCGCACGCTACGGCGCCGATGGCGTCGCGCGTGCGATGGACATGCTGATCGATTTTTCGGAGAAAAAAGCGCGTGAGGCGATACGCGCGATTCCCAATGGTGTTTTCGAGTTCACCGATTACATGGATCATGACGGTGTCGACCTCTCGAAGCCGGTGGCGATCAAGGTGCGTCTGGAAGTGCGTGACGATAGTTTCTTTTTTGATTTCACCGGTTCCGATCCGCAGGTCAAGGGGCCGTTGAATGCTCCGCTGTCGAAGGCCTGGACCACGGTGTTCTATTGCGTGCGTTGCGTTTTGCCCGACGACATTCCTTTCAATGATGGTCTGACCCGCGTGGTCGAGGTGTTCGCGCCGGAAGGCTGTCTGCTTAATCCGCATCATCCCGCGCCGGTTAACGCACGTTCGGTGACCGTCAATCGCGTCGCGGATGCGGTACTTGGTGCGCTGGCGCTGGCCGTACCCGAAAAGGTGGGGGCGCAATGTTGTGGTGTGCCGGTGGGGGTTTCGTTCGGTGGTGTTGACCCGCGTACTGGCAAGAGTTTTGTCTTTTATGAGAGTTATTGCGGCGGTATGGGCGGCAGCCGTACGGTGGATGGCGCCGATGCCGTCAGTACTGGCACTTCCAACCAGATGAACATTCCGGTGGAATCGATCGAGATGGATTATCCGGTGCGCATCCTGCGTTACGAATTGGCCGAAGATTCGGGGGGCAGCGGTAAATATCGCGGCGGTCTTGGTATCCGGCGAGAATATGAAATGCTTGCAGAGACAGCGACGTTCAATGTGCGCGGCGATCGTGCGATATTTCCGCCGCTTGGTTTGCATGGTGGCGGCAACGGCAGTTTCAGCGCATTCTTTATCGATCGTGCCGATGGTTCCGAACACTTGCCAAGTAAGATTGGCGGCAACATCACGCGCGGTCAGCGGTTGCGTATCGCTACGCCCGGTGGCGGCGGTTACGGTGCCCCGGCGGAACGTGATCGTGCGGTGATACTCGAAGACTATCGCAACGGTAAAATTTCAGCTGAAAGTATCAAGCAGGATTACGGCGTTACCGTTTCTGAATAAGGATCGCCGGCCATCACCCGCCAAGGTGGCCGGTGCTTTGTGCCGGCGTATTTTCATATTCCGCCGGTGGGCATGCCGGCTGTAGTTACACGGGAGGAAGACATGTTTGGATCAAACCGTAGACTAATGTGTTTGGGTGCCGTTATTCCAGCTCTGGCGGCGGGTGCTGCAACCGCCGCCGAACCGTCGCTGGCTTCGTTGGTGCCGGCACGCCAGGTGGTGATCATTGTGCCGAACGCGGCCGCTGGTCCGAGCGATCTGTTGGCGCGCTGGATTTCACCCAGGTTAAGCGAGTCGCTGCGCCAGAACGTGATCGTCGACAACAAGCCGTCGGCCAACGGCGTGGTGGCCGGTGAATTCGTTGCGCGGGCCGCGCCCGACGGCAGTGTGTTGGGGGTCGGTAACACCGGCACGCATGCCATCAACGCGACCCTTTATCGCAAGCTTGCTTATGATCCGGTGCGCGATTTTGTGCCAGTAGTAAACGTCTTTGGTGCCGGCCTGGTGCTGGCGGCCAACATCAAGCTTGAGGCGCGTACGATCCGCGACATCATTGCGATGTCAAAAGCGAAACCCGGTTCGGTGAATGTGGCGATCGCTGGCGCCACCGGTGAGATCGCCACCAATTCGATCAAGGCAATGGCTGGCATCGATATGAACAACGTGCCCTACAAGGGTGGTGCGCCGGCAGTGATTGCGGTGATTTCCGGTGAGTCACACTTTGTCTTGACGCCCTATGGCGGCGTGAGCGCACAGGTGGATGCCGGCAAGATGAAGATATTGGGAACAACTTCTGGGCGGCGCGATCCGGTGATTCCGAATGTGCCGACGCTGGCTGAAAGTGGTCTGCCCGGTTTTGAAATCAGCATGTGGTACGGTGTGTTTGCGCCGGCGAAGACGCCGGCCGCGGTAGTCAATGCTTACAACCGCGAGATCACGCAGATCGTCAATCAGCCCGAGATCAAGAACCAGATCACCGGCCAGGGCTTTGAGATCATGACGGGGCCTGCGGAACAGTTCGCCGAAGTGGTGCGGCGCGACGCTGAAAAATTCCGCAAGGTGATACTCGACTTCAAGATGCAGCAGGACTTGTAGCGCGCCGCGCCGGCGCGCGTTATTCGACGCGCACGCCGGCGTGTTTCACCAGATCACGCCACTTGCCGATCTCGGTACCGAGAAACTCACGGAACTGCGCCGGTGTGTTGCCGACCGGTTCAGCGCCGTCCTTGGCCATGTGTTCGCCGACTTCCGGCGCGCTTAGCGCTTTCTTGATGTGGGCGTTGAGTTTTTCCACGACGGCGGGTCGTGTGTTGGCGGGGGCCAGCGCCCCGTACCACGTCGTGGTGGCATAGCCTTTAACGCCGGCTTCGGCGATGGTCGGCAGTTCCGGCATTGAGCGCGCCCGTTTTGCGCTGGTTACGCCGAGGGCTTTCAACTTTCCACTGCGCACATGTCCAAGCGATGAAATGACGCTGCCGAAGGTCATGTTGATTTGTCCGCCAATGACGTCGATCAGCGCCGGACCCGCGCCCTTGTACGGCACGTGGATGAGTTTGACGCCGGCCAGAAATTTGAAGAGTTCGCCTGCCATCTGGCCCGAGCTGCCCACGCCGCCGGAGCCGAACGACAGTGTGTCGGGTTTTGCTTTGGCGGTGGCGATCAGTTCGCCGACGCTTTTTGCCGGCATCGACGGATGCACCACCAGCAGGAAAGGCGCCTCGGCAATCAGCGTGATGGCGGAAAAATCCTTCAGCGGATCGAAGGGCAGGTTGGTGTAGAGGCTGGGGTTGATCGAGAAGCTGCTGGAGACGATGAGGA
>Ga0114974_10003452_pt1 | contig 11899 bp, 10 predicted proteins | sample S_130206_EF_Meta_FD_87318 | JGI IMG/M metagenome (GOLD analysis project Ga0114974, IMG submission 87318) | Freshwater microbial communities from Lake Simoncouche, Canada to study carbon cycling - S_130206_EF_MetaG | ecosystem: Environmental > Aquatic > Freshwater > Lake | place: Lake...
GATCCAGCACAAGGAGAAAGACACGAAGGTCACGCCACCAAGATGCATTTGAAGTGAGCCGGAATCTGCGCCAAGCAGGCGATCTGCACCACCGAAGTACGCAAGAAATGACGTCATACCTGCAACAAATGTAAGTACCGAGGAAAGGAGAAATTTTTTCCACACGGGAACACCCTGAATGAAATCCCAAGCACTCTTCAATGATTCAGAACTGGACTCTGCTTTGTTTAGACCAGTTGCTGCCGCGCTATTTTTCAATGATCGTGGCAACCAAAAACCGATAGCAAGCGTGATCACAGGGACAACGCAGAGAACTACTGGTAAATCAATATCAAAGTGATCAAAAATGCCGGGAGAAACGACGGTTGCAAGAAGACCTAAAACCTGTCCCCCGTAGGTCCACGAAACAATCCATCCGAATATTTTCCGCGCCTCAGCCACGTTGAATTCGTCACCCGCCAAGCTCCAAATGATGAGCGGGAGAAGGAAGTTCAGTTGATCACCGAGCAGCACCACAGCAGTAGTGGCAGCCGTTTCTGCAACGGAAGACAATACAAGGGCAATAGCGAGCGTGTAAATGACTCCAAAGCCCACTGTGACAGATCGCAGTAGCGGTAGCCGAGCGCTCTGGTCAATGAAGCGAAACTGAAGTGCTGCAACAGCTATGAGTCCAAGCCCACCAAGAGGAAAGACAATAGAGAGCGACTTTGGCCCCGCAACGGTAAGAAGGTGGCTCGTTGCAACAATTTCTGTGAGCATTCCCGAGAGAGCAACTAAGGCAAGCGATAACGCAATTGGCCATGCTCGACGCTTGAGGGAAACACTTGTCATCTCGCCCCGCAATTCACCGCGGGCACGCTTTTCTACATTCTCAACAACAGGAACAGCGCCGTCTCGTTTGGGCAAAAATGCCCATGGATCATCCCCAGGGGTGTCGTTATCTGACATGTTACTGAGTGACTCGTTGTGCAATCTCGCGAAGACCTTTCGACCATGGGTGGTCTGGACTAGTCAATGAGAAGAGACCAGCTGAAGCGTTTTGAACAACTTCTTCTGCCAACGGCAATATTGCTGCAGTTTCTGATGCATAGGCTTCAGTCATCTGTGCCCTCAGATCTTCCATGTCAACACCCTTTGGCACTTTGTTTACCACTAAGTACAAAGCGGGTACACCAAGTTTGCGAGCCACGTCGACAGTAACTGCAGTTCCTTGGAAGTCTTGACGGTCTGGGCGCAAAATGAGCAACAAAATGTCACTCACCGTCACCGAAAGCAAGGTTTCTTCGTTCAGACCTGGGTGGGTGTCAATGAGCAGATAATCGAGTTGAAGATCTTTTGCCAAGTCGCGGAATCCGTCATTCAAAGTTCCTACGTCATATCCCTCTCGCAAAACTCGAGCGATGTCACTTGATTTCATGCTGGAAGGAATGAGAAACAACGCTCCGCCAGGGGCCACGGTGGTGTGCTGAGCAACAACGCTGGTGACATCGTGAGCAGCATCTTAAATTGCAATTTTTCCCCACAAATAGTCGTTCAACGTGTTTTCTAGGTCGTCTGAGAAACCGAACAAAACGTGAATACCAGGGCTTTGAATGTCAGTGTCAATAACACCTACGCGGGCGCCACCTGCAGCAAGCTGAGCTGAGAGGTTTGAAGTGGTATTGCTTTTGCCGGTTCCTCCACGAAAGGAGTGAATGGAAATTACTGTAGTCATGTCAAGTCCTCAAGGTTTTCTAGTGGGAGAAGTATCCGCCGTGTCAAGTGTAATCAAGACGACGGGCTAAAGGGAATCCATCACACTTCCAAGGTCGAATTGACTCTTGCGACGTGACCCAAAAACCATACTTACTTTCCCATTTTCGTCACGCTTAAGACGCTTGCCAGACACCATGAGTTCAACTAATTCTGTACCACCTGGCCCAATTTTCTCGGCCAACTCCGTGTCACTTGCACTGCCAACGCGTGCGAGCCAAGCAATAGCCGCTGCCAGTGTAGGTTCTTCGTCCATGAGGTCTAACAAACTCGGAAGCATGGCCGAGCGGGGAACAAGAACAAGCTGACCTGATGTCACCATCTTGGCATCCATGTCTACCGTTCCCGACACCAATTCGGCGAAGCCACCCAAAGCAGAACCTGGACCAAGAATAAATGCCGATGAATCGTCGGAGATTTCCAAACGACCCGAAGCAATAAGAATGAACACATCCATTGGCTCGCCACGTCGACATACCTGTGTTCCTAACTCTGCTTCCATAATGCGACTACGTCGAGCAAGGTCGTTCAACATTGCTTCGTCCTTCGGCACCAAGTGTTGGTTTGCTTTCAACAAACGCAGAATCGCTTCTGTGTCTCCGGCAATTACACGACTATGTGCATCGAACAGCGTTCTCCATGGGCCAGAGTCATCACCAAGTTCGCTTGGCGAACCAGCAGCCACAATTTCACCGGCTTCCACAACCACGAGCAAATCGCTATCTGTTGCTAATTCAAGTTGATGACACACAGCCATTACCGTGATTTCCAAATCACGCGTAATTCGCCTCAGAGTTCTCCAAACAGCCGCTGCCGTTTCTGGGTCAAGAGCAGAGGTTGCCTCATCGAGAATAAGGAGTCGTGGTTGGCGCACAAGTGCTCGTGCCAAGGCGAGGCGTTGCCGCTGACCACCGCTGATTGTTCGGCCAGTACTGTCAATAACGGTTGCATATCCTTCTGGCAGAGCGCTAACGGTGTCATGCAGTTCTGCATACCGAGCGGCTTTCTCCACTTCATCATCGGTGGCATCAACTTTTCCAACGCGAATGTTCTCAGAGACCGATGCGTTGAATAACAACGAATCTTGGAAAACCACAGATGTACGCACCGGTGCCCCCAATTTGGTCACAGGCTTTCCGGAAATTGAGACCGTTCCGGTGGTGGGAATGATTCGTCCAGTGGCCAAACCTACGACCGTCGATTTACCTGAACCCGATGGGCCTACAACTGTTGCCCATGTACCTGCTGGTATTTCCAGATTCACATCTTTCAATACAGTCTTATTTCCCGCCATCACTACCGTGACGTCTTGAATGGAAATATTTGCGGGAACGAACATATCCATCTCTGCCAGTTCTTCTGCAGAAGCAATACCGGCGGTATCAATTTCACTGATTTCTGCTATACGAAGAAGGCTTAGCCCTGCTCGTTGATAGTCGGGAATTGCAGGCGACAGCAAAATAATGCTTTCAATTGCACCCGTAATATAGATAACGCATGCTGCAACTTGCGCAACTGATGTTCCGCCATCTTGAGCTGAAATGGCCGCAACGACAAGGATGACAAGCAACGCACCATGAGCCACCACGACGCCGATGAAATTGTTCGTCCAGCCAACTAGAGTGCGCATGCGACTCGCCCGCCGTGTGAGCAAGCTGAAATTTTTAAAGCGACCAGCGTCCCAAGACGAGACTTTATACGAATCGATAATTGCAGAGTTGCGTAATGTTTCATCGACTTTAGTGACGAGGTTGTCTACAGAACCCTGACGTTGCTCGTTTGATCTATCCACAACTTTTGATGTAAAGCGCAAAGATAAAAAGTATGCAATTAATGCAACAATGATGCAATAGCCCAACAGCGGCTTAATAAGAAGAAGAACAATCGTTACCATGATGACTCGACCAATGTCGGTGAACCCTGAAACGATGAACCCGATCATCGCTGACTCAACCACATCGAGGTCAGACGTTAAACGCGTATTTACATCTCCGCTGTTACGCACTTCTAACGGCCTTGAGTGAACCGCCGCAATACACTTTTCGCGAAGGAAATGACAATAATGAGAAACAGCCTGAGCAGCGCTGTAACCCACTAACCATTCAGCTACGAGTGACGCCCCAATAATGATGAGCCACCAATAAACGTTTGACCACAATTCGCTACGTTGCCCGCCAGGAATAGCCAACTCAATGATTTTTCCTATGATGAGCGGAGTCACAAGGTGACCCAACAAGAACAAAATATTCCCCATTAAGCCCAGGAGAATCGCCCCGGGGCTTAACTTAAATACTTTCCAAAGTGCCACAAAGAAGGTTCGGGTCGAATTCACTTCACAAAGTTAGCGCACGGGTCGCTTTAGCTCTCAGAAGGAATAGCCCAGCTCAATGCGGGGAGAGAACAATATTTAGAGGCGACGTTGGGAATCGAACCCAAGTACAGGGCTTTGCAGGCCCTTGCCTAAACCACTCGGCCACGTCGCCATCGCTACTGCAAGCAGTTGCGAAAGCAGAACTCTATCGGCGCTTGCCGCGTAAACCCATGTCTTTCAGCACTTGCCCAGCACCGTATTTCCAGCCCCTGCGGGCTCTGGCGAGTCGGGATATTTGCCGCATGCGAAAGGTCATATCGCGGGCATATTCAATGGCGCGCGTTTCGCGAGCAGTTGCCACGAGCGTTGGAGGCGTGTCGGGAAAGACTTCATTCTCAAAGCCAAAGTGATGGAAATCATCTGAATAGATCTCTTCAACAAGAAGGGCTGTCTCAGTGTCCATTACATCGCGATACTTGATACCAAGACCTTCATTAAGTCGTTTAGCAACAATGTGTTTACCAGAGCGCTGGCTGAGTTCTGCGGCAAAGGAATCCATTGCCCCGGGTGCATCGACACGAAAGAGATGAGTGAATCGCATATGGTCGGGGCGCAATGCTCCAATTTGGCCAGTGAAGTGATCGTCAATATAAAAGAGTTCGGAACGGCTGTGTAGTGCGCGCACGAACTTGCGAAATGTTGCAGCAATATCAATTGCGCCGTCTACTCGCTCGTCACCGCAAACTTGCCACACTTCATCACTCAACATGCTGGGGGCGCGCATAAGAATACGGTTTTCAAATGTGGAATACAGTCGCGCATACGGAGAACGCAGTGCACCTACTCGCCACCACTCTGGAGATTCCCACATGATGTTTTGTTCTGCTTCTGGCATGTAGCGAAAAAGATCGAGGCCACTTACTTCAATTTCATGAATGGTTTGCGAAAGAGAAATGTTGGGGCTGTGCAGCCAGCGCGCATTGTCGATGTTATACGAGCCATTGGCTTCGGCAAGCATCATTTTGATGGAGCTACACGCCACTTTGGTGGTGGGCACATACATGACCTTCAGCGATGGCGAGACCAAGGTATGGCCGACGAAGAGAGCTCGCTCTGTGAAAACGTAGGGTTTTTTTGAAAACATCTTGCAGTTAACTCCACAGGTGCTTCATGCCAGAGAGGAGTTCCTCTGCGCATGTTTCAACACTGCGTTGTGACGTTAGCAAGGTCATCTCGGGCGAACGTGGAGCCTCATATGGGGCATCTACCCCTGTGAGGCCAGTGAGTTCTCCCTTTGCTGCTTTGGCGTATAGGCCTTTGGTATCACGCTCTGCGCACTCTTCTACCGAGGTTGCAATGAATACCTCGGCGAAACCTAGGTCTGTCGATTCATGGCGTTGGCGGACTGCTTGTCGGCCCTTTGAAAATGGGCTGATGATGGGAACAAATACAACGAACCCGGCATCGGCAAGGAGGAGTGCCATCTCCCCTACGCGGCGCACATTTTCTGCCCTGTCTTCATCGCTAAAACTAAGGTCGACATTCAGACCATGACGCAAGTTGTCGCCGTCGAGAACATAGACAGGAACATCGCTTGCGAAAAGCTGATGCGCAGCGGCGTTAGCGATGGTGCTCTTCCCCGCGCCAGAAAGACCAGTGAGCCACAAAGTGCAACCACGACTGTTTTGCTTTCCCCAGCGATCTTTGCGGGTGATGGCATGTTCGTGCCAACGAATATCGCCCGTGGGCTGTGGTGTGTTTTCTGTGGTCACTCGCGAGGCGGCAACAACATGCCGGCCGCTGCGGTTGCACCTGTTGATTCGTCAACCAAAATGAACGAGCCCGTTACGCGGTTGTGGTCGTAGTCATCACGCAATAGTGGTTCTGCTGTGTGGATTACGACGCGCGCAATATCGTTCATTGCAAGTGGACCTGTTGGCTCTTTGCGATGAAGTTCAGAGATATCGAGCACATAGCGCACTTCGCTTACTTTGGCGCGTGTGGAACGCGTTGTGTGCTTCAGCGTATACAACTTGTTGGTTTGCAGTTGCGCATTTGAGTCGAGCCAACACAACATTGCCTCATGGTCTTGAACAACACGCGGGCGGTTGTGTGGCCGGCAAATCATGTCGCCACGCGTGACCGACAAGTCATCAGCAAGCAAAATGGTCACTGCTGCACCTGGTACCGCTTCGGTGATAGGCCCATCTGCAGAATCGATGCCTGTAATTGTGCTCGATAGCCCACTAGGCAAGACCACAATTTCATCGCCTACACGCAAAACGCCTCCGGCAACAGTGCCGGCGTATCCGCGATAGTCGTGATGTTCTGTGGTGCGAGGACGAATGACGTACTGCACAGGAAAGCGCACGTCAATGCGATTGTCATCGCTTGCGGTGTACACATTTTCGAGATGATGCAAAAGCGTTGGGCCTTCAAACCAGCCGAGGTCTGGAGTGCGATCAACAACGTTGTCGCCTTTCAATGCGCTAATAGGCAAGAAGGTAACGTCGTGCAAGTTGAGGCGCGCGGCAAAGTTTTCGAAGTCTTCGCGAATTTCTTTGAAACGCTCTTCGCTGTAATCAACGAGGTCCATCTTGTTGACACACACCACAAGGTGCGGAACACCCAACAACGAGGTGAGGATGCTGTGACGGCGGGTTTGCTCTACTACCCCATGACGAGCGTCGATGAGAATAATTGCTAGGTCTGCTGTTGATGCACCCGTCACCATGTTGCGCGTGTATTGCACATGCCCCGGGCAGTCCATAATGACAAACGAACGGGCTGGCGTTGCAAAATAGCGATGCGCTACGTCAATAGTGATGCCTTGTTCACGCTCGGCACGCAAACCGTCGGTGAGTAGCGACAAGTCGACATACTCATCGCCACGACGCTTGCTCACTGCTTCAACGTGCTCTAGTTGGTCTTCAAAAATGCTCTTTGAGTCGTACAACAAACGACCAATGAGGGTCGACTTTCCGTCGTCGACAGAACCAATAGTGGCGAAACGTAACTGACGCATCAGAAGTACCCCTGTCGTTTGCGATCTTCCATACCAGCTTCAGAAATTTTGTCGTCAGCACGCGTTGCACCACGTTCGGTCACTCGAGCGATAGATGTTTCGGCAACTACATCGGCAATGCTTACTGCTGACGATTCAACTGCAGCCGTGCATGTGGCGTCACCAACTGTGCGGAAACGTACTTGCTCTTCAAACACTTCTTCGCCGGCTTCTGCATGAAGAAACTCAGTTTCCGCCATGAGCATGCCGTCACGACGAAACACAGGGCGCCGATGCGCAAAATACAAACTTGGCAATTCAATGTTGTGCATTTGGATGTAGCTCCACACATCGAGTTCGGTCCAGTTGCTGATGGGAAATACTCGGAAGTGCTCACCAGGGCGCAACGACGTGTTGTAGATGTTCCACAGTTCTGGGCGCTGGTTCTTAGGATCCCATTGGCCAAAAGTGTCGCGGTGCGAGAACACGCGCTCTTTCGCACGAGCCCGCTCTTCGTCGCGACGGCCACCACCAAGGACGGCATCGAACTTGTTTTCGGCAATGGCATCGAGCAGGGCTACTGTTTGAAGAGGGTTACGTGAAGGGGCATCGGCTACCTTGCCGGCATCGATGGCGGCCTGCACCGAGGCAACCGTGAGGTCGAGACCAAAGCCTGCGAGGCAACGGTCGCGAAACTCAATGACCTCAGGAAAGTTATGGCCGGTGTCAACGTGCATGATGGCAAAGGGCAATTTGGCAGGAGCAAAGGCCCGTACAGCTACATGCAGCATGACTACAGAGTCTTTACCCCCAGAAAACAAGATGACGGGGCGCTCGAAGCACGCCGCTACCTCACGAATAATGGTGATGGCCTCGTCTTCGAGACCGGTGATTCCTGGACGCATTTTTAAATCCTACCAATTCAGTCGGGTTTCCACCGACTTCCCGTATGAGGCGCCCACGACAGCAGTACGCTTCCCTCGTGGCTGAAAAGAACCGCGATACAACAGCAATAACAACGGGCCGTAATGGTGCCCGCTCTTTGGCCAGCGACATTTCTACTTCCACCACCTGGTCCAGCTCTGGGCTCGATGAAACCCATCAGGAAGCAGTGGCGGGTCGCAACTCGAAGCTCTACAGCCGCTATACCAACCCCACCGTGCGGCAATTTGAAACCGCTATAGCCGAACTTGAAGGTGCGGAAGACGCCTTGGCCTTTGGTTCTGGCATGGGAGCACTAGCCAGTGTGGTTTATGCCTTGTGCTCGCCTGGCGACCACATTGTTGCTCAGCAGCAGCTGTACGGCGGCACCATTGCATTTCTGAATGGGCCCGTGCGACGCATGGGCATCAACGTCACTTTTGTCGATGCCACCGTGCCTGGCGCATTCACTGCTGCAGCAAAAACTCCTCGCACCATGTTGGTCATTGCTGAAACACCCGCAAACCCTTCGTTAGCGCTAGCCGACCTTGCCGAACTTGGGGCCATTGCTGTTCCCTTCACCATGGTCGACTCCACATTTGCCACGCCAATGAGCCAGCAACCGCTGTCGCACGGAGTGAACCTTTCTTTGCATTCGGCCACTAAAGGAATTGGCGGACACAACGACGCACTTCTTGGAGTAGTCGCGGGCGAAAAAGATCTTATTGATGCCATTTGGGCATATTCAGTTCTGCACGGCGCATCTGCTTCGCCTTACGACGCTCACAACGCGCTGCGCGGTATTCGCACGCTTCCTGTGCGTCATGAACGCCAATGCGCAACAGCAATGGAGTTAGCAACGTGGTGTGAGTCGAGTGGCAATTGCTCAACGGTGTACTACCCCGGCTTATCTAGCCACCCGCAACACCAGCTTGCAGCACGCCAAATGACTTCTTTCGGCTCGGTGTTTGCTATTGAAATTCCGGGGGGAATTGATTCATGCCGTGCCTTTATTGCGGCGTTGCAATTGATACGACCAGCAACATCTTTGGGTGGCCCTGAAACTCTTATTTGCCACCCAGCAACAAGCACACATTTTGGACTCGACGAAGAGTCGCTTTCTGGAGCGCTTGCTGGTGATGGCCTCATGCGCATTTCAATTGGTCTTGAACATGTCGACGACCTGCGCAATGACCTTGCTGCAGCCTTTGCTGCATCTCACTCTTAGATCTTTTTAGGCGGCCGCGGAATAAAGGCACTTGTGCGTGCTACGTAGTCGTTGTATCCCTCTTTGCGCTTTTTCAAACTCTTTTCCAAAAGCGTTACGCCTGAAACACGACGCAAGAGAATACTCATTGCCACTGCACCAAGAATTCCGACAACGCCTATTTCAGCTTCGGCTGCAATGAGTGCGAGACCCCACCACACGCACGCATCACCAAAGTAGTTGGGGTGTCGCGTGTATTTCCACAGTCCTGACTGCATTACTTTTCCAGCGTTTGCCGTATTTGATTTAAACCGTGCAAGTTGAACGTCGCCCACTGTTTCAAAGAAGAGACCGATTGCAAAAAATACAATACCTACGATGCCGAACACGCCAATGCTCGGGTTCATTGATACTTGGCCCAGCTGCACTGGCAACGACACCAGCCACATGAGCACACCTTGCAGAATAAAAACGGTAAACAAACTCACAATGGAAAATTTTGAACCGTAATGCTTGCGCATTGCCTTGTAGCGAAAATCTTCACCGTGCCCGATGTTGCGCCATGCCAAGTACGACGCCAAGCGCAAACCCCATGCCGTGGTGAGCAGTGTCAGCAACCATCCGCGTGCTGCATTGCCGTCGGCAACGCTGTGAGTGACCCACGCAACGACAACGAAACCAAGACCCCAAACAATGTCGACAATGGAAGCGTTTTTTAGCGCAAGACTAAGGAGCCACATAGAGAACATGAGAACCGCTATTGCAATGGCGCTCGCTAAGAGAATGTCTGCACTTCCACTCATCACTTCATGCCCTTCAAAATTTCGTTTTGCTTTTTCACTTCTGTGTCTAACATCAACCACTGCTGGTCGAGCCATGCAGCCATGTTTTCAGTAGGAATATCTATGCGCGCAATGCGCCTGAACCACATGACACACCGAACATTTCCTCGCTCGAGGTGACGCAGCATGCCGCTAAAGGTGTCGAGCCCGTCGAAGCCAACATGACCAGCAATAACCACGTCACATTGTGGGGCACCTTGCATGAGCGCAATGGCTCCGGCAGGTTTTGGTGGCAACAACATTGTGAGCGGCTCCAACAACTGAGCTCGTTCAGGGTTGCGCTCTTTGATCTTCTCCAGCACTCGTTGTCGCTTCGCAGCGTTTGCTCGCGTACCTTCAGGGAAGATGACCGCCACATCGCTATGACCCAAGTTGTGCGACAGTTCTGCAACACCTGCAAGCTCTCCTTGAACGTTGTCCGAGGAACGATTGAGGAAATAATTGGGCAATCTGTGCCCCACAATGTCGAGGCAAGGGTCGAGCATCAACTCACGCTTCAGTACATAACGCGGATGCAAACCCGCCACATTGCCCATTGCCCACGCCGATACCAGCGAGTCGGCAAGGCTTGCGTGTCGCGACAACACCACCAGCGGCCCAGGTACTAGCACCACTGGGTTTTGCACATCAATACGTAACCCAACCGTGCCACGCAAGGCGAGAATGAGCCCACCTGCCCACCACCGCTGCAACTTGTAGTGCAGCAAGCTGTTTCGTTTCTGACCTGCGGCCCAAAAGGCAATACTCGCCACCACTCCTGCAATTTCGAGCCAGGTCCAGCACAAGAGAAAGGCAATGAGGCGAACAATGGGGAATCGCCATTTGCGGCGCAACACGTCGAGCAAAATGGTGATCGGAATCCATATAAAAAAGGAGCCCAACAAGAAGTTGGCCAAAATGAAAACGCCAAGAACGGCGATGGGTCGTCTGACATATGGCTTTTCGATAACGCCATAGTACTTCCCGCATCAAATGTTGACTATTTTGGTCAACTATAGGCAGACTGTAGAGGTGACCTCATCGGCAACCCTCTGCGCTGTTCGGCGCCTCACCGGAACACTCGGTGCGGAAATTTCGGGCGTTGACCTTACGCAGCCACTTACAAGCCAAGACAGTGCCGCTATTCGCGAAGCCCTTGTTCGCTATCGCGTTGTCTTTTTCCGCGACCAACACTTAACTCCTACTCAGCAAGTTGCATTTGCTCGCAACTTTGGCGAACTCACGCCGGCTCACCCGCTACTTGGTGGCCTCGACGAAAATCATCCCGAGGTACTTGTGCTCGACTCAACTGACTACAAACTTGGTGTGGGCGATGTGCGCAACACCGGTGAAAAGAAAACAACGAGTTACAACAACAGATGGCATACCGATGTCACCTTTTCTGCTGCTCCGCCTACGGCATCAATTTTGGCAGCAAAAGTAATTCCTTCATTTGGCGGCGACACATTGTGGTGCGACCTCGTGAATGCATATGAAACACTCGCTGCTCCGCTGCAACACTTGGTCGACGGTTTAGTTGCCGTACACGATGCAAGTGGAACCTTTTCTCGCTTCCGCGATGAAGACAAAAGCGGAGAAAACAAGCAAAAGTTGCAAACAATGAACCCTGTGCGCCACCCAGTTGTACGTGTGCACCCAGAAACTGGCGAACGTGGGCTCTTCGTGAACCCCACGTTCACCGCATATATTGAAAACTTCTCTCCTGACGAAAGCCAAGCAATACTTGGCCTCCTTTATGAACACAGCATTCAGCCAGAACGCGTGGTGCGTTGGACATGGCGCGAAGGCGACGTTGCTATGTGGGACAACCGCTCTACTGCTCATTACGCCGCAGCCGACTACACCGAACCACGGTTGATGCA
>Ga0114974_10003458_pt1 | contig 11886 bp, 11 predicted proteins | sample S_130206_EF_Meta_FD_87318 | JGI IMG/M metagenome (GOLD analysis project Ga0114974, IMG submission 87318) | Freshwater microbial communities from Lake Simoncouche, Canada to study carbon cycling - S_130206_EF_MetaG | ecosystem: Environmental > Aquatic > Freshwater > Lake | place: Lake...
GTTGTCGCAAGGACTCGCACTGCTCTACGGTGCGTCGGTCTTGCCATACGATGGCGTGCGCCAAAGGCTGACCGGTACTGCGGTCCCAAAGCACAGTGGTTTCACGTTGATTGGTAATCGCGATCGCACCGACGTCATCTGGAGATGTTGCGGTGGCCAAAACCTCTTTGACGACCTTGAGTTGCGTTTGCCAAATTTCGAGGGCGTCGTGCTCAACCCAGCCAGGCTGTGGAAAGTGCTGTTGAAACTCGCACTGAGCCGTACGAACACTTTGGCCATGCGCATCGAACAAAATTGCGCGCGAGCTAGTAGTGCCTTGATCGAGTGCGAGGATGTGTGTCATCGAAGTTTTGGTGTAAGCTAAGCATTGTTTAAATTTACGATCAGCTGCTCTAGTTGCACCCCATCATAAACGCATCGCATGCGGTTAACATGAATTGTCATAATTCAACGCTAAGCTAAAAATCCGACAATCGATCCATGAGGGATGTCATGAACTTTAAATTTTCAATTGCTGCCGTGGCGTCAGCACTGGCGCTAGGCGCCTCGGTTTCTACTCCGGCTCAGGCTCAAACTGAGATTCAATGGTGGCACGCGATGAGTGGCGCTTTGGGTGAATGGGTCAACGATCTTGCCAAAGACTTTAACGATAGTCAAAAAAATTACAAAGTGGTGCCTGTGTTTAAAGGTACCTATGATGAAGCAATGACTGCAGCGGTGGCCGCGTTTCGTGCCGGCAATGCCCCGCACATTCTGCAAGTGTTTGAAGTGGGTACGGCGACGATGATGGCCAGCAAAGGTGCGATCGTGCCTGTGACCGAGGTCATGAGCAAAGCTGGTATCAAATTTGACCCAGCGGCTTATGTGCCCGCAGTGGCTGGCTATTACACGGCGCCTAACGGCCAGATGCTAAGCTTTCCGTTCAATAGTTCAACGACAGTGTTCTGGTATAACAAAGATGCGTTTCAAGCGGCAGGCCTTGATCCAGAAAAACCACCGCTGACCTGGCCCGAGGTGATTGCCGCGGCTAAAAAGCTCAAAGATTCGGGCCATAAGTGTCCCTTCACAACCAGCTGGATTAGCTGGACTCAACTGGAAAGCTTTAGCGCCTGGCACAACACAGAGTTTGCGACCCAGGGCAATGGCATGAAAGGTAATGATGCTCGCCTGGCCGTCAATGGCCCGCTCCAGACACGACATATCCAGAATTTGGCTGATATGGCAAAAGACGGATTGTTTGTTTACAAAGGCCGCGCCAATGCGGCAGATCCTGTATTCGTCGCAGGTGAATGCGCCATGACGACGGGATCCTCTGCGCTGTATGGCAACGTTAAGCGCAACGCTAAATTTGCGTTTGGAACCTCAACCTTGCCGTATTACTCTGATGTGAGCGGTGCGCCCCAAAACACCGTGATCGGTGGCGCAAGTTTGTGGGTGATGGCAGGCCGTAAAGCCGACGAGTACAAAGGAGTCGCGCAGTTTTTTGATTTCTTGTCACGTCCAGAAGAGGCAGCTAAAAGTCATCAACGCACAGGCTATCTGCCGCTAACAATCGCCTCGTTCGAGCTTACCGAAAAATCTGGTTTCTATAAAGCGAACCCAGGTACCGATATTTCGGTTACGCAAATGATTCGTAAGACCACAGATAATTCACGTGGAATCCGTTTAGGTAATTTCGTGCAGATTAGAACTGTGATTGATGAAGAGCTCGAACAAGTGTGGGCGGGTAAAAAAACCACCAAAGACGCGCTCGATACGATCGTCAAGCGTGGCAACGAGTTGCTTGAGCGTTTTGAAAAAGCCAACCGTTAAGCGTTAACAAAGTGAGTGCGATGAGGTCCTAGGTGGCCTCGTCGCTTTTTACTGCGCTCGGTCTTGCGATTCTTTAGGGTATGGAAAAAAAAGTTCGCTTTAAATCGCAGTGGTTGCCTTGGGTGCTGATTGCACCTCAGTTGGTGATCGTACTGGTTTTTTTCTTTTGGCCTGCAGGCCAGGGGCTCTATCAAAGTGTGCTCGAAGAAGATGCCTTTGGTATGTCGCGCGAATTCGTGGGTCTGCAGAACTTTTCACGTTTATTTAACGACTCGCTCTACCTCGAATCGTTTCAAACTACTGCATTGTTTTCGATATTGGTCGCTGTTTGTGGCTTGACCGTGGCGCTGCTGCTCGCGGTCATGGCTGATCGCGTTTGGCGCGCCGCGAATATCTACAAAACGCTACTGATTTGGCCCTATGCGGTTGCGCCTGCTGTGGCGGGGGTCTTGTGGGTATTTATGTTTGCCTCACCCATGGGGGTGATCGCCTTTGCGTTGCGTTGGTTAGGGTTGAACTGGAATCATCTGCTTGATAGTCGGGATGCAATGACCCTGATTGTGGTGGCTGCAGTCTGGAAGCAAATTTCATACAACTTTTTATTTTTCTTGGCAGGGTTGCAGTCGATTCCTAAATCGTTGCTTGAAGCGGCAGCTATTGATGGGGCGACACCCTGGCACCGCTTTCGCACGATTGTGTTCCCGCTGTTGTCACCCACGACGTTTTTTTTGCTGGTGATTAACGTGGTGTACGCCTTCTTTGATACGTTTGCCATTATTGATGCCACAACACATGGTGGTCCGGGTAAAGCCACCTCAATCTTGGTCTACAAGGTGTATTACGACGGCTTTAAAGCAATGGACATGGGCAGCTCGGCCGCACAGTCTGTGATTTTGATGGTGATTGTGGTGTGTCTGACCGTAGTGCAGTTTCGCTTGATAGAGCGCAAGGTGCAATATGCCTGATCAGGTCGCCCCGTCGTGATTGAAAGACGCCCCGTACTGACGATACTGTCACATCTTGTGTTGCTACTCGGTGTGTTGATTGTGGCGTTTCCGGTTTATGTGACTATTGTGGCGTCAACCCAAACGACGGCACAAATTACCCAAGCAATCCCAATGTCTTTGGTGCCCGGCGACAATATGCTTCAAACATATCGTCTTGCCCTGTTTGGTGGCGAAACTGAGTCGGGTGGACGCATCGCGCCGGCGTGGCCAATGATGTGGGTGAGTCTGGTGACAGCTCTGCTGATTAGCGTTGGCAAAATCGTAATTTCAATGCTCTCGGCCTTTGCCATTGTCTATTTCAGATTTCCATTTCGAGGCCTAGTGTTTTGGATGATCTTTATCACCCTGATGCTGCCGGTTGAAGTGCGGATCGGACCAACGTACGAAGTTGTATCTAATCTTGGGATGTTGAACTCGTATGCGGGGTTGACCATCCCCTTGATTGCTTCGGCCACAGCCACATTTTTATTCAGACAGTTTTTTTTAACCGTGCCCGATGAACTCGTTGAGGCTGCGCGAATGGATGGCGCCAGTCCTATGCGTTTTTTTTGGGACATCTTGCTGCCTCTGTCTCGGACCAGTATTGCCGCGCTTTTTGTCATCCAATTTATTTATGGCTGGAATCAATACCTGTGGCCATTATTGGTAACGACCAACGAGAGTATGTATCCAGTGGTGATGGGGATCAGGCGGTTGATTTCGGGTGATGCCTATACTGAGTGGAACGTCGTGATGGCTACAGCCATGTTGGCGATGTTGCCACCGGCCCTGGTGGTCGTGTTGATGCAAAAGTGGTTTGTGAAAGGTTTGGTAGATTCCGAAAAATGAGCATGACCTCGAGCGGATACTGATATGGCTGCAATTTCGTTAAAACATATTGTGAAACGCTACGGCACCGGCAAGACTGCGGTGCAGGTGATTCATGATGTCTCGGCCGAGATCGGCGACGGCGAGTTTGTCGTGATTGTCGGCCCTTCGGGCTGTGGCAAGTCAACGCTGCTTCGCATGGTGGCAGGGCTTGAAGAGATTACGTCCGGCACAATCTCAATCGGTACGCGCGTGGTCAATGATCTTGAGCCAGCCGAGCGCGACATTGCGATGGTGTTTCAAAACTATGCGCTCTATCCGCACATGACGGTCTTTGACAACATGGCGTATGGCCTCAAAATCGCGCGCGTGCCAAAGGATGAGATCAGAGCGCGTGTAGAAAAGGCGGCAGATATTCTTGAGCTTAGACCGTACCTAGAGCGTAAGCCTCGTGCACTGTCGGGCGGGCAACGTCAACGTGTCGCGATGGGCCGGGCAATCGTGCGCCAGCCCCAAGTATTTTTGTTTCACGAACCCCTCTCTAACCTTGATGCAAAGTTGCGAGCACAGACGCGACTTGAAATTCAAAAGTTGCACCGAGAATTGGGCATCACATCCTTGTTTGTCACGCACGATCAAGTCGAGGCGATGACCTTGGCGCAGCGCATGCTGGTCATGAACGGTGGCGTGATGGAACAGTTCGGTACACCAGCAGAGGTTTACAACACGCCCGCAAGTACGTTTGTTGCCAGCTTTATCGGCTCGCCGCCAATGAACTTGCTTAAGCACGCACCTGGGGCGGGTCTTGATACGATCCTGGGGATCAGGCCCGAACACCTTGAGGTGGGCAATGAAGGCTGGCCGTTAATAGTAGAGGGCATTGAACTCTTGGGTGCCGAGCGGTTGTTGTATTGCCGCTTGCAAGACGAAGCGCTGATCGTGCGTATTCAAGAAGAGCAACAAGCACCCAAAGTAGGAGAAACGATCTATGCCAAACCGCGCGCAGATCGTATCCATCTGTTCGATGCCCTTACAGGCCTGCGCATCTAAGGGTTTTCTCTAGTGTGTTGGGTGCATGCAAGGGGTTCAAGTGTGCCTAGGCTAAGCCTACCTGACGAATACCTAGCAACACACGGTACCACTGTGATATCGTCCCGAATCAAGAGACGGGGCTCGGCGCATCGATAGCCCTGCTCGCACCCAGACAAAACTAGCGTTATGCAGACTGATACCTACTTACCCTTTGATCCTAGGGTTGCACCTAAACAAAAGTTGCCTGCGGGGACCGTGGATTGCCATTTTCATGTTTTTGAAGATGCTGCCCAATATCCCTATACGGCAAATCGCTCGTATACGCCAATCTTGGCTCCCTGGGCTGCGTTTGAAGCGATGAATAATGCCATTGGCGCAGACCGTGCTGTGCTCGTTCACCCTTCGGTCTATGGTCACGATCATGCCACGCTTTATGACACGCTGCGTGCGCATCCTGATCGCTTGCGTGCGGTTGGTGTCTTGCCGCTGGATGTCTCTGACAAAGAAATTGAAAAACTGCACCAGGCGGGTACCCGCGGGACGCGTCTGAATATTTTGTTTGCTGGCGGTGGTCAATTAAGTGACGCTGAAAGTCTTGCGAAGCGCTTGAAACCCTTTGGCTGGCATATTCAGTTTTTAGTCGACGTCGCGGCGCAGCCAGAGATCCCGGCCTGGGCCGCTAAATTGGGTGTGCCTGTTGTCTTTGATCATTTCGGCCATCCATCAAAGCCCGATGTGAACGATGCGGGATTTAAGAATATGTGTGCGCTCGTCAAAGAGGGCGTGGCGTGGGTGAAGTTATCGGGTGCGTATCGCGTGGTTGACCCTGCGGTTAAGTGGGCAGCGATTCAGCCGTTTGTAGATGCCTTGCTCGCCACACGAACCGATCGTCTGGTGTGGGGAACAGACTGGCCTCATCCAAATATCCCGGCGCCAATGCCCAATGATGGTGACATCGCTGATGCGGTATTTAAGTGGTTGCCTGACGCTAGCTTTCGCCAACAAATTCTCGTTAAGAATCCCGAAGTCTTGTATGACTTTGCCCCCTTTGTTCAAAAAGCCTAATCCTTTCATCCTGGAGACCTTATGAAACGTCGTCACTTATTCGCACTTTCGGCCCTGGTTGCCGCCACTTTTGCGTTGGGAGCCCCCACGCAAGCGTTCGCTCAGAAAACCATTTTGAAATTTGGCTGGACCACGGCTGATAGTCCGACCGATCCCTATACCGTAGGCGCTAAAGCGTTCAAAAAAGCGGTTGAGGCTAATTCAAAAGGTTCGATCGAAGTGCAGTTGTATCCAAATCGTCAACTCGGCGAAGAGAAGCAAGTGATGGAGGCGGTGCGGTTTGGTACGGTCGACATGACGATCATGACCAATGCTGTCATTGCTCAAATTGAGCCCGCTTTTCAAGTGAATGATTTACCTTTCTTGTACTCCAGTGAAGATCAAGCTCGCAAGGCACTAGACGGCAAACTTGGTAACGAGTTATCTGGATTGTTGGCCAAGAAAAATATGCTTGTGCTTGGTTACATGGAAGGTGGCTTTCGCCAGATGATTAACAACAAGAAGCCAGTTGGTGTGCCAGCAGACGTGACTGGAGTTAAATATCGTGTCATGCAAAACCCGATGTACATTGATATGTTCACCTCGTTAGGTGGTGCTGCGGTGCCGATGGCTTGGGGCGAAGTGTTTACCGCCGTTCAGCAAGGCACGATTGATGGTCTCGAAATTCCGGTGGCCGTGATTGATAGTTCAAAAATGTACGAAGTCACCAAGTTTTTGTCGATGACCAATCACACTTACTCAATGATCGCGTTATTGATTTCAAAGCGCACGATGGATAAGTTGACGCCTGAACAAAAGACTGCGGTGATCGACGCGGGTAAAACTGCAACAGCAGAGCAACGTGCTGCGGCTTTAGTCAATGAGAAGGCTTTGTTAGATGGTTTGGCGCAAAAGGGAATGATCATTAACAAAGTCGCGGATGTCGCACCTTTCCGGAAGTCTGTTCAGTCGATCTACGACAAGTCGCGCGCAGCTGTGGGCGATGCGATGATCAATCAGGCACTCGACGCAGTGAAGTAAACCCGTCAAAAAAGGCGCTCCTTCGAGCGCCTTTTTTTATAGCCGTATTAAATTGGAAAATGAGTATGCGTCATTGGTTTGACAAACTTGAAAGTGTTTTGAAGATGCTGGCAGTTGCGATTGTGCTGCTGATGCTGTTAACACTCAGCGCACAAGTCTTCTTGCGTTACGTGTTTGGTAAGGCCTTGTCCTGGAGCGAAGAGCTTTCTTTGCTTGGTTTTGCCTGGGTGGTAGTCATTTCTACCGTCATCGGTATCCGGCGTCTGACGCACGCTCGCATGGATTTGCTGGTTGGCTTGCTGCCTAAGTCACTGCACGGCATGGTCGATGCTTTGGTGTCATTGATGATGTGTGCCTTAGGCCTCTTCATCGCCTACGCCGGCTGGAATTACGTGATTGAGACGCGCGGCGCAACGTCGGCGGCAATTGGTTTTCCGATTGAGTTGTTGTATGCCGCAGCACCCGCCTTTGGGGTGTTGATCGCATTGTTTTCTTTTGAACGTTTACTGCCTTGGGCGGAGTCTTTAAATGAGTAGCACCGCTTGGTTGTTGTCGGCAGGATTTGGCGTTTTGATGTTGTTGGGCGTGCCCTTTGCTTTCGCGATTGGTATTGTCGTCGCGCTTTCGTTAGTGGTGTCTGGCATCGAGCCGATGCTGTTGCCGCAAACCGTTGTGGCTGGCACGCAGTCTTTTTCTCTGCTGGCCATCCCATTCTTTATGTTGGCGGGCGAGCTGATGTCGGCCGGCGGGTTATCGCAACGTTTGATTAAAGTCGCCGATGTCTTCGTGCGACATCTGACGGGTGGCTTAGGGTTAGTCACTGTGTTAGCTGCAGCGATTTTCGCAGCAATTTCTGGCTCGGCTCCGGCAACTACTGCGGCGATTGGTGCCATCATGATCCCGGCCATGGCCGAGCGCGGTTATAGCAAACCTTTTGCGACTGCTGTGGCTGTCAGTGCGGGTATTTTGGCGCCCCTGATACCGCCCTCAATTGCGTTCGTGATCTGGGGCGTGATTGCAGAACAGTCAATTTCGCGGTTGTTTAGTGCCGGTATTTTGCCTGGCTTGTTGATGGCCGCGGGGTTGATGGTAGTTTGCTGGTGGCATGCCAAAAAACACAAGATCCCCACACAGCCACGCGCGTCGATGGCAGAAATACGCGCGGCTCTGCGCGATGGCATTTGGGCTCTGCTTGCACCCGCCATTGTTTTAGGTGGCATTTACGGCGGCGTTTTTACACCGACTGAAGCGGCGGTCGTGAGCTGTGTGTATGCCCTGTTCATCGGGACGGTTGTTGAAAAGCGTTTGAAATGGCGCGAACTGCCTGACATTGTCTGGCGTTCCACTAAAGTGACGGCCATTGTCATGTCGATTATTGTGTTCTCGGCCGGCTTCGGTATTTTGGTTGCCCAAGAACAACTTGCGCCCAAGGCCGCAACTTGGCTCGCCGCAAACATCCAAGAAAAATGGATCATGCTGTTGGTATTGAATTTGGTGTTTTTTCTGGTGGCCGCGGTGATGGATGAGATCGCGATCATGGTTGTGTTTGGGCCGCTACTCATCGCGATTGCAAACAGTTTTGCGATCAGCCCCATTCACTTCGGTGCGATTATTGTGACCAATGTTGCGATCGGTATGGCGGCCCCGCCGATCGGCTATTGTCTTTTTGTGGGGATGGCGATCAGCGGTTTGAAACTCACGGACGTATCACGCGTGATGCTGCCGTTTGTGGGTGTCATGCTAATTGTGTTGATGCTAGTGACCTACGTGCCAGGCTTCGCGCTAGCCCTTCAATAGTGACGCGCTTTTTGGGGCCCGCGACTATGCGAATTTAGCGTCTAGCGGGTCACTGAGCCCGACCTCAGCAAACCCTTTGGCACGTAATAAGCACGAGTCACACTGCTTGCAGGGCGCTCCGTTGGGGGCCGGGTCATAACAGCTGGTTGTTTCTGAAAAATCGACGCCAAGTTCTAAACCTTTTCGAATAATGTCGGCTTTGGTCATGTTGATGAGTGGCGCACGAATGTTGAGTCGCTGCTGGCCTTCAACGCCGGCTTTAGTGGCCAGATTGCCCAAGTGCTCAAACGCGGCAATGAATTCAGGGCGGCAATCGGGGTAGCCGCTGTAATCCATTGCATTGACACCGACAAAAATATCTTGGGCACCCAAGACCTCAGCCCAACCGAGCGCAAAACTTAAAAATATCGTGTTGCGTGCCGGAACATACGTGATTGGGATCCCGGCGCTGATATCTTCAACCGAATGACCTTTCGGCACCGCGATATCGGCCGTCAATGCCGAGCCACCAAAGCTGCGCAGATCAATATCCAAAATAGCGTGGCTGGCAACACCACGCTGCTTGGCAAAGGCACTTGCCCGCTCAAGCTCAATTGAATGTCGCTGGCCATAGCGAAAACTCAGTGCGTAGACTTCAAAGCCTTCGTTCTGAGCCATCGCCACGACGGTGGTTGAATCTAAACCACCACTTAACAAGCACACTGCTTTTTTAGACATTGGTGCATTACTTCGCTGTGGGCATCACGAACTCAGCGCCTTTACCGATGGTCTCGGGCCAGCGCTGCATGATTGATTTTTGTTTGGTGTAAAAGCGCACACCTTCTTCTCCGTAGGCATGCATGTCACCAAACAGACTTTTCTTCCAGCCACCAAAGCCATGCCAAGCCATTGGCACAGGAATCGGTACATTGATTCCGACCATGCCGACCTGGATGCGACGGCTAAATTCGCGTGCCACGTTACCGTCGCGCGTGTAACAAGAAACGCCGTTGCCAAATTCGTGAGCATTAATGAGATCAACCGCTTGACCAAAGTCTTTGACGCGCACGCAAGACAAGACGGGTCCGAAGATTTCTTCTTTATAGATACGCATTTCAGGCGTCACGTGATCGAACAAGCTACCGCCCGTAAAGAAGCCTTGCTCGTGACCGGGTACTTTTAGCCCGCGACCATCCACGACCAGTTTGGCACCTTCTTTGATGCCCACTTCGATGTAGCCTTCGATGCGCTCAAGTGCTTGGCGGGTGACAATCGGACCCATTTCAGCATCAAGCTCAAGTCCATTTTTGATTTTGAGTGTTTTTGCACGGGCAGCCAGTAAAGGTACGACTTTGTCTGCAATATTGCCTACCAGAACAGCCACTGAAATGGCCATGCAGCGCTCTCCGGCTGAGCCGTAGGCCGCACCGATCAGGCCATCAACAGCTTGGTCGATATCTGCGTCGGGCATCACGACCATATGATTTTTAGCGCCGCCTAAGGCCTGCACGCGCTTGCCTAAATCGGCACCGCGTTGGTAGATATATTGTGCGATAGGGGTTGAGCCGACAAAGCTGATCGCTTTGACGTCGGGGTGTTCGAGTAGCCCATCGACAGCGACTTTATCGCCTTGCACAACGTTAAAGACGCCCTCAGGTAAACCGGCTTCTTTAAAGAGTTGAGCCATGTAAATGGACGCAGAGGGATCGCGTTCGCTGGGTTTTAAAATAAAACAGTTGCCCGCGGCAATCGCAACGGGAAACATCCAGCACGGGACCATGCACGGGAAATTAAAGGGTGTGATTCCGGCCACAACACCTAACGGTTGGCGCAGCGTCCAGTTGTCGATACCGGTTGAGACTTGGTCGGTAAAGTCGCCTTTCAACAATTGCGGCATTCCGCAGGCGAATTCAACGATGTCGATGCCGCGCATGACCTCACCTTGGGCATCTGTAAATACTTTGCCGTGTTCTTGCGTGATGATCGAAGCGAGCTCGTCTTTGCGTTCATTGAGTAACGCTAAAAAATTATTCATGATGCGGGCACGACGAATCGGTGGGGTATCCGCCCAACCGGGAAACGCCTTTTTAGCGCTGTCGACAGCCGCCTGCACGGTCTCTAGGCTGGCGAGCTCGACCTTGCGCGCGACCTGACCCGTTGCGGGATTAAAGACGTCTTGCGAGCGTGCGCCTGCATTGACAATCGCTTGGTTGTGAATCCAATGCGAGACGACACTGGGGATGGCGGGCATGGGTGGCTGCTTAGACATACAAGATCCTTTGTTAAGCATCGGGGCCGCGGGGGCACGAAACAGAGGTTGAATGAGGCACAAATTGCCGATAATGCGAAAAAGACTAGCTTGGCGCCATTGTAAGATGGATGGTGGCAGGTTCGCTAATTGGTTGCCTCAGGCGATCTTGGTTAAACTTTGCACCTTTATGCTGGCTTATGTTCGAATGATCGGAGTCTTCCCAATACTATGAGTCAACCCCTGCTTGGTAAAGTTGCCCTGGTGACCGGCGCAGCGCGCGGCATCGGTCGTGCCTGTGCGTTAAAACTGGCCTCGGCCGGTTGCGACATTGTCGCCAACTACTACAACAGTTTTGATGAGGCCGAAGCGGTCTGTGCCGAAGTGCGTGGCATGGGGCGTCGGGCGATTGCGGTGCAGGCCAGTGTTGGCGTACCCGATAGCGTGCTCGAGATGTTTGAAACCATCACGAAAGAATTTGGTCAGTTGGATATTGTGATCAGCAATGCCGCCTCGGGGGTATTGAAGCCCGCGATGGAGATGAGTCTGAAGCACTTTCGCTGGTGTCTTGAAACCAACGCGTTCGCAGTCAACTTATTGGCGCAGCAGGCCTTACCCTTAATGAAGAACGGGGGTCGCATTGTTGCGATGTCAAGTTTGGGCGCCCAGCGCGCCATGCCGCATTATGGTTTTATAGGCGCCTCAAAAGCGGCGCTCGAGGCGTTGGTGCGCACCCTGGCGCAAGAGCTTGGTCCGAAAGGGATTCGCGTCAATACAGTGTCGGCTGGTGTGGTTGATACCGATGCACTAAGTCATTTCCCGAACCGTGACCAGGTGTTGTCAGAGTTCGCCGCGCGCACGCCAATTGGTCCTAGCTTGTTGCCGACTAACGTCGCTGATGCGGTTTACTTACTTTGTTTGCCTGAGGCTGCCTGGATTAATGGTCATACCTTAGTGGTCGATGGTGGTTTTTCAATTTCAGGTTGAACACAATGAGCTTTGAATCTGGTTTGACAGGCAAGGTCGCAATTGTGACCGGAGGTTCGCGTGGGATTGGGCGTGCGATTGTTGAGTTGCTTGCAGCGCAGGGGGTCGACGTCAATTTTTTCTACCGTGGCA
>Ga0114974_10003462_pt1 | contig 11880 bp, 27 predicted proteins | sample S_130206_EF_Meta_FD_87318 | JGI IMG/M metagenome (GOLD analysis project Ga0114974, IMG submission 87318) | Freshwater microbial communities from Lake Simoncouche, Canada to study carbon cycling - S_130206_EF_MetaG | ecosystem: Environmental > Aquatic > Freshwater > Lake | place: Lake...
ATTAATATCTAATTTAGGGTCAGATGATTCAAAAAACTCTATCATCTGTTTACTAAATACTTTATAGTTTATAATTAACTTTTTAAACATTCCCATCCAAACAATAGGATGATTAGACATATCTACTTGAGTAGTAGTCTCAATTTCCTCTTCAGGGGACTTAAATAAGTTAAAAATATCATCAATACTCATATATATAAATATATGTTAAACAGGAGAATAGCGGCTTTAGGCCGCTATAATAAAAAATTGTGGATGTGCTATTGACGGGTTTAAATTTATCCTTTAATTACTTGTTTTGCACCGGTTAAACCTAATGCTTTATCTATACGTGAATCTATATAAGATGTAACATTCTTAATTTCCTCGTTTATATCACGATGTAAATCTTCAGTTTTCTTATTTATATCACGATTTAACTCTTCAGTGATAATTGAAATACGACGATGTATACTATCAAAATCACGTGCTATATCTTTATGCATATTATTAAAATTCTCATGCATAAGACGATCGTTGTTTACAATCCATTCTTCTTGGTTTCGGATTGTTTTCATCAATTTGTTAATCTTAACTACACCCCAAACAGTTGTAGCTACAAAAGCAGCTCCAACAATCGAGAGCATACCTAAAACGAAATACATTGTTTCCATATTTATTTTCTCCTTATTATTATGTCAAAGAACACATCCACAATTGTGCGCCCTCCTGGGATCGAACCAGGTACCTACTGATTATGAGTCAGTTGCTCTAACCTAATGAGCTAAGGGCGCTATTTGAGGTCCCGAACGGAATCGAACCGCTGTATAAGCTTTTGCAGAGCTCCACCTAACCACTCGGCTACAGGACCTTTTTAGTACTCAAGACAGGAATCGAACCTGCACGGGCTGCCATTATAATGACCACATCTTATTCAGACACTTTTTTACCCACGTTGTTATAACCATACGTCGCGTCTACCATTGACCAGGGCCTCCTGATCCTTTCGCCACTTGAGTATATGATGAATATAATATATATCTATTAAGAAGCCAAACTCTTTTTGATAAAAAAAGCCGGGCTTAACCCGGCTTTAAACAACTATTTATATTTTGCGTTATAGTTGTTCATCTGGATTTGTAGGTGGGGTATCTGTGGGATTTGGCGTGTTATTTTTGGCTTGTTGTTTCATTTTAACAACGTTTTCTATAACAGTTAAACCTAACCCACCACCAGCGATTAACGCGATTGAGTCGAACATGAATTCGGGTGTGATGTGTTCCTCGTTTTTATAGGTAGCTATGTACGCTAAAGATATAACAACGAATAATGCTAAAAGTGAAGCAAAACGCTTACTTGAAGTATCAGAAGATCCTGATAGTAAATCTTTAAAAAATTTTTTCATAATGTGTATTTTGATATAAATACAACAAAGAAAGGAGCTTTCGCTCCCTTCTTAATAATCAACCTTAAATTAATTAGGCAGCAAACTCAGCTGCTAACTCATACAACTTAGCATTTAAGTCTAAGTCTTGTTTGAAGTTCTTAATCTTACGAGCTTTTCTAACTTTAGCTCCTGATTGGTACTCAAACATACCTTGAGTAATTTTTTCTTGAATTACATTAAACACACTCCACAAATCAGTACCACGATCTTCAGGTCTAGTAGCTGTAGTTAAGGCGTTATAATCAATTGCAATATTTTGTGCTTGTTCTTCACCAAAACGTATTTGAACTGCTTTACGAGCAAAATCTAAAATTTGTTCTTGAGCTAGTTGTGTTTGTTTGAATTGATTCATTGACTCAACTGCTAACGGTAACGCTCCTACCATTGTATTAATAACAGTTTGTAATTCATTAAAATCATATCCATAATGACGAATCTTCATATTTTCAAACTCTTGAGTTGAAATTACTAATCCATTCTCACAAATCATTCGAAACAAACCAGCAGTGAATGTAAACGCATTTTTACCATCATGACTATTAGTTAATAGAATTTGTGGGAAAACATTATCACCATCAGCACCCTCAATAAACAAATCATTGTTACGGAACACTACTAAGTGTTTTTGAAATCCTTCACCCTTACGAGCGCGTACTTGTTTAGCATCTACTACACCCCATCCTAACTCTTCCATATCATCAATGATCTGTTTAGTTGAGATATGTGAATACTTCTGACTAGTACCTGGGGCACTTGTAGTTGTGAAAATTGAACTTGCTTTTTCTTTAATTTCAGAAGCAGTTAAAAACGTGTTGTTGTTTAAATCTAGTGGCATAACCTTTATTTATTTATTTTATTTATAATTCGTTAATTAATGAACACATACGACTAATTGTGTTTCTATATTTTTCTCTATAATCCATTCTCCATGGATCCTTATCTATATCCTGAGCCAAAAGAATCGTCTGTTCAGCATATATCTTTAACTTTTCAGATGTAGTACCTTCAAACTCACCTTCTAAGGCATCAATTGTAGGTACAATAAATATCTTTTGAACTGCCTTGCGACCTCTTTTTTTAGGTTCAGCTGTGCTTACTTCTAATTTAACTTCTTGTTTTTTTGACCCGGGTGGGCGACCTCTTCTTTTTTCCATAACCTTTATTTGTGTTTTTAATTATATCTAAATATAACATCCTTATCCTGGTGAGCCAAACTCTTAACCGAAAATGATTGTCAAAACGATATAGGACGCGAAATTAATAATTACACTACCTAAAAAACTAACTAATTCTTGTTTAGCTGTTGGTTTAACTTCAGCCTTTTTATTTGCGATTACTCGTGCGATTACTGCTCCTAAAATTAAAATTGCAATTACTGTAGTGTTCATAGTCGTTATTATTAATTATTATATATTAAATATAACATCCACTCACCAGGAAGCCAAACATTCACCCGGAAAGGTTACAGAAAAGTACTAGAACGTTGAAAATTAATGGATTAGACAATTTCCAATGTAACATCGTCACCTACTTCACGAATAACCGCTAAAGCGTCCTGAGTCGCTACTACTATAATTGGGTAGTTGTCATCATCATTTAACCCAACCATCTGCATTAAATCAGCTCCTTCAATTACTTCTTCAATTGAAGCAGATTCATCAACAACCGCATCTAACTCAGCTATTTTAATTTGTGTGGTTGGCTCATAGATACCATAATCACCTTTAGATAGTGACAACCCACTTAAAGCTTGTTTAATGTCAAGTAACACTTGAGGTGGTTCAGTAGATAATATTAAGTGGTCTACTCCTATACCTTCCATCAAACTAGAATTACTTATATCTTCAGGTGTGAATGGAACAATAATTCCTCCTACTTCACCTCCAATAAAGTTACCTTGTTTTAAACCTATAGGAGCTAACTTACTAATCCATAAACTCCAACTACCTGGATATAAGATATTATCTGAGAAAATTGTTTTATATGCTTCAAGTAACATAGTATACATTTTAACACCGAGTCCTTTGCCACGGTACTTCGGGCTAATGTATGTTAAATGTATCTCTGCACCAGGTAGGCGATATGGTTTAGTACGCCCGGAATTCGCGTTGATGTATATTTTTTCTACCTCTACTTGCCCTATAACATAATCATCTAAACTAGTGCCTTTAGTATTTACTAAATATAAAGTACCACGATAAGAAGAAGGTACTATAAACTCAAAATCACCATCAGTTGTAAGGGTAGTTTTTTTAAGTATACGAGGGTTAAATGTAGCATCAGGCTTCAAATTAAAGTCCTCAGAGTTAAACTTACCTCTACTAACAGTAAAGAACTCATCTTCAGGTATTTGAAAGTCTTCTAAGAACGCAATCAATACTTGTTCTAAAGTAATGTTATCATCTAGATCACCACCACGTAGGTCTAATTCTTTAAGTAAGTCGGTTAATTTAATCATAATTAAAAATTCTTGCTGATTTCATCAGCTAATTGAGGTGATTTAGGAATAGTACTATGTAACGCATCAATTGGTATTACTTTTGATGATGCGTTTGTAGTTGCTTTTTTAGCATTTTCTTCTTCCGCTTTAATTTCTTCAGGTGTCTTGGCACCTTCTTTTTTCTTAGAAGCAATTAATGAGATTACTTCAACTCCACTTAATGGCCCTAATTTTTTACCTCCTGGTAATTCTCGTCCTAACCCTGCTTTCTTTTTAGTATCATTAGTAGCGAACCATTTGTAATCTATTGGGTCTCCTTCTTTAAAAGTTTTACCTTTTACAGCTGGTGCCTTATTACTATATCGTTTTTCAAAATTTGTAGTATCAAATTTATCTTCTATTACCCAAGGATCTGATTGTTTAGTACTAGATGCTTTTTTCTTAATTTCACTATCAGATGGAGGGAAATTACTACCAATATATTCTATATATTTTCCTTCATTACTCTTTTTAAAACCATCTAACTCATTATCAGTATAAAAAGCTTTAATCTTTTGTTCTTCGGTTGGCGAAAGATCACCTCCAACTCTATTCTTTACAAAAACACTTAATGGTTGAGCAATTGCTACTCTAGGTTTATTACCTGCTACCATGTTATCAATAAAACTATCTGTACTATCAGCTATACCACTATCTATAAAGAATAATTTGTTATTAAATTTCTTAGAGTCTAATGCTTTTAACTCTTTAGCTAAATGCCAAGCCATAGCACCTCCAATAGAAAAACCACCTACTCCAAATTTACTTATGTTAGGATTACTTTCAATCTCATTAGCAATGTCTTTAGCGTATTTTCTTACATCTAATTCATTAGCGAAATCAGCAGTATAAACAGAAAAATTTTTACCTAAATTATTTGCTAATGTAGTAAAATCACTTCCACCTTGACCTCCTCCAGCTCCAGAACCAGGTAAGAGTATGAGTGTGTTAGCTCCACCTTTAGATAAAGCGTAGAGTTTAGGTTTATTTTCTTCTACTACTTCTTTTAATAAATTGGTTAGTTTTATCATGGTTATAAATATTAAAAAAATAAGAGAGGTCCATGCGTGGACCCCATCTTATTGCACCTTAATACGTATATACGATTTATAGGCTAGCTATAATAGCATCGCCAATAGCGTATAAAAGTGCTAGTGATGACCAACCTAAGAAAAACCAAGATGATTTATACCAAAATGACTTTGGTTCATCTTTCCATGTGTAAAGGTTGAGAGCGTGTAGACCAGTTAATAAGGTCCATCCAATAATTGATATCATATTATTCTATTGTTAAGTTATCTTCTTGTAACATTTCTCTAATAACGTCTCTTAGACGGTAACATACATCCATTTCTTCAGATGTTGCTTGGCCATTACCTTGTAATGCACTTCCATATTTGTGAACACTACGTAGTTTTTGGTCTAGTTCCCAAAGTAAACTTCTATACTTGTGTCCGTATAGTGCAGAGTGTATTCCTTCTGCTTCCTCAACGAGGTCAAATTCTATTGTTAATTTTGCCATCTTTTTATTTTTTTAAATATAACATCATTTTGCCCGAAGGCCAAACTTTAGTAGTCAGGACAGGAATCGAACCTGCTTCAGCTTTATCATCTTGAGTGCCATTAGCTGTTAGTCTCAACCCTGGAAGGTGCTGCGCTTTCCAAAACGCCACCTGACTATGTTACTATCAGTTCTTTAGCATTCTACTCCCTGCGGGACGGAATTGTATCTTACTTAGCCCTACGTCCTCAGTACGGGTACTAAAGTTTACTAATAGTTGCCTTTTTAAACGACGTCGAGTAGGCTAACTCTATCTCCTATACGATGAGAACAGTTACTTTGAGCATTGTCAAGAGGCTTACTGTGTTTTACGATCCCCTCGCGAGCGGGGCTAATTTTTATTTACAACATTTACATTTACCTCTACCGGCATGACCCTTCATTTTATCTTTGGGCATCCATACTCCAATATATACTATAAACGCTATTGCTAGTCCTTGTAAAGCAAACAATATACCATAACCTATTTGATCTATCATAATTCTTCTATATGATTATAAATTAATTTCATTACCCAAGCGTTCTCAAGCTCATGCATACCACATATAAGACTTGCTTTTTCTTCGGTATCATAGTATTTTATAGTACCATCTTCATTCTTCATAAAATCCATGTTTCTAAGATCTATGATAACATACTTACCTTCCATCTTAAAATCGTGCTAAAGGATCTGAAGTGATGATACCACCATCTTTTTCACCTCGTGAAGTTAACATTTGTTCCTGTGGTATTACTTCGACTATAACGCCGTTAGCAGTGAATTTACCACCCTGTTTTAGCAACTTCGTGAATAGCGTAGCGTGCTTAGGTTCCCACGTTTTACTCGCTTCTACTACCACTGCTTTGTCTACTACCTTACCATCGAATTTGATAGTAATGCCTTTTCTAATTGCTCTTGGTGATATCATATGTTTTTATTTTATATATGAATATACGTATATACTCCTCGATAGCCAAACTTTTTGTTAAAGGAGTTTTTTCATTTCTTGCGATTTTTGGTTGAAGGGTTAGTTCGAAAACAGTACATGGTTATGGGGGATATACGTATATACAAATCGGCGCGTAAAGATCGTTTACGATCTGAAGGTTAATCCATTCCCAGGGCTTTCAGGACTACCGGGTATATGGATATCAACGCGCATGGTAGCGCTTACGTTGTACTGTATATGTACATACCGTGTACACGCGCACTCCCGCGACACAGGAGGATCAAGCGTGGTCAGAAATGTAAACCACTTCTTCACTGGTCAACGGCACCGAAATTTGCTCGGCGATCGTCTTCACTAGGTTAGGTGACAGTTCACCATGTGGCACTTGCTGGCGATGTACCTCCATCATCACTAGTGCGGCGTTGTAACTCATCGTTGTCATCATGCTTGGAAGTATGATTGGACGAACTCATTACACATGTCAGCTGTACCTACCATTCGGCAAGCACCATTCCAGTCTAGTACCTCATAGGCGGGTGCGCTTGATGGGCAGTTGGAATAGTTGTCTTCGGGGAACTGGCTCATTGTCTTACCAGTGGATTTGATTTGAAATCGTTTCATGTTTTTAATTATATATAAAATTGGATTATTAAAAATGGGATGTCTAATGAGATGTATCTACGTTTTGGGATGACAGATGTACCCCAGGTGATCATTAAACCTATTTGGTTGTGAGTCATTATCCTCATTCGCTTATATTCTATCATGGTATGTCTACTTTTTCGATCCACACTTCATCACTTTCGCCTACATAGTACATGCAGATCCCTTTGTACATGTATTGGGTTGTTCCTTTCAAGTACTCAACTATGTCATCATCCATGTAGTGAGCGTCTAGCTCTATCACCTCATCCTCCTCCATGTTTGAGAAACGATCTAAATTGGCTTCGATGTATTGAATTAATCTGTTCATATCTGGTTTTTTAATTAGTGTTTAATTTCGTAACTGAATAAGTAACCACAATCATCATCATACATGTCAAACTCAGATACTACTAAGCCTGATAACTGCGCTCTAATGTCTTCGTTTAAGCGTTGCCAGTAACCAATTCTTAAATAACGTTCATTGTCTTTAAGTATACGGAATTGGATATCACTAGCATCATAACCGTTGTTTACTAAAATGTTTTCGATTGCCGTTTCAACTGCTGTTACTGGGGCTTCATTGTCTGATCTAAATTTCATGTTATATCTGTTTTTAATTATGATTAAATATAACATCACCTGATCGGGAAGCCAAACAAGAGGTTACTTACTTATGTACCATCTATCACTGTTGTACCTAGCGATGTCGTTTGTTTCTGCTAGCAAGCGGTATTGATGACCTACACTGGTATGAATTTCATCCATAGCGTCTGACACCAGTAAACGTTCACCTAACAGCTGTGCGAACATATCGTTGGATCTGTCTACCGTGTTCTGGTCTGTGTATATCTTGAAGTAAGACGCTTCCGCTACCTCGCTGATGAACATCCCGGAGTACATACCCTTGAGGTTGTAGCGACGGACGAACTGGTCGGCGTTACACCAGATGAATATACTGTTATCCTTCCGGATCAACGAATCGGCTACTAGTGAGTCTACGATGTACAGACCTGCTCTGAATCCAGATACGTTCAGTAGCCCACCTGGTGTTCCATGACCTAGCATGATCACCTGATCGTGCTCATCTATCAGCTCCATAATCTCAAGGCGGCTATAACCTGTAGTCACTAGCGTGACGTCTGGTAAGCGGTTGTATATCGGTGCTAGGAAGTCTGTGGACTCGTCTGTCGGGTGTATTACTAGTCGTTTCATTTGTTTCGGCTTATTAATATTAGTGCTCCAATGCCACCTATGGCTACTATAAGTGCTAGTGGTATCCAAAGTGGACTTGTCACCCACCACCAGCTCCAGTCGATGTTGCCTGTTAGTTTTAAGGTCATGAATATGAGGAATAATACTGTTCCGAATCCGATCCCGTTTGATGTGTTATTGTTCGCCATTATGCTATTATTAATGTTATTATTACTGCTGCTGTCATTATGATGAATCCTGCTAAGTACAACATCCAAAACGTAGACAATCCTTTGCTCTTAGGTTTACTACCCTGGCTTGCTACCATGTTCATGACTTCGAGTACCTCGTCTGGTGAACACCATCCGCGGACATCATCATGTTCGCTCAGTTTCACCCATTTCTTATCTGGGCCCCACGCTGCTATTTCAGCTGTGGTTTCACCTCCATCCGAATAATTACTTTTACTGAACTGAACACTCATAGTGTATCCGTTCTTGAATGTCATATGGAACCCATTATGATATTCGTTTTGTGTTGCTCTAAATTTACTCATATATTTAATGCTTTTCTTTGTGTTTCAATAAACCACTCTATTGTCTTAGCGTCTTCTTTAACTACATCACTAGCGTCATCTAAAACACATATGTCAAAATATGATCTGTGATACTCCATACTGTCATGATAATTTTTAAAGTTAGGTTTGATAAACGTTACTCGTCCTCCGTCCCCATCATCATCGATATTGTAACCTAATGATGTTACCATTTCAAATACTAGCTTGTTAAGCGCTTTTCTTGATTCTGTTTTGTTCATGTTCGTGTTATTTAATTATGACTAAATATAACATCACCTTCACCAGAGGCCAAACCTAGGTACAGAGAGGGGCCGCAAGCGGCCCCAACTCTTATATAATTAAAAACACACACATGCTACTTAACTGATCCTCTCTAGGTACATGTCCCCAAAGATGTCATCTATTTCATCACTTATCGAATCCGGATCCAAATTAACTGCGTCCTCGATCTCACTGTTAACATTATTGGCAAGTGTACCATTGTCTAACTCCACCTCAATCACATTACTCCAACTATTTAACTCTAGAGTGATTATGTCATCCGCGTTTAACTCCATATCAGTAACCGCTTTCTTAACTGATTCGATCACACGTTCTGTCAACCTAGTGGCGAAGTCGATCATCTCTGCTCTGGTAAGGTGAACATGTCCCGCGTACTTATCATCCTCTGTTACCACATATTGACTGATAGCTGACTTAGGAGTTTCGTCTACTACCTCCACAGGTGACTCATCACACCCGCATCCGCAGGCACCATCATCACAAATGGTTTCACCACACACTGCAACTTCAATTGCGCTAATCTTATCTTTTAACTCCATTAATTGTTCTAATACTGTCTTCATGTTATCTGTTTTTATTATTTATCTAAATATAATGTCCTGTCCTCCGAGAGCCAAACCTAAGGTTATCTAAATCTATATTTCTTTACCTTATAATCAGTTACCTCTTCATCCACCTCATCTTCCTCATCAACGTCCTTCTGATGACTCATCACTCGGTGAACCGCTGCTTCCTCATCCTCAGCATCCACAAAATAAACTCGTTTAATTGTTTTCAAAACTGTTTCTTCTACCTTAAATGTCTTCATGTGTTTATGTTTTTTAATTATGATTGAATATAACATCCCTGTTCTGCTAAGCCAAACCTTATATTACCTCTAATTCCTCAATTTCATATCTGTAACACTCATAATCCATCATCTCAAACCCCTCAAACGTCTCAGCATCACAGTTATCATAAGCGATTTGGAAATTATGTTTTAACATCCCTTGTTCCGCTAACTCTTTTGTCTTGTAAGCTGAACACTCACATTCATTCACATCAAAGCTTGATGGATCTAACACCCAAATTTTCAATAGGTAAATTTTCATATTATATCTGTTTTTAATTATATCTGAATATAACATCACTTTACCCAATAGCCAAACATGTTCAGTTAAGGTAAAATCCTATCTCATGTATTTCATTCTTGGCGAATGACTTAGCGGAGTCTAGGAAATGTAGGTGCAAGTGCAAGGCGTTTATGTCGTCCATGATCTCCCTAGTTGGTCTCATGTCTAGGAACATCATTGAATTGTGTTCTAGTTCCTGGATCCGTTTCAACGCCTGGTCTATCGAGTGGTTAGCCGTGGCTAGTATTTCCAGGATCTGATGCGCCTGAATACGCTCTAATACTTCGTCGGTGTGTTTATTGTAATCCATCTTATTTAAATTTACTTATAATGTCCTTAATACAATGTCCTTCTCCTAAATTAATAGTCCAAACACTTCTAACCATTCTTTTTTTACCATCCTTAACCCCTACTACCTTCATAATTCGTTCTTCACCTGTAAAACCTTTACATCCTTCTTTTCTTCTCCAGTAATAAAAAGTAATGTTTACATCATTTACCTTTACATCCTTCTCCCAATACTGATTAATACAATAATCTGTAGTTGAGTTAATTTGTTCTTCTCTGAAATTTTTCATATTCGTGTTTTTAATTATACATGAATATAACATCTATGCTCAGCTAAGCCAAATAAGGGGTAGAGGAGTTTTAAAATGTAAAATCCTCACCCTCTACAAACCCACTAACATCACCATACTCCCATTCAAATCTCCAAGTCCCATCTGGTCCTATATAACCAGAAATCAACTCGCCGTACTTTGAAGTTCCATGATTTCGAAAAAACTCTTCTTTAGTAAATACTCTTTCTCCTTCATGGTCAAGTAATTTATCCGCAGGACATAACGGCTCATTGTTCCACTTAATTTTGTTCTTCATATTCGTGTTTTTAATTATACATAAATATAACATCCATGTTCGGCTGAGCCAAACAAAGGTGTAAGGGGGTTAAACCCCCTTATTTTAATATTCCATACTTAAAAAACTAATTACCATTACATCACCTTCAAACTCAACATTATACCAATCATCCCCATAACCACCATCATAACAAATACCTTCACCTACATACTCTTTTAAATCCTCTAATAATACTTTATCTTCATCTTCTAAATCTAAATTATAATCATCAATATAATTTAAATCATCATCATCACAACTCTTCTCTAATAATTCAAAATCATAACTTATTACCTCTCCAACTTCATACTCACCCCAATCACCACCACTTCTCATCTCTAACTCTCCATAAATAAATCTATCAAATTTATTCATACCAATTAAACCACCTTTTACTTCAATCTCTTTTTTAAATTTTTCCATTTTTATATATTTTTTAATTATTTAATTAAATATAATAAATTTTACCCCAAAAGCCAAATAAAGGTACATGGGTCTTTAAAAGAAGGTACGTAACAAGATGGGGCCCCTTTGGGCCCCTACTTGTAAAAACACACACATGGCTGGGTATTAACCCACTAGCTCGATAGTCTTCATACGACGACGAGACATATTGTACATAGCGTTCGCTACGTCTTGGTTCACCGAACGGTTACCATTAATGATGTTTGAAACATGACTGGTAGAATAACCAGTTGTTTCTGCTAGGCGAGCAGTGTCACCTTGTCTTTGACGTGCATTGTAGAACGCCAATTTTGCTGTACGATTTAATTTACGCATA
>Ga0114974_10003463_pt1 | contig 11878 bp, 9 predicted proteins | sample S_130206_EF_Meta_FD_87318 | JGI IMG/M metagenome (GOLD analysis project Ga0114974, IMG submission 87318) | Freshwater microbial communities from Lake Simoncouche, Canada to study carbon cycling - S_130206_EF_MetaG | ecosystem: Environmental > Aquatic > Freshwater > Lake | place: Lake...
ATTAACTGGAAGCACAAATAGATATGCTATTCTAGTTATATCTTTAATTGATGAAATTCCACCATATACCCACCCTAAACCACAAACTATTGGTTGGGTAATTTTGGGCTGCGAAATTATAGGAAGGACCCAATTTTTCACTGGTTGGAATCAGTGTATTTAAATTTTCTACTCGGATATATGCCTTCAATCTTTTGATCATAAAATGTAAAAACGCGTTGGCAATAGGCCTATTCGTTAATGTATAATTATTCTGCGTATAAAATTGTCCGGTCAAAGGCATATATCCATCTGCTTTATAAGATGTGTGATATATCAATTCTAGTCCAGTAGATAAATTTAAATTCTTGTAAAAATTACCCTCAAACGCCAAACGCTGCCTGGTTAATATTAATGGTACGTGAATAGGGCTTGATTGATCAACCAATTGCACATTTAATTGATTGTACCAGTTCCAATGCGTTGATAATTTTAATTTTTGCTCGGCTTGAATACGCAAATAACTAATTGCCCCTCCATAGGTATTAGCTTGATAGCCATTGGAGAAATAATTATAATTATTGATCAACTGATAATTTACTTGTGCTAACCATTCTGATTTATAATTACCAATGACCCCCATTAAATCAATTGTATTTTCTTTTTTTGTACTTGAAAGTCCAATAATTGGAAACTGCGTACGACCCAATAAATTTGCGGAGGGTGTTCGATTATAATTTTGAAACGACAATTTCATATAATTTCCCTTCGTATTCAAAATCCTTGACAAATAAACCTTGGCTTCATAATCACCTGCATGATAGCCATTGATGTATAATTTTCCAGAAGCCAACATATCCCACAATTGATTCCTTGTTTTATTTTTGTATACCGCAAATGCATATAAATCATAATTGCTCCATCCTGCTTGATTAGGGAAGCTGGCTGTATAATCAATATACCCAGTGGCTAGTTGTAGAAATTGATTGCTATTATTTTTTTGCGGGTAACTGATTAAACTAAATTCATCATTTAACACTTTCCAATTGTCTTGAAAAGTCATCTCCTTACCTATTGGGATTGTGAAATTGAAATAATTTTTATACCCTATTGAATCTGGGTTTTGGTCATCAAATAAGTATTGGCTTGTTTTAAATTTGAGTTCATTTTGAAAACGCAATCTTGGATAAAACATATAAGTAGTTACCGTATCCTTTACAATAGAATCCTTTTGGCCAACATCGTAGGTTTGCTTTAACAAAAATATACTTTCCTTGTAGGTAGTACCCGTTGAAATTGAAGTATTAAATGGGTTTTTAAAGGTCATGCCGCTCACACCCAATCTCGTATCTAATTCATAGGGATTGCCTAATGACAGACTATCTAATAAATCACTTTTGATCAATCCCCCATTTTCAGAAGATGCCGCTTTGTTTGTGATCATGGTCAAGAAGGATTCGTAGCGTTTTCTCTTGGATTGAAAATGCGCGGTCATCCGCATATTATTTACATTAGCACTTTGATTTTTTACATTCCCGGGGGAATTGCTGAATCGATAATCAAAGGCAAAATTCAATTGCTGCTTTTTATTTTGCGTATGCTTAACTTCAATTAATTGTTCTCCCTTTCCGCCAATCAAATAACCTAGCTCAGTAAAAGGCCTTGTGGTTTGATAAAAAGGCGTTTGTTCTAAAGTAAAATTGTATACATCATAAGCATGAAAGCCTAAGTCCAAACCCCCATTTTGTATGGTATTGGTTAAATAAGACTTGCTTGCTGCACCTAAATTCCCCAAATTATAATGCGTATAGGACAAGGGATAGTGTACAAAAAAATCATTGATGCTGGTATCCAATTTTTTGATGTCATTGCTATTATACAACTTATAATAAATGGTAATTGAATCAGCATTTTTATCTCTTAACTGAAGTGAGTCATTTCCTTTTTTAGCAGCTGGTCTTCCTCCAGAAAATCCACCCATCCCGCCACCACCCATCATATCGTTTGTGACTTGCAAAACCTTTTGTGCTTTAACATGAATATGTAGGCTACAAAGGAGTAAACTAAAAAAAATAATACGCTGCGTAAATGACATGCGAAATATTGAATTAGGAAATTTGTTTAACTAAATCACTAATAATAAGTGTCAACTTGGGTTCAGCTGCATTGGCTGCTTCTAATACTTCAGCATGTGTTATCACATTATTATCTTCACGAATTCCTAAATCAGTCACGACGCTTATCGCAAAAACTTTCATGCCACAATGAACTGCTGCAATATTTTCTTGCACTGTACTCATGCCAACCACATCGCCACCCACTGCTTTTATTAATTTATATTCGGCTCTTGTTTCAAAAGTAGGACCAGTCACGCCAACATATACACCTTCATGCACTTTAATTTGGTGCTTCGCGGCAATTGCTTTTGCTTGATCAATAAAACTTTGCGCGTAAGGCTCACTCATATCTGGGAATCGCGTACCCAAATCGGATTCATTTTTTCCAATGAGTGGATTAATGGAGAACAAACTAATATGATCTTTTATAATCATCAAATCGCCCACTTCATAATCAATATTTACGCCACCTGCCGCATTGGATAAAATTAAATTTTCAACACCCAATAATTTTAATACGCGCACTGGATATGCAACCTGCTCTGGCGAATAGCCTTCATAAAAATGAAAGCGGCCTTCCATCACCCAAACCTTAACTCCATTCAAAGTACCTAAAATTAATCGGCCTTTATGGCCTTCCACCGTACTCACTGGGAAATGTGGAATCTGCGTATATTGTATTTCAAATTCAACTTTAATCTGGGTTGCTAAATTCCCTAATCCACTACCCAAGATAATCGCTGTATGTGCGCTATCTTTAATTTTTGATTGAATAAACGATGAAGTTTCATTTAACTGGGTCATTAATGGCGTCATATTTTCCTATTATATTAGGCACAAATATAACAAACACTCACTGATTATAACCCAATATTATACCTGCTTTGAGGAACTCATATCATGTTTTAACACCCAGTAAGCAATTAATGCACTTAATCCCATTAATACAGCCCCGAATAAAAAGGCGGCACCTGGGAAGTAGATATGCGCCGGGTCGTTTTTAATGGAGAAATAGGAAGTTAATCCAATCATCATTGAAGGTCCGAAAATGGTGGTTAAACTATTTAAACCTGTTAATGATCCCTGCAATTCTCCTTGTTCATTTTTAGGAACATGTGCCGAAATTAGCGCTTGCAAAGCGGGTCCTGAAATTCCACCCAAACAATAAGGTACTAAAAATAAAAACATCATCCATCCTTGGGTTGCAAATGCAAATAATGTTAATCCAATGGCATATAATGCGATTCCAATATAAACGCTTTTTTCATTTCCTAATTTAGGATTCACCACTCTAATGAGTAAGCCTTGTACCAAGCTAACTAATACCCCTACTACCCCTAATGATATCCCAATCATTTTAGGCGTCCATCCGAATTTATTAATGTTGGCAAAACTCCAATTACTTTGTACAGAATGTGCAGCTAAATAAATTAATAGTAAAGAACAAATTAATCCAAGTACCGCTGGATATTTTTTAAGTTTTAATAAAGAGGCCACCGGGTTTGCTCTTTTGATATCAAAGGAACGACGATGTTCCATGTCTAAGGACTCTGGCAAAATAAAATAACCATACAAAGCATTCACCAACGCCAATCCTGCGGCTACTAAAAATGGAATCCTAGTTCCCATCTCACCTAACAAACCACCCAACATGGGGCCGATGATAAAACCAAGACCAAAAGCAGCCCCAATCATGCCAAAATTTTGTGCCCTGTTTTTTTCATTACTAATATCAGCCATATACGCAGAAGCAGTAGTTATACTTGCCCCCGTAATGCCTGATATCATTCTTCCTAAAAATAACCAACCAATGGTTGGCGCAAAAGCTAAAAAAATATAATCCAAACCAAAACCTAGCAAGGAAAAAAGCAAGACCGGTCTGCGACCATACCGATCACTCAAGCTGCCCAAAATGGGAGCAAAAACAAATTGCATTAGCCCATAAATCAAAGTTAAAAATATGGCAGGCTGTGATATCGCACTAATATTAGTCCGATCTGTTACATGTAATAATTGTTGCAATAATTGAGGCACCACAGGTATAATGATCCCAAAACCCATCACATCAATTAAAATAGTGATGAATATAAAACCAACTGCTGCTTTTTTGGGATTTGACATAATACTTGAAATGAGTTAATCAAATATACAAGTACTAAGGTATATTTCAAAAAGCAGTTAACCAACAGCTATTAGTTCAAGCATGGCAAGCCAATTAGGCCTCGTTCCTAAATACCACCACCCCATCAAAAATATCAATCAAAATCTTTTTGGTTTTATCTATTTCCCCACTTAATATTTTTTTACTTAACTCATTCACGACCATTTTTTGGATCAACCTTTTTAAAGGCCTTGCCCCCAATTGCAAATCAAAACCTTGCTCGGACAAATATTCCACCAAATAATCTGAAAAATCAACTTGCATTCCATTTTCTGCAACCAATGACTTTAAATTATTTAATTGGATCTTAACAATCGAAGCCATTTGTTTTTGTAATAAAGGAGAGAACATAATAATTTCATCTACCCTATTTAAAAATTCAGGACGAATGGTTTGTTTTAACAAAGCCATAACTTCCAGTTTGGACTGCGCAGTTTTTTCTTCCACATTGGATTCATTGACATCTTCAAAAGCATCTTGAATTAAATGACTTCCAATATTACTAGTCATTATAATAATGGTGTTTTTAAAATTCACCGTCCTTCCTTTATTATCTGTTAAATGACCATCATCCAATACTTGTAATAAAATATTCCAAACATCGGGATGCGCTTTTTCAATTTCATCTAATAACACCACACTATAGGGTTTTCTTCGAACCGACTCCGTTAATTGACCCCCTTCGTCATAACCCACATAGCCGGGAGGCGCCCCTACCAATCTTGAAACCGAATGCTTTTCCTGGTACTCACTCATATCAATACGCGTCATCATGGCATCATCATCGAATAAATAATTAGCCAATGCTTTTGCCAACTCTGTTTTACCAACACCTGTGGTGCCTAAAAATATAAATGAACCAATGGGTTTTTTAGGATCTTGCAATCCCGCCCTGCTTCTTCTAATTGCATCTGATACAGCGCTTATCGCTTCCTCCTGACCCACGACTCTGTTATGCAACTCTTCCTCTAAATGCAATAATTTTTCTCTATCAGACTGCATCATTTTACTCACTGGGATACCCGTGGCCTTTGCCACATTCTCTGCAATATCTTCCGCATCCACCTCCTCTTTCATTAAACGTTTTCCATGTTCCCCCATTTCCTGCAATTGCTTGGAACACGCCAACAAATTCGTTTCCTGCTCCTTCACTTTTCCATATCTTATTTCGGCCACCTTTCCATAATCACCATTTCGTTCCGCAACCTCTGCTTCTTGTTTTAATTTTTCAATATTTGACTTTGTAGCTTGCACTTTGTCCACCAATTCTTTTTCTTCCGACCACTTTGCTTTTAATGTATCCTGTTGCACTGTTAAATTACTTATTTCAATGTTTAACGCTTTCAATTGATCCGGATTATTTTCCCGCTTAATTGCTTCTCTTTCAATTTCAAGTTGGCGAATTTGACGAATCAGGGTATCCAACTCCTCGGGCATTGAATTCATCTCCAATCGTAACTTTGCAGCACTCTCATCAATTAAATCAATGGCCTTGTCAGGTAAAAAACGATCCGTAATATAACGGGTCGATAATTCAACTGCCGCAATAATGGCTTCATCCTTAATTCGGACATGATGATGTGTTTCATATCTTTCCTTCAATCCTCTTAATATAGAAATTGCATCTTCTTTACTTGGCTCATCAATCATTACCTTTTGAAAACGACGCTCCAATGCTTTGTCTTTTTCAAAAAACTTTTGGTACTCATTTAAAGTGGTCGCTCCAATCGCTCTTAACTCACCTCTTGCCAATGCTGGTTTCAAAATGTTCGCTGCGTCCATCGCGCCTTCTCCACCTCCTGCACCTACCAAGGTATGTATCTCATCTATAAATAAAATAATGCCTCCATCACTATCCGCTACTTCCTTCACGACCCCTTTTAATCTTTCTTCAAATTCTCCCTTGTATTTCGCACCTGCAATTAATTGCCCCATATCTAATGCGAAAATTATTTTACTTTTCAAATTATCAGGCACATCCCCATTGACAATACGCATGGCCAATCCTTCCGCAATGGCCGTTTTACCCACCCCAGGTTCGCCAACTAAGATGGGATTATTTTTGCTTCTTCTGGAAAGGATATGTAAGGTTCTTCTAATTTCTTCATCACGACCTATCACCGGATCCAACTTACCTTTATTTGCTAAATCATTTAGGTTTTTTGCATACTTTGACAAAGATTGAAATTGTGTTTCCTGCGTTGCAGATTGCACTTTTTCCCCTTTTCTTAATTCTTTAATAGCAGCCACCAATCCTTTTTCTGTAAGACCTGCATCTTTTAAAATTTTAGCAGCCGCATCACTCAATTGTAAAATTGCAATTAATAAATGTTCCACCGTGACAAACTCATCTCCAAATGTTTTAAGTGCTCCATTTGCTTTCAATAATACACTATTCAAATCCCTACTTAAATTGGTCGCTGGCTCACCACTGGCTTGCTTAGGCAAACCTGGCAATGCAGCATCCACTTTTTGCATGATCAACAATGGATTTAAATTATTCTTTTTTAATAAGAATTCTGTTGAGCTATCCTTGTCTAACAAAATAGCTTTTAACAAATGCAGCGTTTCTATAGCAGCATCCTTATTATTATAAGCTAACTGCTGGGCCGACTGAATCGCTTCCTGTGCTTTAATGGTATATTGACTTAAATTCATAATTGTATTTATTATAACAAGGTAGGGGCAAATGAGAAGCCAAACTATGATATAAGTTATAATGGCATAAATAAGTAATTAAAACTGAACTAAAGTCAGGTACAACAAGGATTTTCTGCTAATTTTACATGAAATGACTATAGGAAATGAAACCACATCACAACGCCGGGATTTTCAAAATCAAGTACGAACATAAAAGTGAACCCATCGCAGAACGTAGTGTTTTCATAAAACGGGTATTCACACATTTTTTATGGACATTAATAATTTTAGGCACCTGTTTAATGATTGGTATTATTGGTTATAAATTTACTGGGCCTATGTCTTGGATTGACGCATTGCACAATGCATCCATGATATTAGGTGGCATGGGACCTGTGGTAACGATTGAAACTTTTTGGGGCAAAATTTTCTCTTCTTTTTATGCATTATTTAGTGGCGTTATTTTTATTACCAATATTGGTGTTTTAATTGCCCCTATCGCACATCGCTTTTTTCATAAAATGAATTTAGAAGATTGAGTCAAGCCGAAAATACAAAATTAGTCAAATCATTAGCCGCGCAATTTGGATTTGATTATTGTGGCATTGCCGCAGCGAAGGAATTAACAGATGATGCACATCGTTTGGAACAATGGCTATCCAATGGCTATCATGGCAAGATGCAATACATGGAAAATCATTTTGATTTACGTGTTGATCCAAGAAAATTAGTACCCGGTGCAAAGTCGGTCATCACTTTTTTAATTAATTATTTTCCATCGCAACAAGATCAATTAATACAAATTGATTCAAATACAAAAATTGCTAAGTACGCTTGGGGCGAAGATTATCATGATGTAATTCGCGCCAAACTTCAAATGTTACTTGGTGAGATGCAAAAAGAAATAGGGCACATCACCGGACGCGGATTTGTAGATTCAGCACCGGTGTTGGAAAGAAGCTGGGCGAAGTTATCAGGCGCAGGATGGATTGGGAAAAATGGGAATTTAATTCGACCACAAACAGGCTCCTTCTTTTTCCTTGCAACATTAATTGTTGATATTGAATTGGATTATGACACCCCGATACCCAATGATTATTGTGGCACTTGCACCAAATGTATCGACGCCTGTCCTACGGATGCTATTTTACCCAATAAAACCATTCAAGCAAATCACTGCATAAGTTATTATACCATTGAATTGAAACAGTCGGAAATTAATGCAAATAAAAATTATTCCGATTGGGCGTTTGGCTGTGATATATGTCAAGATGTATGTCCTTGGAATAGGTTTAGCAAATCACACAATGAAGCAAAATTCAAACCTTTACATGGCTTACTAAATATGAGTCGGGATCAATGGCTTCAAATGGAAGAAACCACTTTTAAAGAGCGATTTAAAAAATCACCCTTACTGAGATCAAAATTAAAAGGACTTAAAAGGAACGTTCAATTTTTGATGGATCAGAAAGAAAAAGAACAATAATTAATTATTAATCACCCCTTGCAAATTTTGCAATTCCATTTCCATCTTACTCCCTAACAATTTCTCATTCAATAAGGTTTGAAACTTTTCCCAAGGATACCAACGTACATGCTGTTCAAATGTCCAGTGAATTACATAATTGCCTTTTTCTAAAGGGAACCATTCAATTTTAACAAAATAAGGCGCCTGCCCTGTCGCGACCCATTGATAATTAACAGAAGAATCCGTTTTACTTTCAAAATGAATGGTTTGTGTACCAATAAATGCGGTATCATTTTGCAAACGAACTTGATTTTGCTTCCAGTCACTCATCCATGCGTTCCATTGATTCAAGTCAGCGGTGTAAAAAGCTATTTTTTCTGATGTCGACTTTACCTCAATGGCCCTGGAAACAATTACTGTGCTAGGGAACAATAATGAAATAGTGGTCACCAAAATACTAAGTAATAAAAGACTAATCACAGCCAATTTTATCAATTTCATTTATTCCCATTTAAATATTTTGTACGCCAATGCATATACAATCACAATCCATATTAATAAAATGGAAATGTCGGTCCAAGAATCCATTAAACTATTTCCTTCAAATGCAATATTTCGCATCGCGTTATTAAAATGCGTTAACGGGAGTATATTACAAAATGGCTGTAACCAAGTTGGAAAATTATCAATAGAAAAAAAGGTGCCTGATAATAAAAACTGAGGTAGTGTAATTAAGTTAGCAAATGGCGGAATGGTACTTTCCGTTTTTGCTACACCACTTACAATAAACCCAAAACCCATAAATAAAATAAGTGCTATAAAACTAAGTCCCATAATACTCGCAAAAGTGACCCAACCATGGACTAAGGTAAACTTAAAAGCAAAATGGCCAATGCCAATAATAATGATGGCCGTAATGAGTTGAAAAATAACCCTGCTCAACGCTTCCCCTAAAATGATATATAAGCGACGAATAGGTGTCGCATAAAATCGCTTCAATACCAATTGTTGTCTTAAATTAAAAAACAAAAATGCAACTCCAAATACACCTGCACTTAATAAGGAAAACCCTAATTGTCCAGGCAATATAAAATCAATGGTACGATAAATTCGTCCAGGCACTTTTTTTACATTATTATTAACGACCGCAATGCTTGGTGCATCTTTAAAGCGTTGCTCATTTATTTTTGAAATGACTGAATTTAAAATAGACTTTACTAATTGAATGTTTTGCGGATTGGCAGCTTCCGAGCTGATTAAATCAATGGTATAAGGTAAATTAGGATTACCGGTCGCCCGAATATGAATCATTGTGGTAATACGGCCTTTGGCAAGCTCTCCTTGAATTTTATTACTATCCCCTGTTGCAAATTTAAATCCTGGTATATTTTTAATTGCGGTGTAAATCGGGTTGGTTGTATCACTCCCTTGCGTCAAAGCCACATTCACATTGATATTACCCCCACTACTTAAAAAACCAAAAACAAGGATAAATATCAACGGAAATGCAATGCTAAAGATAACAGCTGAGGGACTTCTAAATGTAGCACGTAAACTTGCTTTTGTTATCGCAAGCATTGCTTTAATTTGACTATACGCAGGCATATATTAACGTTGGTTAAGTTCAAAGATAGGCAATCGAGCCTGCGGCTGGCCCATTATCTGTTTGATTGATTTTACGTGTTGTAATACCTGCCATTGTTCTATTCCAATTTCTTGTTGAATTGCTTTAGCTTTTACTTCGTTTTTATACCCGTCGAAAAATTCTTCGATAAAGGACCTACTTTCTGGATATGATTTAATAGAATACCCTTTTAATTTCGCCATTTTAGCGGCAGACGCCAATGCATCATTTAAAGTTCCAATCTTATCCACCAAACCCACTTTGATTGCATCTGCGCCTGTCCATACACGTCCTTGCGCGATCGAATCAATATAGTCCACACTTTTTTGTCTACCTACAGCCACCCTTGATTTAAATGTATAGTAAACACTATCCACACCTGCTTGCAAAAACTTTTGTTCTGTGACAGTTAATGCTCTTGTTGCGGAAGGCGCATCGGCAAATTGTCCTGTTTTAACACGATCAAAAGTGATACCTAATTTATTTTTCAAAAATTTCTCCGCATTGGGGATCACTGAAAATACACCAATGGAACCCGTAATCGTATTTGCATCTGCAAAAATAGAATCGGCACCACAGGAAATATAATAACCACCCGACGCTGCCAAATCTCCCATACTTACCACCACGGGTTTCTCTTTTTTAAGTAAATCAATTTCTCTCCAAATAATATCACTCGCTAATGCGCTTCCACCTGGTGAATTTACCCTTAATACAACTGCGTCTATAGATTTGTCATTTCGTATTTTTTGAAGCAATGCCCGATAATCATCACTTGCAATAGCATCTTTTTGCCCCTTTCCCATCACCACATCTCCATCTGCATAAATTACTGCAATTTTACCACTACCCGTACCCCTTAATGCAACTGATTCCGCATAATTATTAATGGATACAAAAGATATTTTAGTTTCATCCACTACACGTAATTTTTTACTAATGATTTTTTTTAATTGATCATCATAGATCAAACCATCCACTAATTTGTATTTTAATGCATCCTTCGCATTTTGTACTTTTCCTTCATTCGCAAAAGCTTTAATTGAATCTGCGTTTAAATTTCGCATTTCAGCAGCTCCTTGAATAAAATTGTTATAAATTGAATTTAGCCAAATCCCTGTTTGTAATTTATTTGCCTCCGACATTTGTGCATATCTGAAAGGTTCAGTAGCACTTTTAAATTTACCTGCATAAAATATTTGTGGCTCAATTTCAAGTTTGTCAATTAAGCCTTTGAAAAACATAGTCTCATAATTGAAGCCCGACCATTCCATGCCTCCTTGTGGATGTGTATATATTTGATCGGCAACATTTGCCATCATATATCCTTTTTGCGAAATTGTTTCCGCATACGCAACAATGAATTTGTTTGATTTTTTAAAATCAATCAAAGCTTTTCTTATTTCCTCTGTAGCTGCATAGCCATTTGGATTTTCTGCACACTTGATATATATGCCCTTAATACTAGAATCTTTTTTTGCATAATTTAATAACCCAATCAATTCTGACAAACTTGGTTGCTTGCCATTTTTTTTATTCATCAATTCGCTAAAGGGGTCATTTTTCGATTGCTCTAAAAATGTTTCAGAAGCGTCAATTACTAAAACCGAGTTTTGTGCTACGGCTACCTTTTCATCTGTTGAAAATGCAGCTGCTATTCCAATTAAAATAAAAAAACCTAGTAAAGAAAAAATAATCAAAGCCAACAAGGCTGCGAAAAATGTTTTAAAAAAGCTTTTCATGAAGTTGCAATATTAAATTAAACCAAAATGCCCAAAATAGTCGGAGATAAAGTAGTTTAACGCTGTAAAATTATGGATATTTGGGCTACTTTTATAATCCTTCTATGAACAATGCATACCTACTGATAGGCGGTAATTTAGGCGACC
>Ga0114974_10003464_pt1 | contig 11874 bp, 10 predicted proteins | sample S_130206_EF_Meta_FD_87318 | JGI IMG/M metagenome (GOLD analysis project Ga0114974, IMG submission 87318) | Freshwater microbial communities from Lake Simoncouche, Canada to study carbon cycling - S_130206_EF_MetaG | ecosystem: Environmental > Aquatic > Freshwater > Lake | place: Lake...
ACTGTCCTCGCACGCGCGCAGCATCCAGGTGCGAGAGTATTCACGCTCATTGACATTGTCTGACATGCTGTTGCCAACTTTGCTGGCCAAGATCCACTGGTTGCGCTTGGCTTTGATCAATTCGCCCGTCATTACTTCTGATTTGCCAATGCTGTAAACATCAGCTGTGTCAATGAAGTTGCAACCATTTTGCTGCGCATGGTCAACGATGCTGCGTGCCTCTGCCATGCTGGTTTGGTCTGCAAACATCATGGTTCCCAAGCAGATGCGAGAGACCTTCAAGGGGCTGTGACCTAAGTTTTTGTAAATCATTTGGAATGCCTTTAAATTTGATTATTGAAGGAGCCTTTTGGGGCTGAGCATAGCGGGTCTGAGGCCCTGTGAAATAGCGTGTGACGGCAATGCCTGATGCCTTGCCAATGCAGCGCTGCACTCTCCCATGGCTGCTGAAGTTTGAATGCCATAACCACCTTGCGCTGCAACCCAGAAGAAATTTTCTACTTGTGGGTCAAAGCCTGTTACCAAATCGCCATCGGAAACAAATGAACGCAAGCCAGCCCATGTTCGAATGGGCCTGCGAATCTCAAGGGTGGTCATGGTTTGAATGCGGTCAATCGCCATCGCAATGTCTAATTCCTCGGGTTGCACATCGTGAGGCCCCACAGGGTCTGCGTTGGCTGGAGATCCAAGTAGTTTGCCTGCATCGGGTTTGATGTACCAGCTCTCGTCAATGCCGATTGCCATTGGCCAGGCGGCACAATTTAAACCTGCTGGGGGCTCAAAAATCAAAGCTGATCTGCGTTTGGGTACAAGTCCAATCGGGTTGACGCCGGACATTTCAGCGACTACATCCGCCCAAGCGCCTGCGGCATTGATCAGCACGCGCGCTTCGTATTGCTGACCACCTGCCTGAACTTGCCAGACTTGGCCGCTGCGCTGTATTTGAATGACTTGGGCATCGCAAACCAGTTGAGCACCATTTTTTTTGGCACCTCTCAAATAGCCTTGATGAATGCTGTGGACATCCATGTCAGACGCCTCGGGTTCGTAGATGCCACCCAGAATTTTCTCTGACCTTAAAACAGGGACATATTCGCAGGCCTCTTGCGTATTAAGCACGCGGCCTTTTTGCGTTACTTGGCGCATGACGTCCCAATGGGCGCTCAGCATTTCATCTTGCCCGTGCTCGGCGACCATCATGGCGCCTCTGGGGGTTAAAAGGGGATGATCTGAAAAGCCAGTCGGAGGTGCTTGCAAAAAAGCACGGCTTGCCATGGTTAACGCCCGAACTTGCGGCGTGCCGTAACTTTCCATGAACAATGCGGCCGAACGCCCCGTTGAGTGGTAGCCCGGTTGAGACTCTTGCTCAAGCAATAGCACCTGTGCGTGCCGCGAAAGCCAATAGGCAGTGGAGGCCGCTGCAATGCCACCACCAATGATGAGAAACTCTGTCGATCGATTCATCGTTGCTAGCTTGCATCAGGGATGCGGCCCCCAAGGCGCAGCCAACATCAGTTGGACATTCTGCGCATGGATGAGTGGTCGAATTTTTTTGGCGAAAGCAATGAAGGATTCGTCAACGAATAGCCTTGCCCAAAAGTCTCTGCGATCGGCATCGCTGTCAAAGCGCCAGAGATGAATGAGTTGATGCAGATCGCCTGTATCGCTCACAAAATAGCCAATCAATTTGTTGTCAAAACCCCCGGCATGCAGGGCGGGCCAGCCTTCTGTTGAGTACAGTTGCTTGACCTGTTGCATCTCCCCAACTTTGACATCGTAGGTGCGTTTTTCGTAAATAACAGTCATTGATCGGACTCCTAATGATTCATATTTGAGTGAACTTCAATTAATTCATGACAAGCGCAACATTTTTGCGGTTCAAAACAAAAAGCACCGCACTAGGCGATGCTTTTTTCTTGAGTCTGGCAAGCTGAGTATTGCTTTTAAAATTAAGCCAAACGGCCTGAGTATTTTTCAAGTTTGCTCATGGCCTCATCACCAAACTTGCCGCGCCACTCTTGGTAGAAGCCAGCTTTTGAAAGGGCATCACGGAAACTGGTTACTTCAGGATAGTTGAAAATCATGCCTTTGGCTTTGAGCTGAGTTTCCAGATCAGTGTTCAGACGACGAATGTCCTCGCGTTGCTTGATCACCGCTGTGTTCACGTGCTTGTTGATAACGCCTTGGACGTCAGCCGGCAGGCTGGCCCAGCGTCTGCCATTGGCCAAGATCCACTGACCATCCCACATGTGGCCGGTCATGGAGCAAAACTTTTGAACTTCGTAAAGCTTTGCAATTTCAATAATAGCCAAAGGATTTTCTTGACCTTCAACCACTTTGGTTTGCAATGCAGAGTAGACCTCGGCAAAGTTAATGCCGGTTGGCGCTGAACCAAAGGCCTTGTACATGGACGTCCACAGGGGGCTGATTGGGACGCGAATTTTGAAGCCTCGTAAGTCTTCCGCTGTCACGATGGGCTTGGTAGAAGATGTGGTGTTGCGGAAACCATTGTCCAAAATTTTGTCAAAGGTGTGCAAATTGACTTTGGCAATTTGGGCGCGGATGTAAGCGCCCAAGTCGCCGTCCATGGCGGCCCACACGGTGGGGTAGTCTTTGAATGCAAAAGCCAAACCATTGATGCCTGCCAGGGGCACCAGAGTTTGCAAGATCAAACCAGACAGCGGGAAGATGTCGATGGCGCCAGAGCGCACTTGAGACAACATGTCGGTGTCACCACCGAGCTGATTGTTTGGGAAAATTTGAATGTCAACTTTGCCGCCCGTTTCTTGGCGAATTGCGTCGGTCGCTTCCTTGATGCGGATGTTAGAGGGGTGAGTGACGGGAATGTTATTTGCCCACTTGAGGGTAATGGTGCCAGTCTGCGCAAATGCTGGTGCACCTGTGATGGCAGCAGGAATGGCGGTGGCAGACAAGGCGCTCACAAAGGTGCGTCGCTTGATGCCTGTGTTGATATCACTCATGAAGTCTCCTTTAAATTTTGAAAAACAAACTTGAAATTAAAGCTTAACTTAAGTCAGCTAAATGCTAACTGATCTTTCAGGCCTTGAACAGAGAGTTTGCTGCAGTAGCAACTTTTTCAATGCTCAGGCGTGACTCGTTTTCGAGAATTTGTGCGTAGCCCACTGGAATTCGTGGGGCCCCAAGGCGTTTGACTTTGCAACCTGTGGCCTCAGCCGTTGCAGCGGCCACCTCAGCGCCAAATCCGGCCACTTGAATGGCTTCGTGCACCACCAGCAAGCGGCCTGTTCTGGCGGCAGACTCAAAAACCATTTCTTTGTCCCAAGGCCAAATTGACCGCAAATCGATCACGTCGGGCTTGAGCTTGCCAAAAGCACCTTCTGACACAGCTTGCTGACACACGCCCACACCCCGCGACCATGTCACGATGGTCAGGTCATTGCCTTCAGCCAGCTTTTTACCTTTGCCAATGGGCACTTCAATGGCTGTGTCGACTTCGCCTTGAAGCCCCCACAATTCTTTGTGCTCCATGTAAATGACGGGGTCACCTGAAGCCATGGAAGACTTGAGCAGGCCATAGTTGTCAGCGGGTGTGGCAGGCGCGACCACCACCAAGCCTGGCATATGGGCGAACCAGGCCTCAAGCGATTGGGAGTGCTGTGCAGCAGACGCAGACCAGATGCCAATGGGCATGCGAGCCACCAGGGGTACGCGTCCTTGTCCGCCAAACATATAGCGGTTCTTGGCAGCTTGATTCACGATTTCATCCATCGCACACAAGGCAAAATCAATGACGCGCATTTCAACCACTGGCCGAATACCTGCAAGCGCCATGCCCACCGCACTGCCCATGATGTTGGACTCGGAAATGGGCGTGTCAATGATGCGATCAGGACCAAATTCTTCGCGCAGTCCGCGGTATTGACCAAACACGCCGCCGCGTCCTAAATCTTCACCCAAAGCAATCACTGCAGGGTCTGCTTTCATGGCTTCCCGCAAAGCCAAACATGCCGCTTCGGCATAACTCATGGTCGTCATGGTCATACCCATACCCCTGCGCTGGTGTTCATAATGTCCTCGTATGCATCGGCCACCACGGGCCAAGGCGCTGCTTCTGCGACGGAAAGTGCGCTTGCAATTTCCTTTTGAGCTGCCGTTTCTATGGCTTGAACTTGACTGAGTGGCCATCCAGCAGCAATCAATTTTTGGCGAGTGGCCAAAAGGGGGTCGTTTTTGATGGCTGTTTCAACTTCCTTCGGATCTCGGTAAGTGCCCGGATCGACCGACACGTGACCCTTGAATCTGTATGTCACAGCGTGAATAAAACGAGGCCCACCACCGGCGCGAATTTCGGCCGTCATTTTGGCAGCCGCTTCATAAACGGCCATCACATCGTTGCCATCGACTTGAACCGAGGGGATGCCAAATGATTGAGCCCTTGCAAATGCGCCTTCACCCGCACTCATGGATTTGGTGGGTGTGGTGGCAGAGATGCGATTGTCTTCACAAATAAAAATAACGGGGAGGGCATAAACCTGTGCCCAATTCAAACCCTCTAAAAAGGGTCCGCGGTTGGTGGCGCCATCGCCAAAAAAGCAGGCAACCAAATAGGGTTTCTTTTGTATTTTCAAAGCGTGGGCGGCACCCGTTGCAATGGGGATGCCCGCTGCCACAACACCGTTGGCGCCCAACATGCCCACGGAGAAGTCGGCAATGTGCATAGAGCCGCCTTTGCCTTTGTTGTAGCCCGTGGCGCGGCCAAACAATTCACACATCATTTTGGTAGCGTCGGCACCTTTCGCCAAGGTGTGACCATGCCCTCGGTGGGTGGATGTCAGCATGTCTTCTTTGACAAGTGCGTGGCAGACGCCTGCGGCAACCGCTTCTTGACCTGTTGAAAGATGCAACGGGCCGCGAACCAAGGCCGGCTTGGCAGAAGCAGCCAAGCCCCAAGCTGCAACCCCCCCTTGGCTGGCAATTTCTGCGGCGTTTTCAAACTCGCGGATGCGAAACATTGACCGGTACAAATCGGCCAGTTTTTGTGTGTTCATAAGAGTCTTCTCTTTCAAATCATTAAGCCAAAGCCACAATGGACAGCCATGGCACGTAGGCAATCACAATGAGACCTAAAATCAAAGCCAAGATATAGGGCCATATGGCACCCATGACTTGATCAGGCGAGTCGCCGCCAATTCGACAAGCCAAGTAGAAGCCGACACCGATGGGCGGCATCATCAGACCAATGTTCATGGCGGCCATGACCACCATGGAATAGTGAATGTCGTGAATACCCAGTTTTTTAGCAATTGGAAACATGATTGGCGCCAACAGCAAAATAGCTGGCAAGCCTTCTAGCAAACAACCGAACAACAAGAAGACTGCCATGGTGACCGCCATGAAGGTCATCCAGCCTCCTGGCAAGTTGGTCATGATGTTGGAGAGGCCTTGAATCATGCCACTCTGTGCAATGGACCATGCCATGGCCGACGCAGTGCCTAGGATGAGCAAAATGGCACCACTCAGTGCAGCGGTTTCGACAAGCATGCTGTAGATCTGCTTGCTAGAAATACCGCCATAGAGCACTTTGCCAATGATCATTGCATAGAGCACCGCAATGGTTGAAACTTCAGTGGCAGTGGCCACGCCACCACCCACCGCACTCCGAATGATGAAAGGCAATACCAAAGCGGGTGACGCCACCAACAAAAATTTACCGATCACTTTCATATTGGCTTTTTTGACATTGCTCATGTCTTCCAAGCGCGCCTTCCAGCGAGCCAGTGCGACCAGCATGAACAGCAGCACCATGGCAATGACAAAGCCGCTTTGAAACAGACCTGCAATAGACACACCCGCTACTGAACCCAACACAATCATCACAATGCTGGGCGGAACTGTATCGGCCATGGCTGCACCCGTTGCCAGCAACGCAATCATTTCTTTGGGCTTGTGTCCTCTGCGTTTCATTTCAGGAAACAAGGCAGGCGCCACAGTGGCCATGTCGGAAACCTTGGAGCCCGAAATACCAGACACAATGAAAAGAGAGCCCAGTAACACATAGGACATGCCTGCACGGACATGACCCAAAAGGGAAGCCAAAAAATCGACAATGGCTTTGCCCATGCCTGTGATGTCCAAGATGCATCCGAGTAGCACAAAAATTGGAACCGAGATGAGAATCAAGCTTGACATGCCTTCGTCCATTCGGCCCACAATGACCATGAGCGGGGTTTGGGTCGAGAAGGCCAAATAGCTGAGTGCGCCAATGCCAAAGCAGAATGCGATAGGTACACCTGCTAACAAGCAAATGACACCAAAAACTACCAAAAACAAAAAGAGATTGATGTTGCCAAGTTGTTGAAGCTGCGGCGAAAAATGAGCGCAAGCTGCGGTGACGCCGCCGACAATGAGAACGGAGATGGCGATGTCTATGTACTTGGTGCTCTTGAGTGCATACACCAGAACGATGGTCAGCATAGACAGAAAGCCAAAGGCAATGGCGGCAACCCTATAGCCATTGGGTATGTCCATGGCAGGTGTTCGAATGAACATTTCATCTTTCACATACTCGATGGCATGGGGCAGCATGCCAAGCAGGAAGGCAGAAATGGCCACGAGGCCAAAAGCCTGTACAAAGCCTTTTAGCCTAGTTGGGAGCATGTCTTGAAAGAGTGTGAGCCGTAGGTGCTCATTGCGGTGCATGGCAATGGCAGTGCCAATCATGGCGAACCAAAGAAAAGACAGGGACACCACCTCATCGATCCAGATGATGGGATAAGCAAATACATAACGAGAAATAACCCCACCCAACAGCAATGTGAAAATAATCACCAATAACAGGGCTGCAACAGCCTCTAGAGGTTTCAGCCAAGAATTATTCATGTGAAAGGGGTTTTGTAAATCTTCAGTACTCATTGGGAGTGTTCCTGTTCTTGCAGCAATGCTTGAATGTCTTTTTTGGCCACTTTGCCATAGCCAGACTTTGGCAAGGCAGACCAAAATTGAATATGCCGTGGCCAGCGGTAGCGTGCTGTTTTACCATCTAAAAAAGTCAGAATGTCTTCCGCGCTTAAATCTTTTTGCGCATCACGCTTCACAATAATGGCGACGCCAATCTCGCCCCATTTGGGGTCGGGCATGCCCACAATGGCCACTTCTGCCACATCGGGGTGATTCAATATGACTTCTTCAACCTCTTTGGGATAAACGTTGGAACCCCCTGAAATGTACATGTCGGACTGACGGCCAGATATGAACAAGAAACCACGCTCGTCCAAATAGCCTAAATCGCCTGTGTGAAACCAGCCACCCCTGAGGGCTTTTTGAGTAGCCTCCTCATTGCCGTAATAGCCTGCAAACACAGCTGGGCCTCGGCAACAAATTTCTCCAATTTCGCCTTGTGCGGATGGACTGAGATCTTCTTTGAGCACCGCTACTTGCATGCCCGTTCTGGGTCGGCCGCAAGAGCCGATGTTGGCATTGGGGTTGGCATCATCTGCGCTGTGCATGTGTCTGGGCAATACCGTGATGCAACCGGTAACCTCTCCCAAACCAAAATACTGGACCAACACATTGCCCAGTTTTTGCAGTGCGTATTTTTGATCGGCCCTGTACATGGGTGCACCAGCGTAAATGAGGAATTTGAGTGAACTGTGATCGTAGCGGTCGACCGCCTCATCCTCCACCAACATTTTCACAATGGTGGGGACTGTGAACAAATTGGTCACGCGGTGTTTTTCCACCAACTGCCAAAATACTTCGGGTACAAGTTTTTCGGTGGTCAACAAGATGGTAGGTGCACCACGCGCAACATTTAGCAAGGCATGAATGCCAGCGCCATGCGACAAAGGCGCAACCGCAATCGAGCAGTCAAACTCGTTGGTGCCTGGAATGAGGTCGGCCAAATGGTTGGTCACCACAAAACTCATTTGCCCATGGGTCAGGATGGCTGCCTTGGGTTTACCGGTGGTGCCCGAAGTATAGAAATACCAAAGGGGATCGTCATAGCCGACCACAGTTTCCGCCGGCTCTTGGCCAAGATGGCGAGCCACCAAATCTTCGTAGCTGTGTTCTGCGTGTCTTGCGGGGCCAATCGCAATGACGTGTTGAAGCGTTGGCGCAGATTCTAATGCGGCATCGATGTGCTGCGAAAACACACTTTCGCAGATGATCACATTGGCACGGCTAGATTGAGCCAGATAAGCCACCTCTGGTGGAGACAATCGGAAATTGGTTGGCACCCATACACAGCCTAGTTGAAACGCCACCCAGCAACTCTCAAACATTTGGACATTGTTGCGTGACTGGGTGAGGATCTTGTCGCCTTTTTGAACGCCAAGTTGCTGTAGCGCCAGAGCCATGGAGTTAACGCGCAATTGCAATTGCTGCCAAGTCCATTCTTGGTCGCCTTGAATGAGGCCGATGCGCTGAGGAAACTGCTGGGCACTTTGGGTTAGAAGTTGCCTCAGATTCATCACTTGCGCAGAATTCACGCCGTCTCCAAGATACTCAAGTAGTTGGCTACGGCAGCGCCGCCCATGTTGAAGACAGCACCTAGATTCGCATTGGGAACTTGCATCTTGCCTGCCGTTTCAGAGAGTTGCATGGCGGCCATCACATGCTGAGAAACACCTGTGGCCCCAATTGGATGCCCCTTTGATTTCAGACCACCAGAGGGATTGACAGGCAGTTTGCCTTGCATGGTGGAGACGCCATCCAAAATGACCCTTGCACCTTGGCCGTATGGCGCCAGGCCCATGGCTTCGTATTCAAGTAACTCAGCAACTGTGAAGCAATCGTGTGTTTCTACAAATTTCAAATCTGTCAAATCAATGCGTGCATCTGCCAAGCCTTTTTTCCAGGCCAAAGCAGCACCTTCAAATTGGGTGGGATCACGCATGGACAGTGGCAAAAAGTCATTCACTTGTGTCCTTGAGCGCCATTTGACGGCTGGCACCGTAGCGCTGCCTTGGGTCTCAAGTGACAGCACCATGGCGGCCGCACCGTCAGATACCAAAGAGCAGTCTGAACGCTTGAGTGGGCCAGCAACAAAGGGGTTCTTTTCAGAAGCTTGTCTGCAAAAATCAAAACCGAAATCACGCTTCATGTGCGCATAGGGATTGTTCATGCCATTGACATGATTTTTGGCGGCAATACTGGCCAGGGCATCGGATTGATCGCCAAAGCGCTCAAAGTAGTTGGTGGCAATGTTACCAAAGACACCCGCAAAACCTCCAGGTGTGTCGCCTTCCACTTTGACGTAAGAGCAGCGAAGCAGTACCTCACCTATTTGTGCGGAGGGCAGGGTGTTCATTTTCTCAAGGCCAATGACCAGTGCGCGTTTGACGCGACCACTTTGCAAGGCGTCAATGGCGGCCCAAATGGCAGCTGAACCTGTGGCGCATGCGTTTTCCAGACGTACCGAAGGAACATGTCTGAACTCTGGAATGGCCACAGCCACCATGGCAGCGCTGAAATCTTGTCGAACAAAACCACCGTTGAAGTGGCCCACAAAAATGCCGTCTATGTCCTTCAGTTCTAGGCCTGCGCTGGCCACCGCTGGCAAGGCTGCATCTCTAATGAGTTGTTCCAGGTCCGTATTATCGAGCTTGCCAAATGGGGTGTGCCCCCAACCGATCATGTGCGGTGTGTTTGCTTTGACGAAGGCGTTCATGATTTGCGTTTTTTACCTTGATTTTTTGAAGCAGAAGCAGCTGCGCGATTTTTGCGCAGGGTCGGCAAACCGACTCCCGAAGCATCAAAACCTCCATCCACTGCAATGGTTTGGCCATTGATAAAACTGGCCTCAGCACTGCACAGAAACACCACAGTGTTGGCTATTTCAGTGGTGGTGCCGTAACGGTTGAGGGGAATGGTATCGAAGTAGTCTTTGATGATGGCCGTGCTGTGAACCAGTTTGGCCATTTCTGTCAGGACAGGACCCGGCGCTACACAGTTGACACGAATGCCGACATCGCCCAATTCAGCCGCCTGTTGTTTGGTGAGATGAACAATGGCACCTTTGCTGGTGCCATAGGCCACGCGCAAGGTGCTGGCACGGAGACCTGATATGGATGCAATATTGACAACACTGCCACCACCATGTTTGAGCATGATGGGCGCACAAGCTTGGGTGCACAAAAACGTTCCGTCCAAATTGGTGTCCATGATATGGCGCCAATCTTTCCAAGTGATTTCTAAGATAGGCTTGAAGATGGCGACGCCTGCGTTGTTCACCAGAGAGTCGATGCGACCAAATTTCTTTTCAATTTTGGCGACAGCAGCAGCCACTTTCTGCGGCTTAGAGACGTCACAATGAATGGCAAGCAAATTGTCATTCTTGAGTTGTGCTTCAGTTTGGGTGAGTGTTGATTTGTCAATGTCGAGAATGGCAACTCGGTAATTTTTGCTCAAAAATTGCTGAGTGATTTCGAGACCAATACCACGAGCCCCTCCCGTGATGACCACAACAGGTTGGGTGTTTTTTTCTTTTTTCATCGATTTAATTCCATGGCGGTGCGCTTCAAACAAACATACGCGAACACTGATTAAAGCATGCTGAAAAATCGCCTTTCTAGGTAGTATCCATTAGTCGAAAGCACATCAAGCTTAGGCCCTCGGGGGCGGAAGTTTGGCCTCAAAACTCAGGCTCGTGGCCTTCCGGCAAAGGGTAATCGTCAACATTGAGAGACATGCAGACCAGGGTGTAGTAACTCATGGTTGCCATCAGATCAACCACACCGCGCTCACCAAAATGTTTGACCACCTGTTTAAAAGTTGAATCACCAACTTTTCGAGTTTGAATTAACTCTGTACAAAATTCAAACACGGCCATGACATCATCTGGCAGACTTTTGGGTATTGGCGTTTGATTCGAGATGGCTTGAACCAGCGCAACTGGGAGTCCTGCCTCTTCAGCAATGCGGCGGTGCGCCCACCACACAAATTGCGCTGTCCAATCACGCGCGATTAATAAAATAGCCAACTCATTCAGTGCGAGTGGCAGGGAAGAGTTAAACCGTGTGTGAGCACCAAAAGCCTGAGCCAGCTGCCCAACTTCTGGACTTCTTAGCAAGACGTTGTAGGGGCCTTGCATATTGCCACGCTGCCCGCCTAAAATAGCACGTGTCATTTGTTGCTGTTCAACCGACATGGTTTCCCATGAGAGGGGTTTAAATCGATTGCCCCTCAATACAAACGCAGGGGCATCGTCAGTGGCTGTTGGCTGATTGGGAGGCGAATTGGGCATGAGTCAATCAAACAGGCTTGTCGCCTTGCAACGTAATACGGTGCAAGACGCGGCGAAAACCGTGGTAATCGTTGATGGGATTGTGCTGTGCACATCGGTTGTCCCAAAACGCTAGAGCGTCTGGCTCCCAAGCCCAACGGCATGTGAATTCAGGTTTGACTTGATGTTCAAACAAAAAAGACAGCAGTGAAGCGCTTTCTTTGTCTGTTAAGCCTTCAATGCCAGTGGTGTGGGCAATGTTAATGAATAAAGCTTTGCGGCCTGTTTCTGGATGCGTTCGAACCACAGGGTGGGAGCTGCTGAAACTTTGAGGTAAAGATTCATTGCCATCAGACTTGATGCGATCTTCCCTTGTTTTGGAAACATCGGCTTTGGCAGAAGAGTTGATGCCTTGCAAGCCTTCCAGCAAACGTTGCATGGTGTCGGACAAGGACTCGTAAGCGGCATATTGGCAAGCAAACAATGTGTCCCCGCCGTATGGGGGAATCTCTTTGGAAAGCAACATCGATCCCATGGGTGGCTTTTCCAAATAAGTGGTGTCTGAATGCCACACACCTCCAAAGTTGTTTTTTTCATGCTCCAACTTTTTAACTTCAATGATTTGAGGAAAGTCGTCAAATCCTTTGACAAAAGGATACTCAATAGGC
>Ga0114974_10003465_pt1 | contig 11874 bp, 28 predicted proteins | sample S_130206_EF_Meta_FD_87318 | JGI IMG/M metagenome (GOLD analysis project Ga0114974, IMG submission 87318) | Freshwater microbial communities from Lake Simoncouche, Canada to study carbon cycling - S_130206_EF_MetaG | ecosystem: Environmental > Aquatic > Freshwater > Lake | place: Lake...
AAGACTGGGCAGATGAACTTTATTCGATTTAATTTTGCAATTTGCCAAAAATCAATTATATTTGCCACATGACAAACAGAGAAGCACTTAACGAAATTTTTAAATTAGACAATGGGACTTTAGCAGATAAACTAAAGTCCCCTTATAATACCATAGCATCTTGGAGATTTAAACATCACAGAGGCGACCTTTCGCTGGAGAAGGAAATTGAACTAATCAGCAAAATGAACTATCAATTACAAAATACAATAAAATGGAAAAAAATAGCAAAGTAACACAAATTATCGGAAACGGTACATGGAATAGTCCCCAATACGGGCTCTTCTACAAATTTGAAATCCACATGGAAAATGGGGACATGGGCGAGTACATGAGCAAGACTCAAGAACAATCTAAATTCATTGCCAACAAAGAATGCACTTACAACATTGAGGGCAAAGATTACAACGGCACAACATTCTATCGCATCAAGCCCGTAGAAATGGCAAAGACATCATTCCAATCTAAACCAGCAGACCCCGAGAGAGAACTCAGGATAGCACGAATGAGCGTATTGAAGGCATCAACGGATTTGGTTATTAATGGCATCATCAAACTTGAGGAGATTGTAAAATATTCCAAATTTTTTGAGGACTATGTAATGAACGGAAATGATTCAGTAAATACCACTCCACCTAAACAAGAATTGCCATTCTGATGGATACTAAAATAACAACCGAAAAAATCGTTGACACATTGATGGAAATGGTAATGGCAACGGAAAATGGGGACTTAAATCCAATAGACCTAAAAATTGCGATTAAGACACTTTCTGACACCTTGGAAGGCATGGATAAGCAAATCAAATCACAATTGCTTAGCGAGGCTTTAAAATACAATAAGCAAGACTATAATGGCTACCATATTGATGTAATAGATGGAGGAGGGAGATATTCATATGACCATATTCCTGATTGGGTAACTAAGAATGCGGAACTCAAAACTATCGAACTGCAATCTCAACAATCGTATAAAAACAATAACATGATTATGATGACTGAGGATGGGGAAGTTATTCCAGCAGCTAAATTTAATCCAACTGCAACATACATGAAGATGACAAAATCTAAAAGTTAGGGGAGAAATCCCCTATTTTTTTTATATTTGACTATGGAAGATTCAAAACCAAATTACTTTATACTATTCCCATCATACCTCATGGAAACATTAACATCTACTGAATGCATTATGATGGGACTATTGATTAGTTTAGCTAAAAAGGATGGATACGCTTATCCAAGTAATAAGATGCTGGAGGAGTTCTTTAAATGCTCAACTGATACTATTGGGAGAATGTTATTGAAATTAGAAAAACAAAATTATATAACAAGGGAAATTATCAGGGGAGATAATAACGAAATTATATCACGAAAGATATACCCCCTATCCGCACTCATGCATACACCTATCCGCAAAAATGAGGATACCCTATCCGCAGATTTGCCTAAACCCCTATCCGCAGATTTGCGGATACCCTATCCGCAAACTTGCGGACATATAGATATATTAGATATAAATAAAATAGATATAAATAAAGTAGATAATATATTTGATGCTCTGTGGGAATTTTATGGAAAGCGTGGAAATAAGAAAACAAGCCTTGTAGCATTGAAGCAACTAAAAAAAGATGACTTAAAAACCTTAATGATGCATCTACCAAAATATATACAAAATCATAAGGACTTTTCTAAAATGGAATTTCTACCTCATTTTACAACTTATATTCGACAAAGAAGATTCGAGGATGAACTTCCATATCTAAACTCTAAACAAGATTTAACAACAACATTAATAAATTGGGACTAATGTATATTCAAGAAGCAGACAACCAAATTATCGGGAACGAAATTCAGAGACTATGTGTAATGGCTGATATCCAACAACCAGAATTACCAAAGCATACCGTAGAATTCTTTAGGGATACATTTAAGGTATATCCTATTGAGATTGTAGAAAAAGCCTTTAATACATTTTTAGCTGGGAAACTCGATTTAAGAAAGCCACCAAAGATTAATAGTTTTTTTCTTTCTAAAATCATGCGAAGCTACATAGCGGTTAATGGGCATAATATAGAAACCAAAAAACCAAAGATGTTATTTGCCAAAAGCAAAGAATTAACGAATGAGGAATTGATGGAACAAAAAGCTAAAGTTTACAATATTACATATCAGGATTATATTGATACAAAGGATGGTTCAATTAAGCTATACCCAAAACTAATGGAGATACAAGGTAAATGGAAATTTGATAGAGACGGATACCCAATACAAGATTTTCATATCAGGGATGCCACTCAATGGCTTGAAAAGTATACCAAGATGCGAGACATGAAGATTAATGATACGATGTCAGCAAATGCCTTTATAATGCCAAACATAGACATGAATCATTTTACCATAGCATATGTGCATTTCAATAGAAGGGAACTAAAAATGGAAGACCCATGGATGTAAATATTTTTATTTTGCAAATATGGAAATTAAGTTTATATTTGCTAAACGATTAAAAAAATGGAAAAATACTACGCAAAAAATTGGACTAATCAGGAAACTTATGACATAGCTTATAAGATTGCCACCAATGAAGACTACCGCCACAAGTTTCAGAAAATGATTCTGCAACTTAACTACCATCATGGACCAGTACTCGAATGGGTTACTGATTTTATCAAAGCTAAATTGTTCCCAATAGGGGAAATAGACTACAACCAATTAACGAAATATTTTTTGGATGATGCATCAGCCTATTGGAAATACGCATCACTTGGATTTCCAGCTATGGAGGTGGACTATGAATAAGACACTACAAGGATATGTACTTAACGCATTGATTAAGCACCCCAAATTACGAGATTCAGATACTCAGCTAAGTGCCTACATATGGCTACAATATGAGAATACTGATTGCATGGCAATTACTGCAAGTACATTACTTAATCTGATAGATGACAAGCAGATTTCATCAATAGATACAATCTCAAGAGTTCGCAGAAAGATACAATCTGAATTTCCAGCGACAAGAGGGAACATCTACGAAAAGAGGCATCAGCACCAAGAGCAAGTTAAGGAGGACTTAGGCTATGGAAAATTTTAACCCATGGATAGAAAAGAACGAATGGTATTCAATATGGAACGAATGGTATAACGAAACCATCTATGGCAGAGCAACTGCTCAATACCAAGGAGAAATTTATTTAAAAACGAATACAAGATTAATTAAGAAATACCCATTGCATATGTGTACACGAATTACCAATCCTCAGGAAATTAAAAAGCTAAACGAAAGCGTTGGAATCTATGAGAAACATTGAGAGTAAATTACAAATGGGATGCGTAAAATGGTTTAGATATGCGTATCCCAAATATAATTTAAACTTATTCTCAGTTCCCAATGGCGGATATAGAACTAAGACAACGGCAGTAACAATGCAACGGGAGGGAGTAATATCAGGAGTCAGCGATTTATTGTTACTTTTGCCCAGCAAGGGATATTCAGGACTATGTCTTGAAATAAAAATAAAGCCCAATAAACAAAGCCTAAACCAAAAAAATTGGGAAGAACATATTATTAAATTTGGTTACAAATATCAATTAATTTACACTTTAGAAGAATTCCAAAATGAAATTACAAGATACATTACACTCGCAACTTAGTGCTGATTTTATTGACTATTGCAATGTCCGAGGAATCGACATAAAAGAATGGTTCAAATGGAAAAAATACTTAGCAAAAGAACAAAAGAAAATACATGACAAGCTATTGAAATGTTAACTTTAGAACGAATTGCATCAAGACATAAAGAATGGATTAAAATAGCCATCTATGTAGGGGCAAACCCTAATAATGTCAATGATGCAGTTCAAGATATGTATTTAAAATTAGCAGAGATACAAGAGAAGGAAGGTAACTTGGAACGCATTACTAATTTAGCTGGAGATGTTAATACGGTATACATATTCAAGCTATTGACAAATGAATCCATTAAGACACATAAGAAGGATTCTAAGACCATAGAACTGCCAAACGATATAGATATATCAGATAGTAACAATAATGTGCCTGAGGAAGCCTATCAATATTTAATTGCAGTAATAAGCCAATCCATAAATGAGATGCATTCTTACGAAAAGATGCTAATGGAACTTCACTTCGATTACGGGATGTCGATGAGAAAAATAGAACAAAATACGGGTATCCCAACCCATTCAATATTTCATACGTTAAAAAATGCAAAACAAAAAATCAAAAGCCAAGCAAGTGAGAGATACAATGAGTATCGCAACGAAAGAAACGACAACCAAACCAATAACGGGAGTGGGAGATGTGATAGCATCAGCAACGAAGAAACTTGGGATTGACAAGGTAGCTAAATGGATAGCTGGAGAAGATTGTGGATGCGAGGAACGGGCAGCTAAATTAAACAAGGCATTTCCATTAGTTCAACCATTATGTCTTAATGAGGATGAGCACCGATTCCTGACAACATTCTTTGCAACTTATACCAATGTGTTGGATGGCAAAGATGCCAATCAACTTGCACATATATGGTCAAGGGTATTTAAGTCAAGAAAACTTTATAAGCCATGCTCATGCACTCCTAAATTATGGTTAGCATTAATCGAAGACCTAAGAAAAATATATGCAAATTATGGAGAAGTATAATGGAATAATTGCGTATCTTAGTGGAACTAAAATCTTTAGGATTTATCACGAAGGTCAGATATTAGTAGAATTCAAATCAGTAATGGCTGGAATTGAATATTGTAATTACATAAATAAACATGGGACAACCGATATTTTTAGCAAGTCAAATTGAATCCATCGGAACACGAGCCGATAGAACTTTAAAGGTAGTATTCTCTACTCAAGAACTATCTCCACAAGATGCTGGGAGACTATTCTCGTTGAATCAGAAGATGGCATACATTGGCATTAAGGAGGAAGCATTCAGTAATAGCGATTTAGATATTGTTAATCAATTACAAGCAGCACCAAATGATGTCAAGCAGAAGACTCCAAGCCATAGACTAAGAGCCATACTTTATGTGTATTGGAATGAAGATAACGCTGGTTATCCTGACTTTGATTCGTTTTATACGCATACAATGGAGATGATAATCCAGCATTTCAAATCCAAACTTGATGTTTTAAAAATTGGATAACATAATTTAATATTGTATATTTGAAAATGGAAATAAACGAAGAGCAGTTAATCGCAGAGGAACGAGCAAGAAAGTTCATTGCAAAACATAATTGGAAATTTGCCAAAACAATGCCATGGGTTCCTCATTTTTATGTAGTCAAAGACTATTTATCCGAAGCCGATAAACAAGAATTTAAATGGTTTATAAGCCAACTCCCAACATATGGTAAAATGATGGCATGGGGAAAAAAGAAACCTAAACCATATTGGTTTATCGATGAGTGGAAATATTGGACAATGGCTGAAGATTCAATAGAGGTAGAGAATATCTTAAATAGGGCAGAACATCATGTATAAAGATATACCAATAGCTATTCAATGTGTTCCCAAACGCAAGGAGCAAGTAGATAGAATAATTGCAGAACTTACTGAAATGGGATTTACTAATGTCATTCCATTTTATGATAAAAACTATGAGGGAATGATGTTTAATTTTAAGAGAATACTTGAATATGACTACGGAAACTCATCTCATATGTTACTTATACAAGATGACATAATTTTTGCTGATAATTTTAAAGACCATTTAAGTAATCTTATTAAACTAAATCATCATTGTGTTAGTTTATTTGCACCTCCACGAAAGGCATATATAGAGCAACTCGAATTAGGAACAAGGCTTTATGTAGAAAAGAATTTCTTATGGAATCCAGCAGTATTATACAGAAACGATTTCAGGCTGGGATTAATTAAATACGACTACAATGAAAATCAGCTAAAGGAAATTGCCAACAAGCATATCGATGTAATGATGGCTATATATGCCAAAGCTACTAAGCAATATGTATTAGTTACAATCCCAAGCATAGTCCAGCATGATTTATCCATACCAAGTACATTGGGAACTGCTCCAAAAATTGGTAGCATTAGAAGAGAGTCATCAATATTTCATAATGTTTCAAAAGATTATTTTGCCCAATGATTACAACATATAATAAAAACATATTAGATTGGAATGAATTTCCCCAGCACGATATCGTATGGACTGACCCGCCATGGGAAGAACGAATGACAAAATGGTTTAGAACTAAAATGAAGAAAGATACTGGCAAAGATGTTATATTTGATTTCAATAGTATCATAAATAAATTAGCTGATTTATGTAGTATAGACAAGCCACTTTATATCGAGTACGATATTAAATATTACCACAAAATTATAAGTTTATTTGAATCAAAGGGACATAGATTTGTTTCAAAAACTACTCATATGCAAGTTACTAAATATCCATTTGTGATTCTTACATTCAATACTCAAATAAAACCATCAGAAGGAGGAACTGGAAATGATGCAATTGTAAATACATTAAATAAATATCCTGATACAAAAATAATATTTGACCCATTCGCTGGAATTGGTTCAACTGCTAAGGATGTACAAAGAACAAAGCATATTTACATAGGTTCTGAAATAAATACAATGCGTTTTAATAAATTAAAAACAATAGTAATTGAAAGGGCACACTAAAATATACATGAATTATTTTAGCTACGATGTATCAGATTTCATTGGATGCGAAATGTGTGGAACTAAAGCAGTAGATATCCATCACATAGAAGCAAGAGGTATGGGAGGAACTAAGAAGAATGACACGATAGAAAACCTTATGGCACTATGCAGAAGATGCCACTTAGAATACGGGGATAAATCTCAATACATGGAGATATTAAAATCAAAGCACTTAACAAACTTGACACAATAAAAAAAGATGGAAGAGGATGAATACGACAATTGGTATCCTGACAACGATATATTATGAAACTATATAGCAAGGTAAATGTATTGGATGCTGGATTAAATAGGATGAGATACTTATTTGATGAGTTTGAAAACATTATAGTTAACATCTCAGGAGGTAAGGATTCAACTATTGTATTTGAGTTAGCCATGCAAGTAGCAACTGAAAGGAATAGACTCCCATTAAATGTTTTATTTTTAGACCAAGAGGCTGAATGGGATAATACAATAAACTATGTTACTCGAATAGCAGAAAGAGAAGATGTAAATATGTTATGGTTTCAAATACCAATTAAAATTGAGAATGCAACAAGCCAATATGAGGGGTATGTAAACTGCTGGGGAGAGGGAGAAGATTGGTTAAGGCAAAAGAATCCATTAGCGATACATTCTGTGCCATTTAAGACTGATATATTCTATGACTTCTTTCCTGATTTCATGAAATACTATTATCCAAACCAAAAGGCTTGTCATATTGCTGGAGTTAGAGCAGAGGAAAGCCCATCTCGTTTATTGGGATTAACCAATGCTGCAACTTACAAATGGATTACATGGGGCAAAAGTCTAAATCAAACTGCCGAGCATTATAATTTTTACCCAATATACGATTGGTCATATACTGATGTTTGGAAATATATCCATGATAACAAGATTGAGTACAACAAGATTTATGACTATCAGTATCAGCATGGGATAACCGTAAATAAAATGCGTATATCTAACTTGCATCATGAGACTGCTATCCATCAATTGTTTTACATGGCTGAAATAGAGCCTGAGAATTACAATAGGTTATGCCAAAGAATAAAAGGAATAGATAGTGCCGTTAAGGCTGGGACTGATAATTTCTTTTTAAAGGATTTACCATTTATGTTTGCGGATTGGAAAGAGTATCGAGATTACTTATTAGAAAACCTAATACAAAATGACAATGACCGGGATGAGTTCAGAAAGGCTTTTCAGCAACAAGAGAAGTTATACGAAAAGGATTTAGGCAAGAAGATGTTTAAGGTGCATTGCCAAACACTTGTAGCCAATGATACATGGCATACAAAATTAAGTAACTTTGATAGGAGTAAGGAATGCTATGAAGTAAGAAAGAAATTGAAAAAATGAATATGTTTGACGCAATAAAAAAAGAATTTGACAATGCTTGTTACAAGGAGGGCTTTGTTTATGAATTACGGGAATGGATACATAAAGAATTGAGTCCATTAAATTCTCAGCCAATTGACTTTGTAAGATGGGTTCCCATTGGCGAAGTTCAAGCCAATGACTATAATCCAAATTCGGTAGCCAAAAATGAAATGAGGTTACTCTATACAAGCATCCTTCATGATGGATTTACTCAGCCAATAGTAACCATATACGATGAAGTATTAGAGAAATATATTATAGTAGATGGATTCCATCGATACTTTACAACTAAAACTAATCAGGATATACTTGATAGAAACAATGGTATGATACCAATTGTAGTTATAAAGAAAGATATCAATGATAGAATGGCAAGTACCGTTAGGCATAATAGAGCAAGGGGAAAACATTCAGTATCAGGAATGAGCAGCATGGTATTTGCTATGCTGGATAATGGGTGGCTTGATAATGACATTTGCAATGAGTTAGGAATGGAAGCAGATGAACTATTGAGGTTAAAGCATATAACTGGATTCAGCAAGTTATTTGAGAATGCAGAATACAAGAAATCATGGGAAACACATAAACAAGTAAAAATAAGGCAAGAGTATGAAAAAAAATAATATAGAAGAAATTGACCTAATGAGGATTAAACCTTATTGGAGGAATCCACGAGATAATAGTAAAACTATCGAAGCACTTAAGAAATCAATTACCAAATATGGATTCAATGTTCCATTGGTAGTAGATAAGAATTATGTTTTAATAACTGGTCATGCTCGGTACAAAGCATTATTGCAATTGAAATTTAAGAAAGTAACTTGCATCATTACCGATATGAATGAGCAAGATGCAAAGGAGTATCGAATAGCAGATAATAAACTATCCGAGTTTGCAGAATGGGACAACGATTTGCTTGAACAAGAATTGCGTGAAATTAAAGGCATAGATGGTATGCAAGACTTTTTCCCTGATATGGATTTAGAAACATTCTTTAGTCAATCAGGAGGGCAGAAAATAACCCCTATCGATGGGATAGAGATACATAAGCAAGAAGACAAATTAAATAGTGCTTATGATGGTGCTGGAAATAACGATAGAACGATTGTAGAAATCCCATGTCCTCATTGTGGGGCACCAATATATCTTGACCGAAAAGAATTAGAAGATAAACTAAATGGAGAAGACTGATAAAAAGAAAGCCATGATGTTGGAGCATCTTGAAAAAAGTTTAGGGATAGCGTCAGTATCATGTAAAGCGGTAGGCATTAGCAGAACAATTCATTATGATTGGTTAAAGACCGATGCTGAATACAAGAAGGCAGTAGATGAATTACTTGAAGTGTCATTAGATATGGCAGAAACAAGCCTACTTAATCAAATCAGGGATAAGAATACCTCAGCTACAATATTCTATCTTAAAACCAAAGGAAGAAATCGTGGCTATATTGAACGACACGAAATATCAGGAATTGATAATGAACCAATCATTGTCAAAATAGTAGATGGAACTTCAAACTAATATAGTATTTAAGCATCTAAATAATTCTACCAAAAGGATTATAGTCGAGCAAGGAGGAACTCGTTCAGGTAAAACATATAATATTATAGTTTGGATACTCCTTTCGTATATAGCCAATAATACTGGAAAGATAATTACAATATGCCGTAAAACATATCCAGCATTACGAGCAAGTGCTATGAGGGATTTCATGGATATTGCCCAGCAGATAGGATGGTATAGTGAGGACTCCCATAATAAGACTAATGCTGAGATAAATATTAGAGGTAACTTAATTGAGTTTATCGGGATGGACCAGCCACAAAAGATTCGTGGAAGGAAAAGGGATTTACTATTTTGTAATGAAGCCAATGAGTTAACACTTGAAGATTGGAGACAATTAATTCTAAGGACTAATGATAGGATTATAGTTGATTACAATCCATCTGAGGAGTTCCATTGGATTTACGACCACATATTACCAAGGGATGATTGTGATTTCTTCGTTACAACATATCGTAACAATCCATTCCTTGACAAGAATGTAATAGATGAAATTGAACGATTAAAAGAAGTAGATGAAAACTATTGGAGAGTATATGGACTTGGAGAGAGAGGACAATCGAGAAGCCTTGTATTTAGCCATTCATCAGTTGACTCAATTCCTGAAGGGGCTACTCTCAAATCGTATGGCATGGACTTTGGATTTACGAATGACCCTACATCATTAATTGCCATGTACCACAAAGGAGATACAATATACTTCGATGAGTTGATTTATAAAACTGGCATGACTAATCAGGATATTGCAAATACTTTAAAGTCATTAGAGATTGATAAGAGGGACATCGTATGGGCAGATAGCGGTGAGCCTAAGAGTATTGAAGAAATTCATCGTATGGGCTTTAATATACGCCCAGTCATAAAAGGAGGAGACTCAATTAATATGGGCATAGATATAATGCGTAGATATAAATTGGTAATAACAAGCCGAAGCATTAACTTAATCAAGGAGTTTAGAAATTACAAATACATCGAGGACAAGAATGGCAAAGTATTGAATAAACCAATAGATGCCTTTAACCATGGAATCGATGCATCAAGATATGCTTGTATGATGACCTTTAGCAGACCGAATGTGGGGCATTATGCAGTAAGATAGTTCTTTTTTATCTAATCGTGTACAACCCTATTGCTGCGAAGTAGATAGGGTTTTTTATTTATTTTTAAATTTATTTTTATTTTATATTGCAAATATGAAATATAGTGTTATCTTTGCATATACAATTAGATATAAAAATGAAATCAAAAGAACTATTAAAATTATTGGCTACAACCAGCAAGATTATTAAAGGATTTGTACTTATTAATGCACAAATAAAATTTGGCAATTATCAGACAATTGACAAAATAGATTTTATGGAATTGGTAAAAAGATTTTCTGAAGATTTTATTTTTGACATTACAATATCGGATACAACAATTTACATAGGATAAAAATGAAACAACAATTAAGCAGAAACGAAATTTTAGAAAACTTTGGATTATTCTTTAAGGAATCAAACCAAACAATTGATGATGCCACAATCAATATGATTGATTTAGAGGCTATGGATGACAATCAACTATTAACTATTTACAAAGCATTTGAACTATGATGTACTCAAGAGCATGGGGAAGCACCTCAATTGGATACCGACTATCATCTGACGGGATTACTGCTGGATTGGATATACGAAAGATAAAACGCAAGAACGGCAGAATTATAGATACTCCATGGATAACCATTTCAACAGAACCATTGGATGACATCATTGGAATGCCTACTATTTTAAATGTTGATATTCCAGCACATTGCTGGGCTGACCTAATTACTGAAATTAAAAAACAAAATGGTATATAACGAAAATGCTCCTTTCTGTAAAGGATGCGAAACGCAAAATGAAGATGTCGAAATGCGACATGATGCTTATGGCTACGCAACTGGAAACTACTGCGAAGAATGTTTTGAGAATAACTATCCTTACCGAAGAGATAGGTATTATAATTATTTAGATGCTGGGGAATATCTTACTGATGACTATTAATGAAAACATATAAAATAATCAACCGAGAAACTGGAGAGGTAATATGCTCTGAATTAGATTTAGACATGGCAGAGTTTATGCTCCATGACTACGAGAAACAAGATATCCATGATGGAACATTTATAAAGGACTTCTACCAAATAATTGAAGAATAACAATGGACAAATTTA
>Ga0114974_10003470_pt1 | contig 11864 bp, 22 predicted proteins | sample S_130206_EF_Meta_FD_87318 | JGI IMG/M metagenome (GOLD analysis project Ga0114974, IMG submission 87318) | Freshwater microbial communities from Lake Simoncouche, Canada to study carbon cycling - S_130206_EF_MetaG | ecosystem: Environmental > Aquatic > Freshwater > Lake | place: Lake...
CAACCGTATGACTCTTGAGCTGCTTCTTCCACTACTTCTTCAGTAATCGTAGACTCCACGACTTCTCCTTCGGTTGGGGTAATAATACTTGGTTTACGAGTTATCGTTTGGGTCATACCAACCTTCGCGGGAATTTTGTTCACCGCACTTGTTACACACCCATTCAGCAGTCCAAGTTACCTCGCCGTGCGAGTACTCTTCTATGCTAGGAACTTCGTAGCATGCATCACATGTATCGTTGCCGCAATCGAGTTCTTGAACGCTTTCACTTTCGTTTGACCCGGCAATTTGAGGTTCAAATCCAGAAACTCCTGGTGGATAGTTGCTTGACATGATGTGTCCTTTCGTCGTTTGGTTAATTATATCAGGATAATCAGGAAGATTCGAGGACAGAGCAATCGAATGATAAGGCGATTCCTCTATTTCTTTCCTCCGCATTAGGCAGGTCGCTGACGTTAATCTCTTCGTCCATTACCTGTTGCATCAAAGCCTTAGCCTGCTCTTCGTTGTCGGCATCAAACCAGACCTGGTTCATTGCAACCTCATCGAAGCGAAATGTAAACTTAGCCATTAGTAATCCTTCCGTCGTTGTAATACTATTATATCATATATCTACTATAAAGTATATAAGAATGAGACTGGCTGCAACCCAGAAAGAAGCAGCCAGCCTCAAACAAGTGGACAAGACAGTTTACTCACAAAGGGCCTGATTCGCGCCTCACTTTTTGCGCAGTACCGCACGTCGATTTTGCTATGCGGTTTTAATCCAAACTTCCCTAAGACTGTATCGCTCTGTCTCTTTCCTGAACCAAGCTACCGTTGGTAGCCGTCGGCTTATTGGGAGTAGTGTCCCCATGGGATACCCGTATGCCCCAAGATTCAGTGAGTCCAAATCCGTTCGTATTTAATTGTTAGTGCTATTATATCAGGTTACTCCCATTCTGTAAGGAATACTGCCTCGAAATCTTCTATCGGACGCTTAAGCCCGATGCGCGCCATCTCCAGGTATCTGGTAACGTCCGCCTTCTTGCGTGCACGAAACTTAGAGATACGTTCGCCCGTATGAACATCACGGATCTCCCAGATGCCCGCCGCTTCGTTCCTCGCCATTAAACTAGCGCCTCGCGAAGCTTGCCCGCCAATTCCTGGAGCTGGACCAGCCATGCCGTTGGCAAAGCCAGGTTGTCCCCTTCATCGTCCGTGCCACCTGTGAACACGATGTCACCCATAATGATGTCCGTCATGCCGAAGCTCTTCTCCCACATATGCGTGCCAATGATATTTGGTTGCATGCCGTTAATAAGCTTGCCCTCTTCGTTGCACCATAGTGTTAGGTTGTCGTGCAGGTCAGCTGCTTGAACCAATCCACCGACTGCTCCCTGGAGTTGTTCGAGACTGTCCACCTCAAGATCTAAGATCTCTGTGGTGAAGTCCGTGTTAATTCGCAATGCTGTTTTCATGATGTAGCTATCTCCGCATCTGGAAACCACTTAAGAAATGTTTGGATGAGATTATCGTAGTCTCCTGAAGTCATCTCACCTAAGAATGTTTCAACCTCTGATTCGCGTCCCGCTGCGATAAGCGCATTTCGTCCCGCGCCCATGAAAGAGTACGCGTTGCCGTCGTTAACTTTAATCGTCATGATTTACTCGATCTCTTCAATGAATTCTTGAATCGCATCTGTCACCGCGTCATTAAGTAAATCGTGTAACTTGTCGAATTGAGCTGCAGTAAAAGATTCAGCGGTGTACTCGTCGGTGTCACGCATGTAGTTCGCGTGGTCAAGAAAATCTTCGACTGTCATTGTGTAGCTGTATAGTACGTGATCTGCTGGGTAACTCATTGTAGTCTTCCTTCCGTCATTTGGATAGTTTAATTATAACATGTATCTATTATAAAGTACATCACCCTTTATTGTTTTCATGCTCCCAGTAGCTTTTAGCAAGCTCGTAGAACATCTTCGCAAGACCAGGGGTAATCTCATACCCAACCTCTTGACAGGTTTCGCGACAGTATCCGTTCTCTAGATCTTCAACAAGCTTAAAGTCCTTTTCAACGTCCGTGCTTGAGAAGATGAATCCGGTGTCGGACATCGTAAAAAATGTATCCATGCCCTCATGGGCAACGTATATCTGTGTCATTATCCTACCTGCATGAGCTCGCCGCAGTCAACACACCAATACGAATCTCCAAGAATGGAGTCGTCATCATACTCATGTGTCCACTCAGGGTGAGCGCATTGAACGGTTGCGGTTTTCATGTCTATCCTTTCGTCGTTTAGGTGGGCAACCAGCGGAAGAAAGTCTGGTAGACTCTCGCCTACGGTTTCATGTCCGCTGGCTGCGTAGTACTATTATATCAGGTTTGGTAGAACTTTAGTTCGAATTTGGTAAGAGTTCGGTAGGCGTTTTGCAGGGACGCATTGACCTTACCCATGACCGTATCTAGAGTCGAGCCATCGGATAGGCTTTGAGCCAGTCTGGTGGCCACCAGCACGGTAGCGTTCGAGGTACCTAGGGTAACTGTCGTGTTCCCCTGGACGTCGGTTGTGGCGGCCCTTCCAAGGGCATACAGGTCAAGGTCTGGCCCGGAGTTAGAGATCAACATGATTGGGTAGACCCAACCGGTGACTTCCTTCATGGAGTACGGGGTATCCGTTGCACCTACAGCAATTGCCTGAGGTATACATGCCGGATAGTTAATCTTTGTTTGATTAGAGTTATTGCCTGAAGAAATTACAGTTGGAATGTTTTTTGCAGCAAGCTGAGTGATAAGTGGTTGAAGCTTTGGGTCCGATGATACTGGACAGGCTGCTTCCTTATAGACACGACCGACTGAGACTGAGACCGCGCCGACGTTAAGTCTGTCTGAGTTTTGAGCAACCCAGTCCAATGCAAGAGTTACAGCTTTAGTTGAGTATGTAGTCGCGAAACCTTTAGAGCTTAGTCCGACAATACGGATAAACACAATCTTGACATTTGGGTTTGCTGCTACCGCAACCGAAGCCATCTGCGTTCCGTGACTCATTGCACGGTCCTTAATGAGAGTTGGATCCAGTGATGCAGCTCCAGGACCTACCATACTTGGTAGCATGTTCGGACAGTTGCCGAACTCAATGAAGCATGCCTCTTCAACTACCGCGGCTTTTGCCCAAGGCAGTTGTGTGTTGATACCGGAGTCGATGATGACAAGAGTTTTGTCTCCTGTCGCATGCGCCGGTGTTACAAGCAGTGACAGACCTAAGGCTGCCGCAATCAGTAGTACTTTCGTTTTCATCTTTTCCTCTTTTCGTCGTTGTTGGTTGGTTAAAAATAACCGATGCAGGTAGAGTAATCTGACGGAAGGTCTACCCGCACCGGAGCTTGTTACGCAGCGTTACGTGCGCCAATCTTTGTTAGAGCGTCTGCCGCAGCTTTTCCAATTTGGAGTGCAGCGTCTGCTGGGTCTTTCACATCTTGTAATAGGGCAACTGATGTTCCCTTAACTATGCTACGGACATATCCTAGTTGATATTCTTGTGTGAAAGGAAGCCACATGATTGCGACCCCTGACTTCTCACATTCGCGAACCCACTTCTTAGCATTCTCTATCTCATCTGGTGTATAGCAACCATCGCTAACAACCACGAGTAGACGAGCGCCAGTTCCATTGAGAAGATTTAGAGAACCATCGAGTGCCTTGAACGCCTTATCGAACTTTTCAGTTCCATCAGGAGCTGTATAGACATTTACCTCAGGAAGATGCTGCCCTGGCTTTAGTGTAGGAAATACACCTGAACCATAGTAGACCATCGCGCAACGTCCTTGAACGCGTCGCACTGCCTCGGACATTGCCCAGGCGGTAACTGCCATTGGCTGCATTGCGTCTGCCATTGAACCAGAGATGTCAACCATAACTCCAACGTTAAGTGTTGGGTCATCTGTATGCTTGCGCACTGTACGCTTCCATGGCTCTGCATGCATCATTGAACCACGAGCTTTGTACGCAGCTTCTTGAACCATCGCACGAGAACGTAGACGTCCTGGAGGAAGAATAGATGTTACTTCTCTCTCATCACGCTCGCGATATTTTGCACGCTCAAGCATGTTTGCGATTTTCACCGCAGCCGCGCGCTCTGGACCAGATGGTGCACGAGTCTCCTTGATGCGCGAGTAGCTTCCTGAGCTTCCTAGCTCGGCAGTAGACTTATTGAAGACTTGCTCTGAGATTCTTTCGTGTTCCTTCTGCTGTTTTGCAGCCTTGCCACGAAGATCAACAACGTCCTTCCAGTCTTCCTTCTGCTCTTGTTCCTGAGCTTCGTCGCCAATTGCAATTGCAATATCTTCCGCTGCTTCTTCAAGGGCTTCAATAATCTCTGCGATGATACCTGCCATAGCAGCAGTGACAGGATTGTCTTCCTCTTCATCACTGTTCTCTTTAGAAACTTCAGAGATAAGCTTTTCCCATTCGCGGGCAAGTTCATAAAGTGGCAGAGCGTTTGTGTGCCCTTCATACTTTTGGAATCGAAGCCAGATGTCACGAAGTTGTGAATAGCGAGTATCACCAAAGTACTCGGCGACAAGCTCTTGAACGTCTAGAGCATCTTCGTTATCTAGTGAACCTGCATCAACACGAGCGCATACGAGAGCAGCTAACTGCGCCATAGCACGAGTAGTGGTGCTCTTCTCTAGATGTTCACGAACATCATCAAGGATGATGTCCATCGCGCACGCGCGAAGGAATACTCGGTTAGCTGGGAAGTTTTCTATACCGAAAGCTTCAATGCGAGTCTCCTCAAGAATAGTAAGTGCCTGAAGTTCATTCTTTGAAAGATCCTCGTGGGCTTTGAATAAATCGTAGCGAGAGTAACGAGCGTGTAGTGCCTCATGAAAGATCGCACCGGATGCTCGTGGATAATCGAATTGTGTTCCGCGCTCGCGGACGTCTCCTATATTCTCAGGAGTTACTGTTGGACCGAAGGCAACAGAGACGTTTACCTCGACCTCAGCCATTGGTGGGTTGAAGCAGGCTGGTGCAGATTGCCCAGCGCCTGGGCCAACGTAGGCAACGATGTCTGAGCGTCCTGCCCAGGTGTTGACTAGCTCGCCGAGTTGAGCTCCGACCTTTAGCCATTCCGGCGGAGTCTGTTCCGCGCGGGTTTTAGAAACCTTTATATGTGCCATGATTTTCCTTCCGTCATTTTGTTAGTACTATTATATCAGGTAAAGAAGGTCCCAGGCACCCATACCCAGGACCTTCCTTTACTGCGCCAAGGGGAATTAAATCTTGGCTGGTCGGCACTCTTCGCCGTACACCCTAGTGAGCACGTCCGCAACGACGGGGCGGTCGAGCTCAGGCGCACAGGCAATCAGGTTCGCGATAGCGAACTTAGTGCCGAACGATTTTGAGATGTCGCGGAATGCGAGCAACTCACGCATTTGTGGACACCAACCACATTCACCAGATGCCTGGCGACGATTGATGTTTTGTGCAACTGTAACGATCTGTGCAGAGGCGCCAAGCTTTTTAGCAAGACCCCAGTCTGTAGTCATCTCAGATTGCACAACGAATCGAGATAGAAGAGCTTCGGATAAGCGAACTCCAGGAGCGTTTGGGTTAGTAGCAGCGATGACATAGAACCCATCTTTTGCTTTTACAGTTCCACGCTCTGGGTTTGCAGTAATTGTTAGTTCCTTACGTCCATCCATAAGTCCGTAGACTCCTGAAAGAACCTTAGGATCAATCAAGCCAACTTCGTCGATGAGCAATGGCACACCTTCTTCGGCAGCTTTTACAAGCGGACCGTCTTCCCACATGAATCCACCGGTTGGAGTTTGTACATATCCACCAATGAAGTCTGCAAGTTCAGTGTCACCTGTACCCATGATTGTGTATAACTTTTCATAGGCAGCTTCAACGAGTGCGGTTTTGCCGCAACCTGGAGCTCCGTAGAGAAGAATAAACTGTTGATCCATACGCGCCTTGCGAAGAACCATGACGTCATCATGCTCTCCCCATTTACGTGCATGGTACTGCTCGCCATTTGGACGAGTGTAGACTGAATCGCCTACGAGTGCATCTGCTGATACCACAGGGACTACCTTTGCTTTGGGTGTTGGTCGTGAGTTTACTTTACCCTGAGCGAGAACTAGTGAGTCGAGAAGTGCAGAAGACTCTGGGTGAGTAGTCTGCATAAGACTTGTGAAAAGTGTAGAGCTTAAATCAGCTCCAGGTGCGATTGTTTCAATCGTTTGTTGAAGTACTGCTGTAGACATTTTGCATCCTTTCGTCGTTTGGGTGGGTGATTAGTCTGCGATGTATTCGCCGAACCCAAGGGTGCGTCGAACTCGCGTAATGCGACCGAGAATTTTGTAAGGAGTCTTTGAGAGTCTGATTGACTCTAAATCTTCCTGGGCAACTTCTACAACAATGGGCTTCTTGTAGATTCTATATGTGTAGGACTCAAGCTGGGTGAATGTTGTCGCTAGATAATTCATGCGAGTTATCGTCGCCTGTGACGCATCATCCTTAGACTGAGTCTCATAGGCTCCGAATGAGTTGATGGGTAGTGCTGGGAGACTGTAGGTCTTCCATGCACGGCGTGGCTTTATCTTTGAGATTTGGCGGCGGTACAGTGTTGCAGGTACTGCGCGACCATTAGAGGAGATGCCATCTGGGGTAAGAAGCATCTGATAGGTTTGGTTGGTTGGAGTACGAAACTCTATATAAAGAGCTTTTCCAATCACCTTATCCTTGTCTGCCATTTTCTGTCCTTTCGTCGTTTTGGGTGGTTATAGTACTATTATATCAGGTAGATGTTAATCTGGACAATTACTCTTCCTCATTTAAGGGGTACAGGATATTTCCTAGGTCAATGCCCATTCCGGTGCGAATGATTACCTCATCACCGTCAAGCACGACAGTGGAACCTGTGAGGCGTTCCTCAATATACTCGCGTAGATGCTCAAGTGTTTGTATGTCTGAAAGTTGTATTTTCATTTTATTTCCTTCCGTCATTTATTGTTATAAGTTAATTATATCAGGTTGACTCCACTGTAGAGGAATAAAGCTCAGCAAATAGCTCACGAACATAAACCTTTGGGAGCTTAAGCGCCGCACGAGGAATTTCCTTTGAGATATACACCCAGCTCGTTGCGTTATTAAAGAATTCCGCACTGTGGTCGGTACCTGGTTCCCAGAGTCCTACGTCAGTCTTAGAGGTCTTGATTTCCCAGACATGAATCGAATCATGCGCCTCAACGCCGAAAGATTCAGGAGTCCTGTGGACGTGGTCAAGCAGGCGGAACCACATAAACTGAAGAGCGTCGCCTGGAGTCTCGGCCGCATAGATCTCACCGAAAGCAGACTTGAGCCCGTCAGCGTTAATACTACCTAGTGCGCACTCGGGCGCTGCATGATAGAGCTTCTTTGGAACTGTCATTGCGCATCCTTCCGTCATTAAAGTTAGTAACGATGAAGGCGCCGTATTGTTTCGGACCCCTGCAGGTTTCGAGTCTTTAGTTTGGCCAGCGGCCGCCCCTTCATCGTTATGAGTTAATTATATCAGGTTTAGCAGAGACATGCGCCTGTTTTTGCTGGAATTGTGAAACAATTCCCACAGACCACAGGGTGGAGGGTTTGAGCAGGGGTATTTGAAGCTCGGTGGGAGGATAGCCCAGCAAGGGCAAGCTTTGTAGACACTGAGTAGTATGAGCGCCCAAGCGCCTGCGCGATGTCCTTAATGGACTTACCGGAAGCTTTCATAACTTCCATCTTACGAATTTCAGCCATGGTCCATTCGGAGCCTGTATTTACTGCCGCATCTAATGAGACGCTTTGAGTTTGGATAAGCCAGGTGTTCATGTGAATCCTTCCGTCGGTGTGTATAGTACTATTATATCAGGAAGATCAGGAAGATGGCAACACCTGGGTAAAAAGAAAAAGACCCCTAGCTTTCGCCAGGGGTCTCTTCGGTGCCCTTAAAGGGTTTTAATGAATGTGTACGGAGTCTTTACCAGGGTAGCTTCAAAAGCTTCTGGGAAGAGTTCCTGTAAGACCTTACGGTCGATTTTGGAATTGGTTGAGTGCGCAAGCTTGAATCGCTCTACACCACCAATGAGTGCGGTGTCAGCGCTACCGAGAAGTTCGCGGAGGATTGCTTCAGCATCCGCTTTCTTTTCTTCGTACGCCTTAATCGCTTCTTTTGCGAATGTGAATGCTGCTAGTGCTTTTTCAGCTTGCGCAGCTTGGGTTGTTAGGTCTACCTTGTCGGTGACCTTTGTTACTGTAGAGACTTTAGTCTCTGTGATTACGGTGCTAACCATGTGGTTACTTCCCTTTTGTCATGTTGTCATTTGGCGCCGGGGTTCCGGCGTTGGTACTATTATATCAGGTTTACTCGGTAAGTAAAACACCACCGGCGCATGAATCGCAAACAATCCAGGAGTCGTTCTCAGCCTCAACGATGACACAGGAGACAAAGCGGCTGTTCACGAAGCCAATGGCTACGTCACAGTTCTCGCAGGCGAGGTCGTCTGCGTCAAAGTCCATGAGATCAAGAGACTCGGCTCTGCGAGCCTGGTCAGCATTCTCAACTACATATAAGTGTACGTTCACCATGGGGTGAACAATAAACGGATATTAGAGAGCTGACTTAAAAAGCTCCTGAAGTTTGTCGAGCTTGGCGTTGGCCGCATCCAGCTGTGACTGGATCTCGGCGGTACGCTCCGCAACCATCTTCTCGATGAGGTAATCGACTACCGCATTTGAGTTCGTTGGCACCGGTGTCACGTCAATAAGCTCAACCTCGGTAAACCGACGTTTAGATTTAGACGCGGCCTTCGTTGAGTACTTATAGACCCTACGAGCTATGACTCCTGTTTGAGAGTAAAGTCTCAGCCCTGGGACTGCTTCCGCAACCGTACGAGCTGGAACCACGCCCGCAGGCGCCCAGTAGAGAGTAGCAAGAATATTAGGAGCTCGCCCGCCATCAGCGCGAACTCCTTGTTCGTGCTTAGTCTCTTTTCGAGATGAGACTAGGTTTCCGGAGATGAGAGCCTTAACTTCGGTGCGAACCTGCATTTCGCCATATGGTCGATTTGCAATGCGCGATGCCGCCTCTGCGATTTCAATAATACTTAAAGGCTGCGATGATTCAATTAACGCCTGCAGGATTGATTTACGGGCGCTGCTTAATACGGGAGTGTATGTATTGATGGGAGTGTCCTTTTTGTCGTTTGAATTTAGATTTACAGGAGTTGTAAATCTAGCCAGGTGTTTTAACTGTGGCATCTAATAATTCCTTTCGTCATTTTTTCCTACAACTTAATTATATCAAGATAAGTGCAAAATGGACCACAGGCTGGGCCGATTTTTTTTTGAGCTCCACTTCTTTTACTTACTAAGAAGCAAGCTAGCTAGAGCCGAGCTAGAGCCGAGCTAGAGCCGAGCTAGAGCCGAGCTGTACTGAGTGAGAGTCCTACCAAGAAGTGGGATGCCCTAGGCATCAAGCTGGAAGACGCCGGTGATCTCACCAAGAAGTCTCAAGCTGCGTTCGTCAGCGACGCCTGTTGCCCTGTCGTTCGCGTACCCAATCTGGCGTTGCCATCTGGCATACGCGTGCTGAGTTGACCCGTCATACATATCCGGCGTAAATCGTCCCAGGCCTCCTGTCACTTTTGAGAGCGCAAGCTGGACAAGCCCGATTGACTGGTTACGTCGCCCTGGGCGGATGCTGGATAGCTGCAAGCCTGCCCGCTGGCCCGTTGGGGCTTTTTTACTCACAGGCCGGTAATTTGGTTTTCCAAAACCGATGATCTCATGTTTAGACCTGACACGCCGATACACACCCATAACGTGAACGTCAGCCTTAGGCAGGCCGCTGTTTATCTGGCCCTCGATTGTTCCGACGAGCCCGTCCGTGTTCCAACGGCTAACGTCAGCTACCAGGCCTACATGTGAAACGCCAAATGTCTCGCCCGTTGGGAAAACGAAGAACGCGATGTCTCCAGGCTGGGGTCTTTGCTTCAGCCGTCCTTGCTTGTTGAATTCAGCAAGCCCGCTAGGTGGATAAACGCAGCTAGGAATCGTCAAGCCTGCGTCGTGAAATATCGCGTCGATAAACAAGCCAGCCCACAACGTACCGTCATATCCGGAGCGTTCCCCAAAAGGAGTCCGTCCGTTCGTGTTGGCGGTAAAGCCTAGCCAGGCCTGAGCCTGTTCAAGAACGTTACTCGCGAGTAAGGGCTTCAAGTTGTAGACGCTCCAAACTTGTTACCAAGTTCTCCGCCTCGTTTGTGCGAGCCGTCAAGCGTACGTGCTCTTCGCGGGTAGCTGCCAGCTCCAGGTCGTTGGCCATGCAGGCCGCGTGTTCGCGAGCCGAGTACAAGATCTCTTCTAGGTCCGTCAAGCTCATTCTCATTCGTTAGATTCCGCATCCGTTGTTTCCTTAGTGTCCTGGCCGTCATGTGTCTGGGGAATTTCTTCTGCGTCGTGAACTTCAATGCCCGCCGTCGCAAGCTGAGCTGCAACGTTCACCGCGCCTGAGGCGAGGCGGCCAAGCCGCTCTGAAATAATATCTGCCGCGGACCGTCCGTCCGTGACGTTGATGTTACCGTCTAACTCTATACCGCCTCTTACTCCCGCGCGATCTAGAATCTCTGTAGATGCTTTTAATCTTACCGGCTCTGAAACCGCGGAGTTCATGAGATCCTCAAGAACATCTACCGCATAGGGAGCTGCCTGAACAAGTTTCTTCCGGGCCCGTTCGATGTCATCACTAGGATTCTTCTTGACGTGCCTTAGATGAACGCGGCATAGTCCGTCGTCCTTAATCCGGCCCGAGGACCAAAGCATACAGCGGATCTGGTCGTCCTTGACCTGCCGGCACCTGTGAGGGAGAGCCGTCGGCTTACGCTTCTCGGTGGCAATCGGGTTATCCTGCTCGTTGATCCACATCCGTGTTGCCCCGATAACCCAGGGAGGTACGATGTTATCCGTCGCGGACTCGGCTATAAGGTCCAAGCCTGTGAGGTAATCAGAGTTCATGTTCTTAGGATCTACGAGGATAGGACGTTTCTCAGCTAGAGAAAGGATCCGTCTCTGGGTAACCATGTCTTTTGACCGCGCCTGGATTAAACCTGTCGGAACACCGTTCGTAGCGTAGACAGTATCCCAGCCCATCTGTGAGGAGCGCAGGATAGAACGGTTCTCGTATGTATCTTCACAGATACCGCGGGAATGTTCTAGGATGCCCAAGGCTCCAAGATCCGGGCGGATGTTTGTAGGATCTTCAATGATGGGGGTTGCATCATTGTCATCGTCCTCATCGGAGACCGGGAAAAGATTCGCTGTCGTCATTGTTCAATTGTACATACGTCTTAAAAAGGAGACAGACTCCGTAACCTGGGGAGAGGGCTAATCACGGAGTCTGCCTCGTTCTTTTTTGGAGTTAGAAGTTAGTTACTTCGTTCTTCCAAATGCTGCGTCATTAGGGTTGAGGTAGCGAAGAACTACTGGAAGTAGAGCTGCTAGGCCTGCCTTTGCGATATCCGCTGGGTCTGTCACGCCTGCCATGTAAACCGCGATTCCTGCGGCTAGGAATGAACGAGCCCATGAGGCTGCCATTGCTTTTAGATCATTGTTCATGTTTTCTCCTTATGAGTCAGGGTTGACTCTAAGGGAATTCTACATTAGGTTGGAGAGGTTGAGGAGGAAAGAGGAGAGAGAATACCTCGCTTCTGCTTTGTGTAGAAACAGAATGTGAATGTACGGGTAAACTGCTTCTTTAAAGCGGTCCGTTTCCCTGTATGAGATCAATCGCCCGTCTTAGCCCAAGGGTGTAAAGAGTCGTATCGTTAGGCACCTCGGTCTCCCAGTCCTTAACC
>Ga0114974_10003472_pt1 | contig 11860 bp, 25 predicted proteins | sample S_130206_EF_Meta_FD_87318 | JGI IMG/M metagenome (GOLD analysis project Ga0114974, IMG submission 87318) | Freshwater microbial communities from Lake Simoncouche, Canada to study carbon cycling - S_130206_EF_MetaG | ecosystem: Environmental > Aquatic > Freshwater > Lake | place: Lake...
GTCTTTAGCTGGGCGCAAGGTCTTTTTGCTAAAAAATGGGTGATCACCAATCAAACAACGATTGTGAAAAACCCGAAAAACGGCGTTGTATAGCCAAAACTCCACACGCCTAGACAAAAGCACAATTGCGTTAGGCATATGCATCCTTCATGTGAATCAAACCGTTTAGCATTCGGCTCTTGGTGTTCATCCACGGTTTACTGTAATCACAATCGGCGTAATGGTTAAATTCGGGAATGCCCAACGTGTAGTGCGCTATCTTTGTTCGCAAATGGTCGTGTTCGCCCACCAGCACGTTCCATTCCCTTGGCAAGTCGCCAATCAATGAGTCGGGCAACCATTGGAATCGGTGCAGTTCTTCGCCTGTGCTTTCCTCAATAAATTCGGGTGTTAGCACCTTGTTGCGGCTATGTTCACAGTTCCACAGCACCACGCTTGACCAATTTTTCCTCGGATAGTCGCCATTGCGGGCTTCCATCGGTGTGCCAATGTACTTTCTTGGGTGTTTGGTCTGATAGTCGTGCTTAACCACCTGGACGGCATAGCGCGGGTCGAACAGGCTTTCTAGGTCTTCAATGTCTGCCAGCATGAGCATATCGCTGCCATCCAAAAAGATAGCTTTACCTTGATATCCGCACAAAAATGGTACTAGAAACCGCTGATAGGTAAATGCGTTTGTGCCGTCTCGCTGCTTGCCAAATAGTGGCGTAATGCTGACCAACCCCTTAGTGCGCTCTATGACCGATTGGCAGAATACATGGTAGCCCACGGCTTCCCGAGGGTCGTATCCTGCAAATATGCGGATCATTTGAGGGTTAGCTTGTAAATCGTAGAGTCCACCAGCGCGGCAATTTCGTCCACGATATTTTGCAATTCGCTGTCTTCTGGCAGGGCCACGCGATTTTTGTCAATGAAAGCCTTGATGCTTGCCATGTACTTCTGCGGGTCTTTGGCGTTGTGGAAATTCTCAGGGTAATCCTTGATTTTTTCGTACGCGCCGCTGTATGCCTCGGCAAACTGGTCGGTCAATTCAATGATTTCGGTGTAATACGCGCCCAATGCCATATGAACCGCAAAGCTGTCGGTTGCCAAATGCATGAAATGGGTGACCGTGCCGCTGTGCAGCATGGTTGAAATGAAATCCGCAACATTCTTTTTCATGGCAATCCTTTAAGGTTGTTGGTGGCCTGTACCCATCTCAGGCTTGTCCTAGGACCGGTCGTCTGTGTCATTGAGAATTTCTCAGGAGATTGGACGTTCACTGCTCAACTTACGACATCAAAACGCAATAGGCCTCCGACTTGGTTGTCTGATATCACCAACACGGCTGGGGACTGTTTACTTTGGGCTACCTTACGGCGTTACCTAGTTGATCGGCATCCAATCCCCATGCGTGTTGACACCTTAATTGTAAGGCAATGGAACGTCTTTAGGCCACCGGCCTGCGCTGGTCAATGCGTCAATCGTTTTTTGGTGTGCCTGATTCCATAGCTGCTGGCGCTCATTCTTGTCCAAATTTGGCCCTTGGTCAATCTCAAAATGGCAATGCAAGCACAGCGCAGCCACCAAATTATCGTCGGCCTTGATGCCCCGACCCTTGCCGCCGCCCCAATTTGTGTGTGCGGCCTGCACCATTTGACCCGATCCGCAATGTTGACAATCAAGGCTTGCCACTAATTTCAGCAGTTTTTTGCTTCTGACGTACTCGTGTTTTTTCAACAATTACAGTCTCCAAGGTTGTGAATCGGTGCATATTGGCGCATTCGATCCTGCGGCGGCGGGCGTTGCCAGCTTCAAGGCGCGTTTCCTTCACAATTGTCCATGTCCCACACACGGGGCACTTAATCATTGACAAAAGCGCGGAATTTCACGCCCTGTTGTGTGCCAAAGGCTGTGGATAACTCTATCAGTTCGGTCATTTCCGGGACAGTCATCTTGCTGGTACGCGCACCAATCACAACAAAGCCGCCTTCAATGCCAGGTACAACTTTTTGTTTTTTAAGCGCGGCGGTCAAAACGTCTTTCCATTCTTCTTTTGTCAGCTTAACACCGTACCACGTTACTTGCTGGGCAATGTCTTCAAGGTTTGCCCACATCATGCGGTTTTGTTCAAGGCTTCGCATTTACAGCCCTAATCATGTCTAAAGCCGCCTGTGGGCTGTCAACCCTGCATAACGTACCACCAGGCCAATATTGGAAAAAGTCGGCTTGTAGGCCCGTTAAACGCTTTTTGGAGGTGGTCTTGATTTCCATCAAGAAAGTGTGCCCTTTGTATCCGATTAGCAAATCAACCGGCAAGCCAATGATCCACACATAGCAACCAGCAGCCCGCAGCGCAGCAACAATGGCCTGCTGGTTTGCGTCAACCCTTGCGGCGTGTCTCATGCGACCTTTCGTTGTTTAGCCAAGGCCATCAATTGTGCAAGACTTGGCGCAGCTTCCGGCTTGCCACGCACTTTTGCTTTGTAAGCGTGCCATTGTTCTATTCCTTCGTTCCAAGGGCCAATGCCTTTTTTGATGCCTTCGGATTCAATCGCAGCGCGACTATCGGGATCGTATTGCGGCTTGTCAGGCGCAGTTTTCGCAACCCATTCAGCTTTAAATCCAACCCATCCCCTGGTGCAGCATTCCTTCAATGCGCTTTCCATTGACCAACCGGCCTTTGTAGCCTCTCGCTGGATGCCATCAAGGGCGGCATTGGTGATTGGCGCTTTTTTGACTTTTCTTAATGTTTTGAAATCCTGCCAAACAGAATCCGTCACGCCGTCAGGCGGGGCGACTGTATTTGTATTCTTTGGTTTATGGTTATTGGTTATTGGTTCTTGGTTATTGGTTGGTTGAACGTCCGTTGAACGGGCGTTGCTCCGGCGTTCAGCAGATGCTTTACCCGCTTTTGACGCTTGTTCAATCTTGCTATGAAAATGAGCAATTTCCTTGTCAGCACGGCTGCTAATCCAGCCATCTTCGGACAGCTTAAAAAACTCATCAAGAACAACGGCAACTTCTTCTTGATAGTCGCGCAATCCTATTTGCCGTGCAACGACCGCCACACCGCTGTTCAACGGGCGTTCACTTAAATAGTAAGCATCCAGCAATCGCCGATATGCAATGTCTTCAATAGGGGAAAGATGCCTTGTGTGGCTAACGTAATCACCAATGTTGAATTGGTAGTAGTGCATTGTCTAACCTTTATCACGGTTGTTACCACTAAAAGAAGCTCCGGCAGGACGGTGATAAGTCGTCTTTTCCCCCGCTAAAGGTAGCCGTGCCCAATGCTAAATCAAAACCACTCAGGCCGCAAATTTTTTAACTGCCACATCCGCGCCCTCGGGATTTTCTTCCATTGGCTGATAGCTGCCAGGCTGATGCCTAGCAACTCAGCCAGCGCCTTGCGTGAGCCTGCTTTGTCAATGAGTTCCTGTTTGGTCATCTTGGGATTGTAAGCTGTCTTATGGGGCTAAAAATTAGGGTTATCCCCTAGAAAATATTTTCATTTAGCTTGTTTTTGATGGTTAAGCTAGCTTACAATGCATCTAACCCGCACACATTGCAGCGGTCTTTTTAGGAGTCAGTAAATGAAAATTTCTTACATTGTGGAAATTGTCTCAGGACAGTCATTTGTGTCAGGCTATAACCGCTTGGAATTCACTAGCCTCACAAACGCACTTAAAGCAGTCAACGTGCTTATCAAGCGCGGATGCCACATCCAAATGTTTGCTTCTAATGCAACAGGAGAAAAAGCATGACACAAGAAACTTGGGACAACATTATTGTCCACATTTGCATTGCCATCATCAGCTACACCATTGGCTACTTTGTTGGAGGTGGCGTATGAACACCACCGAATACACATATGAGGGCGCGGTTTTTGAAATCGCTTATGACGTTATCAAGTGTGATGACCCTAGAAAAAAATGGGTCAGCATTTGGTCAATCACGCATAACGATGTTGAGTTCTTTGACATTTTGGGCAAAGATTTGATCAAGCATTTGGAAGAGCAACTTGACAAAACATTGGAGAACTAAATGGCTATTTACACATACATGGAAATCGAATGGGATTTAAAAGACAACGGCGAATATGCCAAGTTGTTGGTTGGCTATGAATACGACATGAAAGATGACAGCTTGACCGTTTTTTCTGTCATGCAAGACGGGTTGGAATGGGTGGACTACCTTAACACCGCAACCCGTCAGTACCTGTGCAAATACATCAACGAAAGGCTTGAAAAATGAATTCCGCTGAAATTATCAAAGATTGTGAAGACCGCGCCAATGCTTACAGCACCAACACCGCTGACCGGTTGGCTTACGAAGTCGGCTGCCTGCGGGCGCAAGTGCGGTATCTATGCCAAGAAATTGAATACGCCGTGGAAGAAATCGGCAACATTGAAAAAATGCTGATGGGAGAACGCGCATGAAATACCTACTATGCCTTGCGCTGGTAGGTTGCGCCAGCGAACCGGCAATGACCGAACAGCACTTAGTGATGGACAAGCAAATCCAACCGATGGGCCGTAACGAAGTCATTGACGCAATCAAGCAATGTGAAAAGTCCGGCTTGCGGGCAATCACCGTGTTTGGTAAACGCAAAATCAATGGCTATACCGCTGAAACCATTGTTGATGTAACTTGCGGCCCGAGGTACTACTAATGAAAACAGATGCTACTTTTGACAGACCCCGTGAAGATCACGAATGCCCAATTTGTGGCAATGACTGCGGTGAATTAACGCGACACGCCTTTGACGATGTAACCGTCATTTGGTATTTTACTTGTGAAAAATGTGGTGAAGACTTTGGAGGTGACCTATGAAAGTTTACAAAGCAATCAACAACGTCCAGGCTGACTTGTCTGTGCTTGGCATTACAAAAGACCGCCGCAATATGCAAGGCAGCGGCTACAACTTTCGGGGCATTGATGATGTCTACAACACCATTGCGCCGTTGTTAGCCAAACACGGGTTATGCATTCTTCCACGGGTCTTGTCGCGGGAATGTGTTGAGCGCGTGTCGCAAAAAGGCGGGGCATTGTTTTATGTCACCGTGGACGCTGAATTTGATTTTGTGTCTGCTGAAGATGGCACAAAACACACCGTCAAAACTTTTGGCGAAGCAATGGACAGCGGCGATAAGGCTACCAACAAAGCCATGTCTGCTGCCTACAAATACGCTTGTTTCCAAGCATTCAGCATTCCAACCGAATCGGACAATGATGCGGATGCACACACGCACACGCCAGCGCCAAAGGTATCAGCAACCAAGACTGATCTTGTGCCGCCCAATCGCATGGCAATTGTTGCAGATGTTGCAGCAGCCATTGATGAGCGCATGAGCGCCAATGACCTAATTGGTGCGTTTGAAGAATATTCGGGTATTACCGATGTGGAAGAAAAGACCGCTTTGTGGGGAATGCTTGACAGCAAAACCCGCAGCAGCATTAAGAAACACGCCGAATCACTTAAAGGGTAATTATGTCAAAAATCAAAATGGAAATCAGTTGCATTGTGGGCAGCTACACCAATGCCGATGGTCAGCAAAAAAACCGCTACCAGCGCATTGGATCGATCATTCAAACACAAAAAGGTGAAATGCTCAAATTGGATGTGATCCCGTTGAAAGAGGGTGGCTGGGACGGTTGGGCTTTTTTGAATGAGCCGCGCCCACGCGAAGACAAGTATCAAGGTTTGCCAAAGGACAACGACGATGACTCAGACATTCCGTTCTAGAAACACCGATCCAATCACAAGCCACATGGCGGCAGATCAAGCTTATAGCTTGTCAAAAGATCACGCCATCATCATTGTTGATTGCTTGCAAAAGTACGGGGCGCTTGGCAAAGACGGCATCATGCTGCTGTCTAAGCTGGACAAGAATCAGATCAGCCGCCGGTTACCCGAATTGGAGCGCCAGGGGCTGATCAAGCAAACGGGCCAGTTGGTCAAATCATTGTCAAACCGCTTGGAACGCGAATGGGAATTTCAACCACAACAAAGGTCATTGATATGAGATTGATTGAAACCACGTTAGCCTTAATTGGCTTTAGTTGTACCGTCACGGTTGTGTTTTTTTGGATTGGATACGCAACCTATTGCCCGCCATGCAAAAACGCAATGGCAATCTTCACAGAGCATTGCAAATGAACGAAGACGATGATTCCGGTGGCGGCGACTTCTTCATCGACATGGTAAAAACAGTCCTTGCCGTGGGTTTTTTTCTTTTGTTTGTATGCACCATTGGCGCAGTTTTGTGGGGATTGATAACATGATTCAAATTATTTTTATTCCTGTGCTTTTTGTCTGCATGAATGGCAATTGTGAATTTATGCAAGCGGAAAATTGGTACAAATCCGAAAAACAATGCCGCGCTGCGGTGGATTTGCAAAAAGAAAATTTGCAAAAAATGGCGCTCAAAGGTGGCAGCATGGTTACGCTGATTGAGGGCACTTGCATCACATTGAAAGGTGGAATGCTATGACCGGATTTGATTCAAAGCGGCAAATGGTTGCGGACAAGTTGTGGGAACCTCGCCAATGGATTTGGCTATCAGATGCCGACATTAGAGAAACGATTGACAGCATTTGCCAATACAGCGGCGATTACGATGAATTTCTATGCAAAAAAATTGAACGAAAAATTAAGGAATTAAACACATGAGTTACATCGTTGCGGCATTGCCGCCATTGAAATGCTTTGTGCGGCGTGAGTTTTTGCACAATTTCACCAAGGGACACGGCGAATTGGAGCCAGCAATTTGGGTCAGCATCAAAGCCTTGCGCGGGCAAGTGTTTCGCATTGAATCGCTGTTGCCAGCTTACGGCGCGTTGTACGACAAGCTGCCCATTCACGCATATGTCTGGAAAACAGACCACGGCGATTTGCCCATTGACTTTTTGCAATTATGGGATTGCATGGGCTACCGTTTCACAGTTGTGGAAAAGATTGCTTTGCGTAATTTAGGTGTGAAATTCTTGGGCAAAGACAAGCAATGGCATCATGGTCACTACTTGTTCACCGTTGATTTTTGCGCTGACGGGCAAGACCTTGACACCGGCTTTACTGAACAGGCCGAAGAACACAAATCGTTCAATTTTGTGCGCCTTGAGAACGGGCAATTTGCTTGTCAGCCAAACAACCGTTGTCTTTGGTATGACCAAAGCCTTGTGCCTGCTAAGACAAAGTTTCCTGATTTCCAAGCGGCGCAGACTTTTTGGACGGTCGATGGCACACGCAAGTGGTCAGCAGGCGAAGATTGGTTTTACGACATCAAAGAAAAAAATGATTGACTAAGCTATTTTTGCGCCTTGCTGAAGTTGGGCAAGAGTCATTCCACCCGTATATTGAAAGTGCGGGTATTCTTTAAACGTCTTCCAATCGCCTGCCCATTCTAAGCCGCAGGATTTGCCAATTTCGCCCACTTTTTTCCACATCGCCTGATCGTCCCATATGGCTTTTCCATTGACCAAAGGCACTACATCCAAAGCGCAGCGGTGGTTGTGCCATGACTCACCAGCCTTGGCTCGAGTGACAATGTTGCCAGGCGTTGTGCGGCCTTGAGCGTAAAGCGCGTTTTGGCTTTCGCTGTCGCGGTAGGTAGAGGTCACCAGCAAGTCAATGCCCTTGGCCTTGGCAGCATTTACAAACGCTTGTGCCCGCTGTTTAACGGGCGGGGCTAGGTCATCCAAGTTGCGGGAGTTGATCATTTGGCAGCAACCCCATTGATTTTTTCAGCAGTTCTCAAACCGCCAAGGCCAAGCATTCCAAGCAACAGCGGCATGATTGTTCCGGTGTCCATTACGGGAAACTTTACCGGATGCCCGTAAAGCATTGAACCCCATTCAGCCAATGGGCCAATCACAAACTGCACGGCAAAGCCTGCACCGCAAACCCAACCAATGCCTGGTCTCCAGCCGCTGACAAACACCGATGGATTTGCAGCCTCGGCTTTATTGATGTCAAGCTGACCGGCAATCATTGCCAGTTCGCCGGATTGTTGTAGCTTGAACAATTCCAACTTGGCGGCAGCAGCTTGTGCAGGATCAGGCCACAGCCGATCCATGACTTTGCCACCAATGTCAAGAAGTGCGGATACGGGATCAAGTGCCATTTGTTTCTCCTACTTTGATTTCGTCCATGTGGCTACCAACCTTTAGGCCAGACAACCAGCCAATAAGTCCACCGACAATGGTTTGAAAAGCAGGGCTAATGATTTCAAAAATCTTGGTGTTGTCCACTTCTTTCACAAACAGCCCGTGGACTAGCGCACCAATAAGAACAACAACCACAGAGCAAAGGGTTGCGGTCACCATCATGGTCACCCAATAAATCAAGCGATCTTTAGCGTCCATCATTTTGCCCTTTCATGCAATTGCTCAATTCTTGCCCGAATCTTCATGCTGTCAGATGACCCCATAAGGGTCGGCAAATTTGCGTAGATTAAGGTCAATTGTTGTTTTGTGCAAGCTGGCCCTGATTCTTCCAACCACTCCCATGCCTTATCTGCGCGATCCTTTGGATTGTTCGTTGAGTACATAAGATTTACAAACTCAGAAACGCTGCATTCACGTTTGACCGTTGCGCCGTATACAAAAGCGGCAATTAGAAAAATTACAAGGCCGCGCATTCATTTGTCGGCTTTTGCTTCTAGCTTGTCAAAGATGCGCTCTAAGGTTGCATCAATTTTGTCAAACCGGCTTTCAATGTCTTTTTTGCTGACGTAGTTTTTGGGCAAATCAATCTCAATGGCCTTGATGTCGTTCTTCAATGCCTTGACAGAATCCCATATCTCTTTGCACCACCAGCCAACCGCGACCAAGACCGCGCCGCCGACAAGGTTAAACACTGGTTGAAATTCCATGATTAGCTTTGCGTCAGTTCTGTTGTTTGTTGTGCCGCAAGTTCTGCTGCTTGTTGTGCGGCTAGTTCTGCCGCTTGTTGGGCTACCGCCGCATCATGGATTGCTTGCTCTTCAGCGGTGTACTCCACCTGAGTGGTTACGCCTGTTTGTAGGTCAACTACGATTCTGTGTGTCATGGTGGTTTACTCGTAAAGGATATTGATGGAGCCAGCGTCAAAGGTGTCTGTGCCGCCTGTAGTGGTAATACGAACACGGTCTAAAGTTGCTGAGAGGGATTTATAACCGCCTTGGCTAAAAACATTTGCAGAATCGCTGCGTCCAAAAATACCCATAGCAGTCCAAGTATTTGTGCTTGCATTGAACAATGTAAGAATTAAGTTTCCATTAAGAACAGCCGCTGCTCCAGAATCATCTTCCATCAGAAATCCGGTAGAATTATTTGCGCCAGCCGTGCCAGTACCAGTTCTGCCAATTGCGCCCAAATATCCTGAAGTTTCAATTCCACCAGAGTCGCCAATTTGCACCGTTGGAGGTGAAGCGCCATTTGTGCTAATACCTTGAAACATTACAGTAATCCGCTTTACCCATGACGGGATGCTGGTGAAATCAATGCTTGTGCCTGACGTAGATGCAACAACAGTGCCCGATGTAATTGCCCCGCCTTGAATTGTCTTGTTCGTCAGCGTTTGAGTTCCAGTCAAAGTCGCTACGGTGCTGTCAATTGCAATTGTGCCTGTGGTGGTAATTGGCCCACCTGTAAGGCCCGTTCCGGTTGCAACCGATGTGACCGTACCGCTTGCAGTTGATGGCGTTGTCCAAGTAGGAGCATTACCAGAGCCAGCAGAAGTAAGCACTTGCCCGCTTGTTCCTGCCGCGCTTGTTAACGTTAGACCGGAAATAATATTTGGCGTTGCCAATGTCGGCGCTGTGCCAAGGACATTGCTGCCTGTGCCGGTGTTGGTGACGCTAACTAGGTTTTTGGACGCATCGGTTGCAACCGCGCTAGATGCGGTCAGCGCAGAAAAGATTGGAGATGCGCTAAATGTAGCCGTGCCGCCGACAAACAAGCCCTTGGTGATACCTATGCCGCCAGCGGTAAAAATCGAGCCTGTAGAGCCGCTTGTAGAGTCTGTGGCAAGGGTTGAGTTGATGCCTTGGGCAAACGGGATTCGCACGGTGGTCGCCGTCTGCCCGTCCTTTGTGATTGCTGTGGACAAGCCGGTTGCTAGGTCTGCTGTCAACGCATTGAATGCGGAACTGCTGATGACCGTGCCGGTCACCACGGGCTGCCCCGAGGTGTTGATTTGGAATGTGCCGGAGCCGTTGTAACTCATGGTTTCACCTTTGTTGCATCATAAGTGATGGATTGTTCAACTTTTTTCTTTAGTTCGTTTTCCTTGGCAATGTCAGAAACTGTTTTTGCCAATGGAATCCGCAATGCAGCCAGCTTGTCCAATGCCCGCACAACTACGCTGCCGGTGTTGGAATAATTGACCGTGCCAGGAATTTCAACAAGCGCATCGCGCAATGTGCCTTGCAACTCTGTAAGGGTTTCGCGGCCTTTTTTGCCAAACATATAGTCTAGCTTGCCTTCTTTGTCCAATGTCGCAAGTGTCTTGGCAAATGCGTCATAAGACAACTTGCCACTTGTGTTTTTATTAAGCTGGTCTTTTAGGTATTGGATGGTCTGACCTTGCAAAGCAGCATAGGCTTTTTGCCCATCGTCGCCGCCATTTTTGAGCAACTTTGTGACTGTCCGCATTTGATCCAAGTCACCATCAAGAACAACATGGGAGAATACATCATCCAATGCCACGGCGCGGTCAGCGTAGCCGCCCTTTGTGCCCAATAGCTTGGCGACCCTGTAAGTGTCTTCAAATTGCCTGCCCAAGCCTGCGCGTTCTGCACGGGCAGCGCGGTAAAGATCACCACCAGCGCCTTCAGTCACATCATTGATTACGCCTTTGACTTGCCTCATAAACACATTTGATGGATCGCCTGGCTTGCCAAGTTGTCCGGCAGCTTTGTAGAGATTTTCCAAATCATCCACAGTTACTTTCCCACCGGTTGCTGTTTTTAGCGCATCCAATTTGGCCCTGATGGAATTGATTTGAGGCACAGAAATGGCTTCGGGCGCATTGTCAGAAAGCCATTGATCTAACCGTGATGTGTCCACCACCGCCTTGGTTTCGCCCGCATCTCTAGCTTTTTGGTAGGCATCATTTACCAATTTTTGTTTTGCTTCAAATTGCTTGACCAATGCGGAATCCACAATTGAACCAACTTTGCGAGGATCGGAAACATTGACATCAGCGCCGGTTTGGTCAATTAATTGCTCAAAACGGCCTTGAATGTCTTTCTTTTGTTGACTTTTGAAATCCAACAAACTTTTGGCAAGGTCAGGGCTTTGCTTGACCACATCCGATTCAAATTGCTGCTGTGCAAAATCTTGCAATTGCTGGCCTTTAGTTAGCGGGATGCCTTGGCTCAATGCTCTTTGTTGACGTACCAAGGCTTCATCTGCTGATGCTGCACCGCCGCCCATCATTGTGGATTTAGGCGCTAAAAGTGCCGCCATGCGTTGTTGGGTAGCTGCCGCAGCCGGAGCCACCGCCGCCCGCATTTGGCCTGCCGCAGCCGGTGCAAGTGCAGTCAATGCGCTGCCGGTTGCGCCAAGCGTTGGTGGTGCTGCGCTAAGAACACGCGCCATGCCGCCTAGAACATCTTGTGCCGTTTCTGTGCGCGGCTGGTAGGTATTGCGTTCTTGAAATGCTTGCGCTTCACGTTGGCCTATTTGCACGCCCTCGGGCGTTCCATATTTGCCGCTAATGATGCCTTTGTATAGGCCATAGGGCGCTGCTGCGGCGCTTGATACAAGCCCCGTTGCCATTGTTGCAGGCACTTCCAAGACAGCGCCAAGCCTGTCCATAATGCTTGGACTAGGCGTTGCTGGCCTAATAGTTTGCCCAGGAATGCCAGTTAAATCACGAACATCGGGCGCAACA
>Ga0114974_10003473_pt1 | contig 11854 bp, 19 predicted proteins | sample S_130206_EF_Meta_FD_87318 | JGI IMG/M metagenome (GOLD analysis project Ga0114974, IMG submission 87318) | Freshwater microbial communities from Lake Simoncouche, Canada to study carbon cycling - S_130206_EF_MetaG | ecosystem: Environmental > Aquatic > Freshwater > Lake | place: Lake...
CCTTTAACTGAATAAGCATAGGATGAATGATATATGACAAAGTATGTTCCATTCCCCATGTATCATACTTATCAATTTGAACTTCAACTTTACGCTCCTCATCACCTTCAGGATAAGGACCGAGATAAACTTTCATTATTTCCAAAGCCTCACTAGTGTGTGTCCAACTTTTTCTTTCTTAGAAAAGAACTGTGTTGACCATGAATACCATTGCTCACGACCATAGTAGTCATGGATATAGATCACGGGATCTTCTTTTGTGGCAAGCAACTTGACAAGTAGAGCAGTAGTAGCACGGGCAATACCATCAACGAAAAAGATATCAGCATTAAGAATATCACTGCGTGGTACGAAGTAATCATCCAAGCCGTGTGGATTTTCTTCATTAACGGTTGCATATCCATGCTGGAATCCATAGAGTTCTGTCTTGAGATGATACTTGAATTTCTTGTTTAGTTCTGGTCGAGTCGTAAGATATTCTGCTACCTTCATGTGCCATTCAGGATTGTGCTCGATAGCAACCAACCGCTGGTTGTCTGTCAATGTTTCTAACCACTTGATAGATGAACCACCAGAACCCCACTCGACCATAAGCCCATCAGGACCCATTTCTTTAATACGAGATGTAACTTCTTCAACTTCATCCAATTGCATCTGGATTTCAGTCATCGGACCATAGTTCACTGGAATACTCATAATATAAAATCCTACTTGTTATGCATCACGAGATATGAAATGCGTTCTTATCTTTGTTGGATGAAAGTATTTATCAACCACATTTAATACTATATCATTTTCGAAAGGTTTGCAACTGAAAACATCAATATAGAAGTTGCCATCTTTGTCACAGAAATGACCTGTAATGTTTGATGTCTCAATCATCTGACAGAGCGAGAATCCTGCTTTCTCTGCATCATGTGTAGCAAAACGCTCAATCCATGGTTCACCAAAAGCGACCATATCAATAGCAACAACTAATTCTTTGATAAAATTATAGATGTTTTCTTTTGATTTAATTTCTTCAAGATTGCCTGCTGTGCAATCAAGTAAAAGGTGATATCCCCATGTCTCGTTCATTTTGCATAAATCCTCATCGTAGCGTAGAAGTAAAACATTATTTATTATCCTAGATTCACGATGGCTGAGGGACTAGGGCTCGAACCTAGATCAAAGGATTCAAAGTCCTCTATCCTACCATTAGACGATCCCTCAAAACCATTACATAATCATTGCAGCTAACACTTTCTTACAATATGCAGATTTATAAGGTCTGACGTTAAATCCGGTATTGTAGAGTGTTGCTGCAAAGCACTCGTTACCGTTAGCTCGCTCAATCGCTTGTTTTAAATAACGATATGAGTATTCTAGGTTAGTTTCTGGATCAAGTAGTAGATCACAGTTCTCTTTGAAACCAACGCCCCTTGCCGTCTGGCATTTAATCTGACCTAAGCCATATTCGCCTTGACGACCTCTAATCCTAGGATTGTAGTTTGATTCTACCTTAACAATAGCATTTGCAAAGGTAGCATCTATTTTGTGTTCTATTGCTTTCTTGATTACTAACGCTTGAATTGACAACTCAAACGCTTTCGCTTCGCAAACAAAAAAACACGATCCTAGGAATAAAACGGTTAGAAGTCGTTTCATTCCTTCTCCTTAGTGTTGATCAATAGAATACTGTCCTATTGATTTCTCGCTCGCAGGAAAACGAGCGATTTAATATTTATGATTTACATGCTAATTTCTTTGCAACAGTGACTGAATTAAGATCAACCACAGGCAATACATTCTTCAACATTTTATTATCAGGCACAGGAATAACTAATCCTGTTGCTTTTTCAACACTTGCAACATTTACTTGAAATGCTGTAATATTCGTAGACAAACCTTCACGATTTGGTATCATGTAAGCATAAGACATTTTAGTATTATTGTCAACCACTACTTTCCATAATGCATCAGGCACAACAACTTTATTAGGACCGATTGCTTTTGCATTTGCAGGAGGCCAGATGTTACCTGCATAGACAGTCAATGGATGCTTTGTCTGGAATGTCAAAGCACGAACTGTTGATTCTAGTTGTTTCCATACACCACGATTGACTCCTGGATACTGAGGACTCATGTTAGAAAGAATAAAACTTTCTTTTGCGCCAATTGCAGAGAATGACATATCAGCATTAGGTGCGAGGTGACCCTGGTCAAATCCTGATTTTTGATAGTCAACAAGTTCTGCACGCTGTCCTTTAGGCAAAGACATATCAGGTGCGAAAGCATCATCACGAGGCAAGCATGAGATCGCAGTCATTGGTTGAATAGTATATGCAACCCACACAGGAATCTTTGCAACAGGATCATGGTTCAACAGATAACCAGAACGGCAAATGGTTGTGGTATTAGGTTTTGCTGTTGGCGCACCATAAGGCATCTGCGGCATACATGATGCAACAGGCAACGGAGCTGCTTGATCTGCACCAAGCGCATAAGGAGAAGCAATTAATAAAAGAAATAATACAAAGAAGCGCATCTTAAAAAATCCCAATGTTGGCGGTGAGTGTGGGATTCGAACCCACGGAAACATTTCTGCTTCGCTCATTTAGCAAACGAGTGCTTTAGGCCTCTCAGCCAACTCACCAATTACTGTTGCATCAATTCATCTACAAAGTTTAATAATAGATTGTGATGCTCATATTTATGCCAATAGTTTTTAAGATGTGATTTGTCAAACCAAAACTCATCTGCTTCTGGATGGCAACCTATGATACCTACACGACCTCTAAAGATTGCCATCGGGTCGCCGTTTAGATACGTAGCAACTACCTTTACAGACCTATCATCAGGAGGACAAAGCAAGGCACATCCGTCATAGAAAAACATGTCCTGTTCTGTGCCTTGCCAATTAACTTTTGCTGTTGTTGAGTGAGATCTCTTTATCTCTGAGGTAGGTCTTTTGATATATTGAACAGCACGAACATCTCCTATGAGATCAAAATACCATTGATCAGTCCAATAGGCACCCATGCATATACCAAGATACCTTCCTCCATCATCGATATATTTTTCTAACTGTTTAGCAAAGCGTCTTGTGAAGAATTTATAATGACTGTCTGCATCACCGATGCCACCAGGAAAGGCGACAATATCAATATCATCAAACATGTCTAGTGCAATATCATTTACAGAAAAGATCTTAAAGTCGTAATATGGAGACAGCGCTTTTATCATCCCATCACAGCATTGATTGGAACATTCTGGATGATGATTGAATAATGATATAACAGGTCTACACATAATCGCCCCACATAATAAATGGCAAAGGTGGTAGGATTCGAACCCACGATCATGGTTTTGGAGACCACTGCTTTAGACCAGGCTAAGCTACACCCTTAATATTTTATTTATATGGTGCGAATGGCTGGTTTCGAACCAGCTTTGGGCATCTTATGAGGATGCTACGATGCCGAACCGTCCCACTCGCATATTGGTACCGTTTACAGGTATCGATCCTGTGCTATGAGTGCCACAAACTCATGTGCTACCTTTACACCAAAACGGCAATATATATTATGTATATAGGAGATCAGTAAATATGTCAACCCTTGATTTAACAATTATAGCGCCATATTATAATGATGAAAAATTTTTAACTACTTTCTTTGAAGATTTTTTAGAACTTAAAAAAACATATTTGAATTTTAAATTAATAATTGTTGATGATGGATCTAATATCTGGCCTGCGCTAGATGTATATCATAATCTAGACATAGAAATACCGGACTTCACATTGTATGTTATAACTGAAGATTTAGGATTCAATGCTCATGGTGCAAGAAATTTAGGTGTGACTCAGTCAACATCTAAATGGAATTTTATTACAGATATTGATCATAGATTAATAAATTTTGATTTTGAAAATATAGTAAAATGCGATTTATCAGATATAAAGAACGTTTGGGGATTTAGTTTTTCTAATCATCATGCAAATACTATTTTAATTCATAAAGAAACATTTTTATCTTTTAAGGGATACGATGAGGAATTTGTTAATAATCACTATGGTGACAGAATAGTTCTTTATTATATAAAAGAAAAATTCAATTATACTCATCTAGTAGATATAAAATATAAACCTCCTAGAGATGGGCGTAGGACTATCATAAAAGATCAAAAATATAAAAAAACAATATACCCAGATGATAATACTCTTTGGCATCCATTGATAGACAATAAAGTATTTGATGAGCAAAAATTGCTTGTAAAAAATCGATATGATACAGGTGACTTTTCTAAGAAAAAAATATTGAACTTTGAATGGAAAAAATGTCAGCTATAATTTCTTACAGCTGACATTTATAATATGGTGCCCAGTGACGGGATCGAACCGCCGACAATCTCGGTGTAAACGAGGAGCTCTACCGCTGAGCTAACTGGACAGTATCTTCACCTATGTGATAGAGTCAGAACTTATAGTTAAGACCCAATGTGAAGATGTTTGCATCACGGTTAGTATTGTTCAGCGTATTCACGTAGCGGTAACGAGCATCTGCTTCCCAGTTTGTTGAGATTGCGTATTTGACGCCACCACCAACATTATAGACAGCCTTTGCTGCATTGCGACCATCACGGATATCATTTGTCTGAGTGCCAATACCACCTAGAGCGTAAGGTGTGAATCCATAGACAGACCCAAAAGGTGATACAATCCCATTAATCATGCCACGAGTTTGTTCTTGAGTGTCATTCTTTTTGAATGCCTGATCTAAGGTCGCTTCATATGCAAAATGCTGATTGACCTTATAACCTACAACAAATCCGGCAGTCCCTGGTGTATTCTGGACATTCTGATTTGAACGAACATTGCCGCCAGCATTGACGCCAACATACCAGCTTTCCGGTGCTGTAACAGCAGGAATTGGTGCTGTAGGTGTTACTTTCTTTTCAGGCAGGTTTGCTGCAGATGCAACAGACGATACCAAAATCAAAGCAACTGCTGTGATAACATTTTTCATTTCTTTTCCTTCTTTTGTTTTTGGTGCCCCAGGAGAGACTCGAACTCCCAACACTCGGTACCTAAAACCGATGCCTCTACCAATTGGACTACTGGGGCTGTTGTTTAGAGTAGAACTTATTATAGAAGTAAAGACAAGCGAAGTCATGAGGGAATTCCCAAAACCTTTTCTTGTCAGGACTAGGCAGCGTATCAAACCAGTCCCAAAACGCTCGTTTGAACCTTTTGCTTTTTATTGTTTGGACCATTTGATCAGCTAACATTTTTTATTTATACCTTGCGATATACTCTTCTTTAACCTTGTCGCCAAAGTCAATAAATGAACAATGACCACAATTTCGACCTGTTAAAAGATAATTTAACACAATATACTTATAATTGTCAACCAGAAAATTTGTAGGAAACATATTTTCTGTATTGATGTTGTTTCTCTTTAAAATTTCTACAGAATTAAAAATATAAGACATATCATTTTCATGCTCAAGATTATATACATTTATAAATTCTATATACTTATTAAAGTTTCTTTTGCCTAAACTATATAAAATAGAATAAACAGTTCCTAATTTGTTTTCTACTGTGTTAGAAACAAATAATTCGCCAACATCTGTTACCATACCATTTGCAGATATATCTGTGATAGAATCCTTATCCCAAATAATATTCCAATTACTGTCTAGCATATACTCGATAAGTGATCTTAGTTTATAAGGATCACCTGTTTGAATATATTTTGATCTTTCACATTTATAATTTACTTTAAAATAGTATTGCATATTTTCAGTGTCATAGTTAACACTTTCTAATATTTCTGCAGAAGACATTTCAAAGAACATAGAATTTTCTATAATGCTCAATTCCTTAACACCACATGTGCCAATGAAATCTGTAAACATTGTTTGAAAAGGTTCTTGAAAGATTCCTTGCTTTCCGATGAAAGATTTTTTTGCTACTTGCCAACCCATATAAAAGACATCAGATTCTTTTATTTTGTTATAGGTATCATCGAAAGATGTAGGAGGGATAAAATGAAACTGATACGGGACACCGATGCCTTTATAATAGCAATTGGTTCCTTTCACAACTCGCCCATCAACATTATTAAGATCTATATCATCCTTGATTATCAATACATTTTTTGTATTTCCAAAAGAATCATATATTTGTATATCAGTCATTGCTATCCTAAAATGGCGGTCTCTGAGAGATTCGAACTCCCAACCCCCTGATTCGTAGTCAGGTGATCTATCCAATTGAGCTAAGAGACCATTATTGGAGGTGTGCCCCAGAATCGAACTGGGTTCTCAAGGATTTGCAGTCCCGTGCCTTGCCATCTGACCCGCACACCATAACTCATTTATTACGATAATCTTCTATGATCATTCCTACATAAGTGCCGACAAAGGCGCCAATGATTGCAGGAATGAGAAGTGTTTTATTTTCAGTAAAGTTAATGATAACAACACTGTTCAAGATAAAAATTAATGTAGCAAAAGTGCTAGCAACAATCTTCTTTCGTTTTTGAACGTTTTGCATATAAAGGACATAGCCAATATCAACAAAGAACAGAGCAAAGAACGATACTGCCCAATCCATAATCATTGTAGTCCTTATTTATTGGAGCGACTAGCCAGATTCGAACTGGCGAATTCACGTTGGCAACGTGACAGGTTACCCCTACATCATAGTCGCATATTATTTAGAAGCAAGCATAGACAGTTGAAGATAACAAATTTTCTTTGGTTTACCGCTTTGAGTTTCATAGACAACAAGACGGGGACGATTGCCTTTGACTACATGAATAGTCAAATCTTGTGGTAATATCATTCCCATCTCAAAGAGTGTTTGATGAGGATCATGTTCTAAGTCATCAAGCAACTTAGGATTGATCCAACAGCGTGCCAACACCTTACCTAAATAATGCACGATTTTGGTTTTAATGTCAACCGCTTTTATTACTTCGTATTCAGTATAATCTTCATAGTCAGGTTCTTTAGTTTCGTATCCGTGATACAAAGAAAGATACTGTTTCATGTTAGAAGGTTGAACTTGAATAGGTAACATCACTTCCTCATCATTCTTTAGGTTTCGTTCCTTTATAGACCTTATGTGCTTGATCAAACAAAGAATCAATCAAGGCAGTACCTGCAACATGACCATAATGAGTATAGAAGATATGCATACTAGAAGTGAACATATTTGTTGCTAACAACAACAGATCATTTTCATCATCAGTCATCAAGATCTGTTGATGAATAGGAGCATATAGTTCTTCTTTTCTTCGTATCATATCTTCATTTGTCATATTGCAATCCGTTGTTTTTGGTGCTTAGGGAGGGGTTCGAACCCCCGACACTCGGTTCTTCAGACCGATGCTCTACCAACTGAGCTACCTAAGCTACTCGTCTACCACTCAAGATATCTTTCAATCTATCTGCTGCGTATGAGGCAGCAAAAGCATTAGGCTTGACCAGAGGAACGACATTACACATACCCCGAATGTAACCTGTAGCTTCATTAATAACGCAAGAAGAACCATGATGCTCGTCAGGGTTAATATCGAGATGAACTTCCACATATTTGTCCTCTAATACGTCTGCTAGTTTCATATAAAGTTCTGCAATCTTATATACTTCGTTCATCAAGCGCATACGTGGTTTGTTCTTTTGCTGATCAAAGTCACGCTCTCGCATAACTTCACCAAAGATCTTACAACCACGATTACCATTGTAGTGAACAACAATAGCAAGGGTATAATCTGCATACCAAACATCACCTATCATAAAGCGTTCAGAATCACCGCCAATATAGATTTTTGTCTCTGGTGTTTGTGACTCAATAAACTCTGCTACTTCTGATAGATTCAATTTAGTAAACATGATTGCACCTTTATTGCAAAATTGGAGCGGAGTAGGGGAATCAAACCCCTCGCTTTAGCTTGGAAGGCTAAGGTATTATCACTATACGAACTCCGCATTATTGGCGACCTGTAGGGGTAACGATCCCCTCGTCTTCTGCGTGACAGGCAGACGTCTTCACCATGCCGACTCACAGGCCTTTAGATGGTGCCCAAGGAGAGGATTGAACTCCCGACCTACGCATTACAAGTGCGTTGCACTACCGCTGTGCTACTTGGGCTATGTTGGTCTGTGTGGTAGGATTTGAACCTACGCTCACCTGACTCCAAATCAGGGATGTTAACCAGGCTACACCACACACAGTCAGAGCGACCATCTTGTCTTGTTAGACGTCTTTGGTCGCACCTTGAAATCTCGTTTTTCGTAACACTCAATCAAACCTCTGAGGATACGAATTTCATTCTTTGCTGTGCCAACAATTGTCCAGTGAGGATATGTTTCTTGGCACGACTTCACGTATTCTATATATCCTTTTGCACAGAGCAAAGCATACTCGTCTGCATCCATCGTTGCCTTTCTGTCTTTGGAAACGAGATAGTAGGCCTTGTATGCTTTGCTCAGTGCGTCTAACGCTGCTTGTTCATCATTTGTCATATTCATAATGTATAGGACCTTCAGTTTAATGTCAAGCGTTATTTTGGCGGAAGCGGTGAGATTCGAACTCACGGAACCTTGCGGTTCTCCAGTTTTCAAGACTGGCGCCTTAAGCCTCTCGGCCACACTTCCAATTTTGGTTGGCACAGAAGGTAACGATCCTTCCACCCCTGTCTTATCAGGACAGTGCTCTACCTCTGAGCTATGCGCCATCTACTGTTTTAACATGATCCCACTGCACCTTTGCATCCTTAGGGGGATTATCAGATTTACGGTATATTGTATGCCCTAGGATCTTACCACGATTAGTAATAGCAACATGCATCTTGTGCTTATTACCAGAGTTAGTTACTATCACATTTCGTGTTCTTCCTGATCCGCCATCATAGTCATCTAATTTTGCATAAACTTTTGGATGCTCGTGTGAGTTTACATATGTATTGAATGATTGGTGACGATAAAGAGTTTTTAACTGAGATTTATTCAATCCAATCTGATGCAATTCTTTAGGACCAGTGCTTTCATTAATGAAATCTAAAAAGCTTTTCATTTGGATACTCCTTTTAGATATTTATTATTGGTGGAGAATGACGGGATCGAACCGACGACCTATTGCTTGCAAAGCAATCGCTCTCCCAACTGAGCTAATTCCCCAAAATTTGGTGCCCATCTTAACCATGGTCGACCATGATATCAACAGGACTTGTCGACTATTTGGAGTGTCGACCAACACCAATACGCATCACCTTACGGTTAGCGCACACCTTGCCAGTTTTATCTACATCTTACCCTTGGGCTATCTAGCGATGCAACTTAATCATGCGAACGATAACTTGCCAGTAGTAGACCGGACGACTGGAACCGGTAACTGGTGGACAGGGTTAGATTCGAACTAACGTAGCCTGAGGCGGGAGATTTACAGTCTCCTGGTATTAACCACTCACCCACCTGTCCAAACTCTTTTGCGCTGCGGAATCGAACCGCTCTTTTGTGATGAAAACCACTTGTGCTACCATTACACTAAGCGCAATCTTGGCTGGAATGGCAGGATTCGAACCTGCGACCAAGTGATTAACAGTCACCTGCGCTACCGCTGCGCCACATTCCAATAATTGTTTCTACAAAGACACTACATTGAACCGAATTTCGGAGTCCGGTGCTTCCGTTCCTTAGCCATTGGTCAGGTTGTCTTAGAGCGGTATGATGGCCCAATCGCTCATTAGCCTATGCGTCCATAGGCGGTACCCCGTGTAGTGTCTGTGAAGAAACAACTTTCGTTGTTGTTGTTGTTCTTCCTAAATTGTCAAAGAGCGTTATTAATATCGTGTATTATATATGTAAATTTTTTACGATCTTTGTGCAAAATAATTGCCAACGAAGAAGAAAGTCAAAAGGACCAATACGGGACCAAACATGACCAATCCATCAAAAGCAGTAAGTGTGATATTCGGACCCATTTTATTCTCCTTTTTGTTTCTGTTATTTAATCTAGCATATATTCGAATTAATGTCAATCAGATATTTTTTCAATTGAACATTTATTTCCCGTGACTTCCTCATAGAACATAACTTCTTCCATCAGGTTGCCAAGATCAGCGTTGCGGCAAATTTCTGTACCATTGTGGTTATAAGCTACAAACATGTCAATCTCCTGTTTCAATTCATCCTATAATTAAATATAAGATCTTTTAATAATAATGTCAACCATTCTTTCGAAAATATGTTGCATCAAGATATGCAAGGCGATCCAAGAGAATATCACGCTTGAATTTAGGAAGATCACGAAGTGCTTGAACCAATACAGATTCCATTACACCACATGCAAAGTTATAGGTACCATCATTCTTGTAACCATTTGCCGTGAAGGTTGAGACTTCAGCGGCGATATCACGTTCTACTTTTGCCATATCATTATATCCTTTTTTGAATCTTCATGTATTATTATACACGGTTTTGAATTAATGTCAACCGATTAGCTGTTCAGAAGACCCATATCTTTCAAAATAATTATTATTTCTTTTGCCTTCGAGCGTGCTTCTACTTCCCAAGGCAGAGCAAGATACTTTGCATGAGAGGTTGGGTGCTTGCCCATCGCCTGATCATTCCAATGGAAGACACCGCATTTTTGAGTCAAGCGACCTTGAGCATACTGCTGAGCATGAACCAGTTCGTGAGCGAGAGTCTCGATGCAAGAATTGACCGTATAGACACGATAGTCAACACGGGCTTCTTTCTTGCAAGGATACCAGCAACCAGAAGTGAGTTGTGCTTTGATAGCGCCGATGACTACATAGGCATCATCTTCTTTGAGACCCAAGATCTCACGAATGGTAGGCAGTACACGCTCAACGGTTTCTGCCAGGATACGAACCTTCCTAGAAGTTTTCTTGTCATACCAAGCGGCATCTGTAACAAAGAAATTATGCTGCTTCTTGATCCAATACTTGTTCATCTTTTTTCCCTTCATCATATCCTATAATTAAATATAGGACATTATCGGAATTATGTCAAGCAGATTTTTTAAAGAAATTAATTATTTTTGCTAGGAGTAAAGATATCCACAGGCACATCTGTCATTAGAACTTCGAGATCTTCCTTGCGATAGAGAAAGTAAGGACTATTAGGTTTAAACTGATTCTGCCGCTTCTCTGCCGGTCTCTTGAGGTCCTCAGGTGTCAATCTATAGATAGTCTTGTCACCTTTGCAGATAAATCTCAATTCAAAATCTGCATCAATCAACTCAGCAATCGACAGATAATGCTTTGCTTCATGGCAACTAAGATTCAAACTATCATTGAAACCTTTCTTGCATTTTACCTCAACTAACACTTTTCTTCCGCCAGGAAAGACGACCAAGAAGTCAGGTAACACCATCTTACGCCATCTATAATCAGATCCCGTATAGATAACTTCTGCGTTCTGCTGCTTAAGAATACGACCATATTCTGCGGCACGCATGATCTTACATTGATGGAATTCTGCATATAGATTGCCGAGGATGAAACATTCACCCTTCTCACCCATCTCTAAGTTCTTGTAATAAGATTCAGTTGTGTAGGGATTATAAGCGAGATCATTTTGCATAGTGTTTTTTCCACTTCGAACCTTTTACTGCATGTCCTTCACCGGACAGCATGATATCATAGAACATCTTCATCAACTGAACGGTGTTCTTTTTTGTCGAGATATTATATTTCAGACGGACAATCTTCATCTTGTCTGTAACATCGACTGAATTCTTATGTGCAGAATCAATGATGGACAATGCGAACTGCACTGCATCATTGAAATTCATACCATTCATTTCTGAGATTTTTTCTGCTGTCAGATTCAA
>Ga0114974_10003474_pt1 | contig 11853 bp, 8 predicted proteins | sample S_130206_EF_Meta_FD_87318 | JGI IMG/M metagenome (GOLD analysis project Ga0114974, IMG submission 87318) | Freshwater microbial communities from Lake Simoncouche, Canada to study carbon cycling - S_130206_EF_MetaG | ecosystem: Environmental > Aquatic > Freshwater > Lake | place: Lake...
ATTCTTGAATTGCACCGCTTTGTGCTGTTAATTTGTCCTTATAATCTTCGAATGTAGAATTGAATACATTTAAATTGAATTTTTTGCCAAATACTTCAGTAGGTGCTTCATCTGCATCATTACTAGAAAACCAGGAACCATAGCCATCATCACTACTTTCCCATAATTTATTTTGTTCATAAATCTTATTAAATAATTTTGAATCAAACTTATCCTTATCTACTTTACCCATCTGTTTATTTACCATCTTATTACTATGTTGATCTTCTAGATAAGATTGACTTCCCTTTTTCAAATCATTAAAATGCTTATCACTTTCACGATTTTTATACTTTTCTAACAATGACATATAACATTTAGTTACCAATTGGAACTGTTCTACATTTCCACCAGGTTTATCTGGATGTGTTTTCATTGCTAATTTCTTATAAGCTTGTTTCAACTCATCCAATGTATAATTTGCATTAAGACTAAAAACCTTTAATGAATCGATATTATTCTTTTCTAACTCAGATAATTTGGATTGATAATGTGTACGACGTTGACGTTGTTTATCTAAAAATTCCTTGCGCCTACGCTCTTCTTCCATCTTAAACTCGGCCTCTTCTCTTTCCGCTTCTGTTTTATAATGTTTAGTCAACGAATCTATAGTATTTAATTGTTGTGTCCTCTGTAATTGCCTTCCCTGTGGATCTTGCCTTGTCGTACCAGTATTAAAACCACCCTCTATCCTATTACTATTATGATTATAATCATTTATATGCGCTCCACTATTTTGCAATGCTCTAGAATAATTTTCCACTGGTGGTAAGCTTTCTAACATATTCATTATACGTTGTACCTGTGCTGTAGTCATTATATGACGATGCTCATTTAGCAATTTTTCTAATAATTTCCTTTTAGTAGCAGGATTTTTATCTATCTCTACCATCATTTTTTTATTATTCAATATATCAAATAACGAATTTGGTTTATTTGTTGGTTTATTTGTTGTTTGGGCATCCGTTCCATAATCATCATAATCCATATTATCACTAGAACTACGCTGCGAATTTAGATTACGATTTTGCAATTCTGCCGGCGATATAATAGGCAAACTCCTATCATAAAATTCACCCTTATTTACTGGTTGCCGCCCACGTTGTATATATGATTGTTCTTGTGGATGTTGTTGTGGATGTTGTTGTGGATGTTGTTGTGGATGTTGTGGATGTTGTTTATTTAATATTTGCTGTTGTAATTGCAAAATCATTTGCTGATTTTCTATTGTTGCCTTACTAGTATCATTACCCATTATTCTTTTACCGCAGCAGCTTCAAAAGGATAAACCAAATTCTAGTTATTGCTATATTATTTTGTTTATCGAAATAAATACACTTTTTATAACGAAATTAAAGGATAAAAATTAAAGGATAAAAATTAAACAATAAAAATTAAACAATAATCTATTTCCACAAATATACAATAATAAATGTAACTAAACTACATAAAATTCCACCCCAAATAGTATCCATAATACTAACTCCTAAATCCCAACCATCAAACATAAAATGCATCGTAAAATCAAAGGTAGCATATGAAACTAAACCCAACACACCACCATATAATATGGAATCATATAATGTATTTTTAACATTATCTTTTCTAATACGTGGTAACACTAATACTAGTACTCCCAAAGCTAATGCTAAATATACAACTAATGCAGAATAATATCTATTAGTAAAACTTTTACCACTTATAGACTTAGTTCTAGAAGCATATAAAGTTGAATTAGTATAGAGATATGGCGCATCTAATAGAATAAATACTACAATAATTGATAAATACTGATATACACCCATTGTTAGTTATAGTTATACAAATAAATTTACTAATATCTTATTATCTTATTAGATAATTAAATAATTAAAAATTAATCAATGCAAAAACAGAAAAGAATATATAATAATATTAGAACAATATTTGAACACAATATTTGAACACAATATTTGAACACAATATTTGAAATAGTATTCTAGAATAAAGAATAAAAAAAAATGAATAAATCACAAATATTCTTTAAATTTCGAGAACCTGTAAATTTATATAATATAATAAATCAAATAACAATAACAAATGATTATCTTAAAAAAATAGAAATTTATTTATATAATAAAGCACAACAATTTGTTAAATACCACAATCAAAATTTGGATGTTAAAGAATTTCAAATATATACTATGCCATATTTATCACGATATATTTTTGCACTTATTATAACAAAAACCAATTCTAACCATCCATATTTAGTATATTTTAATCTAGATGATATAATAATTACATTCTTAATACCATTTGGAGGCGATTCTAAACAAGCAGATAGCAGTACTTATTATGGTGCACTTTATGAATCTGATATTGCTGAAAAAACAGCAATTTTAATATTACCGGAAAAAACAATTTTAATAAGAAAGTTAGGTATTATCGATTCCAAACAATTTTCACTAATTAACTGTTCTAATATTTCGAATTGTATTATTAAAATGCGCGAAATTGATAAAATGCGTATTAGTCTATCTGAAAAACAATCATTAAAAAATAAATATAATGAATATTATCTTCATAAAGCTATTGATTTTCTTAAATATTATTTTACATTACTAGATAATAAAAAATTTGATGATGCTATACTATTTTTAAAAGGGAACAACAAATTATTCGGTAAACAACGATTAAACACATTCTTCAAAAATACAAAATCAATTATTGGCCATCTAGAAATATTCATATCACTCTATGAACTATATCACGAAACTAAAGATAGCATTTTTACTAAATAAATTACAAAACATTACAAAACATTACAAAACATTACAAAACATTATGTAAATAGATAATAATTATACACATATTATTTAATACTTTGAACATTTTTTTTATGTGTTTGTCTTCCATATTATAGATATGTATTTTTAATATCCGATAATGATTTAATATCATTTTTATATGACATATTGTTAATTTCAATCCATAAATTAATTCATTAAAATGTTCCTCTTCAATATTTACATTATTTACATTATTTACATTATTTACATTATTTACATTATTTACATTATTTACATTATTTACATTATTTACATTTCCATTGCAATTGGTATTGCATTTTTCCTTTGTATATTTATATAAATGATTATCTAGAATATGTTTCATAGTAATAACTATATTTTCTATCCAATATAACATATCTGCTGGCATATGTTTTATTCTTTCAACAGGTCGCATCCCACTCAAACTCGTAAAATAACTATTTACATATTGATATAAATATAGTGTCTTAGCATATATTTTATGTGTATCTAGAGTATTTTCCGAAAAATCAATTATTATAGCCATTGTGGTTATATAATCAATTACATTTAAATTAATGTCATAGGCATCTGATAATTTTAATTTTGCATATATAAAATCTTCATCATCAAAATATTTTTTACAATAAAGATTTGGAATACCTAATTCTAGATAATAATCTTTTTCATCATACACATCCAAATTATTTTCAAATAATTCTTTCATCAAAGTTGTATCATTCACAAATGGATCATCTACAACTGATAACTTTGACATCATTTCAAGCACACTCATTTTATTATTGGATTATTTGTTTATTTCTTTATCTAGAAAAGCAATCAATTTTTACACCATTACTTAACTATTACTTAACTATTACTTAACTATTACTTAACTATTACTTAATAAATTATTTATTAGACATTATTGGTAATTCATTATAAACCACATTATTAGTTTTCATATTAACCTCAATCGGATTCCACACCATTGGCTTCTCGTATTGTGTTGGCATTACTTGTTTCGGCATTGATTGATTAGATTGATTAGATTGATTAGATTGATATTGTATAGTTTTTGCTAAAGGTGTATATTGACTTATTCTAGAATTTAACAATGCTTTATTATTATTATTATCTGGCATTTGGGTTTGCATTTGGGTTTGCATTTGGGTTTGCATTGATTGATTGTTTTGCATTGATGTGTTGCCATGCATATTGGTATAAAAATCATTTACTGACATATTTGCAATATTTATAGGAACATTAGATGCTCTTGAGAGTGGGCTATATTGTGCCATCCTAGAATTTGATTCTTGACGATAAAAATCTTTACTACTCTCTTGAATTACCATTCTAGAATCACGATATTGACCAGGAGACTGTTGATTATATTGTTGTTGTAAAATAGGGTTCATTGGTATAGCATTTGGATTATCAAATATAAAATTATCAAGTTTATTATTCATATTCTGACGATAATCTCCCTTTTTTTCCTCTATTTTATGATATCCAGAATTATTTAATTTGTTTGGATTAGGTTCAGTATAACCAGTATACATATTGCGCATATTTACAAATGACATACCACCATTATGTGTTTCTGTATTCGTATTAGTATTCATATTCGTATTAGTATTCATATTCGTATTCGTATTCGTATTCGTATTCATAAAATTATTCTGATTCATTATAATATCATCACTAGATTGTAATTGTGATATTCCTTGTGTTGCATATTGCGCCGTAGATTGTGATCCGTGTTGTGTTGTAGATTGTAATGTATTAAAATTATTGTTGTAATAATTAGCCATATGATTAGATTTTTGACCAGATGAAGGTTCTAATTCCATATAATTCGAATTATTCCTAGAATACTGTGGCATCATATTAGGTACATTTGACATTTCTCCCATAGGTGTTGGTAATGTCATTTTTAAACTATTTAACTTATCATTAATATCATTACGATGATCACCAGATTTAGTTGGTCGCTTAATCTGTGTAGTATTAAAAGGATTGTCAACTGGAGTTACAAAATTAATAGCATTTATACTATCCTGATAGTTAGATAAACTTTGCTGTTGCTGTTGTAATGGACTTAACTGTTGTACCGGTTGTTGCAACTGTACAGATTGATTAGTTTTAAAATCATTCTGGAAACACATCATTTGCCTATTTAACTCTTCTAAATCCATAGTGTAAAATATAACAAAATATAACAAGATATAACGAGTTGTGGAATAAATATACTTATTTAACTAAATACAGAAAAATTAAATAATTTATAAACTAAATAATTTATAAACTAAATAATTTAAGTTTTTAGAAAAAGAGAAGTTTCCTATTTTTAGTATAAAATTGAATATAATTGTTATTATAAAATAATTATTTACCTATTACAGAATGTTTACAATTAATGCTTTCACCAAGCATCGGTTATTCATAAAGTTGCAAAACATTATGAAACAACCAATAATTTCAAACTATTCAATTGATAGGGAAACAATCGACAGTATTCTAGAATTTGAATACTGTCCAATACTAACTACTTTTTGGCAAAATTTGCTGATATACACCATTTTTGATGTATCATTCGGAGAAAGCAATATGGATAAAACAAAAACATTGAAAATACAATATATATATAACGATATCAATATCACTGTCTCTGCACAGAATATTGATGTAATTGCAATCACAGTCTTGTATAGAAATGAAATAATATCATTGAAAGATAAAAATCTAGAAACAGATATTAAATCTACAATTGCACATATTCTTCGAGAATTTTTGGAAATTATTAACACATTTTTACCTACACTTGTACATACAGAACCCATAGACGGCAGTGATGCTAATAAAGTTTGTGTTCTTGCTTGTAAGTGTAAGTGAAATATTTAATATTTCTATTTTTTATTCAAAATAAATTTAATCTAGATATATTATAGAAAAATACTAGGAAAAATACTAGAAAAAATACTAGAAAAAATACTAGGGAAAAATACTAGGGAAAAATACTAGGGAAAATACTAGGGAAAATATAAAAAGCAATGGATGAAATATCAAAAGTAATATTATTTATAGTATTACTTACTTTTTTTTTATTAGTTATATTAATAATTAATGAAAATAAACTAGGAGAATGGTTTCTAGAATACCGTAATTCTAAAAATGGCAAACGTTATGGCATCCAAGAAATATTTAAGGATTCCCATATCGCATTAGAAATACTCGCAAAATTACATTCTAATATGGAAGCATTCGTCTCCAAATTAAAATTCAAATATCCAACCGATGAACGTGTAATCCGCCTAGTAAAAGGTTTTAATAGCGTTGAAATAGAAGAAACCACAGAACAACCAGGTGATGATAATACATCATTTACTATTAATAAAGGCGAACTAATGAGCCTATGTATTAGGGAAAATGATAAAGATAGACCATTTCACGACTATAACTCATTATGTTTTGTAATTATTCACGAAATGGCACATATTGCTAGTGTTAGTGAAGGTCATAACTTCGAATTTATCACTAATTTTAAATTCTTACTCAAAGAAGCAGTGGAAATGGGCTACTATAATCCAATTGATTACAGCAAAAATCCATTCCTATATTGCGGTAAAATTAAAGTTACAAATAACCCATATTATTAAATTATTATTGAATTATTATTGAATTATTATTGAATTATTCTAGCATCTATTTTTTAACTTTATTAGTCAAAATCTAAAACAGGTGGTTTAAGATCTAAATAATTATTTGCACGTTCAAATGTTTTCTTTTCTTCTGCAGTTTGATATTTTTTATTACATAAATTTAATCCACCATTCTTACCAGAACCACCTCTAAAACCCTTATTACCCTGAGGCCCTTGAGGCCCCTGTGTAAATTTTATCTTACCAAATGACATCAAAATAAATAATAATATAATTATATTAATTAATATCGCTATACCAAACATTCTTATCGCATTTAAATTCTTACTACCTGTAAATAATCTATCTAGAAACTGAATTCCTACTATACCAGCTATAAAAATACACAACGCACAAATAATAAATATCGGCGTAAATAATTCTTGCATAGTCGCACCCATCTTATTAATTATTAGTTTATAGTTTATTAGTTTATTACTTAAATTATTATTTCCTTTGCCTCTGATATTTTCTATGTATTCTAGAATATAATTATATAAAAGTCATAGCAAAAAACATAATAATTTAAGTAATAAAAAACATAATGAAAAACATAATGAAAAACATAATGAAAAGTTAGTTTATTTTTTTTTATCCGTAGAATTCATAATAATATATAGACTACTATTGGTATCTAGATAATTAGATAATAATCCTTTAATTTGACTAGTAGTAAATTTATTTATATCACGACTATTTAAATAGCTTATATAATTTGGTATATTACTACATAACTTGTTATTATTTGAAGTTAATGTGTTTGTATATTTCCTAAAATCATCCATTTTAGATTTATATTTATCTGGACTTGAATATATTGTATTATAAAGCTTATTATATAATTCAAATTGTTCTAACAATTGATTTGTAAGATTTGTGCGATTATCACCTGTTGTACCAGTTGCATTTTGTATTATAGTTTCTAAATTACTATTAATTTCATTATAAATATTAATTAAACCTTTAATACGAGATATAGTAAATTCATCCATATTCATATTATGTATCTTATCTAGATAATCTGGTATATTACCACATAACATACCCATTTTCTTAGTTGATGCATCTTCATATATTTTAATTATTGGTATTTGTGATTGATATTTATTATAATCTTTTGTAATATTATCAATCATCTTATTATATTTATTTTTAACTGTAGTTAATTCACGTATCATTTCTTCTTTTTCATTATCTCTAGCAAAAGTTCCCAAACACTCATCCTTTATCATATACGCCATTCTATTAGGTGGAAATACAATCTTACATACCCTGATTATCATTTCCTGAATATGATTTAAAAATAAACCACCCTCAGCAATACCTTCACTATTAACTGCAACTCGTCCTTGCAATCCATTAGGTATTACATAATTTACCACATCTAACAATGAAGATGAATTTTCCACCTGGACTGGTAAAGTAGCTAATTTATTTATAATATTATTATATGTTTGCTCTACCATTTTCGATAAATGTTTTTCATTTGTTTCATCATATAATATTCGTTTTTCACCACGTAATGATATACTTGCATTTTTTATTAATTCATCATTGAAATCCTTATATTCTTTTAATGTTTTTTTAATAAGTTCTAATAATTTACCCAATGACATAGTATTAAAATCTTTATCCTTAAACTCTGGCACTTTTGATTGATATTTATTCATATAATAAATCAATTCCTTATGCGATTCTAACTCAAAATGATTAGTATAAATCAACGCAATTGTAAATTCAGGTATCTGTATTGCACCTAATCTTTCATTTACCCATGCTTTATATTCGCTACTAATATTACCATATTCATTTAATGAATACTCAGCGCCATTTAATATATTAAAGAGGACAGAATTATTAACTAGTGCATTCTGGGAATTGCAATTTGTTAAAAATGTATTCATAGGAGTACGCCAAACACTAAAAAATTCTATATTACTCGCAATTATATTTTCTATTAAATATGTGTTTTCTTGTCTATAATCTATTTTATTACTCTCTGAATTTAAATCAACATTTTGCCTATCACTAAATTCCAAATTACCCATATAAATAAAAACCAATTTTAATTCCATAGCATTTACCTCATCCAAACAAGTATCCTTTATCATCGCAAAATCATTTATCTTTGGATTATTATCACCAAAACTACATACATCACCTAACGGCAAATATGAATGTTGTTCTGTACCACCACCAAATGCTGGCTCATTAACAGTTTGACTTATAGATTTCCACAAAGTATATTTATCATAATCACCAGTTATTTCATTATATGATTTAAATGAAACTAATTTATTATAACCAGAAGGATACATTACATCTCCAGTTACAACAAAAGAATTTAAACTAAATGTCTCTTTTCCACCTAAAACAAAACTCTCTGTACCACCATACACCGAATTACCCAACGCAATATAACCTACTTTAGGAACTGGTGAGCGAATTGTACCATAAGTATGTTCTGTTGCCAACGTAATATTATCATTTACTGTTTTAATTAATAATACCGAAATATTCGTAGGATTTAACAAAGCCTTAAACTTATCCACTGCAGACTGAGATACTTTTGATTTAGATGATACCGGATCACCATTTTCTATTATAATATTAGTTAAAAAACTAGTGTAATCAATGTTATTACCACTATTTATTAAATTTGCAAAATATCGATAATTATTATTAATATCTATAAATTGATCAGAATACGTATTTAATGTACAAATTATATCCGTTTTTCTAACTGATTGAATATAAATATTTTTCTTACATTTATATGAACAAGATACAGAAGTACCCTTTTTACCACGCTTACCCTTCTTACCCCTAACACCTGATGATCCAACATATGTATTAGTCTTTTTACCATAATACGTAAATATAACTAAAATAGATACTAAATTCACTACAGCTACAAATATAAACCAACCAAAACCACTTTTTAAATATGCTATATCAAATGTATCTTTGATAAAATAACCACCAACCAATAAAGAAATTATTAATACCAATATAATACCAATTTTTATCCATAAAGGAATACTTATTTGAAATGAATTAATATCATTCACAAATGCAGATAATGTATCCATTATATTTAATTTATCTTACACGGAATCTAAAATATTTACTTTATCTAGAATAATCTACTTTATCTAACTATAATAATTATAGATTTTTAGCAAACATATTTTGCGGATAACAAACAAAAAAATCAAAATACATAAAACACAACACACATACAACACACATACAAAAAAAATATATTCTAATATTCTAATATTCTAATATCCTTTACACCCAATCGCTTTAACGCCTATCGGTAATTAACTTCTTTTCCGCAATCGCTTTGTAGCCGATATGCGTTAAAGCGATATCATTCCTTCGCAGTTTTTGCACGCGGTTTTCTAACAACCTTTGGCTTTTCTACTGATGCATTCTCCTTTGGTGGCTTCTTAGGTGCAGCCTTAGTTTTACTAGTTGCCTTGGTAGCAGGTTTTGTAGCAGTGGCAGTTGTAGCTGGTGCACTTTTACCTCTAAATTTACCACCTGGCTTCTTATTTGCATTCTTTTCAATAACAGGTTGACAGTCTTCCAACGAAATTGTTTCCCACGTATCCTTCAATTTTTTTGGTAATGGTATATTTATTTCACCCTTATACTTAATATATGGACCAAATGGACCCACTTTTATAACTACCTCATCACTAAGTATACGATCTTTCTTAGCATTCTCAACTTTTGCCTTATTACATTCATTATAATATAATATAATCTCCTCCGCCTGTTCCAAAGTCAATGCATCTGGTTCAATATAATTATCAGGTTTAGCCTTAATATAGGAATCTATACTATAATTAACTCCATTATACGCCAAATAAATATTCTTAGCCTTCTTTAATACTACATCAACATCCTTATATTGACCCAATGTCCGCGGAAATACTAACAATGTTAGCGCGTGTTCCAACGTAATTGTCTCAAATTTACCAGTAAAACTAGCAAAACGGGATTTTTCCTTATCAGGATTAGACTCGCAAATAAGCAAACCTTTACGAGATTTCAACGCATATACCGGCATATTCGAAACTGGATGATTACCTAATAAACGTCTATTAGCATTATCTGCATCTGGTTCTGTTGATCGAATTGCTTTTCTAACTGAAACAGCCTTTGCTAATTGATCCAAAATAGGATTTAACTTCAAATAAACACCATCCACAACCTTATACCAAATCTTCTTGCCTAATGCAATCTCATCAAGAAGCGCCTCTATTTGCGCTGTAAATTCATAATTCATTAACTCTACGAAATTCTTATCTAGATACTCATTAACCATTATACCCAAAGATGTAGGAAATAATTTATTCTTATCACCCTCAATCTTAACATTACTCTCCGCAATCTGGATCTTATCCGGATAATCATATTTCAAAGAAACCACACTCACCTTCTTCGGTGCCAACGATTTCTTTTCCACATATTGACGTTGTTCCTCCTGCACTTTCTTTATCATACTCGCATAAGTACTTGGACGACCAATACCCAAATCATCCATTTTCTTAATCAAACTAGCCTCAGTAAAACGGGACTGCGACGGCTTTGTATATTTTTGCATAGCACTGATATTATTTACATATAATTGGGTTCCTTCCTTCAATTTCGCAAATATCTTTTCTAAATATTCACTTTGTACCCCATTTACTGCATTGGGATCGGCATCAGGATCAGCATCATCACCTTGATCGGCATCTGCATCATCTGCATTATTCGGGTCGGCATCTTCCTCTTCTCCAGTAGCAGATACCTTCTTACTTTGCACCTTCTTATGTAAATTTACACACGATAAATAACCCTCGAAAATAACTTTCTCGTGTTTACCTACAAATGTAATATCCTTCTCCACACTTGCCGCATCACCGGAAATCTTTACCGTACGAATTTCAAAATCCGCCGGCGACATTTGACTAGCTACCGTCCGCCGCCAAATTAATTGATATAGACGATTATGTTGTGGAGTTATACCCTCAATACTTAATACACTTTCCTTAGCAAAATCAACGGGGCGGCAACATTCATGACCCTCCTGCGCATTTGCGGATTTCGTCTTATAATCCATCCGGCGATAATAATTTTCACCCCACTTATTTTCAACACAAATCTTAATAGACTTCTGTGCCTCCTCCGCAATAAAATTGGCATCAGTTCGCATATAAGTAATTAAACCCGCTTCATATAATTTCTGGGCGGTTTTCATACATACATCTGGAGACATACCTAATTTAGCGCTGGCATCTTGTTGTAGTGTGGATGTAATAAAT
>Ga0114974_10003475_pt1 | contig 11852 bp, 1 predicted proteins | sample S_130206_EF_Meta_FD_87318 | JGI IMG/M metagenome (GOLD analysis project Ga0114974, IMG submission 87318) | Freshwater microbial communities from Lake Simoncouche, Canada to study carbon cycling - S_130206_EF_MetaG | ecosystem: Environmental > Aquatic > Freshwater > Lake | place: Lake...
AGCAGTCTGACTCATACTTGAATTAACATCAAAACCTATTGCGCTGTTGGTTATATCTGCAGTTAGTCTTGGGCTTAGTTCAATGACTTCAAGGGGTATATTAGCTACCGACATTTTAGTTACAACAAACCTTAAACCTCTGACAGTTTTAGTTTGTGTATTTGTTGTGCTAAAATCTGTTACAACTTTTTCATTTGGTGAATATAAAAATGGAGTGTATCTTCCCCAGCTTCCACCATTTGCAGGATCGTAATAAATATTAAGAATACCATCTGCCATATTTGATACAGTAGCAGTTCCAGTAATTGTTCCTAGCGTAGAGCCTGTATAAAAAGTAAGACTTGTTGATGTTGGAACTGTGTAAACGGTATAAATCTTACTGTTAAAAGAAAGCTTGATGTCATCTAATGCTTTGATTCCATGAGCACTGGCAAAATTAAGTGTGTGGTATCCATCAGAATAGGTTGAAGAAGATATTGATAACGCTGTTCCAGTAGCTTCATATGCAGTAGACCAAGATGTTCCATCAAATGTGTCAATTCGATAGGCTAGTGGGTATCCCAGATGTTTTTGTGTTTTAACAGTAACCTTGTTAATACTAATATTTGTTTTATATTTAATAAATGGGGCAGCACAAGTAATAACTCCATTAGTTCCTGAAACGCCAGATAAAACACCATCAATTTTTCTTGCAGAGTTCCAATACTTGTATGGACTATTATTAGACATTGGATAAAGTCTAGTGTCTTCAGCAATCATATTAAAAACTCTTGAAATTGTTAATGGGTCGGCATCACCATTTAATGGAAGTTTATTGTCATAGGCATTCTTTGTAAAAACAGAATGAATAATTCCTGGATTTGGTCTATTAATTCCAAAAATATCTTTTATTGGGGTGTGCTTTAAACGCTGTAAATCTTTTTCTTTAACAATATTTGACTCATCAAAAGTATATGTTGCAAGTTGCATTCCATCATCAAAGGATGTGGATCCTAGTGCGTTTGTTAGAAAACATCCAATGCTATCCATTTCTGTATAGGCATTGTAGTTCCATTCTGCAACAACTTGATGAACAGAATCTAGGCTGGGCTGTGAAGCTATTTCATTTTTAATGATTCCGTCTAGAGTATTATTTCCAGTACTTAACATTTATACTTCCACCAATGAAAGATTAATGTTCCAAAGATCTAAATCCAAACCTCTATCAACTACATTATATGAAAAATCACTAAAGAATACGTTCACTTTTTCAACATTCTTTTTTATATCTGTTTTTTCTACTGTGCTATCTACGTCATATACCAATAGCATCCAAAAATCTCCAGTATGATCTTCATACCATTTAAGCATTTCCTGACCACCTGCAAAATTAGATCTTTTATCTTGTACTGCACTTGAATATTCAGTTACTTGAGTTTTTCTAGAAGGTAGCTTTTCCCAAGATGTAGAAAAGTTCTTTTTATCTGCAACGTGATAAGAACGCATTGTTCCATTAATCATTCTTTGCTTATATTCAATACGCTCAAAAGAAACAGATAATTCAGACCTATTGTTATCAGAAACATATAGGTAGTCTGATCCTAAATCCCACTTTGACTTATTTGTCACTGTTGCCGTAGAAGTTGTTCCAGTATTTGTGCTTGCAATTTTAAAAGTATATGTAGTTACATCAGTTACGGTTTGCTCTGTGCTAAAATTATATCCAGCAGATGTGGCACTAGAGATTGTCACCTTGTCCCCAACAGAATAATTATGAGCAACAGTTCCAGTAGTATATGTAATTTTTTCACCGTCATTAGATATAGCAGTAATAGCAATAGTATTTACTGGCTCAGTTTCTGACCAAATAATTAAAGAAGGACGTAAATATTTTTGTGAAAGTGTATCAAAAGCCATTACTAACCGATTCTCCTAGAATTACTACTAATTCTACCACCAACAGCTTTATTAACGTGACTCATAACCATATCCATTCCTGCACCATTAAAGTTAAAGTTGTAAGATGAACTATTGTCACTTGCGGATCCACTCATCATTCCACCACGAGCCATTTGAGCAATAGGTGATGGAGACATTCCACCACCTGCAGAAGGAATATTATATGTTGGAGTTGAAGGTGCAGAATTTCCAATAAATCCACCTGCAGCCATTCCTGGTGCAGATGAAGCTGAAGGCATTGAACCAACAAAACCACCAGTAGCCATACCTGGAGCAGATGACATACCTGGCATTGACCCAACCATTCCACCATAAGCAAACTTTTTAGTGTTAATACTATTCATAAGCTGTGGTCCATAGGCTTTTACCGCAGAAGCACTAATAACATACTCTCCATTTGAAAGCATGACAGGTATAGAGTCTGATGTTCCTGAACCTGGACCAGAAATATATCCACCAGTTGCTTTTGTTACTGCCCCAGTCTGAGATGTATGTGCTGATGGTGATGTTTGAGAACTTGATGCTCCAGCAGCACCACCATAACCACCAACTGAAGGTTTAAAATTTTCAAGGGCTAACGCAACATTTTGAATAGCGGTAGTAAATATTTTTGATTTTGATGAAATATCTAATGATTCTGCAATACCATCAAAAAGTTTTTTAGATGTTTCAGATAACGTACCAGACTTGGTACTAATATAATCCATAGCACTTGTAATATCATTTTGCATTTTTGTAACAATAGTTTTAGTTTCAATTCTTGCTTTATCAAAAGCTTTTTGTGACTCTGCATTTAAACCTTGTGGAGCAAATTTTGAAATATCTAAACCAGCTTGTACGGCTGCTTTATAATCTGCATCTGCCTTTTTAACTGCAACGTCTAATGTTTTTTGATCTGATGGAATAATGCCAGCTTGCATATCAATTACCGCTTGAGCAGATTTTGTTGCTGCTTCAATTAATGTTGATGTTGTACTTTGTTTTTTTTGTAAAGCAGCAGTTTCTGCATTAATATTATCAATTTCTCTTGTATGCCTATCATCTTCTGCTTTATTTCTAGCATCAATACCACGAAGAGCAGCATCAATTTTTGCTTGTTCAGCATCTGAAGTTTCTTGAACAGCTGCTAAAGACCTATCACGACCAAATTGATCGGCAGAAGAAGCAGCTCTCATTTGAGAGCCAATAAATCCAAAAACATCTCCTTCAGATATTGCTTTTAATCCCTCAAGAGCGGTGCTTCTTTGATTAGCATAATAATCCTCTGCTTGTTTTTCTCTTTGTAGTTCCTTTAAATAATAGTCAGTGTTTTCTTGAAGGATGCGTTTTTTCTCATTAAGGCGATCTGATTCTTTACTAAGATTATCCATAGCTTTAGTATGACGTTTATCTTCAGCATCCATTTTTCCCTGTTGTGCGTCAATGGCTATTTGCATTTCTGCTTGAACTGCATCTTTAAGTTTATTTAGGTTATCAATGTTTGTCTGTTCTTCAAAATTAATCTTGGCTTTAATTTGCATAATTGCTTCTGCTTGAAGACTTAACTGATTAAGTTTATTTATTTCATCCTCTGTTAAATTACCATCATTAAGCATCTGTTCAAGGACAGTTCCATTTCCAGTTTGAATAGCAAGCAGTATTGCATTTTGTGTATTTTCAGTTAATTTTTGAAAGGAACCGCTATCAACAAACTGAAATGTTTTTGAAAATTGTCCAATACCAAAATCTGAAAGAAAACCAGTTAATTCTGTTTTAAGAGCATCTTTATCAACATTTTTAAATTGACTAACAATCATTTTTGTTGCTTCATTTGCTGCTACAGGATCATTTGCTGCTATAGAAAATGCTTCTTTTAATCCACCAGTAAGAAGAGCTGCCATTTCAGCATTTGCTTTTTTACTAGCAAAAAGGTCTTTTATAAATGCAACAATAACTCCTCCCTCACTTGCTGCTGCTGCAGGATCATTCATAGCTGAAGTTTCTTTTTGCCAGTCTTTAATTAATTGAATGTTTGTAACAATAGATTTAGATAAAACATCTGCTGCTGTTGCAGCATCTTTAATTACATTAAATTTTTTAACTGCATCATTAAAAGCAGAGATTGCTTGTGCCTGTCTAGCAATTTCTGCAGTAATTTCCTTTGCTGATTTTAGATCTACTCCACGCATAACAAGTGAGGCATATACCTGAGTAAGTTTATTAATTTGCATTTGTTCATTTTTTGTTTCTTTTAATGTAGCAATAAAATCTTGATAGTCTTTATTAATAGTATCTGCAAATGTTTTATCGTAAGCACCTCTTCCTTGAGCACCATAAATAGTTGATGCAAGTTTTCCATATGCTTCAGTTGATGTAGTTAAAGACTTTAATTCAATTCCTAAAAGTTTTGCAGTTTCTATTGGCTCTTTGAAAGCACCATTTCCAGCAATTTTTGCTTTTTCCATAGCCTTTTGATACATTTCAACTCCTTTTGTAACAGCCATTATTCCAAGCTGTAGACCTATTTGTGCTGGAAAAGTTCCAAGTTTATTAGCTGCGCTTGAAATTCCACCTATAGCTTTTCCAATTCCACTAGACATTCTTGTAATTGGCTTTCCACGATTATCTAACGGAGCTCCTCCAGCTCCAAGTTCACCAGATGCTTGTCTAGCAGTTGACATAGATCCAAGTACCTCACCAACCCCACCACTCATTGCTTGGCTGGCTGTAAGGAAAAGGTTCATACCTGCAACAAGTTTTGTTGTGCCATTTTGTGTCTCTGATGTAAACTGACTCATAGCAAAGCTCATTTGCTGCATTACGCTAATCATCATAAAGGCGTTTCCACCGAATTGACCCATAGATCCACCAATAGCTTGACTTTCAACTACAGGCTGTGTTCCTTGTGGTGCTGATGCTGTTGGCTTATCTGGCATAATGTCAAGACCACTTATTGCACTTGTAGCTGCAAACCCTCTAAGTCTTTTTTCTTGGAACTTTCTACCACGAATTAGTGCTGTTCCCATAGGGTGAACGATATTGCCTCTAGCTTCATCTCCTGGAGATGTTACACCTGCAATACCACCGCCAGGACCAATAGCAAGAAGTTCTTTGCTAGATACCGCAATAGGCTGACCCGTAATTGTATTAGCAACCATATCATCAATTCCATTTGATAATACATTACCCATTCCATCAACTCTAACGGTTGCACTTGTTCCAGTTCCACCTGCTGCAGATGGGATACTTTGAATGTTTGGCATTACCATAGAAGGTCTAATAGCTCCAGAAGGCATGATTAAGCCTGTTGAGCGTACTCTAGAGCCTTGTGTAGTAGATGTTGGTGCTCCAGTACCCTTTGGATCATAGGCTCTTACCGTTGTATTTGGAAGGCTTGAAGGCAATGCTCTTTGTCCAAGAGTGTCATAGAAATTACCTTGTAATCTTGCACCCATACCTGCTGCAACAGCGATTGGCATTCCTGGAGAAGTTCTTGATGGGAACATTCTTGCAAGTGTCATCATTACTCTTGCACCATTTGCGGTATTTGGATGAACACCATCTGCAATCTTTGTTAGTTCTGCTTGAACTACTGGTATAGGTAATCCAGATGCACTTGCAACTCTTGAGATGGTAGAAGGATTTAACAATCCACCAATATCTTTTCTTGATCTAAGAGTCTCAAGGAATACGTTATAAACTTGAGAGTCTTTCATCAAGTTGGCTGCAGACCATACCTTCTCATATATTCCATTAGCATTTGTGGTGGATGGATTAATATGTGCTAATACATCCTGAATATAGAATGATGCAAGTCTATCTGATTCAGGAATACCTGCATTTTGTAATGCAGAAACAATAGCATTATATTCATTAGCCTTTGTAGCCCAATTAGGAATACCTTGTAATACACCTGCATATGCTTTAGGTGCTGCTGCTTTCTTTGCCCAAGAAGTTGTTTCTGTTGCATATCCATTTATACGACCACCCATTTGCATTCTTGCACTTTGTCGTATTTTTTCTCTTTTTGCTAAAGAAATTTTATCTTTATCATCAGTAAAAGTTTTAATAGGCATTAATTTACTTTTAGCAAAATCTTTAACTCTATTTGGTTTATCGTAGTAATTTATATTTGCAGGATTATTTAAAAATTCATAGACTCTTGGCATCCAATTTTGCAGTCCTTGGGAATCTTTAGGTGCATCCTTTTTATTTTGTAGTGCCTTACCTAATCCATCACGCAATTTTGTTGCCTGTGCTGATGTAGTCGGTTGAATTTTTCTAGCACTGCCAATGTATTTTTGAGCAAAATTTGCAACTTTTGCAGTTGGACTAGTTGGATCATCAATAAAGTTAATAAATCTATTAATAAGACCAACTTCAAGCAATTCTTTTCCAGTCCAATTTTTTGCTTGTTCACCTAAAATAGTTGTATATGGATTTTTTCCAGTATGAGCAGTTTCTATATCGTCTACTTGTGGTCCTAAAACACCAACATATTTACTAGCACTTTTAATCCTATCTTGAATATATTTAACTTTATTTGCTTCTTTATAAGCATCTTTCCAGTCTTGTGGAAGACCTGTTTTAGCAAGACCTCTGCCTCCGCCACCAACAAATTGTGGAAAATACCCCATAGACTTTGTTGCATATCCATTAATTCTTCCACCTAATGCATATCCCATCCAACTTGGATAACCTGCAGCAGTTGCTTTTTCATACTCTTCTTTATTTGCTTGCTTTGTAAGCAATGCTTTTGCTGCTGCTGCCTCTGTTGGTGGTTTCTTTACTTCTGGGGTAACACCAATATGGCTATCATATATTGAGCCCCAGTCAATTCCTTGTGCTGCCTGAAGATCTGAAGCAAGCACACCAAAAATTTGTTGTTCTTCTTTTGTAAGATTCATTCCTGCAAGAGATGCCATAGCTGCTGGAAAATTTCCTTGTGCAGTTGATATTGCTTGCATAAATCCAGCGATATATTGTTCTCTTGTCATTCCTTGTGCAATACCTGCGGTTGCTTCTGTAAACCATCTTCTTGCACCGCCCTTTTGCATTAAGAAGTTAACTTTAGCCTGATCTTGAACAGAGAACTTTTTACCTGTCAAACCTCTTGGCTGAGATGCTCTATCTGAGCCATATCCTGCACCTTGGTCAACAACAATTCCGTCATAAAGATTATCTGGCTGGAGGTCGCTATCTCCACGAATAATTGCAGATAGTGCTTGCATAAAGAAATTACCAGCACCTATCTTTCCACTTGTTTTTGCAAACTTTTCATCAAATGGGGATCTTACTCCAAACATTGGAGATGAAGTTTCTGGGTGAGCAAACTTAATAAACTCTTGAACTGGTGATTCTAAACCAAATATAGATCTTGTTAGTGCTGAAGCGATCGCTTCAATTCTTGCAGAGGTTGCGGTGTTGTGACCCTTTACAACACTTCTATTTCCACCTTGTTCATATATTCCACTTGCTCCAGGAATTGCAGCACTACGACCACCAATTCTATCAACTAGATTTCCAATGTCTGTCATTGGCATTCCAGCATACATTCCACCAGTTGCTTCTTGAGAAGTTGCATCCATAATAGATTGAATGTTTTCCATTTTCTTTAAATACTTTTCTGGCATTAATGATTCATCTTGATGACTTTGGATTCTTCCACCCATTTGCTTATATGTAAGTTTTGGCAAACTAGTAGCTAGATTATTTTCTAACAGTTCTTTGCGTTTTTTTCTTTTTTGTAAGAAATTTAAACTATTATATTGTTCTGCTTTATAACTAGTTCCAAGACCTGTATAGGTTGATGAAATTGATTCGGGGTTAAAGTCTCTTGGGTCTAGAATATGCTCTTGTACAAAATCACCACTTTCATCTTTTGACATATCTATTGTTTTTGATTGATCTGATGCACCAAAGTCAATAAGCATCGGTTGTCCGTCTGAACGTCCACCAAAAATATTTCTGACTGCAAATGCTTTAGCATAGCTCAATTCTTCTGTGGTTGATACAAGCCCTAGTGCAGAACTTCCTTTTAACACAGTAAATAATTTTTCTAAATCGCTTGGGCTAAGTGTTCCAGCTATAGCACCCATAAGTAATTTTTCTACCTCAACGGGGTACTCTGTTCCACGACCAATAGATGTTCCTCTAAATAAACTTAAATCTCTCCCAAGTGGAGACTTTGCCTCTTGTAATTTTTGACTTGCATAATCACTATATCTAATATTTCTCATACCTGCACCTACCCAGTATTTAAGAATTTCTGGTACTGCTTCATTTCCCTTAAATGGATCTTTAGCGTTAACTGCATTTTTTACTTCAGGTGGCATTAATGATTGATCTGCATGGCTTTGAAGTCTCATCTTACTAGTATCTTCATCAACTAAAGTCATGTTATCTTCATCAAGATAAAACTCTTGCATTAACTTTTGTGTTCTCATAGATATCATTGAGGTTAGAAGATGTTCATAACTCTTTGATGCACCGCTAGATTTTCTTAATGCATAAGCATTCATTCTTTGCATTAATTCTGGAGAACCATTGGTTGCTAGATTAATTGCTTGGCTAATATACTTTCCAGAATTAAGATTGCTCAAAACACCATTAAGATATCCAATTACATGGCTAGAGTCTTTACTTCTTCTGTATGCTTTTGTTCCTGCAACATCTATTGCTGAGCTATCTGGATTATAAGAGAAATCATTTAAAGACTTAGAAGTTCTTCTTTGAAGCCCAGTAGCATCAGTAAACAAGTTTGCTGTATTGTCTAGAGATACAACTTTTCCACCAGAAATACCTACATTTCCTGGATGAGTATCTGCATTTCCAAGTATTTGTGTAGCAAGCATTGCTTCAATAGCTTTTTTACCACGAACACCAGATCCTCCACTTTGGAGATCATTAATAAAACTTGAGCCAAGAACAGGCATAGACTTTCCGCCAACATTAGCATTAAATAATCTTTGATCTATTCCAGTGACATTACTTCCAAATAATCCGCTTCTATATATTTGACTAAATACTGCCTCTGCAATCATTGCATCTTTATTCATTCCACGATTATTACTTATTTGCTTATAGAATTGTCCAGATTGTGTATCTAAACCAGATATTGGATTATCTTCTGAATTAATTCCACCAAAATCTTTAAGACTGCTTGGATCAATGTTAACTGTTGGTACTCCTGGAAAAGAGCTACTAGCATGGCTTTGTACTCTACCACCCTTTTGCATAAGATCAATGATGTAATTCTTTGTTCCGATATCTTGGCGGATACCAGTAATAGTTCCCGATGGCTTATTTAATACCCATTCTTTTTCATCAACAACATCATTCATACCAACTTCTTGAACCAAAGCCTTTGAAGATATATTAAATCCATTTTGTCCTCTAGCATTTGCTAATCGAAAAATTACTGGAAGCATTTCCATACTTGCTAATTTTCTATCTACTGCCTTCTTTGAGTTAGTATTTGATGGGTTTGTCCAAGACTCAATAAACTTATTGTAGTTTGAAATATTTGGAATAGAAGAAAATGATTGTAGGTCTGACCACTGTATTTTCTTTCCAATAGCCTTGTCAAACATTCCATGCTTGATGTACATTAGAAGTTCTCTAGCACCTACACCTGCAAACTCATTAGCACCTTTTTCTCTAAGAACCGTTCCTCTAAATAAAGGAATATTTTCAGATATTGGAGCCATACTATTTAGCATTTGCTGGCGATGACCTTCCATATCAAGTCTTTTCATAACACCAGTTCCAGTTCTAAACTGATTTGAATTATGTCCAGATATCCAGTCTGCATATGCTTGTTGCTGTGGATCATTAATCTGTCTTGTTATTCTTGATGAACGTCCTCCATATTTTCTTGGATCTGTTGATTGAAATGCTTCTGCCTTCTCTATTGATGAGAATGGATATTCCATAAATGGAGTATATCCGCCTGGCTTATAAGTTCCCTGAACATTATAAGATATTTGAGGAAGTGGACCAATAAATGGTTCTGCTTTTTTGCCCTGACCATATACACTTTCATAAGGCAACATTGATGTATCTGCATATCCTGGCATTCTGCCACCCTTTTGAAAACGTGGTGCAGACTGAAAATTAATCTGATCTAAAGTTGAAGAATATTTAGCTGCTGCTTTTTTATTTACAACATATTCTCCTGGCTCAAGCATTGCAGGAACTTTATCTCCACTACCAGAACCTGGAACAAAAGGACTACCACCTCTTTGCAATTTTGCTGTTGGTGGTGTTGAAGAAACAGAGGGCATCTGTCTATTTACAAATGCTGGATTTAAACTAATTGCATCTACAAGGTTTTGTCTATAAATACCAAGTGCTTGGTTAAGTCTTTCAACGCTTGACCTTTCTCTATCAAAAGACATTGATAATTGTTCTGTAGCCTTAGTAGCCATAATTTGAGTATCAGTAAGCATTTCAAACTTTTGAGTTGGAATACCTGCCATACGTCTACCAAGATTAACCATACCCATAGCACCCTTGCCAATATATCCAAGGAAGTTAGAGAAAATACCAACCATCATAATAATTGGACCAGCAATAGCAGTTAAACCTGTTGCTACTTTAATAAATGATTTTACGGGCTTTGGAAGATTTTGAAAAAACTCAATAGCTTTTCCAATCTTACTTATTACTCCTTCAAGAATTGGTGTAATTGAAGCAGTAATAGATCCACCAATAGTAAGAAATTGTGCCTTAATTCCTTCAATAGCTCTTTGAAAACGCTTTGAAGAACTATTCATCAAAGTATCCATTTCCTGATATGCAGTTGCTGCAAGTTCTTTATTTGATTTACCCATCAAGCCAAGTACCGCATTTGTCTGGGAAGCACTTGCATTTAAGTTATCAAAGAGTGCTGATATGCGAGCAAACTGGTATTTACCAAAAACATTTTCAATAACTTGTGCTTTACCAAAATCATCAAGAAGTTGTAGTTGCTGCTGGAAAGCAATAATTGTTGGCATAAGTTGTCCACGGTTTGCTTGAACAATTCCATTAATATCAATACCGTATTGTTTTGCGGTTGCAGATGCTTGTTTTGTTGGATTAATTAAAGAAGCCATACCAGACTTTAATGCGTTTGCACCTTCTGCTGCTGAAATACCACCTTCTTTTAGGGCTACCATCAACAAAGACAAATCTTTTACGTCACCTCCAAGTGCCTTAACAACTGGTCCAGCTTTTGGAATTGCTGTTGTTAGGTCTTGCAAAGAAAGAGAGGTTTGGTTTTCTACTGCGTTAAGGAAGTTTATAGAACTGGCAAGCTCATCAGTACCCACCTTAAATGCATTTTGTAAAGATAGGGTTGTTTTCATTGCGTCCTGATTTGAAACATCACCAAGTACGGCAAGACGAGTTGTTTCTCTTAAAGAAGATAGAAGTTTCTGTCCTTCTAAACCTGTTGCTGCAAGATCTGCAGCTAAAGATGCTGTGTCTTTTGCTGCAATTCCAAATGATTTTGAAAACTCTACTGCAATACTTCTAACATCACTTACCATTTGCTTAGTAGTATCTGATGATGATTGCATAAGACCAGTTCCATAAACTTTCTGAAAACGTGTAAGTTCTGCATCTACTTCACGGAAAATTTTAGATACTGCATTACCGTAAATAGTTAAAGGAACTGTAAGACCAACAGTAATCTGACGACCAGCCCACTGAGTGTTTTTACAAAAGTTAATTAAATGTGTAGTCCCATCTTGTACAAGACTATTAAATATAGACCACTGTTTTTGAGATACAGCAAGTTGGGTGTTAAAATCTTTAAGATTAATTGTTGCAGGGGTAATCATCATACCCATTTGTTTTCCATCCATACCCTTGCCAAGAGTGACAAGCTGAGACATTTCTCTTGCTACCTCACGAACAGCAAGTTTATGTGCATTAGATGAACTTGTAAA
>Ga0114974_10003479_pt1 | contig 11839 bp, 11 predicted proteins | sample S_130206_EF_Meta_FD_87318 | JGI IMG/M metagenome (GOLD analysis project Ga0114974, IMG submission 87318) | Freshwater microbial communities from Lake Simoncouche, Canada to study carbon cycling - S_130206_EF_MetaG | ecosystem: Environmental > Aquatic > Freshwater > Lake | place: Lake...
ATTGGCGCACCATCCTCGCAGTCAAGCGTCACATCGGAGGGGCAGGCACCAAATTCTTCAGACATCGCCGCTTGCAGCGCCAGACGTTTGCGCATCCGGAGCTCAACGCCACAGTAGTGATCGCACACCGGAATTGAACTGGCCGCACTCTGTGCGCCCAAGAGCACTTCACGGGGTATTTGCATGGCTGATCGGTCGTCCCGTGCCCAGTATCACGAGGTGGGTCACGAAACTTTAGAGCAGATGAGCGACGCCTGCCTGCTCGTCCTGCAGTTCCTTGAGGGTCTTATTGATACATTCCTGACTGAACGCATCAACCGGCAGGCCTTCAACGGGCCGGTACTCACCCCCCTCACAGGTGACTGCAAAACCGAACATGGTGTCCTTTGGAATGCCATATTGACCGTCCGAAGCGATACCCATGGTGACCCATTTTCCATGGGTTCCGAGGGCCCAATCACGCATATGATCAATGGCGGCGTTGGCGGCCGACGCAGCAGACGACACACCACGCGCAGCAATGATGGCAGCACCCCGCTTACCCACTGTGGGCAAGAACGTGTTGGCGTTCCAGTCATGGTCATTGATGATGTCTTTGACGCTGACACCGTCAATGGTGGCAAATCGGTAATCAGCGTACATGGTCGGGGAATGGTTACCCCAAACGGCTAATTTTTCAATCGCTGATACGGGCTTACCGGTTTTGGCAGCCAACTGGCTCAGCGCACGGTTGTGATCCAACCGCAGCATGGCGGTGAAGTTCTTGCGCGGCAGGTCTGGCGCACTTTTCATGGCGATGTAGGCATTGGTGTTGGCAGGATTACCCACCACCAGCACCTTAACATTACGGCTCGCGACGGCGTTCAACGCCTTGCCCTGGGCAGTGAAAATTTCAGCATTCACGGCCAGCAGTTCAGCGCGCTCCATGCCTGGGCCGCGGGGGCGCGAGCCGATCAGCAGCGCGTAATCGGCATCCTTGAACGCGGTCATCGGATCGCCATGGGCTTCCATCCCGGCCAGCAGGGGAAAAGCGCAATCCTGCAACTCCATCATCACACCCTGCAAAGCCTGCTGCGGTTTTTCCATAGGCACTTCCAACAATTGCAGGATCACAGGCTGGTCCTTGCCTAGCATTTCGCCAGAAGCAATGCGAAAAAGGACGGCATAGCCGATTTGACCTGCGGCACCGGTCACAGCGACTCGGACGGGCTTTTTGCTCATAGTGAAAACTCCAAAAGTTTAGAAAACAAGGCGGGCAACGTCGACTGATCATGCCGAGCAGCGTAGATTCGGCGCGCAGTGTACGCTGGAAAACCCTTAGCCGTCAACTTGTCTTATGTCTTATATAAGATATGATACAGGGTGCTTGGGTCAACCAAGCTGCCACCCCTTCGCCATGGTCTCAACCTCCCCGCCCTCTCACGAAAGTCCCGTCGCTGATGGGAGCGCCAATAACGTCGCGAATTCGGCGACGCCTGCATTCAGCCCGCTGTACCAACAAATCAAGGGGCTGATCCTCAACAGCCTGCGTATCGGCGAATGGAAGCCCGGCGAGGCTATCCCCAGTGAAATGGATTTGGCCGGGCGCTTCAAAGTCAGCCAGGGGACAGTTCGTAAAGCCATTGACGAACTTGCCGCTGACAACCTGGTGGTGCGACGACAGGGCAAGGGAACCTTTGTCGCCACGCATGCCGAGCGCCAGGTCCAATACCGATTCCTCAAATTAATGCCCGACAGTGGCGACCTCAACCTAAAAGGCCCAGCACAACGCCACATTGTTGATTGCAAACGCCTTCGCGCACCCTCGGATGTCGCACGCGCGCTGGCCTTGCGTCCGGGAGATGCCGTACTCCAAGTTAAGCGCGTCCTGTCCTTTGCCGACCAGCCGACGATTCTTGAGGACCTCTGGCTCCCGGGCGCGCCATTTAAAGGTCTGACCGCTGACCGCCTACGTGGCTACGAGGGGCCGATGTACGCTTTCTTTGAGACTGAATTCGGTGTGCGGATGGTGCGCGCCGAGGAAAAAATCCGCGCCATCAGCGCGGATCACGTGCACAGCCAGCTCTTAAAGGTGGAACCGTTGACACCTTTGCTAAGTGTCGAACGAATCGCATTCACGTACCATGACATTCCCATGGAACTCAGGCGTGGCCTTTACGTCACTGATACTCATTACTATAGGAACGAGTTGAATTGAGTTGAACTTAACAGACTTGGCACCTGAAGGACAAATTGAAACCTTGACGTCAGTTTGTTGCGGTGCAATAGAATTTGCTGGTCAGCGACAAACACAAAGACAGCGTTTTTACCCCCAGGAAAGTCCAGACATGACCGAGATTGACCCACATGCGCCGGTAAAGCGGCCCGAATTCCGTAACATCAACGCTTTTAAGGACCTTCCAAGCTACCGCTTACCGCCTGCGGGCTGGGTGTCAATACTTCATCGGATCAGTGGGGCCGTGATGTTCCTCTTGTTGCCCTTCGTGATCTGGATGTTCGACACCTCGGTATCTTCGGAAATTTCCTTCATGAAATTCAAATCCGCATTCAATGTGGGCCTACTTGGCGTTCCGGGCGTCACCTGGAAGTTGCTGGCACTGGCACTGATTTGGGCGTACCTTCACCACCTGATCGCCGGCTTGCGGCACCTATGGATGGACGCGCGGCACGCCGTGAGCAAAGAGTTCGGTCGATCCTCTGCGCTGGTGACCTTGACCTTGGGTTCTGTGCTGACGCTGGTATTGGCACTTAAATTGTTCGGTCTTTATTAAGGAGCATAAGCATGGCAGTTAACTATGGCTCCAAACTTGTGGTTGTCGGTGCACATTACGGCTTGCGCGACTGGTTGGCGCAACGCGTCACAGCGGTACTGATGGCCTTGTTCACAATTTTGGTGCTGGGGCAGCTATTTGTCTCGAAAGGTCCTATCAGCTACTACACCTGGTCGGGGATTTTTGCGGCTCAATGGATGAAGGTCTTGACCTTCACGATGATTCTGGCTTTGCTGTACCACGTCTGGGTCGGCATGCGCGACATCTGGATGGACTACGTCAAGCCAGTCGGGCTGCGCTTGTCATTGCAGGTTTTCTCGCTAGTCTGGTTGGTCAGCTGCGCTGGCTGGGCCATTCAGGTACTTTGGCGTCTCTGACGCGGCCGAGACCCTGGCGACCCTGCCCTCCCCTTACAGGTTGAAATTCATGACTTATTCCGTGTCCAAAAGAAAATTTGATGTTGTCATCATTGGCGCAGGCGGCTCCGGCATGCGCGCTTCCCTGCAATTGGCTAGAGCCGGCCTGAATGTGGCTGTGTTGAGCAAGGTTTTCCCTACACGCTCCCACACAGTGGCTGCCCAAGGTGGCATTGGCGCCTCGCTTGGCAACATGAATGACGACAATTGGCATTACCATTTCTACGACACGGTCAAGGGTTCGGACTGGCTCGGCGATCAGGACGCCATCGAATTCATGTGTCGCGAAGCGCCTAAAGTGGTCTATGACCTAGAGCATATGGGCATGCCGTTCGACCGTAATCCGGACGGCACCATCTACCAGCGCCCATTTGGCGGCCATACGGCTAACTATGGCGAGAAAGCCGTAGAGCGCGCCTGCGCGGCCGCAGACCGCACCGGTCACGCCATGCTTCACACCCTCTACCAGCAAAACATCAAGGCTAGGACCAGCTTTTTTGTGGAGTGGATGGCGCTTGACCTGATCCGGGACGCCGAAGGCGACGTGGTCGGCGTGACCGCGCTGGAAATGGAAACTGGTGATATACACATTCTGGAAGCCAAAACAACACTGCTAGCAACGGGTGGCGCCGGTCGGATCTTCGCGGCGTCAACCAACGCATTCATCAATACTGGCGACGGCTTAGGCTTGGCAGCTCGCGCTGGCATACCCTTGGAAGACATGGAATTCTGGCAATTCCACCCGACCGGTGTCGCCGGCGCCGGCGTGTTGCTGACGGAAGGTTGCCGCGGTGAGGGGGCGATTCTGCTCAACAGCAACGGTGAGCGGTTCATGGAGCGGTATGCGCCGACCCTGAAAGACCTGGCGCCGCGCGATTTTGTATCACGCTCCATGGACCAGGAAATCAAGGAAGGTCGTGGCTGCGGCCCGAATAAGGATTATGTGTTGCTGAAGCTCGACCACCTAGGCGCGGAGACCATCATGAAACGGTTGCCGTCGGTGTTTGAAATCGGACATAACTTTGCGAACGTCGATATCACCAAAGAGCCGATTCCAGTGGTACCAACCATCCATTACCAAATGGGTGGCATTCCAACCAACATCAATGGGCAAGTGGTCATTCAAGCCAATGGGGTGCATAACCAGGTGGTCAATGGCCTGTACGCCGTGGGCGAATGCTCATGTGTGAGCGTACACGGCGCCAATCGTCTGGGAACCAACTCGCTGCTGGACCTTTTGGTATTCGGCCGCGCTGCTGGCAACCATATCGTTGAGTTCAACAACAAGAGTAAGGCGCACAAACCCTTGCCAGTCGACGCTGCCGACCGCACACTGACACGGCTTTCGCGGCTGGACAATGCCACACAAGGAGAATATGCGCAGGATGTGGCCAATGATCTGCGCGCCTGCATGCAGCTGCATGCAGGCGTCTTCCGTACTCAGGCCAGCATGGATCAAGGGGTGAGTAAGATCGCCGACCTGAGAGAACGCGTCAATGTCATCAATCTGAAAGACAAGTCCAAGGTGTTCAATACAGCCCGTATTGAGGCACTTGAAGTCGAAAACCTGATCGAGGCCGCCCAGGCCACGATAGTCTCGGCTGCAGCCCGACATGAAAGCCGGGGGGCACATACGGTGGACGATTACAGCGACAGCCCGGAGCATCCAAATGGCCGCAACGATGTTGAGTGGCACAAACACACCCTCTGGTACAGCGAGGGCAATCGTTTGAGTTACAAGCCGGTCCAAATGAAACCTCTAACCGTAGATTCCGTTGAACTGAAAGTCCGTACCTTCTGACCCTTGCCGGGACATAGAGGCCAACCAGCCCCCAACTGCATTTGAACCGGAGTTACCCATGACCAAACGCACTTTCCAAATTTACCGTTACGACCCGGACCAAGACGCTAAGCCCTACATGCAAACCATCGAGGTGGAGCTCGATGGCAGTGAGCGCATGCTGCTGGACGCACTGATGAAGCTCAAGGCCATTGACCCCGCCATATCTTTTCGTCGCTCTTGCCGGGAAGGGGTATGCGGATCAGATGCGATGAACATCAATGGCAAGAATGGTCTGGCCTGTCTGACGAACATGCGCACACTGTCGGGCACCATCGTGCTCAAGCCCCTACCGGGGCTGCCGGTCATCCGTGACCTGATCGTCGACATGACGCAATTTTTCAATCAGTACAACTCGATCAAGCCCTACTTGATCAATGACACGGTACCGCCGGAAAAAGAGCGCCTGCAGAGCCCCGAGGAGCGCGAAGAGCTCAACGGCTTGTATGAATGCATCTTGTGTGCCAGTTGCTCCACCAGCTGTCCAAGTTTTTGGTGGAATCCGGACAAATTTGTTGGCCCAGCCGGACTGTTGCAGGCCTACCGTTTCATTGCAGACAGCCGTGACGAGGCCACAGCCGAGCGACTGGATAACTTGGAAGACCCCTACCGCTTGTTCCGCTGCCATACCATCATGAATTGCGTGGACGTTTGCCCCAAGGGCCTGAACCCCACCAAGGCGATTGGCAAGATCAAAGAAATGATGGTTTTACGCACGGTCTAAGTGCCACTTGTATGCCAACAGGTTTGGGTGAATTGATTGATGAACGTGGCTTGAGCAAACTGCGCTGGCGGTGCCGTCGAGGCCTGCTTGAAAACGATTTGTTCATCGAACGTTTCTTCAATCGCTTCGAGACCACGCTGACTCAGCGGCAAGGCAAGGCTTTGGCAGACCTGATGGAGCTAAGCGATAACGATCTGCTTGACCTGCATCTGGGGCGACAGTCGCTTGCCCAGTTTGGTTCCGAACTTGACCGTGGTGAGATTCGAGAAGTACTGAGTATGTTGAGAGAAAACCCTTGAAAGGTAGAAAATGAAGTTAGCTGACAACAAAGCCACCCTGTCGTTCAGTAACGGCAGCCCTAGCGTCGATTTGCCGGTTTACCAAGGCAATGTCGGGCCGGATGTGATCGATATCCGCAAGCTGTACGCGCAAACCGGCATGTTCACCTATGACCCTGGATTTTTGTCTACGGCGTCTTGTCAGTCTGCCATCACCTACATTGACGGTGACAAAGGTGAACTGCTCTACCGCGGGTATCCGATCGAGCAGTTGGCGACCCAGTGCGATTTCATGGAGACCTGTCACCTGCTGCTGTACGGCAACTTGCCCGATGCCGCAGCCAAAATCGACTTCACCAAGCGCGTGACCAACCACACCATGGTCAACGAGCAGATGCAGTTTTTCCTTCGCGGCTTCCGGCGCGATGCCCATCCCATGGCCATCATGACCGGCCTGGTCGGCGCATTGTCGGCCTTCTACCACGACAGCACCGACATCAACAACCCTGAGCACCGTGAAATCTCCGCCATCCGCCTGATTGCCAAGATGCCCACGCTGGTGGCCATGGCCTACAAATACAGCGCAGGCCAGCCCTACATGTACCCCAAGAACAAGCTCAGCTATGCGGGCAACTTCCTGCACATGATGTTTGCCAACCCCTGCGAGGACTACGAGGTTAATCCAGTGATCGAGCGCGCGCTCGATCGCATCTTTGTGCTGCACGCCGACCATGAGCAAAATGCCTCGACATCGACCGTGCGGCTCTGCGGCAGCTCAGGCACCAACCCGTTCGCCGCCATCGCAGCCGGCGTGGCCTGCCTGTGGGGCCCGGCCCATGGCGGCGCGAATGAAGCCTGTCTGAACATGCTGGAAGACATCCAGCGAATGGGGGGTGTATCCAAAGTGGGCCAGTTCATGGACCAGGTCAAGGACAAGAACTCCAATGTCAAGCTGATGGGCTTCGGCCACCGCGTCTATAAAAATTATGACCCGCGCGCCAAGCTGATGCAGGAAACCTGCAAGGAAGTGCTGACCTCGCTCGGCCTGGAGAACGACCCACTGTTCAAGCTGGCCATGGCGCTGGAAAAGATTGCGCTCGAAGACGACTATTTTGTACAACGCAAGCTCTACCCCAACGTGGACTTCTACTCGGGCATTGTGCAGCGCGCCATCGGCATTCCAGTGAGCTTGTTCACAGCGATTTTTGCGCTGGCCCGTACGGTCGGCTGGATTGCTCAGCTCAATGAAATGATTGGTGACCCGGAGTACAAAATCGGCCGTCCGCGTCAACTCTTCACAGGGTCAGTGCGTCGAGATGTGCTGCCGATTGCGCAGCGCTGATTTCATACCCTGAGAACCTGGCGCCGAGGCGCAGCAAGCTACACGCCCGTCTGATGATCGCATCGGCGGGCGTTTTTTATATTGAGTTTCTCGCGAGAGGACCGTTGCTGATATCCGTTTGATGAGTTGAATGCCACGGGCTGCGTAAAATACAGGATTGCGAAGGAAAACCATGGGACGCACGCTTTACGACAAGCTCTGGGACGACCACGTCGTCCACACCGAAGACGATGGCACCGCCATTCTCTACATCGACCGACACTTGGTGCATGAAGTGACCAGTCCGCAGGCCTTTGAGGGCCTTCGACAAACAGGCCGACCGGTTTGGCGGGTGAGTTCCATTGTTGCGACGGCCGATCACAACACACCGACCACCGGCTGGGACCGCGGTTATGAGGGCATTACAGACGCGACCAGCAAGGAACAAGTCGTGATGCTCGACACCAATATCCGGGAGTTCGGCTCGGCCGCCTACTTCCCATTCTTGTCCAAACGCCAGGGTATCGTGCACGTGATCGGCCCTGAAAACGGCGCTACGCTGCCGGGGATGACGGTGGTCTGCGGGGACTCCCACACGTCGACCCACGGCGCCTTTGGCGCTTTGGCACATGGCATTGGTACCAGCGAAGTCGAGCATGTTCTAGCCACTCAAACCCTGCTGGCCAAAAAAGCCAAAAACATGCTCGTCCGAGTCGATGGCGTTTTGTCGCTCGGCTGTAGCGGCAAAGACATCGTTCTGGCCGTCATTGGTCAAATTGGCACTGCCGGCGGCACGGGCTACACCATCGAGTTCGGAGGTACTGCGATTCGCGCCTTAAGCATGGAGGGCCGGATGACTGTGTGCAACATGGCCATTGAGGCCGGTGCCCGCGCCGGCCTGGTGGCCGTCGACGACAAAACCATCGACTACGTCCGCGGGCGCCCCCTGGCACCTGGCCATCTGGCCAGCGGCTCGGCCGCCGCCGTGGAATGGGACCAGGCCGTGGCGTACTGGAGGACGCTGCATTCGGATGCTGACGCCGTTTTCGATCAAGTGATCGAGCTCGATGCCAGCGGCATCATCCCTCAGGTCACCTGGGGTACCTCGCCCGAAATGGTGCTTGGCATCGACAACCGTATTCCGGACCCGGACAAGGAAAAGGACCCCAACAAACGGACCGCCATCGAACGTGCCCTGGTTTACATGGGACTTGAGCCAGGCAAGGCCCTGAACGACCTGTTTATTGACAAAGTCTTCATTGGCTCTTGTACCAATAGCCGGATTGAGGACATACGGGAAGCAGCCGCCGTGGTGCGCAAGCTGGGGCGAAAAGTCGCGAAAAATGTCAAATTGGCGATGGTTGTACCTGGCTCGGGCTTGGTCAAAGCACAAGCCGAGCGCGAAGGCCTGCACGAGATTTTCCGCGCGGCAGGCTTCGAGTGGCGCGAACCTGGCTGTTCGATGTGCTTGGCCATGAACGCCGACCGGCTTGAGCCAGGCGAGCGTTGCGCCTCCACCAGCAACCGTAATTTTGAGGGTCGCCAGGGCGCGGGCGGGCGCACGCACCTGGTCAGCCCGGCCATGGCGGCCGCAGCGGCCATTCATGGTCATTTTGTCGACGTCCGGCAATTTGCCTGACCAGCCCACCTGGGAGCACGGCATGAGGCATTGGTGTTTGGAGTGGCTTCGCGCCGTGCCAATGAGCCTGTGTGGCTGCAATACAGCCCAGGGCCTGGCGTAGGGCCTGCACAAGACAGGCAAAAAAATTGAAGATGCAGCAAAGAAAAATTAAGGACGCACCGTGCAAAAATTTGAAACTCTAAAGGGCCTGGTGGCCCCAATAGACCGGGAAAATGTCGACACCGACGCCATCATTCCCAAGCAGTTTCTGAAATCGATCCGCAAGACTGGTTTTGGACAAAACCTGTTTGATGAATGGCGCTACCTGGATGCCGGCTATCCCGGCCAGGACCCCGCTAGCCGCAAGCCGAACCCAGACTTCGTGCTTAACCAGCCACGGTACCAGGGCGCCTCCATTTTGCTGGCCCGTAAAAATTTTGGTTGCGGCTCATCGCGCGAGCATGCTCCCTGGGCGCTGGACCAGTTTGGCTTTCGCGCCATCATTGCCCCCAGCTATGCCGACATTTTCTTCAACAACAGCTTCAAGAATGGCCTGCTACCTATCGTGTTGCCGGATGCACAGGTTGCAGCACTTTTTGATGAACTGGCGGCCTTTCCAGGTTACAGCCTGACGATTGATCTGGAGCGCCAGCAGATCATCAAACCCGATGGCCAGGAATTGCTGTTCGAGGTACAGGCGTTTCGCAAGTACTGCTTGCTCAATGGTTTTGACGACATTGGCCTGACCTTGCGGCACGCCGACAAGATCCGCGCTTTTGAAGCCCAGCGTTTGACTCAAAAACCCTGGCTAGCCCGCACGCTGATTGCCTAAGTAGCTCTCTTTTTTATAGCAAACTGGTTTCATCATGAAAATAGCAGTTTTACCCGGTGACGGAATCGGAACAGAAATCGTGGCCGAGGCAGTCAAGGTCTTGCAGGCGCTTGATCTTCAGTTCGAAATGGAAACGGCTCTGGTAGGCGGTGCCGCTTACGACGCTTACGGCCATCCGCTGCCCGACGCCACACTGCAATTGGCTCGTCAGGCTGACGCGGTATTGTTTGGGGCTGTTGGCGACTGGAAGTACGATACCTTAGACAGGCCCCTCCGGCCGGAGCAGGCCATTTTGGGTCTGCGTAAAAACCTCGGCTTGTTTGCCAACTTCCGTCCGGCCATCTGCCACGAGCAACTGGTCGGCGCATCCAGCCTCAAGCCCGAGTTGATCGGCGGCCTTGACATCCTGATCATCCGGGAACTGACTGGGGACATCTATTTTGGTCAACCACGGGGGCGCCGCGTGGCTACCGACGGGCTGTTCCCGGGTGCCGAAGAAGCATTTGACACCATGCGCTACTCGCGACCTGAGATTGAGCGGATTGCCCACGTCGCCTTCCAGGCTGCGCGTAAACGCAGCCACCGCGTCACCAGCGTAGACAAGGCCAACGTGTTGGAGACCTTCCAGTTCTGGAAAGACGTGGTGAGTGACATTGGCAAGCAATACCCCGATGTGGCGCTGGACCACATGTACGTCGACAACGCCGCCATGCAGCTGGTGCGTGAGCCCAAAAAATTCGATGTGGTCGTGACCGGCAATATGTTCGGAGACATTCTGAGTGACGAGGCCGCCATGCTGACTGGCTCCATCGGGATGCTGCCCTCGGCCAGCCTGAACGCGAGCAACCAGGGCTTGTACGAACCCAGCCACGGCAGCGCACCAGATATCGCTGGCAAGGGCATTGCCAATCCGCTGGCGACCATCCTCAGCGCAGGCATGATGCTGCGCTACAGCCTTAATCAGGAAGCGGCAGCTCAGCGAATTGAGGCGGCGGTCAAGACGGTGCTGAACCAGGGACTGCGCACTGCCGATATTTTTAGCGCCGGCATGACACGGGTTGGCACGGTGGAGATGGGCGCCGCAGTGGTCAGGGCCCTGACATAATTTCAATTTACAATCTAACGATGCGAGCTTTGCTACCCGCTTCCAATCACGCCACCCGCTACGTCGGCGTGGGCCAGTGTGCGTGCTCGTGGGCTGCAACTGTAGTCTCCAAAGCGACCACCACAAAAGGCTAGTACAGCCCGGTTCGTCGCGCCCCACCGGCCAGACGAGCCGGGCAGATGGAATTGATAGTTAAAACATCTGAAAGGGCACTCTCATGAAAATTGGTAATTTGGTCGGCCTGGTAGGCTGGCGTGGCATGGTTGGCTCGGTCCTGATGGACCGCATGCAGTCCGAGGGTGACTTTGACCACATCGAGCCGGTGTTTTTCTCGACCTCCAATGCTGGCGGCCAGGCCCCAGCCCAGGCAAAAAACGAAACGACCCTGAGAGACGCATTTGACATCGCCGCGCTGCGCAAGTGCGACATCATCATCAGTGCCCAGGGTGGTGACTACACGACGGAGGTCTACCCCAAGTTGCGTGCAGCCGGTTGGACAGGCCATTGGATCGATGCCGCCTCCACCTTACGCATGAAAAACGATGCCATCATCGTGCTTGATCCGGTCAATTTACCCGTGATCCAGAAGGCCCTGGCGCAGGGCGGCAAAAACTGGATTGGGGGCAATTGCACCGTCAGTTGCATGCTCATGGGTGTGGGTGCTCTGTATAAAGCTGGTTTGGTCGAGTGGATGACCAGCATGACTTACCAGGCTGCGTCTGGCGGTGGCGCTCAGCACATGCGCGAGCTGTTGACCCAATTCGGCACCCTCAGCGCCGAAGTCAAAACCCTGCTGGATGACCCAAAGTCCGCCATCCTGGAGATTGACCGCTTGGTACTGGCCAAGCAGCAGGCCCTGAGCCCAGCTGAGACGGCCAATTTCGGCGTCCCGCTGGGGGGCAGCCTGATCCCCTGGATTGACAAAGACCTC
>Ga0114974_10003483_pt1 | contig 11834 bp, 4 predicted proteins | sample S_130206_EF_Meta_FD_87318 | JGI IMG/M metagenome (GOLD analysis project Ga0114974, IMG submission 87318) | Freshwater microbial communities from Lake Simoncouche, Canada to study carbon cycling - S_130206_EF_MetaG | ecosystem: Environmental > Aquatic > Freshwater > Lake | place: Lake...
GAAGAGCTCATGTTTACCAAGCCTGGAGAAAAAGTTGGGTACGCTAAAAAACTTGCAAATTTGATAGAAAGATTAAAATCTAGAATGCCTGATATGAAAGCTAGAATGCCTGATATGGGAGATGACTCTGGCGCAGCTTCCATTGATATGCTAACTGGAGGACTTGGAAGATTTCTTCCTAAATCTAGGTCTGAAATTGAAGCAGAAGTTAGAGCTGCTCAAAATAAACAATATACGGAAGATTTCCAGGCCTGGAGTTCAGAATTCGGATCACCATTCAATGATATCTGGTTTGGTCCGGATATCGCCCGCCCAGTGCCAACTAGGCCTGCACCGGATTTTGATGAATATTTAAATGAAAATATAATTCAATCTCAAGTTGAAGCATTAATGGCTCAACGCGGCGGACTAAAACTTCCTTCTCTTTCTAGAACTAGAACTGAGCCTTCAACTAGAGGAGAGGGCTTACTTGCTAACGCAATTAAGAAAATAAAGAGTAATACTCCAAGTGCTAGGTCAAAGGCTAAAAAAGATGCTGAGTTTGAGGCCTGGAGAGTAAACATGGAGGCCGAAGCAGATGCTAGAAGAGCAATAGAAGGACCTTTGAACGCAAGGCGCGATGAATTAAACAACGAAATTCAAGGTAGAATTCTTGGCCTACAATACAACAACCCTGGTGAATTAACTCGTTCTTCAATTGAAGAACTTATGACATTAACTTCTTCTGCTAAAGAAGAATTTAAATCAATGCCAGCCCAATCTGATTGGCGAAACAACACACTAGATAACTATATTGAAAGGATAAATTCATTACTGCAAAAACACATAAACGAATCAGCGGATAAAGCCATTAGAGATAATAGAGTTTTTGATGCAAATAAAATAATACAAGGCAACCAGGAGAGAGTTCAGAAAGCGCAACTTGAAATTCGTGAAAGATCTAATAGCTTAAGACTACCTGGTGATGAAATTCCAATTGATGAATTATATAAAGCAAATTATCGGGCAGGAACAGACTTAATTTCAAATCCAGAAGAAGCAACTCAATGGTTTAATTTTATAGAAATGATTAAAAACCAGATTGGTTATAGTGGAGACATAAGAACAATGTCCGGGTCAAGCCTCAGAAAATCTGATGCTATGGCAAATATTTTAATGAATATTCAAGGATATGGGCGCCCGCTTGAAATTTCTGCTACAAGGGCTGCGCAAATAGGCCGCAGGTTACACGGAACTGTTGCAACGGAAGATGCTGGACATTCTTACGGAGCCCTATACAGACCTCTTCCAGAAGACTTAACACTTCCTGGTGATTTATTTTATAGAGGATACAACATTCCTTCACAGCCTCAATATTCTACTTACGATGCATTAAATTCTTTTATACATGGAGAAAACATTATAGGAGGAGGTAACGTTTCACGTGGCGGTGGGTTAGGTCATTCATTTTCTTCCGGCTGGGGTTCCGAAGCTAACGTTTATGCACGGATGGGATGGGGGCACGAGAACAGTGCTAACCCTAGCAGAACCTCCCCGTTAGGTATAGAAGAGGGAAACGTAGCATGGGGTAGACCATTTGATTCAGAAAAGTTCCTTGGTTTTGAAAATACTGTTCCACCAATGCCTATAGGAATGGACTTTAGATCAGAGCCGGTTGGACAGATGCTGTCTGGATGGTTATCTCGGTTGAGTACTAGGGAAACGCCATTCGAAGAAATAAGAAAACTACTAACAGAAGAACAGTTCAATAGCATGCCGGGCGGCCGCATGGATCCGTCATATTTTCATATTCTTAAGGGTGATGATGTCAATGGGCTGCAGGGAAACTTAAGAGACCTACCACCTGGACAGCCTGCCGAAGTATCAGTATTCAATAGAAGTGGTATGATTATGGTTCGCCCGCATGAATTAAATTATCCAGAGCTTTCTAGTTTGGAAGGAAAGATTAGAACGTCTTATGGAGATTTTGATCCCAACAAGCCCGAGAGCCTATACAACATACCACCAGGAACCTCTATTCAAGATTTGTTCTCAATGGGCTGGCTGAAGTGGGATAAAAATCTTAATCTTCCGCAGTTACGTTCAGGCGGTACTATCAATAACGACAACACCATTGCCAATCTTCACCAAGGAGAAATGGTTCTCACCCAACCATTAACACAAAAGCTTAATGCTGGTATAAATGCTTTGAGTTATATGCTGGCTAGACCAAATAATTCTATGTCTTCTGTTTCTTCTGGTCAACCGGCCCAACAAGTTGCATCAGCACCCGTATCATACTATAATCTTACTGTACAACCTTCGCCGGGAATGGACGAAGACGCACTGGCCAATAGAGTTGTAAGAAAGCTTAAGGACCACGAAAGAAGAGTTGGGATGGCGAGAAGATAATGGCATTGTCTGGTGCATTAAGTAATGCCATATTAAGCATTAATGGTCAATTGATAACAGATCATAATCGTGCTGAGCTTTCTATAACTACCGACAGAATTGAAACTAGAAACAGAATGGCCAACGGGACTCTTAGGGTTAACCATATAGCTAATAAAATGAGGATAGCTACTTCTTGGGATATGGTTCCTTCTAGTGATATTAAGACTGTTGATGGTAACCGTGGAGCAGAATATCTTAGAGCTTTGTACGATCAATTATGTGGACAACCAGTAACTGTTATCATTACCTCTAAAAGCCTAGGTTCAAGCGGTACCCAGAAAGCAATTAGCACAATTACTTCTAGATCAAGTAGTTTAAGAACAGCACAATGTATCTCACACGGATTTGTTATTGGAGACATAATTTCTATTACTGGTTTTACGGGGACATATGCCCCCCTCAATGAGGTTGTTGTTGTCAGAACCACTTCATCTGATACTTTTACATATGAGTCTTATGTTGAATATCCAGATCTTTATGTAAGTGGGCTATCTCCGGTAGCCAAAAAACTTATAGAGAGCAATAGCGTAACTAAACGTATGGTATTTGCAACATTTGAAACATCCGTGGTCAAAAGGTCTAGCGGTGGCTTTGATCTAGTTAATATGTCAGTAGAACTTGAGGAAGTTTAATGAAGGGGACAACTGCTAATAAAATTAACCTGCGGAAATCAAATTCTATATCTTCATCAACTAGGGTGATACTTGAACTAAATCAAAACCGGTATTTAGATATAGATAAAGATTATATAGATGACAATAAGTCAACTTACTACGGAACAGACGTATCCCAACAAAATTATCTTTCTGATAGATTTCCACTAGATTCTGTTGTCAAACCAATTAGGCCACAGAAGACAGGAGCCTGCTTTGCTAGATTTGTTCCAAGCATCTCAGAAAACTCCTCAAAGTATAAGCACCACTCTATAAAAAACTTTAATAAAACTGGGGGGTCTTGTTTCACTGCAGTTTCAGGATTATCAAATACTTATGAACCAGTGCCAAGGGTTTACTATCCAGGACCAGGCGTAGATTATCAAAACTATACCCAATTTTCTAATCGAGTTGGAGGCTGGGATAACTTCAATGTTTCTATTAAATACACCACCTCTTTTTGGACGAACAAAATTGTTATTGGGTTTGAAACTACTCAAGGAACTCCTGGCCCAGTATCTATTTCGATAGACACTGGAACAAGCACGGAGTCGTGGCAAGCAATTTCGGGTACGTTTACTCCAGATGCAACAACGGGACAAGTTGTTATTTATAGAACTAGCAACGCCAATGCTTGGAGTAGTTCAAAGCCTTCTTACGGTTCCGGCGGGTATTGGGATTGTTCCACTGGATACATTAATACTGCTGTAAGAATTAAAGGAATTAAGATTGATTGTAATTCACCAGTTGGCCCAGTCAGCCTTGTAGAGGTTTCTCCAAAACTGACAACTGACATAACAGACAAACTAATTAATTGGTCCTGGAATGCTAACTTTTCAGAATCAGATAGCCTATATCCAGTTGGAACTGTTTCAAGTAATACTGGAACCTTAGATTTAGATAACTCAGAAAGATTTTTTTCTCTTTCTAAAATTTCAACAGAACAAGCTTCGCTTTCCGAATTAGCAAAACCCGAATGCGAGGCTAGGGCTTATGTAACAGTTGATGGTTGCGGAGATGAAATTCCACAATTTCATGCTTATATAGAAAAATGGTCAGAAAATTCTGAAAGTTTAATATCATTAGATACAAAGGATCTGGCTGGTCTAATGCAAAAAGTAGATTCTCCTCCTTTTATTATAAAAAATGTTACACCAAGTCAAGCAATTTGGAGGCTTCTGGAACTTTGTGGAGTTGGTCCTGTAAGAATTAAAGATTACAAAAATTCATCCAACTCGTCTTCATCTGAAGAATCCGACTACTACCAAGAAGAGATATTCCCAGTATTTTTTACTAGCTCCGACGGAACTGCCTGGGATTTTATTAAAACTGTATGCGCTGACACTGGCACCGCCGTCTTTGTCGATGAAGAAGGTATTATAAATATTGCAACAAGAAATTATTTATTTAATTCTTCTAGGATAGATACGCAGTTAGACTGGCAATTTCTGGGCCAGGAAACCGTTGAGGACGGATCTACTTCATATCCAGACATACAATCTATTTCTTACACCAAGGATGAACCATATAATAGTGTAAAATTAAATTATAAACCAGTAAAACCTAGATCAATGGAGGATGATCCAACTAAATTGTGGAAAAAAAATGTTTTAGGATATAAAAGAAATGCTCCAAGAATATTATTTAAAGAATCAGACACAATTGTTTTGGGCTTAGGAGTTTTGCGCCTTCCAGTTTCTTCGGTTGCAAAAATTAATACAATTGCTTTGGCTAATACATTTTCTACAGATGGGAAAAAAATAGTAACTACTAGCTCAGCTCATGGATTTTCTGCTTCAGGACGGTGGACTAGAATTTATGGAACAGATAATCGTAAGTTAGATAAACATGTAAAAATAGTTGCAACAACACCAACAACTTTTACTTATGTAGATAAAGGAAATTTTGAAATATTTAATAAAAATGATTCTAAAAAAATAGCAACTGCATATGATGCAGACATTTATGTTGAGAATTCTGCTTTTACTTATGGAAGTTGGGGGCAATTCTCTGGGTATATGCTTATTGACCAGGAATTAATTAAGTATGGCGGGGCGAGGTTTAAATCTATTAATTCTGCAACTGGTGAAAAAACGGATACAACTGTTAGAAGCCAAGAAGATTACCAGGTATTGCAGGAATCTTCTAAGGGTGCTGTTGAGTTTAAAGGAAGGTTTACTGACATTGAGAGAGGAAAATTTTACACGACTACAACTGCACATGAAAGCGGAATTGATTTTACTAAATGGATTAGAAATTCAAATGTTGCTCCTCAATCATTTACTCAGTATAACTATCAAAAACAAGAAACTGGGGAAATTGATAATGCAATAAAAATTCACAGGTCTAACGCTGGTGCCGGAACAAGAACAACAAGCATCCATAGAACTTTTAGCAAAGCATACGATACCTACTTTGCGGCTATGAAGGTTATATACAAATCAACTACTGATAGTTCTGGTGGAATAGTTATATGGCCTAAAGTTAACTCAAGCAACCAAATTACTGATGGAATCTTTTTCGAAGTAATGTCAACTGCATCCAGGAGAAATGGAAAAGCTGTTAAAGCCCACAATGCAACGTGGAAGGCAAGAAGAAACAAGCAGCAAGAGATCAGAATTTTTGAAATGCAGTCCGGCCAAGCAAAAAATGTTGTGTTAGCTTATGCTGATATAAGAAATGGGCAGGTTGAAAATATTAGAATATCTAAAAAGTCAACATCTTCTGGAAAAACAAAGTGGGGTTTTTATTTAGATGATAAGCTAGTAACTTCAATAACTGTTAAAAACTCTGACTTTTCAGACGTTAACAAAAAAAGAATTGCCCTGTACTCTGTTGGTAAGTCTACAGTTTATTTTAAGCATGTAGGCGGAGTAGAAAAAGCTGGCAAGGACGATGAAGACAATTTCTTTATAAGCTTAAAAAGCATACTTTCTAATGTTCTATCTAATAGAAGCGGAGTTACTTCAAGAGTTCCATATGAAATAGATAACTTTGACAACTCTGTTAGAGCTGCTTATTATAATAATGTAAAATTTTCTACTTCTTCTCCTGCTGGCCCCGCACACGCAATAGATAACTTTTGGTCGCACCCATATAACAAATTGGGAAAACTTGTAAATTTAGATGACGGCAAACCAGAGAATAAGGACCTTTTTAATTATGATATGTATACCCCGACGGATAATGAAATTGCGGAATCCATATCTAGGCAGACCCCTTTCGGAGCTGAAATTTTTGCTGTAAATGTTTCAAGTACTCCAAAAGTTTTAGCAACTTCAGACAGCGAAAGATACCCAATAATCAACGGGCCAATAGTAGAATATGCCGCAGTTTCAGCGTTTGTAGAGAAAAAAAATGAATCATCAATCAGTAGACTTGGCCCAAACCCCCTTGTAAAAGATTTGAAATGGATATCAAATAAAAAAGAAGTAGAATCATTAGCTAGGGATATGCTTAATCTTTCCAAGCAAGGAGTCAAGAGGGTAACAGTAGAATCTTTTAATAACCATTTGATACAGCTCGGAGACTGTGTTAAAATAAATTATGCAGACAAAGACTTTAATTCAGAAGAGCCATACGTGGTCAGACAGATTTCTTCTTCCTGGAATAACGGGCTTATACAAGAGATACAGTTGGTGACACAAGATGCAAGATAATTATTTGTCGGACGAGCAAATAGAATATATTGCTGATTCTTTGGGAATTCCTGGGCTCCATGCTGCTGTTTATGGAGATCAAGATTTACCGGATTCGTATATTGATTTAGATGAAGAAGATGAGGAAGATGAGGATGATTCTGAGTTTGAGAACCTAGATGACCCAGATCAAGAAACAGAAACCTCTGCAGCAGATACCCCACAACTAAATTACCCTTGGCCATTGACAGTTGTAGGAGAACCACTTAGACATCAATCTACAGATGGGTCTATTTATATAGATGTTACGCTGGAATTTACTGATGTTGAAGAGGCCTCTGATTATCAGATCAGAATAGTACCCGCTTGATATGAACCATATAAACTGGTATAATTAGTCACATGAAGGGCACATATATATTTAGACAAAATGGCGTAGAGCTCGGCAGGTGTGAAAATGTAATAACCACTGCTGGCAAAAACCAAATAGCCAAGTCCATTGCCAACCAGAACTCTCAGTGGGCTGGCTCTATAGCTATAGGCTCAGGAGCCTCTGCAGCCTCTGCAGCAAATAAAAAATTAAACTTTGAATATGCACGAGGTCCAGTAAATTCTATTTCCTACGAGGTTGGAGTGCCGCAATCTAACAATATAAGACTTGTCGCTAAAGCAGCCCTTGGAGAGAATATTTCTGGGCAGATTTATGAAATTGGCATATTTTCTTCATCATCTTTTACCAGCCAATTCGAAACAATTTTATGTAATTGTGACGATGTAGAGGGGTGGGACTATCAAAAAGCAGATGGAACTTGGGCGGAGCTAATTGACTTGGTTGATGTTAATAACAACCCAATAGCTGGCTATTCAACAACAGTCGGTAGAGCAGGAAACCAATCAATTTATTTCAGCCCTTTGCCAACCTATTCTTCTGGTAAGAGGGTAAGGTTTTTTGCTAACTTCGACTTTTCAGAGGTTTCTTCTACAGACACCTTCTCTTTTGCGGTACAAAAAACTGGCGGGTCAGCAGGAAATATTACTGTAAGATTTTATACTGACGAAACAAACTATTTTACTGCATCATTATCTACAATAGCGTCTGGAACAACTACTTATACAATATTAGAGTCTGCAAAATCTTCGTGGTCTGTAGGAGCTGGGTCACCAGACTGGTCCAACATAAACTTTATTGAAATTAATAATCCAGAAGGTAACATTTATCTAGATGGAATTAGAGTTGATAATGTAGTTGCTGAAACACAGTCTATTTTAGTTTCTAGATCATTACCTAGTACAATAATAACCAAGGTAGAAGGAACTCCCTTGGAAATAGAATACCTGCTGGATCTGTTCTAATGCGTAAAGTCATAACTGATTTATCTCCAGGAAGAAGTTATAACATTCAAATAAGATCTGTTTCTGGCGACCAAGTATCAGAGTGGTCACCAAATTTTACAATGGGTCCTTACAGCAAAATTGATGCACCACCAGCACTAACCGCAAAAGACATTACTGTTTCAACAATTGGTGACAAGTTCTTTGCCAACTGGACCTATGGAGCAATTCAAAATGACTTTAGTTATTATGAGTATAAGTGGGCATATTGGAATGGTTCCGCATATGTAGATAGTACAACTGTTTATTCCACCTTGTTGGGTCCAGGAATTTTTACATCATCTAATATAATTTTGCCCCTGACCAGTCAAACAGTATCTGTTACAGATGCATCAACTCTACCCACACCAACTCTATCCACACCAGGAACTGTTTATATAGCAGGAACGGCAGTAGCGTATACTTCTAAATCTGGGAACGACCTTGTTGGATGTACTGCTTCTGGTACTGGAACGCTAACGGCCCCACAGGGTGTAGTTACAACTTTATCTGGTAATCCTTCCTCTGGAAATGCAGAGCTGGATTATGCAACTAACTTAAAACTTTTTACAACTGCAAAGCCAAGGATAACTATTTCTGTAAGGGCCGTTGATACAAGTGGTCTCAGGAGCGCCTGGGTTATGTCTTCAACTGATGCAATAAATGCCTCTCCAGCTGCCCCTACGTTCGGGATTACTAAAAACATATTATCAATTACTGGAACAACTACTAGAACTATAACATTAACTGAAACACACGACTTTTCCATTGGAGATTATATAACAATATCCAATGTAACTCCTCCATCACTTAATGAAAATAGAAAAATTCTTGCCGTACCTTCATCAAAAACAATAACATATAGCCCAACAGATAAATCGTCTTCTTATACTAGCGGAGGAAAAATATCAAACGGGGTTACTACTTCAACAGATACAATTAAATTTAGATGGACGGCTTCTTCGGATGACGATATTGACTACTATGAACTTTGGAAAGGCGGTGACGGCTTTAGTACAGCAACAGGTAAACTTATTGGTTCAACTAAAACTACAATATTTTCATACACAAGCAGTGAGTATGTGGACCAGTATTTTAAAGTACGATCAGTAGATAAATTTGGACAACCTTCTGATTTTTCTGACAGCGTGCTCTGTTCCCCACTGTCCCCACAAATTTTAAACGACCTTAAAACAACAATCTCTTCTTATGCAAGAACCTCTGGCTCAACAGTAGTTACCTTTAATTGTGCTAATGCACATGGGCTATCGGTTGGTAATTATGTAATTATTTCAGATACATTCAGTGCAGAAGCAGATACACTTAATAATGTTCCTGTTCCAGTTATTAGTATCTCTGGAGCTAGTGGATCAGAAACCGTATTTACCTGTTCTCCAAATGCCGTAACAACAACGTTAGCTAAAAACGGCACGGGGTTGGCGTGGGGAACTGGAGACATAGTACAGGTAAGAAAGAATGGAATAGTAATTGGTAACATCGTACAGGGAAACCTTGTAGGAATTTATCCAACATCATTTACTATGCAATCTAGTCTTACGGGATCAAGGATTGTAATATCAAATACGGGTATTGATGGATATATCAGTGGAAATAATAAAACTGTAAGAATTGGAAACGATGGCACCTTCGATCTTAAATCTGCGACTACTGGAAACAGATTAGAATTTAGCGGAACAAACGGAATAAGAATTATTAAATCTGGTACAAGTTATGCGGCGGTACAGATAGATACCGAAGGCGTCAGTGGATATGATACATCTATTATCGATTCTACTACCGGAACCCCAACATATAAAACATTTGACTTAAAGAGAGATGATGGATCCCTAGCTCTGGCATCTTCTTCAATTAGAACTGGACAACTTAGAAAATTACCAGTTGCATCAAGATCACTTGATTATGCAAACAAACAAATAACGTTTACAACAAATAAAACTCATGGAATAAATATTGGAGATTATGTAAGAGTATCTAACCTGTGGGACGAACAACGGCCTGCTAAAGACATCACCGTTGCTTCTGGTGTAATATATTGTAATCTTGATGAAACTGCTCCAGGTTTAATTTATCCTGAGGCTGCTCAAGTAAAAATAGATTCTAGTAATCCACAATATGCTGGCACGTGGGGAGTTTATGATCATGGCCACTTTAAGATGCAATTAAGTAGCTATTCAAGATCAAATCTATCAACTGCTGCCTCAACAATAACTAGCTTTTCGCCAGTTTATATAAACACTGTTGGAGTTACTTCAATTAGTGAGCCAAGTAGTTCTATCAGAACTTTGGTTACAAGTTCTCCACATAGTTTTAAAGTTGGGCAGGCTGTTAGATTGTCTGCAGCGGCATATGCAACAGCTGCATCAATTACATCAGGACAGACTTTACCATCTTCTGGTACTTATACTCTTTCAGCAAGTTCCACCACGGCCTCCTTTGCCTCAGGCACCCCCACCCCCGCACAAATTATTGTAGATACAATAACCTCTTCAATAATAGATATTGATAGGGCAGAGGGCTCGACTATTACAACCTTTACAACATCAGCAAGCCATAATCTTTCAACAGGAAGCTATGTTCAAATTATTGGCACACCGTTTGGTGTGTGCAATACCCCAATTGGAACCTCTGTGCCAATTATTAAAACAGGTGAAAATACATTTACCTGCTCACCTAATAGCGGCACAATATTTGTTAATAGTTCTGGTGGTTCTGTGGGAACTCGTCAAAGAATTACGTATACAGGGAGAAGTACTACTGCTCCATTTCAATTTACGGGGTGTTCAGGAGGAACTGGAACAACTTATTCCTCTTCGGCCGCTAAACAAATTGTTAATGAAGATGTTTTAGTTAAAACAGCTGGTCCCTCACAGATTACGTTCGTTACCTCCACGGGATCTGGATCTGGTTTTTATGACTCAAACTATATTGCTTCATCTACTATTTCTAATATAGCTAATGACGTTAAAACTAGTGTTTCCCATAACGTTCTGGACGGACAAACTTTTAGGCTACCAAATACTTCAACTACAAGCGTTTCAGGTATATCTTCTTCTTCTACAATATCTACTGCATCCTGGGCATCTGGTTTAATAACATATACCACCGGTACTACAGCCCATACATTTTTTACTGGACAAACTGTTAGTATATCGGGTGGAACAAACACTGCATATAACCTAAGCAATGTTGTAATTTATTCTGTACCATCAACAACAACTTTTACAGTGGCTATATCTACTAGCCCAGTAGGTTCGTGGAGTGGAACAGGATTGGCAAGCACGTTTATTAATAATGTTGATCATGAAGTTTTACAGTATAACAATCAGTATTCTTTTAGATACATCAGAAAAGATACTGGCTCACAAACTGTTTCAACTGGATATTTAAAATCTAACTATTGGCTTGCAGATTTTACAGAAGCTCACCCTTTTGATCCATCTGATAGTATATCTACTTATGGAGACTATACAAATCCATCAACTGGATCAATTGATTCTACAAATATTTACTATGATGCATCTGGTGAAACTGGTTCTCCGTTAGTATTACCAGAAAATACACTCACAGGAACCATAACCGGAATGTTTATTCCGGCGGCAAAGGCCACTAATCAAAAAGTTAGTTACGAGTATGCAACTAGAATAAATAATTCAACGGCCTCTTCTTCTTATTTGCTTTCTACGGCATCTTGGGCATCAAATGTAATAACCTATACTAC
>Ga0114974_10003486_pt1 | contig 11831 bp, 10 predicted proteins | sample S_130206_EF_Meta_FD_87318 | JGI IMG/M metagenome (GOLD analysis project Ga0114974, IMG submission 87318) | Freshwater microbial communities from Lake Simoncouche, Canada to study carbon cycling - S_130206_EF_MetaG | ecosystem: Environmental > Aquatic > Freshwater > Lake | place: Lake...
CAGAGTCACAGCGGTTGTTATGCGTTTATATTGTTGATGCTGCTTGGTTTCAACCAACGATTTACCAAAGCAAGCCTCTTGGCGCAATTCGCTGGCAGTTCATTCGTGAATCACTTCACGATTTACAGCAACAACTCGAACTACTCGGGCAAACGCTGGTCATCCGTGTTGGACATCCCGAAACGGTTATGTCTGAATTGATTGCAGCGCACGACATACAGATAATTGGCTTAAACCATGTACCAGCAACGTATGAACGCCATGCCGTTGTAAGTCTACAAAAAGCACATACACTTCAAAAATGGGTAATAGGTGATAGCTTCATGTTGTTTAATGTTGCGCAATTGCCGTTTGCGGTAGCGGCGTTGCCTAATAGTTTTACCCCTTTTCGTCAATGCGTAGAAAGCATTGAACTTCTGCCGCCTGCTACTCGCCCACTAAAATTACCTCCAGCTATTGTCAGTAGCAGTGATTCGCTACCAGCACTCAATCCACCTACGCCATCACCTCATGTACTCGCTTTTACAGGAGGCGAAACCGCAGGACTGGCGCAATTGCAGTATTACTTGCATGATACGCATTGCGTGAGCGAATACAAACAAACCCGAAACGGATTAGATGGCTGGGCATTTTCTTCAAAATTTTCACCGTGGCTCGCACAAGGTTGCCTATCTGCTCGGCAAATTATGGCGGAACTGCATGCCTATGAAAACCAACACGGTGCAAATGAGTCGACTTATTGGCTGTATTTTGAACTGCTCTGGCGAGAATATTTTCAATGGTTACAGCTTCGTTATAACAGTAAAATGTGTACCCTGCGCGGCATTCGCAATCAAGATCCGTTACTTGCCTTTGACCCTAAAGCCTTTGCCGGATGGTGTGAAGGTCATACCGATGCGCCTTTCGTGAATGCTTTTATGTGTCAATTAAAAACCACAGGATGGATTTCTAATCGTGGTCGACAAATTGTTGCCAGTTATTTCATTAATGAATTAGGCTTGGATTGGCGTTTTGGCGCTGCTTGGTTTGAAGAGCAATTGATTGACTACGATCCTGCTAGCAATTGGGGGAATTGGCAATATTTGGCAGGAGTTGTTACAGGCCCGCGTGGTCGGCGACAGTTTAATATTGCCAAGCAACAGCGTGAACACGACTCCACGGGGGAGTTTATTCAACGCTATACCATTAGCCGTCTGCAATCAGCGTAAGCGAGTCTATGACACACCAAAAAAGCAATCTTCCACAAAAAATTTGCATCGTTTGCCAGCGTCCGTTTACGTGGCGTAAAAAATGGGCAACGTGCTGGGAGGAAGTAAAGTATTGTTCCAAGTATTGTCGCCGCAGCCGCCACTAAGAGACCATTTATGCGTAGATTATGTATTATCCTTGGCGATCAACTGAATCTTGATTCAAGCATTTTCAACGATTTCGATTGCCAGCAAGACCTGCTTTGGATGGCTGAAGTTCATGTTGAATCTACCCATGTTTGGTCACATAAGCAGCGAATTGCGCTGTTTTTAAGTGCTATGCGTCATTTTGCCGCCGAAGTCACCTTACGAGATTATCCGCTACATTATCTCAAACTTGAACAACATCATTTCCTATCGCTAGCGCAGGCATTAGGTGATTGTTTGCAGACCATGAAACCTATTGAGGTGAGCATAGTTCATCCCGGTGATTATCGCGTATGGGCAGAAATCAAAGCCACCTGTGAAAACTATGGTATTCAACTCAACCCATTGCATGACAATCACTTTCTGTCCACACCAGCCGATTTTCAGGCATGGGCAAGCGAGCGTAAACAATTGCGCATGGAATTTTGGTACCGTGAGTTGCGTAAAAAGCACCACATTCTTATGGCAGATGATAAACAACCATGTGGAGGTCAGTGGAATTATGACCATGACAATCGCAAATCTTCCCCTAAAAGCGGCCCGAGTGCACTGCCGCCTTTGTTAACTTTGCAAAACGATCAGATCACTCAAGAAGTCATCCATTTGGTGCAGAATCGCTTTCCTTCTCCCCCTGGTTCTCTGAGTGACTTTAATTGGGCAATATCCAACTCGCAACCACCACATCCTGAGATGACGCCGGTTCGCCTTGAAATATCATCTAAGTTACAACCTTGCTCGAATAGACGTTGAACATGAGCCCGTGTGGTGCCACTGCATTGGCATATGATGTCATCAACTGGTTTTATATTTTTAGCAGGTATAGCTGAATATGGTTGATAGGATTTATAGATTTTATTATAAAGCAATGTCTGCCAAATAGGGCCATTGCAGGCAGTTAAGGTTTTCAGACGTAAAAAAGCCCACATTTCTGTGAGCTTAATTTTATTGGTGGCCGAGACTGGAATCGAACCAGTGACACGCGGATTTAGTCTCAGCTTTCCGTTGAGAAAATTAGTATGAGGACTATTAAAGGATAAAATCAGTTGTGACTATGCTAGCCACTCCAGTTAATTGGATTTGGATGTCGGCAGTACCGTCACCGTTTACGTCGCCAGACAAGAGGGTATTTGCTCCGGATTGTTCGATGATTAACTGACCTGCCTTACCCTCAAAGTTAGTGACTAATTTAAATGCTTGATTACCAGATTTAGTGCTATCGGCATCAATTTTTTGTAAATCGATCTTGTCGGTTTTGCTGATAAAGTCTGTGACCACATCCTTAATAGCCGGAGTCAGAGTCTTGGCATGGGCAAACACAAAGCGATCGCGTCCTGCGCCACCAGTAATTTCATCTACGCCGTCAGTTGCGCTTAATACGTCGTTTTTATCTGTTCCGGAAATCACGCTGGTTAAGCCGAAAACCGACAAGGTGAGAGACACTTCATTACTTAATACCATAAGCGCTTGACCACTTGGGCTATCAGCAGCGGAAACATAAACGAGGCCTTCGGGGGATATATCACCTGCATTACGCGCGTAGGTTACGAACTGCACGTTATTGACATCAGTAACGTCGTAAACCATGACGCCGCCGCCGCCACGCTCAAGACCCACGAAGCCAAGTGTGCGACCGTTAATGATGGCTGTGGTTACGCCTTCTGGCTCGGGGCCCTTGTTATCACTTCGTGTATCATCGAAAAGACCGCCACTGGCAAATACGCCTTGGCTGGCAAAGAAACGTTCAATGTGGTCACCACTGTCAAACACAACCTTACCTTTGCTGTCGAGAATGGAAAATGAGCGCGCACCGTAGGAGATGATCTGGTCAATATCTCCATCACCATCAGTATCACCGCTTATGCCTTTCCCAACAGTCAATGGATTGGGGGTGCTTAGACGACCTAGGACTGCATTGCCCTTAAGAAGAGCCGCGTTTGGGAAGACGGTTGCATCAAAGTTCACGCTGGAAAGGCTAACGGATTCACCGGGGTTCATGAAATCATTGCGGTCGTCGCCTTCGTTGGCAGTCATGTAGTAAGTTTTGCCTTTGCTTGTGAAGGAAGCAATGGCATCGGGCATGTACATACCAAATACCGGTAAGTCAGATCGAGGTGCATAGCTGGCGCCGCCTGTTGAGCTATCTCGATCACTGAAGTCGGTTTGCAAGCCTTGGAAACTCTTAAGGCCGAGCGGCACGATGTCGGTGAATTTTTTCTGTGTCAGGTTAAGAATAGCGACTGCATTAGCCTCTTGCAATACAACCATCGCGGTCTTGCCATCGGGGGCGACGGCAATGTATTCTGGCTCAAGGTCGAGGCTGGCCGATTTGCCTTCGAATATCCGAACGCCTTTTTCGCGAAGCTGAGTCTCGGTGCCGTCAAATGCCGTGAAGTCAATCGTGCTTACAGTGGCAGCCGCAGCACCTTTTGAAACGTCAATAATACTTACTGATCCTTTACCGTCTAACTGAGTGTTAACACCATCCCGCTCGCCCTCGTTGGCTATCAGTATGCTTTTGCCATTTGGGCTAAAGGTTAACATATCTGGTAGGGCACCCACTTCAAGGCTTTTTAATAACTTACCACTGGTATCAAGAAGAAATACTCGGCCAGGCTCAGTTTTAACGTTGTTTGCAACAGCGACGGCAACGATGCCGTTTTTAACAGCGACGCTATTAACGTTGTTGCCAAAGGCGTTGAATAAAGCTGACGTGAAATCGATGGTTGAACCAATAACGAGATTGGTTGGGTTTGCGGCGTTAACGATCTGAACGCCCTTGTCCGGCGTTGTAACAAAAAACTGCTTGCTTGTTGAATCGTAGGCAGAAATTTCAGCTCCCATAAGCTTAACGCTATGGAGATATGAAATCTTTAATTAATCGCTACCAATGAGTGAAAGTGCCATATATTAATATCCTAGATAATTTTATTTTTAAACTATTTAAATAGGTTTTTCATTACGATTGTGTGAAGTTTTCGTGACATTTACATGACAAGTGAGCATTGTATTTAGGCTTAAATTAGGCATAGGCGCTGCTGCCAGTTAATTGAGGCTTTATCAGAGTTGAGAATTAATTTGCTTTAATTAAACTCAACTAAATTTTTTTTCGAAACGAACCCCCTTATATCAATACCATCCAGAACCATGGCTTTAATCAATGTTTCGGTGCGCTGATGCTCTGGCAAATTGTCAAACCAAGTGAATAATACAAATTTATGAGTTTGAGTGAGAAAACTTGTTTCGGATAATACGAAACAACTTATTTAATTTTGAGTTTGTACGTTTAAGAGATTTAAGGGGTTGCGCGTTAAATTGTGGGGCAGAGTTTAATCAAAATACTATCAATTTATAACCCATCAGCAAACGTTGCCGCACTCAATGCAGTATCAAAATGTGTCGCAAGCGGCGTGGTTATTGATGTGTGTGCATATATATTTACCAGTAGCTATTGTTTAGAATTATAATTATATTGGACAATTACATTCTGTAACACAGCGTACTACAAAATGCGTAATACACTTTTAAAATAAGTGTAAGTTGTTGTTTTTAATGTATAAATTAAATTAAACTCAAGCGCTTTTGATGCGATGGTTGCGCGTTCGAATCGCGCACGACCCACCACAAGATGCTAAGTAAATCAGCCAGTTAGATTAATAGAGAAACTGGTTTTTTTGTGCTTGATGAAAAATGTCGCAATTTTGTCGCAGTTCAAAAAAAACACCACATTACACAGTAACAAATGCGGATAATTCATTAGATTTCAAATCATTTACTTTTAGCTTACTCTGCTAATCTCTGTTTTTACATTTCAGTCATTTCTCTTACGTTTCAATCATAGATACTCTTCACCCCTTAACTTAATGCTATTTGGGATTTCGACATTTTTCGACATCATTTTGTCATACTTATATGGTTTATTTAGAGATTATTTAAGAGGACATTATGGATAATAGTCATTACGGTTTTGATCCAACTTATGGTTATACGTTAGAGACATTATTAAATGTAAGCTCACCAAAAGAGCCTATCTATTTTGATGAATTTTGGCAAAAACGTTATCGACACGCTTTAACAGTAAATCCAGCACCGCAGATTACCCTTATCCATGAAGATAAATTTGGATGGCGTGTTTTCTTTATAGACTATACCTCAACTGATTGTTTTCCACTAAAAGGCTGGTTATTGGTACCCATTTTGGGCGAAGTGAAACGTGGCTTTATTGTAGGTCACGGTTACGGTGGGCGAAACGAACCAGACTATCATTTGCCTTTTAAGGATGCAGTGTTGTTATTTCCGTGTTTTCGCGGATTATCGCTTAGCACGCATCCTCCCATTTCCAATGAATCCAACTATCATGTGCTACACAATATTGAGTGTAAAGATGACTATATTTTAGCTGGTTGTGTGGATGATGCGTGGGTGTCAGTAAGTGCTTTATTGTCATTGTTTCCAAGTTTAGTTGGGCACTTGGGTTATTTGGGAGTAAGTTTTAGTGGAGGAATTGGCGCTTTAGCATTGGCTTTTGAGTTACGCATTTCAAAAGGACATCTTAATATACCCACTTTTGGACATGTGCCATTACGTTTAAGATTAGAAAGCATTGGAAGTGCGCGTAGCATACAACAATATTATTTAAAACATAAAAAAACAGCGCTTAAAACGTTAACTTATTTCGATGCTGCGCTAGCTGCGAAGCGAATTAAAATACCCATGCATTGTGCTTGTGCTTTATTTGATCCTTGCGTGGCACCGCCCGGGCAGTTTGCCATATATAATGCCTTACTTAAAGAAAAACAGTTATATGTTCTGGAAGCGGGGCATCATAATTATCAAAATCAACTATATCAAGAAAATGAACTGCTTAATCAACTCAATATTTTCTTTGAATCAATGGGTTAATTACTATTAATTCTAATTTGCATGTCGAATCTTAAATTGTCTTAACACGAGAGATATTATGAATCGAGAATATCATAAATGGTGGAGTAACCATTTACACCGGGATATGGAATTACTGATATTTGGCCATGCAGGTGCTAAAGTGTTGGTTTTTCCTTCACGCTTAGGTCGATTTTATGAGTATGAAAAGCTAGGCATCATTCATTTCCTAAAGGATAAAATTGAAAATGGCTGGCTACAACTTTATTGCGTTGACAGTATTGATGCGGAAAGCTTGTATTGTCATTGGGCACATCCATCAGCGCGTATTAAAAGGCATACTGATTTTGAAAAATATATCTTAAACGAAGTAATTCCTTTTATGCACACCAAAAATACGCATGATTGCCTGATGTCACATGGGCTAAGTCTAGGTGCATTTCATGCTGCAAACATCGTTTTTCGACATCCCCAGCATTTTAAAAAATTAGTTGCCTTCTCAGGTCGCTATGACCTAACTCTCAATGTTGAATGTTTTCGTGATTTATTTGATGGCTTTTACAATGAAGATATCTATTTTAATACCCCTACGCATTACTTACCTAGTTTAGACTGTAATTGGCGCTTAAATAAACTTAGAGAAATTGATATTATTTTAACCATTGGTAGAGAAGATCCATTTTTACAAAATAATGAGTATCTAAGTTCAATTCTTTCTCAAAAAAACATCCCTTTTCAAATGCCAATTTGGGATGAACGAGCACATAGCGGCTATTATTGGCGACGTATGTCAACACTATATCTATAAGTTGAATATCAAAAAATGCTAAGTAAGAATACCGTTGGATCGATAAATTAATAAAAATTCCTTAATTAGTGTCAATGAGCAGATGGATTTATCGGAGGCTTACAAAAAATATGAGCAATTGCAGTTATGAAATAGCCATAATAAAGCGGTCATCTCTAATTCTGCGTATGGATATATTGATGAAAATATTTAAATATATTGAGTAAAATAAAATGATATAACGTAACTTTTAATAAATGTAAAAAAATCATGACTATTCTAGCTTTTATCACGTTATTATGTGTTGGCTATATGAGATATTGGGGAAGCGAAGTAAAAATTATTGAATTTATGTAAATGACAAAATACAAATTGACCGAGGCTGTATGAATTTACCTAAACCCAAAGAGATTATCATTATTTATCATGCAGATTGTATCGATGGCTATGGTGCTGCATGGAGTGCGTTTATGGAATATGGTAATCAAGCGAGATATGTTCCTGCGAGATTTGGTGAACCCTTTCCAAAGCATCACGAGAATTGTGAAGTATATATTCTTGATTTCTCGTATTCGCCAGATATTATTTTGGATGCGGCTAAAACTGTTAAGCATCTAACGCTAATTGATCATCACGTCACAGCAATGAAGCAGTTTGAAAATGTGCCGATGCCTGAGAATGTAACCGTGTATTTTGATATGAATCACAGTGGGTGTGTTTTAGCGTGGCAACATTTTTTCCCCGATCTTGAAGTGCCAATCATTTTACAACATATTGAAGATCGTGATTTATGGCGCTTTCAATTAGCAGGGACGCAAGAAATTACAACAGCCATTTATGAAAAAATGCCGTTATCGTTTAAAGCATTTGGCTCGTTAAATTTGAAAAGCTTGTTTTCCGTTGGACGTATTCAACTAGCTCAAATGGCAAGGATGATTAAGCGATTAGCCAGATATGCTCATCCAATCAAAATAGGTAATGCAACAGGTTTAGCAGTGAATGCGGGTCCCTGTTTTTCGAGTGATTTGGGGCATCTTTTAGCCGAAAAATCCAGTGGAGTAGGGATGGTGTATTACTACGACGGGGGCAAACAGAAGTGGACTTATAGTTTACGTTCCATTGGAGATTTAGACGTAGGGGTGTTAGCGGTGCAATATGGTGGAGGAGGTCATGTTAATGCATCAGGTTTTTCATTGAACCATAATCCTTTTTTACCAACATAGCTAAGGTCTGGCGTTAATGCTATTGATTAGAAAAATCTATTGTCGTTTCAGATTCAGAATAAATTTGACATAAGGCAGTTATTTCATTTAGGGTGTCATTTTGTCACCATTGAGAATGAATGATGATTGCCATCAGCAGCGAACGTATTACCGCTAGAGTATCCGCGCACATTAAACAAACCCTAACAGATGCAGCCAATCTTTCCGGTGCAACGTTGAACCAATTTTTGGTGCAAGCAGCTCTCGAAAAGGCGCAACACATTATTGAAAAAGATACATTGATCCATCTGAGTAAAAACGATGCAGAAGTCTTTTTTCAAGCACTTGAGAGCCCACCTCAACCCAATACAAAACTTCTGGATGCGGTGAAACACTATAGAGCGAACATGACGTGAGCTCGTCGTTAAGCATAGAGGTACTTTCTAAATCACACCACCGTGATGATTTTGACTGTGGCAATGCAGTGTTAAACCATTTTTTGCAAAAAATTGCACGCCAACACAGTGAGCAAGGAATTTCTAAAACGTTTGTTTTAATTGATAAGGCGCATCCCAATGACATTATGGCTTATATGACTATTGTGGTATGCGAGGTGTTATCACAAGATATTCCTCATCAATGGGTCAATAAATATCCTCGACGCATTCCTGCTGCAAAGTTAGTTAAGCACGCTGTGACGCAAGATAAACAGAGAAAAGGTGACGGCGCCATACTGCTCGTTGATGCAATGCAAAAGACACTACACGTTTCTGATACCATGGGAATAGCTGGACTTTTTGTGGATACGAAAGATGAAGATGCTAAAAGGTATTATCATCAATTTGGTTTTATAGCCTTGCCCGATCAATTGGATAGTCTTTTTCTGCCTTTATCGACTATAGCCAACAGCTTGCAACAAAAGAATTAATAACGTCGTGATCAGTCTCCAACAACAGATTGAATACTTATTTCATTTATCGAAGCGAATGACAATTTCTTATTTGTTAAGCCGCTAATGTGAAACTATTTTTTGATCAAACGCATCAAATATAGTTTTCGCCCATCCAATTCTAAATAGGTTAAATATGCAATCTGAACATCCATTGACCAACCTCGTTGTTAGCGAATACAGACCGAGTTTACTTGAGCGTTGGGGTGTGCGCTATTTTGACTATTTGGGGAAAAAGTTTGGGACTGCAGAGTTACAAAATTTGACGATTGATGAGCTGCCTGCAGATGCCGTGTTGCAATCGCTGTCAGCGAACATCACCGGATTTGCGGCGATTGTGGCCTTTGGTGTAGGTTCATTAACTACATTTGTGACTGTTTGGATTGAATGGCATTATAAAAGTGTGCTTCCCTCTACCGAATACTATACGTTGTATCTCTGCGTTTTAGCTTTCATGCTGATCATTGAATTTTCGGTATTATTTTGGTTAGGGTTGAGAACCGTATACAGTTTGTCCTGCTTGACAGGGCATCATCAATCGTCGATGGATAGCCTTTTACCCGTTGAATATGCAACGTCAACCATGCTTGCCCGTGCCGCAATGGAACTCCCTGATCCGGTTGTCCATTATCTAGGCATTGACCCGCTTAAACATTTATCAAAATCAAAATTATTCATGGTGGCCGCTTTATACAAGGTAAAAGTGGTATTGAGTAGTTTGATGGCAAGAATTATATTGACGGATACCTTTGGCAAAGGAGGCTCTCGAACAGCGTTTAGTTGGATTGCTATTCCCATTACCGGATTTTGGGATGCGTTCACACTTTATAAAGTCGCTAAAGAGGCTCGGTTACGCTTATTTGGGCATAAATTAGCGGAATATCTTGCCCAGCAGATTCTCACGGATGAATTAATGGGGAGCCTAAGTGTTCAAGCAAGGGAAGGGGCGGTGCGAGCCGTGGCAACCATGATGGTGCTTGCACAAAATTATCATCCCAATATGCTGGTTCTCTTAACCCGTATTAGTGCAACCTTTGATATGGATAATCACTCTGAATACGATGATTGGGATAGATTTTTGAAAATACTCAATACGGTTGAAGCGCATGAACGTTATTTTCTACTCGATTTGCTTTGCGTGTCCTCAGCCTTTGATGGCAAATTATCTCGACTTGAAAAATATCATCTTCCTGAGGCTTATCAAGAACTCACGGATATTTATATGGAGCGAGCACAACAATTAATGGCTATGCTTATTGATGGTCGGATACATGCCGCTAAAGCATTATGTACGTTGGATTTCTATCCAGGGTAAAGTCACCTGAAATAGCAGAATGAGTCGGTTTGCTATTGCGAATTATCTATTAGTCTTTTCAATACAATTTTAAAACCCTATGAACCAGTTAAAAGAAGATGTTATTTGTTATTGTAGCGGAACCACTAAAGAGCAAATTAATGCTTTAATTGTACGAGGAATCATTGAATTGGATTTAATTTCTAGGCAAACAGGTGCTTGTTCAGGATGTGGGGCTTGTGATGTGGTGATAATGGAGCTTTTAGCTGAGCATGAGCGAGACCAAATTAAGCAGTAAAAAATAAATCACAAATCGATACTCGAATTTAGCAGTGATTTATTGAATAGTGTAGAATCTTGCAAAAAATTATGTTTATTTGAATTTAACTATCGAATGTGTATTGCTAAATTTCAGGCGTTGTTATGTCGGCTGAAACAATAGCAACCTTAAATTTATAGCAGTGAATTAGCAAGGTTAGAAACGCGGGTACTCCCGATTAAGCATAATAATGTGTTTTCTCTGACCCAATTTGACCGATTTTTTTCACTATGTACGCTGATTGATATGAATCGTGACGTGTTCGATATGGCAACGAAATTACGCGCAGATAGTAGTTTAAAAACGCCTGATGCCCTGCATTTAGCCGCAGGTAAATCCCTGACGGTGCTGGATTGAGCTGCGTTAGATGAATGACTTTTATAGCCGTTAATATCGTGTGATATTAACTTTAAACAGCAGCTTTAATTGGAGGTTTGTAATGGCTGAGTCTATTTTAAAACGCTTATCCAATGCGCCGCCTGAGTGTGTATTGGTAGCAGGGGCTTCTGGGGGAATTGGTCAGGCGTTTTGTCTGCAACTAGCGGAGCAATTTCCATCAATTACGCTGATTCGTTTAGCGCGAGACACTGCTAAGTTGCTGCCGTTAACTGCAGCAACACAAGACATTGCCTTCGATATTACTGATCCCATCAGCATTGGCAATGCTTTAAAACGTTTACCCGAAAATGTAAATATAGATTGGGTATTTATCGCGACGGGATGGTTACATGACGACATTTTGCATCCTGAAAAGACATGGCGTAGTTTAGAAGCTGAACATCTATTACACGCTTTCACCGTCAATGCGATCGGCCCAACCTTGCTCGTGAAGCAATTACTAGCCAAGCTTAACCCGAATCATTCGACCACTATTGGTATTTTGTCCGCACGCGTTGGTAGTATCAGCGATAACCAAATCGGAGGTTGGCATTCTTACCGGGCCAGTAAAGCGGCACTCAATATGTTAATCAAAAACTTTGCTATTGAGCTCAAGCGCATGAAACGACC
>Ga0114974_10003487_pt1 | contig 11830 bp, 10 predicted proteins | sample S_130206_EF_Meta_FD_87318 | JGI IMG/M metagenome (GOLD analysis project Ga0114974, IMG submission 87318) | Freshwater microbial communities from Lake Simoncouche, Canada to study carbon cycling - S_130206_EF_MetaG | ecosystem: Environmental > Aquatic > Freshwater > Lake | place: Lake...
GTCTTAATGCTACTGGGGATTATTAAACCGCTGCTCACCAATAAGCAGATTTTACGCAGCTTAATATTAAAACGTAAGCGCGAGAAAACGTCATGAGAATTATCAAGAAAAAACGTTTGGCGCTCATATTATTGATGATTGCGGGCATTTCCATTGCGACTTTTTTTGGACTTCGCGCCTTTAACGATAATTTGATGTATTTTTTCTCAGCAACGGATGTCGTGGAAGGTAAGGCACCCAAAGATCATTTATTTCGTTTAGGCGGCATGGTGGTGAAGGGGAGTGTTGTTCGTCAACCTGCGGGTTTAACCGTGCAATTCGTGCTAACGGATATGGCCAAAGAAGTCACCGTGCAATATACAGGCATTTTGCCAGATTTATTTCGTGAAGGGCAGGGAATTGTGGCGAATGGCAAATTAGATGCAAATGGGGTTTTTATTGCGCAAGAAGTATTAGCAAAACATGATGAAAATTATATGCCGCCAGAAGTGGCTGGCAGTATGAAAAAAGTGCCAACGGAGCCAAAACCATGATGTTACCCGAATTAGGACAATTCGCTTTAATTCTCGCTGCGTGTCTGTCGATTACGCTGTTTGTTGTACCGTTAATGGGCGTTCAGAAAGGGATTGGCGGATGGATTTCGCTTGCGCGTCCAGCCGCGTTTGGGCAATTATTTTTTATGATAGTGGCCTATGGAATTTTAACCACCTGTTTTCTTCAGCATGATTTTTCGGTGCTTTATGTTGCCTCAAATTCCAATACGCATTTGCCAACCGTTTATCTAATAGCGGGTGTTTGGGGTTCACATGAAGGGTCACTTCTGCTTTGGGCGTTAATTTTATCGCTGTGGACTGCGGCAGTGGCGATGTTTAGTAAAAGTTTACCTACTGAACTCGTTGCACGTGTGCTGAGTATTATGGGCGCTTTGGCAGTTGGGTTTTTACTCTTTATTATTTTCACGTCAAATCCGTTTGAGCGTTTATTTCCAGCGCCATTGGAAGGTCGTGATTTAAACCCACTACTACAAGATCCCGGAATGGCAATCCACCCGCCCATGCTGTATATGGGGTATGTCGGATTTTCGGTTGCGTTTGCCTTTGCGATTGCCGCGCTCATTAATGGAAAACTCGATGCTGCGTGGGTTCGATGGACTCGGCCTTGGACAACTGTCGCATGGTTATTTTTAACCTGTGGGATTGTTTTAGGAAGTTGGTGGGCGTATTACGAGTTGGGTTGGGGCGGTTGGTGGTTTTGGGATCCCGTTGAAAATGCCTCGTTTATGCCATGGCTGGTGGGGACAGCGTTAATTCATTCGCTGGCGGCTACAGAAAAACGGGGAATGTTTAAAAGTTGGACTATTTTATTGTCAGTTTTTGCTTTTTCATTGAGTTTGCTGGGTACTTTTCTGGTTCGCTCAGGTGTTTTAACATCGGTACATGCTTTCGCAAGCGATCCAACACGTGGTATTTTTATTCTCGTCTTTTTAGCGGTAGTGGTGGGTGGTTCGTTGACATTATTTGCTATTCAAGCGCCTAAAATTAAGAGTGAAGGGCATTTTGAATTAGTATCGCGTGATGCATTAATTTTAACAAACAATATTTTACTTGTTGCCACAACTGCGACGATTTTACTGGGAACGCTTTATCCTTTAGTCATTGACGCACTCGGCATGGGGAAAATATCCGTAGGCCCGCCTTATTTCAATGGCGTATTTATCCCATTAACGGCGCCTTTGGCGTTTTTTGTGGGTATTGGCGTGTTATCGCGCTGGCGACAAGATAGTGTGAGTCGCTTATGGCAACTCGTTATGCTGCCACTGGGTTCCAGTTTGCTCATTGGTTTTGCATTGGCTTTCCTGCCTGAACAATTTACATGGTCAGCATTTATTGGCTTATCGCTTGCCAGCTGGACAACGCTTGGCGTGGCAATGGGTATTTATGATCGGTTGCGCCATAAAGCAAATAAATGGCAGGCATTAATAGATCAGCCACTGGGCGTTTGGGCGATGTCGCTTGCGCATTTTGGCATTGCGGTATTTATCGTTGGCGTAACCTTAGTATCAACATACTCACTGGAAAAAGATATACGTCTTGCGCCTAATGAATCACTGCATTTAGCCGGTTATGATTTTCTCTTTCACGGTGTTAAACCCACTGAAGGGGTGAATTACGATGCGAATCAAGGGCATTTTACGGTAACCCAAAATCAAGCATTAGTGGCAGAGCTTTATCCACAAAAACGTATTTACCGCGCATCAGGTATGCCGATGACCGAAGCGGGCATTGATGCGGGCGTGACGCGCGATTTATTTGTTGCTTTGGGTGAGCCGCTAGGCAGTGATGGTGCATGGGCGCTCCGTATTTACTACAAACCGTTTGTACGTTGGATTTGGATGGGGGGCGTATTTATGGCTTTAGGTGGATTACTGGCGGTGATGGATAAACGTTATCGTCGAGAAATTAAACCGGAGAAAAGTTAATGCGTCTGCGATTTATCTTGCCGTTAATGGCTTTTTTGGTGATGGTCGTTTTTTTAGGAATTGGCTTAAAACTCGATCCCCATGAGGTACCTTCACCGCTTATTAATAAACCCGCTCCGGCATTTACATTGCCACAATTACATGAGCCGCAAAAAACATTTTCACCTGCCGACATGAAAGGTAAAGTGTGGTTACTCAATGTCTGGGCGTCTTGGTGCGTATCGTGTCGACAAGAACACGTTTATTTAACCGAATTCGCCCGTGATGGCTCAATTAATCTCATGGGACTCAATTACAAAGATGAACCTGCCGCCGCTATGCAGTGGCTTGAGCGTTTGGGGAATCCCTATAAAATCAGTATTTCTGATATTGATGGGATGGCTGGGCTGGATTGGGGGGTTTATGGTGTGCCTGAAACATTTATTATTGATAAAAAAGGGATAGTTCGCCATAAACAAACAGGGCCCGTTGATCCCACTATTCTGCAAACCATAATTATGCCGCTTATTGAACAGTTAAAAAGAGAAAGTTAGCAAATGAAAAAAATTGTGTTGTGTTTATTTTTATTAATACAAAGCGTTCACGCTGAAATTGAAGTGTATCAATTTACATCGCCAGAACTTGAATTGCGATACCAGTCACTCACTGAAGAACTGCGTTGTCTTGTTTGTCAAAACCAGAACATTGCGGATTCTCACGCGGAACTTGCACAAGATTTGCGACGCAAGGTTTATGAAATGCTCAGTAGTGGTCAAAGCAATGCACAAATTATTGATTACATGACGGAGCGTTATGGCGATTTTGTTCTCTATCGCCCGCCTTTTAATGTACGAACAATTCTTTTGTGGTTTACGCCTGTTTTGGCGCTGCTTATTGGTGCGCTAGGTTTTATGTCCATACTCAATCGTCGTGAAACCAATGCAGATGAGCAATTATCTCAAAAAGAATTAGCGCGAATTAAAGAACTTTTACATTTAAAGAGTAATAAAGAATGATTCAATTTGGTATTTTTGTCGCACTATTGATTGCCATTGCGCTTTGTTTTTTGCTTATTCCATTGTGGCTCAAAGCAAAGCCCATTGCACAAAATGATGAATCCATCAATATCTTGCTCGCACAGAATAAAATGCAAGCACTCAATGATGAACTTGCAAATGGCATCATTACGCAAATACAATTTGATGCGTTGCAAAATGAGTTAATGCTGCATTTACATCAAGATTTAGTAAGTTCATATGCGCACAGTATTGATGACACTAAAGGGCGATGGTTAGCGCTGCCAATCGCTATTTTTGTGCCACTCTTAGCGTTAGCTGTATACAGTATCAAAGGCGATTTGCGCGCATTTGACATCTCTACGGTTACAGCAGCCGGAACACCTAAAACCGCAGCCGATATTAACGCCATGGTTGAAAAATTGGCGCAAAAAATGGCACAAAACCCGCAAGATCCTCAAGGATGGATTATGCTTGCGCGTTCTTATAAAGTACTCAAGCGTTATCCTGATGCGGTCAGTGCTTTGCGCAAAGCCCGTGCTCTGCTCGGTGATGAACCCCAAACACTGTTGCAATTAGCGGATGTGATTGCGATGCAAAATGGCGGGTCACTCTTAGGTGAACCCACCGAAATAGTAGCAAAAGCGTTAGCGCTTGATGCAGATAATGATATGGGACTTTGGCTTTATGGTTTAGCGAATGCGGAAGAGGGTAAATTTGGTGAAGCCATTGGTTATTGGAAGAAATTGCAAACACATTATAAAACCAATGATGCGGATTACACTGAAGTTCAAAAACTCATTGATCAAGCTAGAGAGGCTTTAGGCGAAAAAGTTGCAAGTACCAAAGAAGCGACAACTCCTGTTGAGGGAAGCGGCAGAAGTCTGCATTTAGCCGTTTCACTTGATGATAAATTCAAATCTGCTGTCAGTGCAGAGGATTACATTTTTATATATGTCCAACCTGCGCAAGGTGGAAAAATGCCTTTAGCGGTGGTGAAAAAACAAGTAAAGGATTTACCAATCGACATCACGCTCGATGACAGTATGGCCATGATGCCCAATATGACCATTTCATCGGTTGCCAATGTGCAAGTCAGTGCACGCGTCAGCAAAAGTGGAAATGCGTCGCCACAATTAGGTGAGCCTATTGGTAAAAAACAAGTTTCAACACTGATTGACTCAGGTTTGATCAATTTGGTGATTAGTGAAACTGTGCAGTAATGTTTTGTTGATTACCATTTTTGGTCAGGCAAACATCATTCAAGTGTGCAAAAAATCAATTTAGTGAAGTTGTATGATACGGATCCGAAGACAAAGCCTTGCCCCATCAATTTTAAAGCGTTAAGAAACTATGGCTTAGGATTTATGATAGCAGTCAAAAGTAACCCTAAGGTTTCGATAGATAAAGGGGCACGGCAGTAAGGTTTAGCTCTTGATTTACATGCATCATAGGCAGGTAAAATGGTATGGTGAACTAACCGTCAAAGGTGGGCATTTTGCTGTCGTTACAAAAGTTAAATAATATAGAGATTGCATAATTATCCTGATTCAGGGGGATTGGTTTAACTTGCGGCGGGTGCATTCTAATGGTTTCAAATGCTAAAAACCTATCATCTTAACCTTTTTAGATTTTTAATACTCCAAATTACCATAAAATAATGATTGGATCATTCACTCATTTTGATTGTTTTCTTCTGTTGATTCAATAGTTTTATTTCTACAATCTCCCCTCATTTCATTCAATTGACACACTTGGTGTTTAAAATAGGATGACATAATATACAGATAATTTAGAGGCATTTAACATGATTGATGCTAAACGTATCCTTCAAGAAACATATCCTGATTTTAAATTCAATAAAGACAATAAATGGGTCATAAGTGGGTTGAAAAAGTTAATTCATGAAGATGATTTAAATGAGTTTCTTTTTAAAAATCAGCATTTACGTGGTTTTGCATTTCTTGATAAATTATTGACTTATTTCAAATTTACTTATCAGGTTGATAATGACTCTTATTTGAACATTCCTGCTCAAGGTCGATTGTTAATTGTTGCAAATCATCCCATTGGCACGTTAGACGGTTTAGCATTGGTTAAATTGATACGCTCAGTTCGCCCTGATGTGCGTGTTGTTGTGAATCGCGTCTTAGTCAATATGAAACCACTAGAGTCAATATTTTTTCCCGTGAATATACTTTCGTCTGACAAAAAGGAATTGAAAGACACGTATAAAACCATGATCGACGCACTTGAGAAGGAAGAAGCCATTATCATTTTCCCCGCAGGTGAAGTATCGCGCATAACGCCTAAAGGTGTGCGTGATGGTGAGTGGCAAAGTGGTTTTATAAAATTAGCAAAAAAAACAAAGTCCCCCATTTTGCCAATTCATATCAAAGCTAAAAACTCAGCATTTTTCTATGGTATATCAACCATTTATAAACCGCTTGCTACCATGCTGCTGGTTAATGAAATGTTTAATAAGCGCAATCAAACCATCAAATTCCAGGTGGGCAGCGTGGTTCCTTACTCTGAAATTTCAGAAACAGACGAAACGAATAAGCAATTATGCAAACGGTTTCGAAAACACGTTTTAAATTTAGGTAAAAAAAATAAAACCCCTTTGTTTAAGACCGTTGAAACGGTTATTCATCCTGTCGATGTTAAAGCAGTAAAAAAAGCACTTTATCAGTCTCATTTACTCGGTGAGACGCGAGATGGAAAGAAAATATTTCTTTATGAGTTTCAAGATGATTGCCCCGTGATGCGAGAAATTGCAAGACTGCGTGAGCTCACTTTTAGAACTGTGGAAGAAGGCACAGGATTATCGCTGGATATGGATAGATTCGATGTTTATTACCGTCAAATTGTACTGTGGGATGATAACGATTTAGAAATTGTTGGTGCTTATCGTCTTGGTGAAGGTAATAAAATTATGCAGACTCATGGGGTTGAAGGCTTTTACACGAACACCTTATTTGAATTGCAAGGTGATTTTGTCGATTTACTCCCTAACAGTATTGAATTAGGACGTAGTTTTGTTCAACCACGTTATTGGGGACAACACAGTCTTGATTATTTATGGTACGGAATTGGTGCTTATTTGCGTGAACGCCCCGACATTAAATATCTTTTTGGCCCCGTAAGTATTAGTAATGCTTATCCAGATCCAGCAAAAGATCTCATTATCCGTTTTTATCAGCAGCAATTTGGTCAAAACTCACCTCATGCAAAGGCACGAACACCTTATGTGATTTCGGATGAGCGTGGATTTGGCTTAAATGACTTTACCCATGATTATTCAAGTAGTTACAAAATTCTAAATAGTGAACTTAAAAAGTTGGGCGTTAAAGTGCCAACACTTTATAAACAATATTCTGAATTGTGTATTGAAGGGGGGTGTCACTTTATTGATTTTAATGTCGATGCCGATTTCAACGACTGTATTGACGGGTTAATCATGGTTGAAATTGACAAAATCACGCCAAAGAAAAAGCAACGTTATATTGAAAAATTACTTGCTTAAATGAGTGTACCCTTTTTTCCAGAATTAATCGAACTTGAAGCGATCATTGAAAAATTAGGTGACAGGGCAAAAGTTGAAATTATTGATTACATTGAATATGAAAATTACCAGTTTCCAATTCATTGCATCACTCTCGGATCCGAGCAAAAAAAAGTGCCTGTTATTATGTATTTTGGTGGTGTACACGGATTAGAAAAAATTGGCACGGAAATACTGATTTCGTATTTGCAAACTATCGCTGAATTACTCGAGTGGGATAGGGGGCTTGCTGACCGATTAAAGCATTCTCGTATGGTATTTGTCCCTATAGTGAATCCTGTGGGCGTTTTTCGTGGTTCGCGTTGTAATCCAAATGGCGTGGACTTAATGCGTAATGCCCCAATTGACGGTATTGGTCGAGTAAAACTGTACAGTGGGCATCGAATTAGTCCCCATTTGCCTTGGTATCGTGGTAATCATACCCAAATGGAACAAGAGGCATTAGCGTTATGCCAAGTAGTACAAAAACAATTTGAGCAGTCATCGCTAATTATTGCAGTTGATCTGCATTCAGGTTTTGGTATTCAAGACAGATTGTGGTTTCCGTATGCTTCCACTAAAAAACCGTTTCATTCGTTACCTGAAATTTATGCATTAAAAGCGTTGCTTGATAAATGTTATCCCAATCATTTTTATAAATTTGAACCGACGAGTGAAGAGTATGTCATTCATGGTGATTTATGGGATTACTTATATGATGATTTTTTAGCGAAAAAAACGAATGAACAAGCATTGTTTATTCCATTGACGTTAGAAATGGGGTCGTGGCTTTGGTTGCGAAAAAATCCAATGCATTTGTTTTTGCGTCATGGTTTATTTCATCCTGTGCTGCCGCATCGCCAACAACGTATTATGCGAAGACATTTGATTTTGTTTGATTTTCTGTATCGTGCGACGTTGTATTCTCAAAAGTGGGTTAATTTACCCCTTGAAGAGCGACAAGATTTTGAACAACAGGCCTTGAGATTTTGGTATGAATAACGTTGGACAAAATTGGTTATTGTTGCGCGGATTAGCTAGAGAATCAGGGCATTGGGGTGATTTTGTCAATCAATTACAAGTCGCCTTTCCGAAAGCAACAATCAACACGCTCGATTTAGTTGGAACGGGGCAATTTCATCATCAAAAAAGCCCAAACACCATTGAAGAAATAGTCATGCTTGCTCGTGAACATGCACTGCAATTGGGTTATTTAAATCAACCAGTAACCATTTTAGCGCTGTCGTTAGGTGGCATGGTGGCGTGGGAATGGATGCAAAAATACCCGCAGGATATTTATGCTAGTGTTTTAGTGAATACGAGTCTTGCAAGTTTAAGTCCATTTTATCAACGATTACGATGGCAAAATTATGGGCAGATAATGCAGATTTTAGGGGCCAATGACATATTAGCAAGAGAAACAGCGATTGTGCGATTGGTGAGTAACCTAAATGATGAGGCTTTAGTCAAAACAGCAGAGAAATGGACGGCAATTTATAATCAACGTCCGATTAGTTTTGGGACGAGTTTTCGGCAAATTATGGCAGCGGCAAAGTATAAACCAACCAATCAAATTATTGAAAAGCCGGTTTTATTACTCAATAGTTTAGGCGATAAATTGGTTTCACCTAGTTGCAGTGCAGCAATACAAAAAGAATTTAGATTGTTACTTGAAGTTCATTCCACCGCAGGACACGATATACCGTTAGATGCCCCTGATTGGATGATTGAAAAATTGATTTTATTTGCAGCGTTAGAGTTTAAATTAAATAGTCAACATTAGATAAAATTTTTTATGCGAGATGTTATTTTATGCAAAATGATGCTTTAGCTGAAAGAGTGATAGTCGAATCATTTCAAATTTTGAGTCAAGTGGATATTCCGCTCAACAAAATTACAATACCAATAAAATCCGCGGAACTTCTTATCGCTCGTGAAAAATGTGAGAGTCCATTAACTAGAATTCATAATCAAATTGAAATAATGATTGCAAATGGAAAATTGATTGTTTTGAATGAGTCAGTATCTTATTGGAAACTATCAGTTAATGATGGCGCGTCTTAATTTATATCTGTACTCAAAAGAAACTGACATACCAGTTGATAGTTTTAACGTAAATTCAAAAAAAATAGGTGTGCTTCCCTGACAGGTAATCAAAATAACTTCAGGAAATACATGGTCAAAAACGATTAAAGGTGTTACGTCTAATAGTAAAATTTTTTTTGAGCAGTAAAAGCCTAAGGATATAGTCAAAAATGACATGCCGAATTGGTGGTTGTCAAAGTAATAACGCGCCCGACCGAAGGGGAACAACGAAAGGGGATCTGGCTGAAATTGCTTTGTAGCAACTATAAATAAACCCCGTCAACGAATCTGAATTCGATGACGGGGTTTTTACGTTTTTGTGAAATTAACTAATGGTAATATCAGTTCCGTTAACTGTTATCTCATCAAAGAATCTTCCACTTACCCCTGTTAATTTAATGACTTGATCATCTGTTGTACTCGTTGTTGCGCCAGCAAAGAATACATAGGTATCAGAACCATCAGCAAATAATGATACGGTCTGAAGTTTATTTGTATTAGCAGACGCTTGTAAGGCGGAAACTTTCCCTGAGTAATTCAATGCTGAATTAAATGTTGCAAATCCATAGGAATCAACTTCACCTCCAGTAATAGTGCCTCTAGCTGGTTCAAACGTTCCGGCGAATCTAATCAAATCAGTACCGCTTGTGAAATCACTGATGCTATCTTGATTGCTTATTAATAGTGGATTTGCTTGCGGCTGTGGTATTAGAGAACCATTTGTGCCAAATACAAAAGTATCTGCTCCTGCACCGCCAGTTAACGTATCGATACCCGCTCCACCCGTAAGAATATCTGCACCTGATCCACCTACAATCGAATCTGAGATAGGTGAGCCAGTAATGGTTTGTGCAGTAGTTATTGCTGCTGTGTCTGAATAAGACCTTGATCCATCAATATATAAAGTACCTGAAGTGATATATCCTGTATTATTTACGGCAGTCAAATAACTCACTGTACCAGATGCGTAAACGCGAGCTGTTGAACCTATAATAATTGTTAATGTATCTGAACTAGGATTGAAGTCTGTAATGATGTCTGTACTATTAGAATCTACTTTGATTAAATCATTGCCTGCCCCACCAGTAAAGGTGTCATTACCTGAACCACCATATAATGTGTCATTGCCTCGTCCTCCGACAATGAAGTCCGCACCGGCGGAGCCTATTATAGATTCAACTCCTGTAATTTGAGTGCCAGCGTAGGTTGTTGAGCCATCAATATATAATGTTCCTAAGTTTGTGATGGTTGTATAGTCAACTAAACCACCGTTCGCAATAGTGAAAGCATAAAGATATGCGGTTGCGCCTGAACTTACATTCAATGTGTCATATGACAATAAAAAGTCTGTAATGGTATCTATGCCACTATCGACATTAATTGTATTGCGACCTGACCCACCAGATATAATGTCATTCCCCAAGCCACCGGTGATCGTATCGTTACCATCAGCACCAGAAATAGTATCATTTCCTGTGCCACCATCAATTGAATCTGTTCCAGCGGAACCAGTAATTGAATCTGCACCTGTAGAACCAGTAACTGTGCTGGTTCCTGCAGCAATTGTAAGGTTTAAAATACCTGAATTGCTTACAGCATTGTATGTAACAGTAGTTCCACCATTAAAAGAAACTTTAGCTGTTGCTCCAGAAAGAATGGTTAATGTATCCTCGCCGACTTTAAAATCAGTAATCGTATCTATGCCTGCTCCAGCAGTAATAGAGTCACTACCTAAACCACCCGTAATAGTGTCATTACCTGAGCCACCATCAATAGAATCGCTACCTGTAGAACCAGTTATCGAATCAGCACCTATAGAACCTGTGACACTACTTGTTCCAGCTGCAATAGTAATATCCAAAATACCTAAATTGCTTACAGGATTGTAAGTTACATTACTTCCACCGCTAAAAGTAACTTTTGCTGTCGCGCCGCTATTGATGGTTAGCGTGTCAGTGCCTATAGTGAAATTATTAATCGTATCCGTTCCAGCATCTACAATAATTGTGTCACTTGAACCGCCAGTAATGGTGTCATTGCCTAATCCACCTACGATTGTGTCATTTCCTGCGCCACCATCAATCGAATCTGTTCCTGCGGAACCGGTAATTGAATCTGCACCTCCAGAGCCAGTAACTATAGTTGTTCCTGCCGCAATACTAATGTCTAAAATACCTAAATTACTTACTGCATTATAAGTCACAGTAGTTCCACCAATAAAAGAAACCTTAGCTGTTGCTCCTGATAGAATAGTTAATCTATCTTCACCGACTTTAAAATCAGTAATCGTATCTATTCCTGCTCCAGCATTAATAGAGTCACTACCTAAACCACCCGTGATGGTGTCATTTCCTGCGCCACCTTTGATTGAGTCAGCGCCACTTGAGCCAGTGATGTTTTCGGCTATTGTTACAGGTATTCCCGCATAATTTTGACTGCCGTCAATATACAATATGCCCGAATTAGTCACGTCATTGGAATAGTTCGCTACACCAGAGGCGTAAACGTATGCTATAGCGCCTGAGCTAATCGTTAATTTGTCGCTACTTATTGTAAAATCAGTTAACGTATCAGTACCACTATCTACATAAATAGTATCGTTGCCAGTGCCTCCTGTAATGGTATCGCTACCTGCACCGCCAGTTATGGTGTCCGCATCTGCGCCGCCATCGACAACATTAGAACCTGCTCCGTCGGTAATAATGTCGGAACCCGCCCCACCACTTA
>Ga0114974_10003493_pt1 | contig 11821 bp, 10 predicted proteins | sample S_130206_EF_Meta_FD_87318 | JGI IMG/M metagenome (GOLD analysis project Ga0114974, IMG submission 87318) | Freshwater microbial communities from Lake Simoncouche, Canada to study carbon cycling - S_130206_EF_MetaG | ecosystem: Environmental > Aquatic > Freshwater > Lake | place: Lake...
CAATCCGAAATGCCACTTCCAGATTTCATAGACGGCCGGGTAGACCATCAGCTCGAGGATGAATGACGTAAAGATACCGCCGACCATCGGCGCCGCGACACGTTTCATGACATCGGCGCCGGCCCCGGTGGACCACATGATCGGGACGAGGCCCATGAACATCGTGGCAACGGTCATGAACTTCGGCCGGATGCGCCGCACCGCGCCGTGCAGCACGGCGGCCCGCAGGTCGGCCAGCGAGCGAAGCCTGCCGTCGCGCTTCGCCTCGTCGTAGGCCAGGTCGAGATACAGCAGCATGAAGACGCCGGTCTCCGCATCGACGCCGAGCAGGGCGATGAGTCCGACCCAGACGCCGATACTCATGTTGTAGCCGAGCGCGTAGAGCAGCCAGATGGCGCCGACGGCCGAGAACGGCACGGCCATCACGATGATGGCGGTCTTCCAGACCGACCGCGTGTTCGCGTAGAGCAGCAGCACGACCAGGAGCAGGGTGATCGGCACGACGAGGAAGAGCCGCTCGCGCACGCGCTGCATGGCTTCGTACTGGCCGCTCCACTCCAGCGTGTAGCCGGCAGGCAACGTGACCTGCTGCGACACCACCCGCTTCGCCTCGGCCACGTAGCCGCCGATGTCGCGGCCGGCGACGTCGACGTAGACGTAGCCGTTCAGCATGCCGTTCTCGTTGCGCAGCATGGCTGGACCATTGACGATGCGCAGGTCGGCGAGTTGGCCGATCGGCACCTGCATCCGTCCATCCATGGCCGGCACCACCACGCGGCGCAGGCGATCCATGTCGCTGCGGTAGTCGCGGTAGTAGCGCACGCTCACCGGGTAACGCTCGCGCCCTTCGACGGTCGTCGTGACGGTGTCGCCGCCGATCGCCGACATCACCACCATCTGCGCATCGTTGATCGACAGCCCGTAGCGCGCCAACTCGTCGCGCTTCCAGTCGACGTCGAGAAAGAAGCCGCCAGACGTCCGTTCCGCGAAGGCCGACCTGGTGCCGCTCACCCCTGGCAGCGCGCGCTCGATGGCCGTGCCGATCCGCTCGATCTCCTTGATGTTGCTGCCGTAGATCTTGATGCCGACCGGAGTGCGGATGCCGGTCGTCAGCATGTCGGTGCGCGCCTTGATCGGCATCGTCCAGGCGTTGGTAACGCCTGGCAGCTGCAGCGCGTCGTTCATCTCCGCGATCAGTTGCTCGGTGGAGATCCGGTCGCTGGTGATGTGCCGCACTACCGGTGTGAGCCAGGCCGGCGCCCACTCCGAATACCACGTGTCGACGTGACGCCATTCGTCGCGTGGCTTGAGGCTGACGATGGTCTCCATCATCGAGAACGGCGCCGAGTCGGTGGAGGTCTCGGCGCGTCCGGCCTTGCCGAAGACCCGGGCCACTTCCGGGAAGCGCGTGATGATGCGGTCCTGCACCTGCAGCAGGCGCTGTGCCTCGGTGACCGACAGCCCCGGCAGCGTCGACGGCATGTAGAGCAGCGTGCCCTCGTCGAGCGGCGGCATGAACTCGGAGCCGAGTTGCAGGTAGACCGGCACGGTGGCGAACACGAGTGCGGTGGCGCCAGCGAGCACGAGCCACTTGCTGCGCAGCGTCCAGGCACAGACCGGCTCGTAGACGCGAATCAGCACTCGGCTGATCGGGTGCCTGTCCTCAGAGTGGATGGTGCCGACGAAGACGGCGTTCACCGACCGGCTGAACCACCCACGGACGCCGGTCTTGACGACACGGGTGGCCTCGCCGGCGTGCGTGAACAGCAACCGCATCGCCGGATCGAGCGTGATGGCGAGGACCGCTGCGACGATCATCGCGAAGTTCTTGGTGTACGCCAGTGGGCGGAACAGCCGGCCTTCCTGAGCCTCGAGCGTCAGCACGGGGAGGAACGATACCGCGATGACCAGCAGGGCGAAGAAGCTCGGACCACCAACCTCCTTCACCGCGTTGATGATGACGCGGGTGTAGTCCTCGACGCGGCCGTTACGCTCCCACTCCTCGAGCTTCTTGTGCGTCTGCTCGACGACGACGATCGCCGCGTCCACCATCGCGCCGACAGCGATGGCGATGCCGCCAAGCGACATGATGTTCGAGCTGAGCCCCATCATCCGCATCGGGATGAACGAGATCGCCACGGCCACGGGGATGGTGATGATCGGGATGAGCGCGCTCGGGATGTGCCAGAGGAAGACCAGGATCACCAGCGACACGATCAGCAGTTCCTCGAGCAGCGTGTGCTGCAGGTTGTCGATCGAGCGCAGGATGAGGTCGGAGCGGTCGTAGGTGGTGATCACCTTCGTGCCGGCCGGCAGCGACGGCTCCAGGTCCTTCAGCTTCGCCTTCACGCGCGCAATCACCTTCAGCGCGTTCTCGCCCTGTCGCATCACCACGATGCCAGACACCGTGTCGCCGGTGCCATCGAGATCGGCGACGCCGCGCCGCAGGTCGGGGCCGAGGGTGACGGAACCGACGTCGCGCACCCGGACCGGCACGCCGCTGTCGTTGCGCGCGAGCACGATGTTGCCGATGTCGGCCTCCGACCTGGCGTAGCCGCGGCCGCGCACCATGTACTCGGCGCCGGTCATTTCCACCAGTCGTCCGCCCGCATCGTTGTTGCCGGCGCGAATTGCGGCGGACACGGCGCCGATCGGGATGTTGAAGGCGCGCAGGCGGTTCGGGTCGACCTGTACCTGGTACTGGCGGACGAAGCCGCCGAGTGGTGCGACCTCCGCCACGCCAGGCACCGACTTCAGGTAGTAGCGCAGGTACCAGTCCTGATAGGTGCGGAGGTCGGCCAGGCTCTGCGTGCCGGTGGTGTCGACGAGCGCGTACTGGAACACCCAGCCGACGCCGGTGGCGTCGGGGCCGAGTTCCGTGCGCACGTCCTGTGGCAGGCGCGGCAGCACGCTCGACAGGTACTCACTTGTGCGTGAGCGTGCCCAGTAGATGTCGGTCCCCTCCTCGAACACGATGTAGACGTACGAGTAGCCGAAGTCGGAGAAGCCGCGGACCGCCTTCACCTTCGGCGCGCCGAGCATGGCCGTGACGATGGGGTAGGTCACCTGGTCCTCGACCAGGTCGGGGCTGCGGTCCCACTTCGAGTAGACGATGACCTGGGTGTCGCTGAGGTCCGGGATCGCGTCGAGCGGGATCGTGCGCATCGACCAGATGCCGACCGCCGTGGCTAGCGCCACCGCGATGATCACGATGAAGCGGTTGCGCGCCGAGAACTCGATGATGCGGTCAATCATGACCGTGCTCCGACGGCGCGCCCATCGACCGGGCCGCGGACCGCAACTGGCTCTCGGAGTCGATCAGGAAGGTGCCCGACGCCACGACGCGTTCGCCCGCCTGGACGCCGCTGATGATGACGATCCGGTCGTCGGTCCGCTCACCCGCCACGACGGAGCGTGGCTCGAGGTAGCCGTCACCGAGGTCGACGAAGACCGTCTGGCGATCGCCGGTATCGAGCACCGCATCCGCAGGTACGGTGAGGCGATGCGTGCCGGCGAGGCCGAATTCGACGTTGACGAACATTTCCGGCTTGAGTGCGACGGACGGATTGGGCGCCTCCAGCCGCACCTTCACCGTCCGCGTCGTCGGATCGACCTGCGGTTGGATGTAGGTGACGCGCGCACCAAGCGGCTTTGCACCCGGGTAGGGGAACGACAGATACGCCTGGCTCCCGACGCTGAGGCCGGTGATGTCCGACTCGAAGACGTCGGCCATGATCCAGATGCGGCTCAGATCGGCGATGGTGTAGAGGTCGCTGTCGGGCGTCACCTTCTGGTTCGGGAAGGCGGAGCGTTCGAGGATGAATCCCGACGCCGGCGCATTCAGCGTGACGCTGTGGAACGGTTCGCCGGTGTCGAGCACCTGCTGGATCTGGTCGGGGCTGAGGTCCCAGAGTTGGAGGCGCCGCTTGGCGGCGTCGAACAGCGAGTCGCCGTGGCGAGCGGCGCTGGCGAGCGGGTTGGCCGCCATCAGGTCGCGGGCACGCACGGCCAGCAGCAGTTCCTGCTGGGACGCCAGCATTTCCGGGCTGTAGATCGTGAGCATCGGCTGCCCCTTCTTCACCAGGTCGCCGGTGAAGTCGACGAAGACCTGCTCGATCCACCCTTCGATGCGCGGATGCACGTGGGCGACGCGCGTCTCGTCGTAGGTGACCTTGCCGACCGTGCGGAGGCTCCTGGCCGAGTCGTCCCACGTCACGGTGGCGAAGCGCACCCCGATCAACTGCTGCCGTTCGGCCGAGACATGGATCGTCCCTGCGGGGCGCGCGCGCTTCAATGCCGCCGATGCGGACGGGGCGACGGGCGCGGGGTCGTCGGCATAGACCGGCGCGAGGGCCATCCCGCAGTCGGGCGCGGTGCCTGGCTTGTTCGCCGTGTAGGCGGGGTGCATCGGATCGACCCAGTAGAGCACCTTCCGCTCGGTGTGCTGGGTGGCGACCGTCGTGGTGCCGTTGGTGCGCACGACGTAGCCGGCGGCGAACGCGGCGCCGACGACGACGAGTGCCAGCACGAACTTCAGGAATCTCATGGCAGCCTCAGTGCACGAGCGGTGCGCCGGTCATCGACTCGACCCGGCTCGTCGCCACATGGAAATTCATCAGTTCCTCGACGTAGCTCGTCTCGTATTGCAGCACCGAGGAGAAGTTGGTCAGGACCGACAGGAAGTCGACTGCGCCGCTCTCGTAACTCGAAATCGATGATTCGAGCGCGAGGCGCGCCTGGGGGAGGACCGTGTCGCGATAGAGACGTGCGAGCTCGCTGGCCGTGGCGGCGGCCCGGAACTCCGCCTGCAGTTCGGCATCGAGACCACGTTCGTTGCTGGCGAGGTCGGCCTGCGCGGCCTGCAACCGCAGCGACTGCTCGGCGACTGCCGCCAGCCGCCGCTCCTTGCGGAACGGGACGTTCACGTCGACGCGCGCCTCGAACATGCGCGGCATCGCTCCTGAGTAGGCATAGCCGCCAGAGACCGTGATGTCCGGCTTCGATGCCTGCCGCGCCAGCGCGATGCTGGTTTCAGCGCTGGCGATCATCAGCCGATCGCGCTGCAGCATCGGCGCGTATGTGCGCGCCGCGGCGAGCATCGGTTCGAGCTGTTCCTCGAACGGCACGAACGCCAGGTCGTCGGGGCGTCCGACGACCGCGAGTGGCGGCCGGCCGCGAAGCGTGTTCAGTTCGGTGTCGAGCGCCAGGCGCTCCTGGTTTAGCCGGCGCTGCTGCAGTTCCAGGATGCTCAGTTCGGTCTGCGCCTTGATGACATCCTGCTGCGCGGCCTGGCCGACCGCGTATCGCCCTTCGCTGACCTGCAGCAACGTGTCGAGCAGCTGCACGTTGCGCGCGAGCACGTCCGAGGTGGCATGGACGCTGGCGAGCCGGTAATAGAGCTGCTTCACGCGCGAGATGATGTCGAGCCGAGCCATGTCGACGAGCGGCGCCGCCGCCTCGGCCTCGCGCATCGCGGCCGAGGCGCGGAGCGCGCGCGTGCCCGGGTACGGAAACGTCTGGCTGACCATCACCGACAGGTTGGCGAGCGGCTCACTCCGGAGTCCGGCACCGGGCAGCGGCAGGCCGACCGACGCGTAGCCGGCCGACACCATCGGGTCTGGTAGCGCGCGCTCCTGCGCAATGCGCTCAGTTGCGGCGGCGCGCCGCGCGTCGGCGGCCACCAGGGTGGGATGGGCGGTGAGCGCCTCGTCGATGAGCGAGGAGAGGCTCACGCGCTCCTGTGCCGCGACCGTCGACGTGCCGGCCACGAGCTGAAGGATGAGAAGAGAACGGAGCAGAGCAGTCACACCAGCACCAGGACGCAGTTCGCGAGGGTTCCATCACGCGGTCAGGCGCACGCCGGCCGCAGGACGCAATCGGGCGCGTGGCTCGGCGCAGACCTCCGGCGGCGGCGTGCGCGCGGGCACGCCGGGAAGCGCGCAGAGCTGGTGGTGGTATCAGATGACGAACGAGCGGTGGAGTGTCGGCAGGTCGAGGACGCGAACCCAATGCTGAGAGGGGACGTGCGCGATGCACACGCGCGGGGCTTGCAGCACGGATGTGTCCATCAGCGGCGCGGTCGACGCGTGCGTGAGTGACGGCGCGGACTCCGGCAGTTGGACCTGACCAATCGGGGCTGGCGCGGAGGGGCCGCAGCACGTGATGACGTCCACGTCGTGGCAGACATGCATCGGCGCCGGGCAGTGCGTCGTCCGATCGGTCGGTGTCCAGGCTGACCCAGAGCACGCGACGATCACGATGAGCATTGTGCTCAAGACGCGTGTCGCGCGCGCACTGATGGACATGACGCCGAGACAGAGAGCAGACAGCGTGCCAGTCGGCGCGTCCCGCCGGAATCGCGGGAATACTGCGAAAAGCAGGAGCGGTGTGCCGGGCGGTCGCGGCGCGCCGGGGAATCCCGCGCGGGCGTTGCCGGATTTCCCGCGGCGCCGCTATTTCGCCGGGAGCGAAATCAGGACCGTGGTGCCGCCGGCTTCCGGGTTCTCGATCTCGAGCGTGCCGCCGTGCGCCTCGACGATGCGTCGCGCGATCGGGAGACCGAGGCCGGTGCCACGGTGTTTCGTCGTGAAGAACGGCTCGAAGACCTTTTCGCGGACGTCGGGCGCCATCCCGTGGCCGTGATCGGTAATAGAGATGACAAAGCGTTGCAGCCGGCGTTCGATGCCGACCTGGATCTCGCCCGAGCCGCCCATGGCCTGCGCGGCGTTCATCAGCACGTTGGTGAACACCAGTTGCAGTTGCTCGGCGTCGACCGGCGCGACCGCGTCGGTCTGCGGAAACGCCACGTGCAGATTGGCGAAGGTCGGGTCGCGCTGGAGCAGGTGCAGGGTATTGCGGATCAGGCGGTCCAGGTCCGCAGCTTCCGACCTGAGTTGACGAGGCCGCGCGAAGACCAGGAGGTCGTGCACGATGCCGTTCAGCGCGTCGAGCCGGGCGATGATGTCGCCGACGACCGGCTTGTCGCGCGACTCGGCCGGCATGCGGGAGGCGATCACCTGCAGCGCGCCGCGAATGCCCGCAATCGGGTTCTTCACTTCGTGCGCGACCACGGCGGCCATCTGGCCGAGGCGTGCCAGCGCCTCCTGCTCGCGCAGCCGTTCTTCCGAGGTCTTGCGCGCCGTGACCTCGTAGCGCAGCGCCATGTACTGGTAGGGCTTCCCGCGGTCGTCCAGGAACGGGACAATCGTCGTGTCGACCCAGTAGAGGCTGCCGTCCTTCGCGCGGTTGCGCAGTTCGCCGCGCCAAATCTGGCCGTTGGCGATGGTCACCCACAACTCGCGGATGAATTCCTTCGGATGGCGGCTGGAGTTGAGGATGCGGTGATCCTGCCCGAGTAATTCTTCGCGGGTATACCGGGAAATCTCGCAGAACTTGTCGTTGACGTAAGTGATGCGGCCGCGGGTGTCGGTGGTGGCGACGATGGCCGACTGGTCGATGGCGAAGTTGACGTCGGCCAGGTCCTTCGTGCGCACGCGCAGGTCGAGCCAGGTGGCGCGGAAGCGCGCCAGCACGATCGCGATGGCCCAGATCAGGACGAGTGCGATGCCGCGGTTGGTGGCGACGTAGCCGAAGGTCAGCCCGGGAGGCGCGAATCTGACGCCAATCATGGCGAGGGTCGAGACCACGGCGGCGGCGACGAGCTGGAACCGGGGCGGCTCGTTGACGGTGCCGACGAGCAGCGGCAGGGCGTAGAGCGCCGCAATGCCGTGCCCCACCGGGGTCGTGAGGTCGATGACGAAGATCGCGCCGGCCAGGATGGCGGCGGAAATGGTCGCCCCGTTCAGCATGCGGTCAGGGACGGTCGGCGTAGCGTTCACTCGCAACCCATGTGGAGCGTCTTTTGAATTGTGTTTCGGCGGTGGAATCATGCTAGCTCAAATACCGGCCTCATTTCCCGCCATCACGCCGTCGACGCTGCTTGCAACCGGTGGGGAATTCCCCCACGTCAGGAAGAAATCCGCGACTCGCGTGCTGGTGGTGGACGACGAGCCGCTGGTGCGCTGGTCGATTGCCGAGCCCTTGCGTGCCCACGGCTGCGACATCGTCGAAGCCGCGGACGCCCACAGCGCGCTCGACATGGTGCGCGATTCGGCGACCGTGCCGGACGCCGTCCTGCTCGATCTCAAGCTGCCGGACAACGACGACCTGACGCTGCTCGCCGCCGTGCGCCGGCTGCTGCCGAAGGTGCCGGTGATCCTGATGACCGCGTTCGGGACGCCCGAGATTCTCGACGAGGCGCGCCGGTTGGGGGTCTTCACCGTTCTCGACAAGCCGTTCGAACTCGATGAACTGGATGTGCTGATCGAGCGGGCACTCGAGATGCCCAGACCAAGCTAGCCCGTTCGAGCGCCGGGGGCGCGCCGCGCAGGAACGACTGCGGTGGCCATTTCCCGTCCAGAGCCGTCGTCCGGTGCCGTGCCTCGCTATACTAGTGCCCGGCATGCCTGCTCCTACCATCCTCGTTGTTGACGACGAGGCGCTGATCCGCTGGTCCCTGAAGGACCGACTTACCGAACAGGGCTACCGGGTCATCGAAGCCGACACCGCCGCCTCAGCTATTGCGAAGAGCGAGGAGGGGCCAGATCTGGTGCTTCTCGACTACAAGCTCCCGGATGGCGACGGCCTCCAGGTGTTGAAGAAGCTGAAGGAGCGGGACCCCGACGTCCTGGTCATCCTCCTGACGGCGTTCTCGAGCATCGAGACTGCGGTGGAAGCGATGAAGTACGGCGCGTATCACTACGCGAACAAGCCGTTCAATCTCGACGAAATCGCGCTGCTGGTCGACAAGGCGCTGGAAACCACGCGCCTTCGGCGCGAGGTCAAGCGGCTGCGCGCCAATCAGGCGCAGCCCTACAGCTTCGACCGGATTGTCGGCAGCAGCCAGTCGCTGGTCACCATCAAGACGCTGATGCGGAAGGTGGCGTCGAGCCCGGCGTCCACCGTGCTGTTGAACGGGGAAAGCGGCACCGGTAAGGACCTTGCCGCCAAGGTCATCCACTACAACAGCGACCGGTCATCGAAGGCGTTCATGAACATCACCTGTTCGGCGCTGCCCGAGGCGCTGCTCGAGAGCGAGCTGTTCGGGCACGAACGGGGCGCCTTCACGGGCGCGGATCGCCAGAAGCGTGGCCTGCTCGAGACTGCCGATGGCGGCACGGTGTTCCTCGACGAAATCGGGGAGATGGTGCCCGGCCTGCAGGCCAAGTTGCTGCGGTTCCTTGAAGAGAAGACGTTCAAGCGCGTGGGCGGATCGGTGGACATCCATGTCGATGTGCGCGTGGTGGCGGCGACGAACCGGAAGCTCGAAGAAGAAGTGCGCTCCGGCCGTTTCCGCGAAGACCTGTTCTATCGCCTGAATGTGCTGCCGATCGTGCTGCCGCCGCTGCGGGACCGTTCCGACGACATCCCACTCCTGGCCGAGTTCTACATCGATTCGTACAACACCGAGTTCAAGAAGCGGGTGCGCGGCGTGGCGCCTGATGCGATGAAGCGGCTGCAGTCGTACGGCTGGCCCGGCAACATCCGCGAACTCCGGAACTCGGTGGAGCGCGCCATGCTGCTGTCCGAGAACGAGGTGCTCCAGTCGGACGACTTCACGATTGGCGGCGCCTCGGCCGTGAGGCTGGGCGACCGGGTCGAACTGCCGCCGAACGGCATCGACCTCGAGCAGCTCGAGCGGTCGCTGGTGGTGCAGGCGCTGGAGCGGACGCAGTGGAACCAGACCCGTGCGGCGGGGCTGCTCGGGCTGAACCGCGACCAGATTCGCTACCGCATCGAGAAGTTCCACCTCGAACGAGCCAACACCGCGCATTGATGGTCATTGGTCGTTAGTCATGCGTCGTTGGTCAGGCCCATCGGCTCGCAACCGACCAACGACCAACGACCAACGACCACTGCGGGTTCCCCCCCACAGTCCGCGGAATATTCCCCGCGCCGGCCGAGCTCTCCCACCCGCTCCAGCGCCGACATCTCGCAAATGCTCCGGAAAACCGGCAGTGACGCTCTGGCATGTGCGTTGCCCTTACGGCCAGCGGCTTCATACTTCAACACGCTGAGTTTCGGCCTTACTTGGGAGAACGACCATGGTTTCCAGAGAGCGCGTGCAGGGGGTGCTCGACCGAGTTCGCCCGTTCCTGCAGGCGGACGGCGGGGACATCGAGCTGATGACGGTCAACGGGAACTCCGCTGACGTGCGTCTGACCGGCATGTGTGCCGGGTGCCCGAGTGCGCACATGACGCTGCATGTGGGCGTGGAGTCGGCGATTCGCGAGGAGATCCCGGAGTTCGAGACGCTGCGTCTCGTGTAGGTGGGCCATGACTACACCCCAGATCTCCATGGACTCGGTGGTTGTTGGCCGCAGCGCGCGAATGCGCGCCGTCTTCGAATTCCTCCGGGTGATCGGCAACAGCGACAGCACCGTCCTGGTCACGGGTGAGAGCGGCACCGGCAAGGAAGTGACGGCGACGCTGATTCACCAGAACAGTCGTCGGCGCCACCACCCCTTCGTGGCGGTCAGTTGTGCGCTCTTCTCGGAAACCCTCATCGAGTCCGAACTGTTCGGGCATGAGCGCGGCGCCTTCACTGGGGCTATCAAGGACCGTCTGGGCCGCTTCGAGCTGGCCGAAGGCGGCACCATCTTCCTCGACGACATCGACGACGTGCCGCTGTCGATGCAGGTAAAGCTACTGCGTGTGCTGCAGAATCGCACCGTCGAGCGGCTGGGTGGTACCCGGACCGTGCCGGTCAACGTCCGGGTCATCGCCGGCAGCAAGCGCGACCTGAAGCAGTTGGTGGCCGAAGGGAAGTTCCGTGAAGACCTGTACTACCGGCTGAATGTCCTGCCACTGACGCTGCCGCCGCTGCGCGAGCGCCGCGAGGACGTGCCGGTGCTGATGGAGCACTTCCTCAGCCGCTACTTCAAGCGCCGCAACGAGGACATACCTGCCATCTCCGACGCCGTGAGGCAGGCGTTCCTGCGCTACTCCTGGCCGGGCAACGTCCGCGAACTGGAGAACGCCTGCGAGCGCATTGCGCAGACCTGCTCCTGCGGCACCGTCCGCATCGGCTGCATGTCGGCCAGCATCCTTTTCCGCGCCGGCTCGCAGCCGGTCGACGTGGCTCAGGCGATGACGCCGGCCACCGACACGACGGCGCCGATCTCGCTCGACGATCGCCTGCGCGAGGTCGAAGCGAACCTGATCGGCTGGGCTCTGAAGGTCAGTGGCGGTAACAAGTCGCGGGCGGCGGAACTGCTGCAAATCAAGCGGTCCACCCTCGGTGATCGCATCAACCGCTGCGGGCTCGGTGCACTCGACAAGCCCGAGACGCCGTCCGCAGTCGCGGTACACACGGCATGAGTCCAGGCCACGCGGCGACCCAGACCACGCCGGTTCGCCGGATCCTCGTGGTCGACGATGAGCTGCTCATTCGCTGGTCGCTGTGCGAGACGCTCAGCGACCACGGGTACACCGTCCTCGAAGCCGAGGACGGACAGGGTGCTGTACGGACGCTCTCGGACGCAACCGAACTGCCGGACGTGGTCCTCCTCGATTTCCGCCTGCCTGACTCGACGGATCTCAAGCTGCTCGAGCGCATCATCCGCATGGTGCCCGAGGGACGTGTGATCCTGATGACCGCGTACGGTACGCCGGAACTCACGAACGAAGCGCTCGCGCGCGGCGCCTTCACGGTGCTGCACAAGCCGTTCGAGTTGCAGGAAGTCACCTCGCTCGTCGCCTGAGCCCCGAGGCGTTCCCGTCGCGGGTTTTTCCTCACAACCCTTCGCGAAATCCCCCAACC
>Ga0114974_10003494_pt1 | contig 11821 bp, 8 predicted proteins | sample S_130206_EF_Meta_FD_87318 | JGI IMG/M metagenome (GOLD analysis project Ga0114974, IMG submission 87318) | Freshwater microbial communities from Lake Simoncouche, Canada to study carbon cycling - S_130206_EF_MetaG | ecosystem: Environmental > Aquatic > Freshwater > Lake | place: Lake...
ATAACAGTAAATCCAAACAATAGCAACCAAGTTTTCCTTAGTTCTTTCTTTTCTGGATTGCTAAAAGTGGAAAATGATATTCCTGTAATTTTGTACAATAAAAATAATAGCACTTTAGAATCTTTAACATTAAATCCTCCAAATCCAAATTACATCGACATTAGAATTAATGGCGCTGCATTTGATAAAACAGGAAATTTGTGGGTTGGAAATGGCTATTCAAAAAACGGGTTAAAAAAACTAACCCCTCAAGGGGCTTGGTCAAGTGTTCCTATGGAATCTATTTTACAACGCTATTATGAAGATAGTTATGGAGAAGTTGTTGTTGATAAAAACGGCACCAAATGGATGGCCTCTAGCTATGATGGCGTTGTTGGATACAATGAAAATGGCAATGTTTTAAAGAAAATATCTCTCGGAGCCGAATTAGGAAATCTCCCAGTTGTAGATGCTCGAGTAGTTGCAATTGATACAAAAAACCAACTTTGGATTGGAACTACAAGCGGATTGAGAGTGCTTTCAAGTGTTGATCGGTTTTTGACAGATCCTCAATTAACATCCAATTCCATCATTATTCTCGAAGATGGTTTGGCGCAAGAATTATTATACGAACAATTCATTACCGACATTGTTGTAGATGGCGCCAACAATAAATGGGTGGGAACAGCAGATTCAGGTGTTTTTCAATTTTCATCTGATGGGCAAGAAACACTACACCGCTTCACTTCTAGCAATTCGCCTTTACCAAGTAACGGCATCAACGACATTGATATCAATCCAACAACCGGAGAAGTTTTCTTTGCCACCGACAAAGGAATGGCTTCCTTCAAAGGAACCGCAACAACGGCAAGTTCCGATTTGAGCCACGTAAATGTATATCCAAATCCTGTGCGACCAGAATTCGAAGGAACCGTAAAAATTAGTGGGCTTTTAAATAAATGTAACGTAAAAATAACCGACATCGAAGGAAATTTAGTTTACGAAGAAATCTCAGAAGGCGGAACAATCGAGTGGGATACTAAAGCCTTTGGGAAATACAAAGTGGCTTCAGGAGTGTATATGATTTTTATTTCTGCCCAAGACGGATTAGAAACAAAAGTCAAAAAAGTAATGATAATTAGGTAATTAGGTTTTAAGTCAGTTGGTCATTACAAGCTGCAACTTTAAACTTTAAACAAAAAAAATGTTAGTCAAAACCAAAGCCATCGTCATTTCTTCCATAAAATTTCAGGAAAAAAGCTTGATTGTAAAATGCTTTACACTCTCCGATGGCCTAAAATCATACTTTGTTCGCGATGCGTTTTCCTCCCGAAAATCCAATCAAAAAATCGCCTACTTCCAACCCTTTTCAATACTTGAGGTAGAAGCTATTCACAAAAACAAAGGCACCCTCGAAAACTTCAAGGAAATCAAATTAGCCACTCCTTTTCAAACCATACATAGCGACATCATAAAAAGCACCATCGTGCTGTTTCTCTCCGAAATGATGCATTATTCTATTCACGAGGAAGAAAAAAATGAAGCGCTATTTACTTATTTAGAAACTGCATTGTTGTGGCTCGATGCCCACGATGATATGGCAAATTTTCACCTTATTTTCCTTTTGGAAGCTACTAAATATTTAGGCTTTTACCCTGATATTTCCGATATCGAATTCCCATTTTTCGAAATGACGGAAGGAATTTTTACTACATTTAATGCCATTAGTTCCTTGTCAGAAGACGAAACGGCACTTTTCAAAAAACTGCTGAGTCTAAAATTTGACACCGACCAAAAAACCTTTCACATTATCGAGCGCCAATTGCTTTTAAAAATCCTAATCGACTATTACAGTTTTCACCTAGAAGGCTTCAGAAGACCCAAATCTCTGGATGTTTTGAAAGAAGTTTTTTCTTAATTTAAGGGCGTGTCCGCGTTTACATCGTTTAGTGAAAATTGTTAATTATCGTTAAACTCGGTCGGGCTTTTCGTTCCCACTCCGCGCCCAAAAGCGCGGGAGTTCCTCTGCAATCCCTCACGCAATGCCAATGCTATTTTCTGTTTTTGATTATCATCGGATTTGCAAAAGCTATAACTGTTCAAAAATACTTTATTATTGAGCAAAATCCAACTATTCTTACTTTCAAATAGTTAATTAACAGTACTTTAGAAATTAATTTCTTTACTTTTATTAATCGTAAAATAGATACTAGATTTTGCAAAACACAAAATCAAGTATCGCAAACCTAATAGTAAACATTAAAAATAATCATTATGGAAACAGCAGTTAAAAAACAAGAAACGGCAAGAGCCCAATCAAGTGAAGCGCAAAATTTAAGAGATTTATTTGAAGATGGTTTGAAGGACATTTATTCGGCCGAAAAATTAGCCGGAAAAACATTAACAAAAAGGCTAAAAAGTGCTTCCTCACCCGAATTAGTGAGTGCCTTAAAAAACCACCAAGAAGAAATAAACGAACAAGTTGCTCGCTTGGAACAAGTTTTTAAAGCCACGGGAATCAAACTCGGTGAGAAAAAATGTGCCGCAATGGAAGGAATTCTAAAAGAAAGCGACGAAAACATCAAAGACACCAAAGTTGGAAAAGTTCGTGATGCAGGAATTATTGCTTCTGTGCAAAAAGTAAAACACTACGAAATTGCCACCTACGGCACTTTACACGCTTATGCAAAAACACTTGGCGAAAACAAAGCCGCCAATTTGCTAGCAATGACACTCGAAGAAGAGAAAAAAACAGATGCCGCTTTGTCAGGAATAGCCATGACCGCTGTAAATGCAGAAGCTGCTTCAAAAAAAATCAGATAAAAACAATCGTTTTAGAAGTAAATTATAATTCTAGAAGCCTGCAACAAAGCAGGCTTTTTTTATGAAACCAAAAAAACAACCTCCTTTTCACAACTTTCGACTTTCGACTTTCGACTTTCGACATAAATTTATTACTTTCGCAAATCGATTTAAGAAAAGGATAAAATGAGCACTAAATTTACTGAATACAAGGGACTTGACTTGCCAACTGTTGCATCAGAAGTACTGGATTTTTGGAAAAAAGAAAACATCTTCGAGAAGAGTGTAACTACTCGCGAGGGGAATCAACCGTTCGTGTTTTTTGAAGGACCACCTTCGGCAAATGGATTACCCGGAATTCATCACGTAATGGCGCGCGCTATTAAAGATATTTTTTGCAGATATAAAACCCAAAAAGGGTTTCAAGTTAAGCGAAAAGCAGGTTGGGATACCCATGGTTTGCCAGTAGAATTGGGAACCGAAGCAGCATTAGGAATTACAAAAGAAGATATTGGGAAGTCTATTTCCATTGAAGAATATAACGAAGCCTGCAAAAAAACGGTCATGCGTTACACCGATGTGTGGAATGATTTGACCGAAAAAATGGGCTATTGGGTAGATATGGAAGATCCGTATATCACCTACAAATCCAAATACATGGAATCGGTTTGGTGGCTTTTGAAACAAATTTACGACAAGAAATTGATGTACAAAGGCTACACCATTCAACCCTATTCTCCTAAAGCGGGAACGGGTTTAAGTTCTCATGAAGTAAACCAACCAGGAAGTTACAGAGATGTAACGGATACAACTGTAGTAGCGCAATTTAAAACAGTGAGCGAATCTTTACCAAGTTTCTTAAAAGACTTTGGTGAAGTTCATGTTTTAGCTTGGACAACTACGCCTTGGACGTTACCGAGTAATACGGCATTAACAGTTGGCCCTAGAATAGATTATGTCTTGGTGGACACATTCAATCAATATACTTTTTTACGCTCAAAAGTAATTTTGGCTAAAAACTTGGTTGGAAAACAATTCGGAAAAGGATTTTTTGAAAGTACGAATGCTACCGATTTCGAAAGCTTCAAATCGGGTGATAAACAAATTCCATTTCAGGTTCTTGCCGAGTGTAAAGGAGCCGATTTAGTTGGAATTCGTTACGAACAATTAATGCAATTTGCCTTGCCATACCAAAACCCTGAAAATGCTTTTAGAGTAATTGCAGGTGATTTTGTGACAACAGAAGACGGAACGGGAATTGTGCATACTGCGCCGACTTTTGGTGCCGATGATGCCAAAGTAGCCAAAGAAGCTACACCAGAAGTGCCGCCAATGTTGGTTTTAGATGAAAACGGGAATCCAGTTCCTTTGGTAGATTTACAAGGAAAATTCACTTCTCACATGGGTGAATATGCTGGGAAATATGTAAAAAACGAATACTATAACGACGGTGAAGCTCCAGAACGCTCAATAGATGTGGAAATTGCCATTCGTTTAAAAGAAGAAAATAAAGCCTTTAAAGTTGAGAAATACGTTCACAGTTACCCACATTGTTGGAGAACCGATAAACCTATTTTGTATTATCCTTTAGATTCTTGGTTTATAGAAATCACGAAAGTGCGTGACAGAATGTTCGATTTGAACGAAAATATCAATTGGAAACCAAAAGCGACAGGAGAAGGTCGATTTGGAAATTGGTTGAAAAATGCCAACGATTGGAATTTATCACGTTCTCGTTTTTGGGGAATTCCATTGCCAATTTGGAGAACGGAAGATGGAACAGAGGAAATTTTGATTGGTTCTGTTGAAGAATTATTCAACGAAACCGAAAAAGCAATTGCTGCAGGTTTCCAAAAAGAAAATCCTTTCAAAGGTTTTGAAATTGGAAATATGTCCGAAGAAAACTATGATTTAGTTGATTTACATAAAAATGTAGTCGACGAAATTACGTTGGTTTCAACTTCGGGTAAACCGATGAAGCGCGAAGCCGATTTGATAGATGTTTGGTTTGATTCAGGCGCAATGCCTTATGCTCAGTGGCATTATCCTTTTGAAAATAAGGACAAAATTGACGAAAATAAAGATTTCCCAGCCGATTTTATCGCTGAAGGTGTCGATCAAACGCGCGGTTGGTTTTATACCTTACACGCTATTTCAACTTTGGTATTTGACAAAGTAGCCTATAAAAATGTAGTTTCAAACGGTTTGGTATTAGACAAAAATGGACAAAAAATGTCGAAACGTCTAGGAAATGCTGCCGATCCATTTGAAACATTAATTGAATACGGACCTGATGCTACGCGTTGGTACATGATTTCAAACGCGAATCCTTGGGACAACCTAAAATTTGATTTAGAAGGAATTGCTGAAGTGCGTAGAAAGTTCTTCGGTACACTATACAATACCTATTCTTTTTTTAGTTTGTATGCCAATATCGATAATTTTAAATATTCTGAAACTGCAATTCCGTTGAACGAAAGAGCCGAAATTGACCAATGGATTATTTCAGAATTGAACACTTTGATAAAAGTCGTTGATGCTGCTTATGCAGATTATGAACCGACAAAAGCGGCTCGTGCCATTTCAGATTTCCTTCAGGAAAACTTGAGCAACTGGTATGTTCGTTTGTGTAGAAGACGGTTCTGGAAGGGCGAATACGGACAAGATAAAATTGCAGCCTACCAAACTTTATACGAATGTTTGTTAACCATAAGTAAATTAGGTGCGCCAATTGCTCCCTTTTTCATGGATAAACTATACAGAGATTTAACATTGGCGACACAATCTGAGCAATTTGAAAGTGTACATTTGGCTGAATTTCCGCAAAGCGTTGAAAACTATGTTGATAAATCGTTAGAGAGCAAAATGCAGAAAGCACAAACCATTTCATCATTGGTATTATCGCTCCGTAAAAAGGAAATGATAAAAGTGCGTCAACCGTTGCAAAAGATAATGATACCAATACTTGACGAGAGCCAACGTGATGAAATTGAAGCGGTTTCTGACCTTATAAAAGCAGAGGTAAATGTAAAAGAAATCGTACTTTTAGATGACGCTTCGGGAATATTAGTAAAGCAAATTAAGCCTAATTTCAAAACATTGGGGCCTCGATTTGGAAAGGATATGGGATTGATTGCCAAAGAGATACAAGGATTTTCATCGGATCAAATTAATAAATTTGAAAGAGATGGAACAATTAGCATTTTTATTGCAGAAAAAAGCATAAATTTATCATTGGAAGAAGTTGAAATTTCTTCACAGGATATTGAAGGCTGGTTGGTTGCCAATTCAAATGGAATTACGGTGGCTCTAGACATCTCAATTTCAGAGGATTTGCGACAAGAAGGAATTGCAAGAGAATTGGTAAATAGAATCCAGAATATTAGAAAAGATTCGGGATTTGAAGTTACTGATAAAATCAAAGTGCAGTTGAAAAGAAGTGGAGATTTGGAAGAAGCAATTCTGAAAAACGAAACCTACATTAAATCGGAAACTTTAACTGATTCTTTGGTTTTTGTGGATGATTTAGAAAATGGAATAGAAATAGAATTTGACGATATAAAAACAAAAATTATAATTAATAAATAGGTAAAGTATGGTAGATGATACTTCAAGATACTCTGATGCTGATTTAGCGGAGTTCAAAGAATTAATAATAAATAAAATCCACAAAGCACAAACAGATTTAGAATTAATCAAAAGTGCGTATATGAATGATTTAAATAATGGAACCGACGATACTTCGCCAACGTTCAAAGCTTTTGAAGAAGGCAGCGAAACGATGTCTAAAGAAGCCAACTCACAATTGGCAATTCGTCAAGAAAAATTTATTCGCGATTTGAAAAACGCGCTTTTCCGTGTTGAAAATAAAACCTATGGATTTTGCAAAGTTTCAGGTAAATTAATTAGCAAAGAACGATTAATGGTTGTTCCCCATGCTACAATGAGTATTGAAGCAAAAAATTTACAGCGATAGATTTCTTAAAGCATAAAAAAGCCTCGAATACGAGGTTTTTTTATGCTTGAAATTTAAAAATTTAGTACGCTAATTTGTTGTAACGTGAAATTAGCACCATAATTATATTGAATAATTTTATTAGGTCCAACAGCAATAAGATGAGATTCTAAAGGTATTACATCCGTAATAGGTTCTGTATAAGAAGTTTTTAAAAGAAGTTGCGATGGATTATCAGTGTTAAAAACTTTTAAGCCTTGTGAACCACAACCAACATAAAGCGCATTATTTCTAACTCCTACTCCATAAGGCTGATTTAATAAATAGGTAGATACTAAAACCGGATTTAAAATATCTGAGACATTAATTACATTTATTTGATCTTGCGTTGCCCCACAAAAAGAACCTCCCCTAACAGTTACATAAGCCAAATTTCCATATACAAAAACTGGATCACAGCCCGTTGAATGTGAAAACCCTGAAATGAAAGTAGGATTAAATTCGTCTGTTGCATCAATTACATGCATCCCGTTTGTGGCGCCAACAAATAAATAGTCTTTTTGGATAAATAAAGTTTCAAACTGCCCTGCATTAATCCATTGTGTCATATATATGGATTTATCAAAAAAAGAAGTGGAAGGATTGCTAATGTTAAACACATTTAGTTTGTAACTGTCTAATGTATAAAGCGCATTTCTATTAATTTGAAAACGAGCATAAGACCCTCCTGTCCCAACAGCATTAGAACTCAACAAAGAAGCGGTAGCATCACAAGCTAATATATAATACTGGCCTTCTGGCCTATCACGGTATTCTAAACGGTATCCCGTTACAATCTCACCTTCATTTAAAACCGATGTATCATCATAAAATTCAGCATTATTAGGGTATGTTGGCGTAAAAGTGATTGCATTTTCAATAGTTCTTACCAAAGTAATATTACGGATATTAGAAATATCGAAAACTAATAAATCTACAAAATTGTCAGCATATAAATAATTCCCCTTCACAGCAATGTCATGAACACCAGCAATATTTATAAATGCAATATTTTGTGGTGTTGTAGGATTTTGATTGTCAAAAACATGAACACCGCTTTCTTTGGCTATGTAAAATAAATAATTTTCTGCTACGTATATCTTCCCTTCAGAATTTGTTTGTCTACTTGGAGCAATAGATATAGCACTTCTAATATTAGTCAATGATTTTATAATAGGAACTGCAAAAAGTGCTTTTTGGGTGTCATTTTCGTCTGGTGCGCAAGCAATGAAAAGCAATGCAATTAAACAAGCGATACCTTTTTTTACTGTTTTCATGGGTTTTATATTATTTGATTTCAAAGTCAAAGATAATAAAATTAGATAATCAATTTAAATTGAAGGTAGTACAAATTTAAAAACTACAAATTTGCATTTAACAAGACTTGTTTTTATTTGATTTTAAAGGATTACTAGCTTTCTAATATTTTGTATTAAAAATAGTATTATTTTTGCCCAATCAAAATTCACAAAATGTCATTAAAAAAAGCCTATTTCCTAATTTACATCATATTACTAGTAGATCAAATCACTAAACTTTACATTAAAACCCATTTTGTTTTAGGAGAAGAAGTTTCTGTTTTTAATTGGTTTAAAATTCTTTTCATAGAAAATGAAGGAATGGCTTGGGGTGCTCAAATTCCAGGTTCTTACGGTAAAATCATATTGACGGTGTTTCGATTATTTGCAGTTGCGGGAATTGCTTATTGGCTTTGGGATGCTGTAAAAAAACACAGTTCTAATTTTCTTATCGTTGCAATTGCATTAATTTTTGCAGGTGCTTTTGGAAATATAATTGATTCGGTTTTTTATGGTTTAATCTTCGATGATAGTTACCATACTGTTGCCACGATTTTCTCAGACAAACCTTACGGCACATTATTTCACGGAAAAGTAGTTGACATGTTTTACTTTCCTATTTGGGATGGTGACTTACCTAGTTGGCTTCCAATTTGGGGCGGAAAACACTTCACCTTTTTTAATGCAATTTTCAACGTAGCCGATATGGCGATTTCTACAGGTGTTGGGATTTTGATTGTATTTAATAAAAAAGCTTTCGGTAACAATTAGGTTTCGTTACAATTTTAAGAATTCTAGAATTCAAATACGTTTTTCGGAGTAACACAATAATCTAATTTTATGTCTCCTTCAAAAACATCTGAAATGAGTTCTTCTGGTTCAAAGAAGGACAATCCTATTTTGATTACATCTGAATTACATTCTGACAAAAAAGTATCGTAAAAACCTTTTCCGTAACCTACTCTATTTCCATTGGTGTCAAATGCCAAAAGCGGGACAAAAACGACTTCAATTTTATTAGTTGGAACTTCAATTCCATCAACAGGTTCGGGAATATTATATTCGTTTTTTTTTATTTTTGTATTGTCCGTCAATAAATAATGCGTCATTTTTCTACTTTCAAAATCGCTTTTTGAAACACAAATTTCTTTGTCTTTGCCAGACAAAAGATGCAAAATAAATTCGGTGTTTACCTCATACAATTCGGTAATTGGTAAAAATATATGAAAATTGGTCTTTTCCCAAATTGGAATTTTCAGGATGGTATTGGCAATAGCCAAACTCATTTCGTCAATTTCATTTTCAGAAAGTGCTCGCCTTTGCGCTTTATATTTCAATCGGATTTCTTTTTTAAACATCAGTTAAATGTGTTGAAATATGATAAATGGCATCCCCTTGATATACAATTGGAGCATCATTTACATTGATAATATACCCTGAATTTGGCGCTTTTACTTTGTGTTCTATTTTCCCGTAAGGGTCAGAAACAGTAGCTAACAATTGCCCTTTCGTTACATAATTCCCGATTTTCGTTAAACCATGAAACATTCCCGAATATTTGGCTCTAACCCAATTTGATTTCTCGATATAAACCGTATTTTTTTCGGGAACAATTATTCTTTTTCGGGCACCTAACATTCCGAAATGATTCAGAATTCTTTTGGTGCCTTCAATGCCGTGCTGGGTAATTTCATCATTGATATTGACCGACTTTCCGCCTTCAAAAAGCAACATTTTTACGCCTAATTTATCACACGAATTCCGGAACGAACCCACAATGTTTTTCGAATATAGGGCAAATGGGGCTTGAAAAACATCTGCTAACGCTTTTAATTCTTGGTTTTCTGGTACAATTCTGACTTGCGGCGCATTGAATCTACTAGCGCCTCCTGCATGAAAATCAATGGCATAATCAACATGCGGCATAATTTCTTTCAATAAATAATAGGCAAATCTGCTTGCTAAAGAACCTTTTTTGCTTCCAGGGAAAACCCGATTCAAATCCCGTTTATCTGGAAATTCTCGGGTCTGATTTACAAACCCAAACACATTAATTACGGGAATACAAATGATGGTTCCCGTTTTTGGTTTGTTGATTTTTCGAGTTATTATCTGTCGAACAATCTCAATTCCGTTAATTTCATCGCCATGCAAGCCTGCCGAAAGTAAAATCGTAGGCCCATTAAATTTAGAACGTGAAACAATTATTGGGATTTTCAATTTGGTCATTGTGTGCAAGGTTGCAATTTCCATATTGATGGTTTTGCTTTCTCCTGGCAGAATGGTTTCCTTTAAAATTGTAATAATTTTATGTTCTAAATGATTCATAAGTAGGAATAAAAGCTAAAAGTAGAAAATTAACAGTTACAAATTATAAGTTTTTGGGAGTTTTTCGCTTTTAAAAGCGGGATTTTGTAAATTTGAGCACCAAAATAAATCGAAATAGATTTATATTTGAATTCATATAAAAATAAAATGCAAAATCCTTCGCTTCAACTTCAAATACAAACACTTCCTGATGGTCCTGGCGTGTATCAATATTATGATAAGGAAGGCAAAATTTTGTATGTTGGAAAAGCCAAAAATTTAAAGAAAAGAGTCGCTTCCTATTTCAATAAAATTCACGATACTGCAAAAACCAATGTTTTAGTCAAGAAAATTGTAACTATAAAACACATTGTTGTTCCCACAGAAACCGATGCGCTTTTATTGGAAAATAATTTAATAAAAACCTTGCAACCACGCTACAATGTGTTGCTTCGTGACGACAAAACCTATCCTTGGATTTGCATAAAAAAAGAACCTTTTTCGAGAATTTTTCCAACTAGGAGAATGGTCAAAGACGGTTCGGAATATTTTGGTCCTTACACTAGTTTTAAAACGGTAAATACAATTTTAGAATTAATAAAAGAACTGTACCCGCTGCGAACATGCAATTATGATTTGAGCAAAAACAACATCGAAACACATAAATTCAAGGTTTGTTTAGAATACCACATTGGGAATTGCAAAGGCCCTTGTGAAGGCTATGAATCATTGGAAAATTATCAAAAACAAGTGGATGCCATTCGCGAAATTTTGAAAGGAAATTTCAAAGAAAGCATGAAAGATTTCAAAAAAGTAATGACTGATTTGGCTTCAGAAATGCATTTTGAAGAAGCACAAAAAATCAAAGAAAAGATAGAGATTTTGGAGAACTATCAATCGCGATCTACTATTATCAATCCAAAAATTACCAATATTGATGTGTTTTCAATTGTATCCGATGAAAGTGCGGCGTTTATCAATTTTCTGCAAATTTCCCACGGTTCGATTATTCGTTCCCATACAATGGAAATAAAAAAGAAATTGGACGAAACTGATGAAGAGTTACTTGAACTTGCAATTATTGAATTGCGAGAACGCTTCCAATTATTGTCTAAAGAAATAATCGTTCCGTTTGAAGTTGATTTGGGGGAGAATATAAAAATTACAGTCCCACAATTGGGTGATAAAAAACAAATTTTAGAATTGTCCATTCGAAACGCCAAATTTTACAGAATTGAACAATTAAAACAACTACAAATTGTAGATCCCGAAAGGCATTCGAACCGAATTATGGCGCAAATGCAAAAGGATTTACGATTACACGAAGAACCCCGACATATTGAATGTTTTGACAATTCAAATATTCAAGGAACCAATCCTGTTGCAGCCTGCGTGGTTTTTAAAGACGGAAAACCGAGTAAGAAAGACTACCGCCATTTCA
>Ga0114974_10003496_pt1 | contig 11820 bp, 12 predicted proteins | sample S_130206_EF_Meta_FD_87318 | JGI IMG/M metagenome (GOLD analysis project Ga0114974, IMG submission 87318) | Freshwater microbial communities from Lake Simoncouche, Canada to study carbon cycling - S_130206_EF_MetaG | ecosystem: Environmental > Aquatic > Freshwater > Lake | place: Lake...
TTATGGCGCGCAAGCCAGCCAGTGGGCAACAAGAGGGCTCTGCCTGGCAGCCAGCGGCCTTGGGGCTGTTGGCGGGGGCGTGTTTTGCGATCGCGGCCGTGACGTTCAGAGGGGGGATTTTGGCCCTGGGCGATGGTCATTTTTTGATGCGTGCTTCACTGACGCTTGCGTGCGGTCTAGGCGTGCAAACCCTGCTGCTTGCTGCGTGGATGATGACCTTTCATTACGAGGCTTGGGTGCGCTGCTTACAGGCCTGGCGTATTTCAATATGGGGCGGCCTGTTAGGAGCTTCGGCATCTGAGGGCTGGTTTCTTGGGTTTGCGCTGACCGCTGCGGCCAACGTACGAACCCTAGGACTAGTCGAGGTGTTGTTCGCCCAATTGCTATCTTGGCGTGTGTTTTCTAGCAAAAGCACCCGACAAGAAGCGATTGGCACCGTACTGATTGTGCTGGGCGTTGCCTGCTTATTGCTGACCTCAACTTAAAGCAGGGGGATCCGCTTGGCGGCAGTATCGGCAGCCGGTGTGCCTTTGTAGTCTTTGACAATACGTTGCAGAGTCACTTTTGCCCCAGCGCGATTGTTGAGTTCGATTTGGCAACTCGCAATTAACAGCAAGGCATCGGGCGTGCGCGTTTCATTCGGATACTTTTTGGCCATTGCCTCAAGCGTCGTGATGGCACCCTTGAAATCTTTTGACGCATAGCGACTGCTGCCTAGATAAAATTGAGCAGTAGGCGTGAGTTTGCTGTCTGGGTAGAGCGTTAAAAAGGCGGTTAGATTTTCAGTCGCTTCTTTGTACTGACCTTTGCGAAAGCTTTCGATTGACTGATCAAAGGCAGATTGCTCTCGCGGATCAGCCGATTTGGCATCAGGTGCGCGCGCGCCTGATGTGCCGCCGGGCGATCCGGGGCCACTGCTGGGCCGGCCAAGCTGCTCCATATCGCCACGTAGACGTACGACTTCTTGCTCGAGCGCCTCAATCTGGTCTGCGAGTTGAAGGCGTGCGCGTTGATTGGCTTCGGTGAGTACTTTGATTTGTTGGCGTAGTTCAACAATAGCTTTGCGAGCATCATCATCCGCAAAGGCAAGCGCAGACTGGCTGATCGATAAGCCGCACATAAACAGCAACCCAGTGCCAAGTGCGCGCTTAGAGACGGTGGTGATAAACATGAATAACCCCTTTTAAAGCAACAAGGCGGCTAGTGAGCCGCCCTGTGTCGTTCAGTTCACAACCTTGAGCTTAACGCTTGTAATTGAAATCTGCACGACGATTTTCAGCGTAATCCGCATCAGAGCTGCCTAACGCTTTAGGCTTTTCTTTGCCGAAGCTGATGGTTTCGACTTGAGTGTCAGAGACGCCTAGCAGCGTGAGCATGCGGCGTACGGCTTCGGCACGACGTTGGCCGAGTGCCAGGTTGTACTCAGAGCCACCGCGTGCGTCAGTATTGCCTTCGATGATCACGCGTTGTTGAGGCGCACTTGCGAGGTACTTGCCATGCGTTTCGACCAGCGAGCGATACTGTTCGCTGACTGAGTAGCTATTGAAGTCAAAGTAAACAGAGCGCTGTTTAGCCAAGATACTTTGTGGATTGAACGGATCGAGAATACCCGAACCGTCGGCGCCGCCAGCCCCAGCTTTGTCGTCGAGAGAAACCGAACTACAAGCAGCCAAACTGGCAGCCAGGACGGCGATGGTGAGACCTTTTGCGATGCGCGACATGATGGATCCTTTAAGAGGAGATTCAACTGTTATTGAGAAAACGGGCCCCAGGTGGGTTCGCGTATTTCGCCATTCAGAACCGACAATGTCTGACGAACGCGCCCATCGCTGGAGACCCCCGCCAATACACTTCGACCGCCCTGAACTGCGGCATACAGCACTTGCATTCCATTAGGAGCAAAACTCGGGGACTGATCGTCGCGCCCGTCGGTGAGAAGGGATTCTGCACCCGTTGCTAAGTTGAGCGACGCGATACGGTATGACCCGTCTCGACGAGTAACTGTCAGCAAAGTTTTACCATCCGGAGAAATTCTAGGTGAGATATTGTAACCGCCACTGAACGAAATGCGGCGCGGCTCACCACCATCGAGCCCTGTTTGATAAATTTGAGGGCTGCCACTGCGATCGCTCGTGAAGTAAATCGAGCGCCCATCCGGAGCAAAGGTGGGTTCGGTATCAATGAGCGGAGAGCGGGTGACGCGGCGCAGATTTGCGCCATCGTTGGCCCCCAAGGTATAGATTTGTGACAAACCATCGCGCGTAAGAACAACAGCGAGCGTGTTGCCGTCGGGTGACCAGGCAGGTGCCGAGTTATTGCCTTTGTAATTGGCGACTGGCGAACGTTTGCTCGTGGTGAGGTGGTGCACATACACCACGGGTTTGCCAGACTCAAAGCTGACGTAGGCCAGGCGGGTGCCATCGGGCGACCAAGCGGGTGAAATAACGGGCTCACGCGATCTTAAGGCGACCTGTGGACTTTGCCCATCCGCATCGGCGATTTGCAGTTCATAGGTTTTACCTTGTTTGAGAACGTAGGCAATACGGGTCGCAAATACGCCTTTGATGCCGGTGATTTTTTCATAAATTCGGTCGGCGATTTGATGTGAAATGCGCCGTAGTTCTTTTTCAGTTCCTGAAAAAGAGACCCCATCAAGCGGCCCGCGCTTGACCGTGTCACCGAGCCGGTATTTGATTTCAAAGCGACCATCCGGCAAACGAACAACCGTGCCATAGGCGATAAAGTCTGCGCCACGCGTGCGCCACTCGTCATACGCAATGGTCGTATCAACGTTCAGTGCGGCACCCGAGGTACTAATGAGGTTGAATTGCCCCGAACGCGTCAAATCGGCGCGAATGATCTCTGCGATTTGGCTTCCAGCCGCGTCGCCGCTGAAGTCAGCAATCGCCACGGGGTATTGTTGCGCCCCAGTGCCAGAGATGTCGACGCGCAACTGCGCCTGTGCAATGCCGGTGTGGCATAGGGCGATTACAGCGATCAGGCTAGTCAATAGCCAACCAGCGAATGCCAGGCTAAACGTCTTGGATTTGGTCAGCAGGTGGTGGGGTCGGTCTAGCGTCATATGGCGTGGGCTCCTGTCAATCATACATATTGTAATTGACGTCGATGTAACCAGGGTAGCTGCCTGTTGATGGCCTTGGGAAGGGCGTGCAGCGCCGAATTCCGGTTTCGACCGCACGGTCAAAGTTGGTGTTGCCCGAGGACTTGGTCATTCGGACATCGGCGATCTGACCGTCAGGCTTCAAGCTCACCCTGTACTGTGCAGCCGGGTTGCCCGCTGAGCCTCGGGGTGGCGGCGGAAACGACACCCCGGGTTGTACGCAGGCACGCACTTTAGCGCCATAGCCATCATCTCGACCGCCACCTGCTTGGTTACGGTCTGCTGTGCCCCCAGGGATGCCAGCCGCGCCCAATGCATCACCACGCATCATCTCTTTTAAGGCCTGATCCTTGGCTGCACGCGCGGCAGCCTCTTCTTTTGCTTTTTTCTCCGCAGCAGCAACCTTAGCAGCGTCTTCTTTGGCTTTTTTGGCAGCTTCTTCTTTTACTTTCTTCTCAGCCTCTTCCTTCTCTTTCTTTTCGGTGGCTGCTCTTTCAGCGAGTAGTTTTTTCTCGGCGTCTTCTTTTGCGCGTTTATCCGCTTCAAGGCGCTCAGCGTCCCGACGACGTTGTTCTAACCGCTCAGCTTCTTTGATTTTTGCGAGCTCCAGTTCTTTTTTGATGCGTTCTTTTTCTTTGATCGCATCTTCAGCAGCCTTTTTCTCGGCAGCTTCTTTTGCAGCGTTTTCGCGCTCAAGCCTTTCTTGCTCGCGACGACGCTTGGCCTCTTGTTCGAGCGCAATTTCTGGGTCCACTTGCGGGACGGGTGCTGCCGTCGGCGCAACCGGGGGCGGTGGTGGTGGAGGCGGCGGGGGCTCGGGTTTGGGCTCGGGCGCAGGTGCTGGTTTTGGCGCCGGTGTGGGTTCAGGCGGCCTGGGCGTAGGGTTGACTGGGCTATTGCCTTCGGCAACGAGCATCACCTGCAAGGGCCCCTGGGCTTCAGTTTTCCAGTCAAGCCCAATCACGAGCATTAGCACCAAGATCAGATGAGTCAGTAAAGCCAACGCCAAGGCGCGCAGATTCATAGACTGCCGCGGAGGCAGTATGGGACCACGTACCAGCTTGGGTTTACGAGGCTTCATGAGTAATAGAAGGTCTTACACGAGTTTGGCATTAACGCGCTTAACGCTTTGTGGGCTTTGCGTTGGGAGCAGGAGTGGTATTACCTTTTTGATCCACCAGCAATCCAAGTTTTGTTACACCATTTTTACGTAGGTCTTCCATGACTTTCATCACCACGTCGTAGGGCACTTTGCCGTCAGCGCCAATGACGACCGGCTGATCGGGCTTAAGCTCAGACAAAATTGTTTGGGCTAAAGCATTGCGCTCAACGGGCCTGTATGTTTGACCCGGCTCGCGCTTGCGCCACGAGACTTTGCTGTCTTCGGTGATTTGAATTTCGATCGGTGTCAGGGGTACGTTGGCAGCTTGACCGACAGAGGGCAGCTCAATCACACCCGGCGTGATCAAAGGTGCGGTGACCATAAAAATCACCAATAAGACGAGCATGACGTCGATATACGGCACGACGTTGATCTCGTTTTTGAGGCGTCGACCTCGCCCAGAATTCGAGCGTACCGAAGACATTAGTGCACCTGCCGCTGCAGAATGTTCAAGAATTCATCGACAAAGGATTCAAAGCGAATCGATAGCCGATCAATGTCATGGGTGTAGCGGTTGTACGCGACCACCGCCGGAATCGCGGCAAACAGGCCAATAGCGGTGGCAATCAGAGCCTCGGCAATGCCCGGTGCGACCGAGGCAAGCGTAGCTTGTTGCACGTTGGCAAGGCCCACAAACGCGTGCATGATGCCCCAGACCGTGCCGAGTAGCCCAATATATGGGCTAACCGAACCCGCTGAGGCCAAAAAGTTTAAGTGTGACTCGAGCTCGTCCATCTCGCGTTGAAATGCGGCACGCATGGCGCGTCTGGCGCCATCGAGCGTTGGGGCGGTGCCGGGTGCCGCACCTGTACGGCGCGCTTTGGTGAACTCTTCCATACCAGCATGAAAGATGCGGGCCAAGGCACCGCTTTCGTTCAGACGATCTGCAACCGATGCATCAAGCGCGTTGAGATCACCACCCGACCAGAAGTCATCTTCAAAGCTTCTTGTTTGTACAAGTGTTTTTTTAATCGTGGCGCGTTTTGAAAAAATGAAGGTCCAAGACACAATCGAGACCACGATCAAGAGCAGCATAATCAGTTGCACGGGAATGCTGGCGTTTAAGACCAGCGTGAGCATTGACATGTCGGAGGTAGTTGGCATCAATTATTCCTGAATAGTGACAGCAAATTTAGTTCGTACCGATTTTGGAATTGCAGCGATTCGCATGTTAACGGTTTCTACGCAACAGACTTGGATATCACTTTGCGTTAGAAGTTCGCCCTCGCAGCGAATGGTTTGGTGGAAGTGTAACGAAGCTCGGCCCATTCGTGTGACTTCGCTTTCGATTTGTAACAAATCATCAAGACGGGCGGGTTTCAGATACCGAATATTGAGCTCAGTCACCATAAAGGCCCGTTGCTCTTGTGCTGCAACCGTCGATTGGTTTACGCCGACTGCGCGCAGCCACTCTGTACGGCCGCGCTCCATAAATTTTAGATAATTGGCGTAAAAGACGACACCACCCATGTCGGTGTCTTCGTAATACACCCGCACATCAAAGCGATGTTTAAAGGCTGGTGGTTTGGGCAGCATGTGCTTAGACCATTGCCAGGCGAGCCACCACTTGGTTTGCGCAGTCTGCAAGCGAGATCCGGGTGGCTTCAGTTTCGGTGCGGCCCAGTAGCTCAACCACGCCTTCCTTGAGGCCGCGGTCGCCTACCGTGATCCTGAGTGGCGGCCCAATGAGTTCCCACTCTGCAAACATAATGCCGGGACGCAAATCACGATCATCCAGGATCACGTCCACGCCCTGACTTTTGAGTGAGGCATAGAGTGCTTCGCAGGCGGTTCGGACCTCTTCGCTTTTGCCCCAGCCGACCCCACAAATGACCACTTCGAACGGCGCTAACGCTCGTGGCCAGACAATGCCTTTGGCATCGTGATTCTGTTCAATCGCCGCGCCAACCAAGCGCGTGACGCCGATGCCATAGCAGCCCATCTCCATGAGCGCAGGTTTTCCTGTCTCATCTAGAAAAGTCGCTTTTAATGCTTCAGAGTATTTTGTACCCAGGTAAAACACATGGCCCACTTCAATACCTCGCTGAATCGCAAGTTGGCCTTTACCGGAAGGCGTTTGATCGCCCGCGACCACGTTGCGCAGATCGACCACCAAATCGGGTTCGGGCAGGTCGCGCACCCAGTTCACCCCGGTTAAGTGGGCGTTTTCTTGGTTTGCCCCGCAGATGAAATCGTTCATCTTTGCTGCGGTTTGATCTGCGATGACTTTTAGCGGGCGTTTTGTGTTGACGGGGCCCAGATAGCCAGGTTTGCAGCCAAAATGCTCAACGATTTCTGCTTCAGTGGCAAATCTGAAACCTTTGTTGAGCCCAGGAATCTTACCCACTTTAATTTCATTGAGTTCGTGATCGCCGCGCAGCAATAGCAGCCAGACCTGAGCGGGCTGATCTGCGAGGTCGGTGGCAAGCACGATCGATTTAATGGTTTGAGTCAGCGGTACGCCCAATTGCGCTGCAACGGCTTCGCACTTGGATGCTCCGGGGGTGGATTCGACTTTCATCGCTGCGCTCGGCGCGCCGCGCTGAGCAATCAGGCACGGGGCCACCGCCAGTTCGATATTGGCGGCATAGTCTGAAGCAGGGTCGTACACGATCAGGTCTTCACCAATATCTGCAATCACCTGAAACTCATGGCTTTGTGAGCCGCCGATTGAACCGGTATCGGCTGAGACCGCCCTAAAGGTAAGCCCCATGCGTTGAAAAATTTTCATATAAGCATCAAACATGACTTGATAGCTTTTTTGAGCGCTGGTGACATCACGGTCAAACGAGTAGGCGTCCTTCATCGTGAATTCGCGCCCGCGCATGACACCAAAGCGGGGTCGGCGTTCGTCACGAAACTTAGTTTGAATATGATAAAAATTAACGGGCAATTGTCGCCAGCTTTGAATTTCATTGCGTGCGATATCGGTGATGACTTCTTCAGAAGTCGGCTGCAGCACAAAATCGCGGCCGTGCCGATCTTTCATGCGTAAAAGCTCAGGGCCGTATTGCTCCCAACGGCCAGACTCAACCCAGAGTTCTGCAGGTTGTACAACCGGCATCAATAGTTCGAGGGCGCCCGCGGCGTTCATTTCTTCGCGAATGATGTTTTCGATTTTACGAATGACGCGTAAGCCGAGCGGCATGTAGCTGTAAATACCGCCAGCGAGTTTACGAATCAAGCCAGCACGCATCATCAATTGATGGCTGGTGATTTCGGCGTCGTTAGGGGCTTCTTTGAGGGTGCTGATATGAAAGGCGGATGCGCGCATGGATGGCTGCTAAATTTTATTAGGGCAAATTACCCAACAGGTACGTATAATCAATTGCAATTGTATTGAATTCGCAGGGAGTGGCCATGCTTGATCGCGAAGGCTACCGTCCTAACGTTGGCATTATCCTCGTTAATCAAAAAAACGAGGTCTTTTGGGGTAAGCGCATTCGGGAACACGCTTGGCAGTTCCCGCAGGGCGGCATCAATCAGGGCGAAAGCCCGATGCAGGCCATGTTACGCGAACTTCATGAAGAGGTCGGCCTGTTGCCCGACCATGTCCGCGTGTTGGGTCGGACGCGTGAGTGGTTGCGTTATGACGTGCCGGATACCTTTATCCGGCGCGAATCACGCGGGCACTATAAGGGTCAAAAGCAGATTTGGTTTCTGCTGCGTATGCTTGGGCGCGACACCGATGTCTGTCTTCGAGCCACCGCACACCCAGAGTTTGATGCGTGGCGCTGGAGCCCCTATTGGGTGTCTCTGGATGACGTGATCGAATTTAAGCGCGACGTATATACCCAGGCGCTAAACGAGTTGTCTTCACTGATTTTCAAGCGGCCTCAAGAGTCGATCGAGCCAGACATAGCTCAACCCACGCCTGAACAAAGCTCGCAACGTACTGCTTAGGCAAAAAAAAGCAGTGCATCGCTGCACTGCTCACCCTAGCTGATGACTGCGGCCTTTTTTAACGCAGGCGCTTAATCAAGCTAGAAGTATCCCAACGGCCTCCGCCCATTTTCTGGACGTCGGCATAAAACTGATCAATCAGGGCAATACTTGGAACGCGTGCGCCGTTGCGGTTGCATTCATCCATGACCAAGCCCAGATCTTTGCGCATCCAGTCAACGGCAAACCCAAATTCGAACTTGTCGTCAACCATGGTCGTGCCGCGGTTATCCATTTGCCAGCTTTGGGCAGCACCTTTGCCGATGACTTCGATTACTTGTTTCATATCTAAGCCTGCAGCTTGTCCAAAGGCGATACCTTCAGACAGACCCTGCACCAAACCAGCGATACAAATTTGGTTCACCATCTTCGCCAACTGACCTGCACCAGCAGGGCCAACGAGAGTGACTGCACGCGCCATCACTGCGATGACGTTTTTGACGGCCTCAAACTCTGCAGCGTCTCCGCCGCACATGACCGTTAGCATGCCGTTCACCGCACCTGCCTGACCACCCGACACTGGGGCATCGATAAAGCGTACCGACTTCTGTTTGGCTAGCGCGCTGAGTTCACGCGCAATCAAAGCTGACGCCGTCGTGTGATCGACAAAAGTTGCGCCGGCTGACATGCCCGCAAAGGCACCATCAGCGCCCAGGACGACGCTACGCAAGTCGTCGTCATTGCCAACGCACGCAAATACAATCTGCGCACCCTGAGCCGCCTCGCGAGGGGTGGCGCATGCGCGTCCCCCCAACTCTTTGACCCAGGCTTGTGCTTTTTGCACGTTGCGGTTGTAAACGGTGACGTCATGCCCAGCGGTTGCTAAGTGTCCTGCCATGGGCAGCCCCATCACCCCCAGTCCGATGAAAGCAACTTTGGTTGGGGTTGATGGTTCGTACGTTTTGCTATTGATGCTAGACATTCATTTACTCTTCTACGAAGGCTTCTTCGCGCTTCTTCTTGATAGAAGGCAACGCAACGATGATCACCAGGATTGCGGCTACGCCAAGCAGCGAAGCAGACAGCGGCCGATCAATAAAGGTGCTGTAGTTACCACGCGACAAGAGCAAGGCACGACGGAAGTTTTCTTCCATCAGTGGACCCAAGACCAAGCCTAACAATAACGGTGCGCCTTCGCACTTCAGCTTGGCCCAAACGTAACCAATGATGCCAAAGCAAGAGGTGGTCATGATGTCAAAGGTGTTGTAGTTCAGTGAGTACACACCAATGGTACAAAACACCAAGATCGCAGGGAACAGAATCTTGTAAGGCACTTTGAGCAGTTTGACCCAAATACCAACAAGCGGCAGGTTCAAGACGACCAACATCAAGTTGCCGATCCACATTGAAGCAATTAAGCCCCAGAACAGTTGTGGGTGACTTGACATCACCTGTGGGCCCGGCTGAATGTTGTGAATCGTCATGGCACCGACCATCAACGCCATCACAGCGTTGCTAGGGATACCGAGGGTCAGCAGCGGGATAAACGAGGTTTGAGCACCTGCGTTATTCGCAGCCTCGGGGCCCGCGACACCGGCAGGGTGGCCCTTACCGAAGCGTTCTGGGTTACGCGAGATTTTCTTTTCAAGCGTATAGGCTGCAAAAGATGACAACACTGCGCCACCGCCTGGCAAAATCCCCAGCATAGAGCCTAGCGCTGTACCGCGCACCACGGCGGGCCAGGCTTCTTTGAACTCTTGCATGTTGGGATACAACGAACCGATCTTCGACGCGATTTCAACGCGATTTTCTCTGAGTTCAAGATTGCTCATGATCTCAGCAAAACCGAACACGCCCATCGCGACGATTGCAAAGTCCAGGCCGTCTTGCAACTCAGGGACACCAAAGTCAAAGCGGGCTACACCCGAATTCACGTCGGTACCGACCATGCCAAGCAGCAGGCCTAGCAAGATCATGCAAATCGCTTTGATCAATGAGCCCGAGGCCAATACGACCGCGCCAACCAAACCTAACACCATCAGGGAGAAGTATTCGGCAGGGCCGAATTTAAAGGCAACTTCAGCCAGCGGAGGTGCAAAGGCAGCCAATAGAATGGTCGCGACGGTACCTGCAAAAAACGAGGCTAAGCCCGCGATTGAAAGCGCGGCACCCGCACGACCATTTTTGGCCATGGCGTGCCCGTCTAGGGTGGTGACCACCGAAGATGTTTCACCCGGCAAGTTCACCAAAATGGCGGTCGTTGACCCACCATATTGAGCACCGTAATAAATACCGGCCAACATGATCAGGCCCGCGATCGGGGGCAACACATAAGTAATTGGCAGCAGCATTGCAATGGTTGGCACAGGGCCTAAGCCAGGCAAAACACCCACCAGCGTGCCGAGCAAACAGCCTAGCAGCGCATAGGTCAGGTTTTCAGGTGTAAATGCAACACCAAAACCCATCATCAAATTATTGAGTAAGTCCATGAACAGGTGCTCCTTAGTTCAGACCGAGAAAGGCGGGCCAAATTGGGAATACCAACTTGAGGCCTTTAACAAATGACAGCCAGCAAAGTACGGTCAGGAAGACCGCATTGGCACCGGTGACTTTCCAATCATGTTCGTGGCTGGCAAAACTGCTGATCGCGACAAGCAAGAACAGAGAAACAATCAGACCCATCGGACGCAGAAGCAAACCAAACACGACGATCGACGAAATGATGATGGCCAGAATCTTAAAGTCGAATCTGGCGACTTCGGTCTGTTCGGCTTTAGGCCGTAACGAGCCTAACAAAATAACAGCACCTAAGACGGCCATAATGATGCCAAGCCAGTGGGGAAAATAGCCAGGGCCCATCCGGGCGGCGGTGCCCATTGAGTAACTGGTGGCTTTCCAGGCGAATCCAAGGCCGAGCAGGATGAACATCACCCCTGACCAGAAGTCCTGTTTATTTCTAAGCTGCATGATGGGAAGCTCCTTGACTGCGCTGCTAAAAAAAAATTTGTTGAAACAATGGGTGCATATGTTGGTACGCCCGGTTCTGCCGTATCCCAGCCTCTATTCGATATTTTTGTGAGAAAGACGGCAAGGCTTGCATGGTAATTGAGTGCGCGCTCAAAGCAAACCCTGAACTTACCCCTAGAGGATGGGGTTTTCCCTAGACTTGTGTGAATTTGCCCACAAAAGGTACTTAAACACACAAAGCATTGACATTTTTTAGTCATTTTGCTTCAAGCGTAAGGTCCTTAACATAGTTTTCTGAACGCTAACTGACAAAGCGCCAGCCTTAATTTATTTTTGGATCAGAATTAAGAGGTTTATTCGGCTCTTAGGAGGCTACCCAAGCGACGTCTCGCACGAACGCTCATTTTTGCTTTACGATAACGCCATGCTTCAAGATCTTGATCAACTTTCAACGCGGTTGGCGACGCTGATTGCCCATACCCAGCAGCTCGACGCTGAATGTCAGGTGCTGCGCGCTAGCCTGACCCAAGTGCAGTCAGAGCGCGATGCTTTGCAAGCAAAACTTACTCAAGAGGGTACGCAGGCGAAGGCCTTGACGCGCAAGGTTGATGCCTACGCCTCTGAGCAGGCTGCCCTGCAAGGCTCCCTTGACTTGTTTAAGCAAGAACACACAACGCTGCAGGCTCAA
>Ga0114974_10003500_pt1 | contig 11813 bp, 26 predicted proteins | sample S_130206_EF_Meta_FD_87318 | JGI IMG/M metagenome (GOLD analysis project Ga0114974, IMG submission 87318) | Freshwater microbial communities from Lake Simoncouche, Canada to study carbon cycling - S_130206_EF_MetaG | ecosystem: Environmental > Aquatic > Freshwater > Lake | place: Lake...
AACCCACCAGTCAACCCACTGGCAAACATACTTACAAAGTATGCGGTACCAGACCCGAAGATTGTAGGCAAACTACCCAAGGGCGGAACTTCCTTGGATTTTGTCGGCCACGCGGATATCACCCGCATCCTTCTCGAAATCGACGAGACATGGCGTTGGGTACCTATCGCATGGGACAATGGCCGACCAGCAATCCACGTTGAGAACGGCATGGCAACCATGTGGGGCGAGCTGACAATCCTCGGACAAGCCCGCCTTGGTGTCGGTTCAGTACGCGCAGACAAACAAGAACTTGACAAAGAACTTGTCGGTGACTTCCTACGTAACGCAGCAATGCGCTTCGGTATCTGCCTGTCATTGTGGACAAAGCAAGAATGGGAAGACCTTGGTGGCAAACCATCGAGCGTCACACCAGCCCGCAACACCGGACAACGAGCAGCCCCAAGCCAGCCCGCAGCAGAACCAGTAGATGCTGACGCACCACTCACACAGGAACAAATCGAAGCGTTCAATGCAGCCTGTGGCAAAGCAGAACTATCACCCATCGGTGTATACAAAACAGCCAAAGTCAAGTTCGGAGCAGGTAAACAATCAGACCTTGCCGCATTGCGTATCGCTTTCAAAGAAGCAACAGCCAAGCCAGCACCAGCCGAAACGGAGGAATGATGTCAGCGAAACGAACCATTGACACAACCAACAACGAAGCCGGAACGGTATTCATTGGGGTTCGACTGTCAGCAAAACAAACAGCCGAGCTAGACAACCTTGCAAAACTATGCAACCAATCACGGTCAGGTCTGCTACGTGACTTGATTAGAAAGGCACATGAGAATGTCACCTGGTAAACAAAAAGGAACATCGTTCGAGACACTCATCGTCAGGTATCTACAAACTGTTGGGTTCCCCTATGCGGAGCGTCGTGCATTGCACGGCAACCTAGACAAAGGTGACGTGACAGGATGCGGGCCGTTAGTGTTTGAATGTAAAGCAGCTAAACGACATGAACTGTCAGCCTGGCTACAGGAAACAGAAACAGAACGGGTCAACGCCAACGCCGACTACGGGGTTCTGGTTGTGAAACGCCAAGGTCATGGCACCGGCGAAGAACAATACGCAGTGATGCGATTCGCTGATGTGGCGCGTCTATTGAAGCAAGCGGGGTACTGACATGTTGGCTGAAGTAGTTATTCATCTCGGTCAAGAATGGCGTGACCTTGCCTACTGCCTATTCGGTATGAGTCTTGGAGTCTTCGGAGGAATTGTTATCCAAATCGAAAGAGGAAGGAAAAAGAAATGAGCGATGTCCAACATCCTGATTCGTGCTTCTGCTTTGAATGTCTCGGACCATCACAGTCCGAACTAATAAGCATCGGCAAAGAACTATTCGAATGTTTAATGAACCGCATCTATAACGCCAGCGACTTTGACAGGCTCGGCCCCATCTCTGAACGGGAACGAACCGCCATAGACGTGTACCTACAAACAACAAGGGAAACTAATGAGATATCCACTACCGACTGAACATGGCTTGTCCATGTATCGCCGCATGAAATGCAGATGCGACATCTGTAAGGCCGCTAATGCTGCTAATAAAAAGAAATACAAGAAGCTGGCACCACCAAAAGTATTGCTCGATGGTGAGCCGTTGATTAACGTTATTGAAAGAGCCGGAAGACTTCGAGAGTTTGACTATCGACAGATTGACCGTTGGCGTGACAATGGTGTGAACGTTTACGATGCTGACTTTTGGTGTACGAAGCTTGGCTATCACCCGACTGAAGTGTTTGGGTCTGACTTTTACCGTGGTTGTTTTGATGAGGAGTACGCAGCATGATATTTAATTTCACCGCCGAGAACTTTTACAGGGCAGATTCAACATCCGTGCCGGATGAATACATTAACTCCCTAGTTGAAGTAACCAAATTGGCGTTGTTGTTGTCGGAAGTACGTTTCTGTTCGGATGGCCGCAACAATTACGACAAGCAAGCCCCAACACCTGACGGTTGTTTAATGGCAGCTGTTGAAATGTGGAAACACGTCAATCCTTTTAGTGATTTTTCAGGGGAGATAGATTTTTAATGGACTTTGACGCAATCCCAACACTTGGTTCTGTCCAGGCAGAACTTGGATACTTCGCATCAACAACTGAAGCGGGCAGGTTGAACACTGTTCTCAACGACGCATACAACTACGTGTACCAGTTAGAAACAAGAATTAAACACTTGTCTTCGGAAGTATCACGATTAGAGAAAGAAGCGCACCAGTAATGAGTGAGTACATACACCAGGATGATGCGTACGCATGGCTTCGAGATAAAGAGATTGTGTTCGCAGAGCAAGACTTCGCCAAGGTCCAAGCAGAACGTGACGCACTCAAACTTAAAGTGCATGAACTTTATACCGAAGTTGAACGCCTATCAAGGGAGCTGGCAAGATGACTGATTTTTTTACACTTGTAATCATGGTCACTGCGGTATTTATTTGCGGCCTATTCGCTGGAGATAAATATGGCAGGTGAAATGGAGATAAAAGGGTACAACCCTAAGTTTGATTTCAAAACTGACCTTGCCTATGGCCATGAAGGGGAGCAGAATCTTATTGATTTCTTTCGTGCGTTAAACGCAGGCACAGTAGAAGTAAAAGCAGACAGGTACCGCAATGGCAGGATGGCTGTGGAGACACAGCAGAAGCCCGCACAAGGCGAATGGAAGGACTCTGGAATCAACGTGACCACCGCACAATGGTGGGCATATCGGTTCGCGCCGGACTCATACGTACTCGTATCTGTACAACGCTTGAAGAACTATCTTCGCCACAACTATGACCGCCTCGAAAAAAGAGACTTCGCCCCACAATCAGACAACCCCGCAAGAGGATTCCTCTTGTTTCCCCATCACGTACAAGATTTACAAACGTCAGAACTTTACGACTGACTGATAGACTTCGTTTGCGTAGAGAAACGGGAACGCAGCCAACCAACAAGGAGGCACCATGCGAAAAATCATACCCATCATTGCGATAGTGGCGACACTTGCAATACCAACAACAACCCAAGCCAAAAGCTACGGAGATGAACTTGTCATGCCGTGGCGGTTTTACAAGAGGCTTGCCCAATGCGAGACAGATTCGCGTTGGCATACCAGCACCCGTAACTACACCTCCGGCTACGGAATAGCGAAAGGCACATGGCAGCGGTTCAGTAACAGCTCCAATGCAGACCGTTACACCCCACTAGAACAAGCACGGGTTGTAGACCGCATCGCCTGGCTCGGACACACTGAACCCGATGGTGAGTTTGTCCATCCAGTTGGCCCGTACGGGTGGGCTGTAATCAAGTCCCAAAACTGCATGAACTTACAACAATTCATCTGTCGCTCAACCCACCCGAAAGTTAAACGGTGGAAAAGATACTGTTGACAACCCTTGAATCTGTCTATACTATGAACCCAATGAAGGGCATCTCACTGAAACAACACTGGCACTGCCCACGATGCAAAGTATCTGTGACCACCTACATAACCCTCTCAACCCCACCACAACACCGTTGTCTAAAGGCTGCGAACCAACCCAAACCACTACAACCCTCGGAAGGGGAACACAATGGCCAGTAACACAATCACTATCCACGGAAAACTTGGCAAAGAACCCGACCTACGATACACCGGCAGTCAAATGGCTGTTGTTGAATTCTCCGTAGCCACAACATCCGGCAAAGACGACAAGAAAAAAACAACTTGGTTCGAAGTAAAAGTCTTCGGTCAGCTCGCAGAGAACGTAGCGAACAGCCTTACCAAAGGCGACAACGTAGTCATCATTGGCCGCATGGAAACAGATGAGTACACCAAGAAAGATGGTACGCAAGGCAAGTTCACCTCACTCATCGCAGATGAAGTGGGTGCATCATGCCGTTGGAATGCATGGGTTAAAGACCAAACGAATCAGACAATGGCACGTGTCGGTACAGTCGGCAAGGCAATGCCAGCATCAACATCAGCATTGTCAGATGAAGAACCGTTCTAACCCAACGTTCGACGAGTGGGTAGCCTTCGGAATACAACAAAACTGGTGCGGCCCACCAGTCTGTGAGATTCACGACGGCACCCCAATGTCGGCCGCCGAAGAAGAAGACATGTACGAGAACGGCGATGACGTATGTATCCACATCATTCGCCTATATCCAGCTCCGGAGCATCGCCTAATGGTCGAAGATAATCATTCACCATCGCAATGGCGTAATGACTACGGAGTCTGAACCCTGGCAATTCACACGTGCCGACCCGTTCTGTACGCACTGCGGCACCGGTGAACGCGCCATCAGGGAATACACGCAAGACATTCACGACAGCTGCCCGTGTGTATGCCATCAAAACAAAACAACTGCCGCCAAGCGCGGCATGAAACCAACGAAACCAAAGGCCAAACGTGGCAGGAAATAATAGTAGCTGGCACGAAGAAGCGGCCTGTCTTGATAAGCCAACAAACTATTTCTTTCCGGAGAACGAAGCAACAGATAAGAAGACAGACCACTACTTGTATGGGCGGACTATCTGCCGGCACTGTCCGGTGAAAGCAGACTGTCTCGACTTCGCTATGCGCTGTGAACAGGATGAACGCTGGCGGTATGGTCTGTGGGGTGGACTAACCCCGCATGAACGCTGGTTGTACGACCCGAATTGGAAACTAGGGATAATACATAAGTAACCCCTATCTCAACCGCCGGAAGGGGTCAGCGGGAGATAGGGGCTACGGATATGAGATTATCAGACCGGAATAATCAGTGGCCTGGAACGTGGGTAGTAGTCGTAAACCATGAATTGCTGCTGATAGATGCGGGCGACACGTTCACTAGGGAACACTGCCGCGAAGGTATGTTCTTTGTGCCAGTGGTCGCGGTCAGTACCGCGCCAGTATCGCACAGCGATTCCGGTCAGCTCTGACACGTCAGCAATAACCCATTGTTCAACGTGGGTGGGTGGAATGTATGGCGATACCGAGTGTTCGATACGTCGGTGCCGCCACCATTTCGAGACATCCTTGTAGATATCTTCTGCTACTAGCCACGTCAGCGGCCTAGACAAGTGGCGGCCAACAGGCCACAAGATGAGCGACGTGTGACTCTGCTATCTCACCATCGCGTAGCACCGCGGGAGTAATCTCACATAGTTCTGCTAGGTCACTGGCCACGCCTACTAGGAAACGTTCACAGAACGCTATCGGGTCGCTAGTGTCGGTACCGTGGGTGGTGCTGAACATGAACGTGCCGATGGTATCGCCATCGCGGAACATTGTCAGCTCATAAAGTTTCTTTATTACGTGGTTCATTCTGTTCCTTCTGTTTCGTGGTCTGATGGAAAAGTGTCGTTTTCATCGCAAACATATTTCCATATTTTGTCGTCGCCTGTGGCCTGCATATCTGCCCACCCCGTAGGGGTTGAGGTAATTGTGCGCCCACAATGAAAACACTTTGTTGTTTTATTGCTCATACTGTGGCTCCGGTATTTTCTAGGAATGAATCAGAGATTCCCGCAATGGGTACGCCAAGTTTCTTGGCCATGTCAATTAGCTCGTGTTCGTCATCTATCTCTAGGAACGTGGCGTAGGTGGTGTTATCCATCAGGCTCGTGTCGAGTATGAACGTGTCAGCGGCATCAGTAATGGTGCCATCGGTAGTGTTGATTACGTATCTCATTGTACTTCCTCCATTTCCCATATCTGTGGCGATTCCATGAAGGTTCCCTCATCTGTCATCTCGGTGGCGAATAGCTGCTTAGTTCCGATATAGGATACTCCCTCCATATTCCTTACCGACATTACGCATGTCTGAAATATGCTTATTACTTCATCGAAGTTTTCTACGTTGGTTAGTTCGTAGGTTACTTCTGCTGTGACTATTACGTTCATGCTGTAACTCCGGTGAGTAGTTTCTTCAGGCCAGTGGGGTAACGCTTGACCGTGCCATCAGGCTCGATACGGAACGACCCGCAAGGGTAGGCAAGTAGCTGCTCCCCGTCACCTTCTAGGCGGCACACTGTCCCTGTCATCGCACCATCACGCTTTTCGCGGCCTAGTTCGAGCATGTATTCCGTTCCGCCAGTGGCGTACACGTTGCCCATTCCCGTTGTTTCTTTGCATATGTCAAGCCACGACCGATAGGTCACGTCGGCATCTTGTCTGCATGAGTAACCCATTATTCTGCTCCCTTGAACGTAGCTGACCATTCATCGCCATTCACTGCACCCAATACGTACATGAACTCGTGAAGATTCACGCCGCGCATATCTTCAATGGCCTCCACAAGTGACGGCGTTTCGTGGAACTCGTACGTTTCCCATACGACCACCGATGGTGAGGCAATTTCCACAAGGGTGAGTATGGTACCCACTGTCTCCCCGTCGTCTAGTAATTCTTCGACATTGCATAGGTGGTGTTCAAGTGAACACTGCAATGCGTAGTCCCTTAGCTCCTGATAATTCATTAGTAAGCTCCCAACTTTTCCGTTAGGCGTTCAAGCGTGACAGAGTATCCCTCGCCTAAGTCATGGTTCATGTCATTCAACATCGGGTTGAAATGATAAGTGATAAGGCCATCGGCCGACCTATCATCGGGGTGTTCGATAGTTATTAGTATCTTGGTTTTCATTGGTAGTTACCCTTTCTAGTGGTAATAGTCACGCCCGTAGGCGCGGTACGCGGGTCACGAATCGAACGTGACAAGGCCACCATTGACCCCGCGTGGCGCGTTAGCGCGGGCGTCGTGGCATCAGCACCCCGTGGAATTGCATTCCGGTGGCGGTACTTTGCGCGGTAACGTGCATAGGTTTTTGGGGGTGGATATTCTCTATCTTGACTAGCTGCTCGTTCCCGTAGGAATTATTCTTAGCCTTGCCACTAATATGACCCGCGGCCGTCACAATTTCCGCTAGATATACCGTGTCATAGCACGCGCCCGATTCTGTCTCGCCACCCATGTCAAGTATTGACGCGCAAGCGGGAAAGTCTACGTTCATAACGGGGACATTCGATGACACGCCCGTGCCAGTAACAATTACTTTCCCGTCATGCTCGAATAACAATTCGACAGTGTTGATACCTTTCCCCGTGGCCTTAGCGGCGATAAGTAACGCCCCTACTAGCTCGACCCCGCCTACTTGAAATGTAGGGATAGTGTCAATGTCTGTCTGCGGCACGGTAATGCGATGCAAACGGTATCCATCCGTGGCAGTGAACGTGGCATACTCGCCCGTAGTAGTTACTTGAATGGAATGTAAGTTAGGTTTCCCTGTATCGGTAGATATCGCGGGTGCGATACCTTTCGCCAGTGCTACCGCTTGCGCGGTAGTAAGTGTAATTTTCATAGTGTTTCCTTTTCTCTATGGTTGTTATCTGCCTACCATTGTGGCGGGCATTGTGGGTAGGCACGAATCGAACGTGCGCCGCGGCCATACCGCCTACCCTGTTGGGGTTACTTGTCGAAACTCTTTTCTATTTCATAGATAGCCTGACAACGGGCGAACCCCGCAAGACAGATTCCGGTGGGTGGGAGGCACCATAGGAACGACACGGGCAAGCCATATAGCGCGATAGGCGGCATGAACCACCCCAACATCGCAAGCGTGAACCCGCCACCGATAGCGGCCAGCGGCCACCTATATAGGCGTGACCACTGTTGCGGGGTCATCACGTGCGGCGATGACTTGACCGCGGGGTGATTCGGAGAGTATCGGCGCGTCATTCTGTGACCGCCGTATATATCTCTATCCATTCGCCGCCGGCGGGTAGCACGGAACCATTGAGGCGCACAATAGGCTCGGCCCCGTCAATGGCCCCCCACGCGCTACCGTTCCACCATTCGCCCGCGGGAGCTATCCCGCCCGTTGTCGTTCGTTGTAGGCGCGGCGTGCCTATCTTATGAATCATGTATCTGACCCCGTTATCCATTAGCGGCCACGATTCTCTATACGGGCGGCACCATCGAGCGCCATTTTCGCGGCGTGAATCTGTGAACTTAGTTCATAGTAGATGGCGGAATCTTGCCATTCCTTGCATAGATAACCCATATCTACGCCCGATTCAATGACCGCGTTAGTCACTAATTCCGCTAGTAGCTTGCGGCATCCATCAGGAAGAACGGCGGTATATGACGACCTATCCCAACAGAGGAACCCATGCGGCGTGTCGGCGTGATATCCACGGCGGGACAGTACGACATGGCCACGGTAGGTGGAACCTTTCCACGTGGCCACGTAATACGCATCTAGCGGCATGTCTGTTTCCGTTCTGTGGGTCGGGTTCACGGAATAGAACGCCACCGATAGCCCCGACTTAGGGGTATGGGTGACGCTATCGGCGGCCGTGTCACTGTTGCCAGTACACGTATCGGCAACGCCTAACGCGCGGGCAATGGCATCATAGGCGAGCCGTGCGGGGGGGTTCGCGCCGTGCGAATCATAGTAAGCCGCAACAATGTCGGATAGCTCCGATACGCTCGCGGGGTAGGTGGTGGATATTGTCGTCATAGTGTATTTTCCTTTTCTCTATGTTCTGGCCGTAGTGGCCATAGTACGCGGGCGGGGAATCGAACCCCGCGATAGTGGCCATACCACCCCGCGACCCGTTTAGATTAGGCGCATATATTCCGCGTCATCGAGCATGGCCGCATATCCATCCATATCTTCACCTAGTAAGTCTGCCAACATTCCCCGCGCCGCGGCCTTACTATCGGCGGCGCATGGAGCCGCCGCATAGCTTGAACCACTGAACGCGCCGCAACCCTTATTCGAGAACGCGCGAGCCATTGCCGCGTATGTTGTCCCTAATTCTTCGGCTACCTCATGGAGCGTGTCATTCTCCCACGGCTCGCCGCAATTCCTGCATATCACGTCGAACATTAGTGACCCCACGGCGATTGTGCCGCGCTCGGATACTCATAGATAGGCCGCCCGATTAGACACGGGTCGCAAACTATGTCGCCCATGTCGGTCATATTCGTGGCCTTATCCCCGCCGCAATAGTCACACGTGAACGCTTGCGGCTCTCTCTCCCACTTACTCATCACTTGACCCCCGCGCCTAGTGTCATCATGTCACTAACGGCGATTGAATGCCCGTTCAAGCTTTCAATGGCGGACTCTGGCGTACGGCCTGACGCCCGCGCAATAACTTTATTTTCGCATACTAGATACGCGTAATGAAAATTATCGTGTTGGCGTTCCGTTCTTATGACGAATCTAATCTTTCTCTTTGTTTCCATATCTCTACCCTTTCTAAGTAGTTCGGAATAATTCCGATACATGAACTATATAGGCATATGTGCCACTGTTCAACCATTGACCACCACCACCCACCCCGCAAACCCTTACCCCACAAGGCTCACAAAATAATCTGAAAATAATCTCAGTAACCACCGACCACTAACCCCCAATTCACCACCACCCCCATTGACCATAGATAGTAACCACTGACCACCATAGGTAGCGGGAGCCGCTAGTTACTGTTAGCACTGTGCTTGCTTTTGTTAGCACGTGAGCAAGGCCGACATGGCCGCGCTAGTAACCATCGACTACTTGCTAGTGGGAATCGTTCTCATTGTTTCACGTGAAACATTCCGACCCCCCCGCCCACACTAGTACGTACACGCAAGGCCGACACCATACGCAGCCTACCTACCAGTAGGTAGTTGCACCCTGCAAGTAACCCAACGGGGGGTCTGCCGAGGCTACGGGGGGGCGTATATATGTATTATCTCTTTTGTCGGGATTCACTCTTTTGGTGTGTGTCACTTTGGGTGGTTACGTTGTTGCTGTGTGTGGTCGATTGTGTGGAACACTTGGCGGGGCCGGAGGCTCATTCTGAAGACCATAAATTTCTATGGCGAAGGAACGGGGCGACAATTTGAAGTCAAATCGTCTGCCGCAGTTTTTATGCTCAAAACTGCTTGGTGTGACCTGTCCACCAAATGCACTCCCTTTCACTGCAAACAACCGATGCCGTAGGCGAGGGCGTTAGCCGCGCCAGCGGAATGTCAGGAGTGTATTTAGCTTCCCCCACGGTTTAGATACCAAACTGATACCACGGTCGCCGTAGCCAAATTTGTTTTAGCCGACACCGGAATTTTAATAATATGACGTTTATTACGCTGCTTGAATCTCTGACACAATAGGGGAACAACCATCTTTTTCAGATGTTCTTGATTGCAGGATTCATCTACCCCAGTTCCCTGGTGTGAAATGCCCCGCACCTCGCAAGGGGTGTACGGCCATGCCTGCCTTGCCGCTATCCCAGCGGGGAGGTCTTGTGAAGTTGACAACAGCATAGCATGTGGTGTTAGTGTTTCCGCATGAAACAAAAATCTGTTTGGGAAAAAGAAAACCCTAAAAAGAAATCAACTCCTTAACGTCTTCTCAAAAAGCATCGGCAAAGGCGAGAGCTGCTAAAGCTGGTCGGCCTTACCCGAACCTTGTCGACAACATGGCTGCTTCTAGAACTAAGAAGAAGTAATGCCGGAAGATTCTCGACTGAAACGAGCAGGTGTCACTGGGTACAACAAACCCAAAGCCACCCCTAGCCACCCCACCAAATCACACGTGGTTGTAGCCAAAGTAGGCGACCAAGTAAAAACAATACGATTCGGACAGCAAGGGGTTAAAGGTTCACCTGACGGTTCTAAACGTAATGAAGCGTTCAAAGCACGTCATGCTTCTAACATTGCTAAAGGTAAAATGTCTGCCGCATATTGGGCAAACAAAGTCAAATGGTAGTGTAAAACCCGATGGGTACTAAACGAGTTGTCTCTCCAGCAGACAAAGCTAAATTCTTTGCTGCAATCTCCTCCGGTAAAACCATCGGAGATGCTTCCCGTGTTGCTGGTATCCACATCAACACAGGTTCCAAATGGCTATCCAAAGCCAAAGCCCTACAAGCATCCCATGACCTTGAAACCCTTAAAGGTAACAAGTCAACCGCCCGTGGCGGTGGCGTACAAAACGACTCATACAACGCTTTCATGGAAGCCATCGACTTACCATCGGCCATCCCGCATGACCAGTTATGTGAAGAAGCCCTACGAGGGTTAGATGACTTCGGGTTTTTCCGTGAGTATTACCTTGGTCGTGTACCTTCACCTTGGCAGGTGGATGCGGCCCTAAAAATTGTTGAATGGCTCGAATCAGAAGAAAAAGAATTCGTAGTAATCAACGTACCCCCTGGTGCCGGTAAGTCCACCCTGTTCCATGATGTTGCTGTGTGGGCTATCTGTCGTAAACGAGACATCCGAATAATGATTGGTTCCGTATCTCAAAACATGGCAAAGCTGTACTCCCGCCGTATCCGTGAAACACTTGAACGCCCCATGCCTATGCTCCCCGACCCGATGCTTGTCAAGAAAGGACTAGCACAGGATGCTTTGGGTTGCCTCAGTATTGACTACGGCAGATTCAGACCTACAGATAAAGGAGCGTTATGGAGGGCAGACGAGTTTGTTGTGGAACAAATCGGTGGCAACGGGCTGGACAACAAAGAACCAACCGTACGCGCCTACGGTATCGAAGCAGAATTCATTGGACACCGCGCCGACCTATGCCTTTTTGATGACGTAGCCTCACCCGACAACACCCGTGAGTCAGCTTCACGAGACAAACTGTTGGAACGCTGGGATGGTGTGGCTGAAGCCCGTGTAGACCCAGGTGGTTTGCTGTGTGTTATCGGCCAGCGTCTAGGGTCGGGCGACTTGTACGCCCATTGCCTAGCCAAAGTTTCGTATGACGACCTTGATGAAGATTATGACGGGTCAGATATTGAGACACCTGAACAGGTTGACG
>Ga0114974_10003501_pt1 | contig 11812 bp, 29 predicted proteins | sample S_130206_EF_Meta_FD_87318 | JGI IMG/M metagenome (GOLD analysis project Ga0114974, IMG submission 87318) | Freshwater microbial communities from Lake Simoncouche, Canada to study carbon cycling - S_130206_EF_MetaG | ecosystem: Environmental > Aquatic > Freshwater > Lake | place: Lake...
ATGGATTGCATAAGAAGGGTTATGGGATTTATGCGGTATCTAATGCGGTATCGTGGCATTTAAAGAACCCTAGCGGTGGCATTCGTAGTGAAACAAAGCGGGAAATGTATGAGCATGACGAAAAGATATTTCGCACACATTTGCAATTTAAAGATTACACAGTTGTAATTCTTAATTGTGGTCTTGGTGACCATATTGTGTTTAGCAAAGTCTTGCCAAAGATTAAGAAGCCTTTAGTGTTTACTTGCTATCCAGAGGTTATAGAAGGAAAATCCATAGCAGAAGCAAAATCCATATTTGGCAATCTTGACCAATGGAATATATATGGGCAAATGGACAAGTGGAAATGGACACAAAGCCTAGAAAAAGCATTTGAAAGGATGTATCTTTGATAGTCATTTCACCTTATTCAAGACCACTTAGCAACGGCAAAAACAATCCCAAGAACTATCCATTTTGGAAAGAACTTATATCCATGATTGAAGAACCGATTGTGCAGATTGGCGTGGAAGGCGAAGTGCAGTTGGTAGATGACTTCAGAAAAGGTTTGCCCATAAGCCAACTAAAAGAATTGTTGCATGAATGTCGCACTTGGATTTCTTGCGATAGTTTCTTTCAGCACCTTGGTTGGATAGAAGGCAAGAAAGGCATTGTCCTGTGGTCGGTCAGCGACCCTTTAATTTACGGGCATCCAGAAAATACTAACCTTTTAAAAGACCGCAAATATCTTGCTGGTAATCAATTTCTATGGTGGGAAGCCTACGACCACAACGCAGAAACCTTTGTGCCAGCGCGTGAAGTATTTAAGTGTCTTTGATATACTTTCCCCGTTGAATGTTAAGCCAGCGATCAAGGATGTTGGATGTGTATATTTTTCTGGCTTTCCTATACACATATACATTGATATGTATATTGAACAACCGAATTGAATTCAACAATTAACATTGAGGAAAAAATGACTGATAGTAAAGAAACAGTAGCGGCATTAGCAGTCAAATCAGCCCCGCCTGTAACAGTATCAATAGCATCTATTTGTGGCTATCCTGTATCTGATGTGCTGGTCTGGGCAACCCTTATCTATACGCTATTGTTGATAATCCAGAAGATTTATCAAATCTACAAAGAGGTTAAAGATTGAACCTTTCACAATTGGTCTTGCATTTAAGGCATTGCAACTTGCCTATGATGGCATCACCTATTGTTGTGAAGCCTTAAACGAAGGTAAGGTAGCCGTAAAAAAGATAAAACAGGCAACCGAAGATGCAAAAACCATTGTCCAAGATACAAAGTCAATCTGGGGATTCTTTACAGGATTATTTGGCAAACCCAAGCCAGCCACAGAAGCCAAGCCTGTGGAGAAAAAGAAGGAAACTTATAAAACCCATATCCCCAATGAACGGGAAATAGTCCAGCAATTTATTGGACACTTAGGTGAATTCTTTAAAAACCATAAGACACTTACAGAATTTGTAGAAGTTAAGTACGAAAAAATATTTTCTAGTGCAGACCCAAACCCAGAAGACATTTTGGAACTGAGCGTTTATAAGAATGAACTAGATCAGTTCTATGTGAAGTTAAGCGGGATGATGCGTGGGGCTAATGTGCCGTATCAACTTGGTCCATTGTGGGATAACTACAATCAAATTTATACTAAGGTACAGGCAGAACAACAAAAGAGAAAAGAGCAAATCAGAATCAGAAGGCAACGCGAAGCCTACAAGAAAGAAAGGTTTAGGCAAGAAAAGATTGAACTTGGAATGGGATTGTTCTTGGTTCTACTTATCGTTTCTTGGCTTTATGCGGTATGGATAAATTCATTTATCGTGGAATTCTGATTATGCTTTGCGTGATTCTTTCTATTATCTTGATCATTACGCCTGTGCTAATTATGATGTGGATAAAAATTCAAAAAACTGAAATTCGGATTGAGAAAAAAGAACGCCAGATAAACCGCCAGTTGCAACAATTAAAGGAAAAATGATGCTTACATTATTGTCAACCCTTCTATCTTTTTTAATGGGCGGTTTGCCCAAGTTGCTAGAATTTTTCCAAGATCGCGCAGATAAAAAGCATGAACTGGCATTAGCGCAAATGCAGACTGAACGCGAACTAACACTAAAGAAAGCGGGTCTGGAAGCGCAAGAACACATTGAAGCAATCCACACAGAACAAATCCAGATCAACGCGGATGTGACTAACGCGCAGACCGCCTTGGCTGAACGACAAGCCTTGTATGCCCATGACATAGAAATCAGCAAAGGGGCATCACAATGGGTCATTAACGCCCGTGCAATGGTGCGCCCTTTCCTTACCTATGGAATGTTTTGTTTGCTGGTGTTTGTGGATGTAGTGGGCTTTTGGTACGCATGGCACAGCAATACGCCATTTAGTGAATGTTTAGATCAACTTTGGGATAACGACACGCAATTGATCTGGGCATCTATTGTGGCGTTCTGGTTTGGCTCTCAAGCGTTTGAGAAAAAATGAACATTAGCCAAAGGTGCATAGAAGATATTAAGCACCATGAAGGGGTACGGCAGAAGCCTTATCGGGATTCTGTATATCTGTGGACAGTTGGCGTGGGTCATTTAATGTATGACTCACAAGCCAAATTGCCAGTAGATCAACGCATGGCGATACAACTGTTACCGCAAGACAATAGAACCTTTAGCATGGAAGAAGTAAATGCAATTCTTAGATCAGATTTGGCAAGGTTTGAGCGCGGGGTTTCTACCTTTTGTCCAGTACCACTTACCCAAGGCAACTTTGATGGGCTGGTATCTTTTGCTTTTAATGTTGGTCTGGGAACATTACAAAGATCAACCTTGCGTCAAAAGGTTTTGCGCGGAGATATTCAAGGCGCGGCAGACGAATTCCTAAAATACAACAAGGCTGGCGGGAAAATATTAAAAGGTCTGGTGACTAGGCGCAATGATGAACGCGCCTTATTCCTTAGTTGATTATTCCAATATCTTGTAACCCCTAGCCACAAGGCATTGACGCACAATTGATTCTCTGCGTTTGTAGGTACTGAGCGCACCAGAACCCGCACCAACAACCCCGCCTGATACTGCACCAGCCTGTGCCGCAGTCTTTACATGGACAGAATGACTGCGACTAGCCAGCCATGCGGTAAATATCGCTGATGCTATGCCCTGTATGGCAGATGATTTAGCCATTTCTTCGCCATAACTAACTTGTTCTGAAATGTTTTCACATTCCACTTTGTCTGCAAAATAGTTTGCTGGATTGGTGCTGGATTTAGGGTCAACAATTATTTTTGACGCACAACCAGTTAGCAGAACTAACGCAAGGATTTGTATTTTCATATCTTATCTTTCTTAATCTTTATCTACGCTGAACCAAAGGATTGCGATTATTGCGCCTATGCCTACACACGCGCCTGTTATTAACAGGGCAATGATGGTTAAGATACTTTCAAGCATATTGTTTCAATTCTCTAAGTCGTTCTTCAAGTCTGCGAATTCTTTGGCGGTTGTATTCAACAACGCTGGTGGCGTATTCAAGTGATTGTTCTGCTTGCATTTTGGAAATGTAGGCTTCACGCAATTCTTTGTTAATAATTTCATCTAATGTTCTTGGTCGCAGAACATCTCGAATAAAGTTAACAAGTATTTCTCTATTGGTCATTTCTTTTCCAATGCAGTAATTCGATCAGACATAGCCCGTACACATTCGGTCAGCAAAGCAACTTTAATCCGCAACTTGGCTTCTTGGCTTGGGTTGTTAATGATTTCTTGTTTGACTTTGCTTCTGCGTTCTATTTCGTTGAAGGCTTCTAATTCTTCAGAAGTTGCATAGCGATAAGGTACAGAAATGTTTATTGGTCTATTCATTTATAACTTTCAAAAGGTATTAACTCAGATTGTTTAACAGAATAATATTCCCCGTTGCCAATGTCAATGCGGTTTTCATCAACCAAGAATTCTTTGCGTGGAATCCAGCCAATGACCCTAACGCAAGTGGAATGCAGTTCTGTCAGCACAAACACATCCACAGGCTTAGTGCCAGACCATCCAACTGCATTTAGATTTCCCCCGATTTTGCTGGCGCACTTAACATCAATTAACTTTCCTTTATGGCTTATAAGGTCAGCCCCAAACTTTCGATAATCACAATTTAAATCAAAATGCAATTTGAGCAACTTAGACACGGCATATTCGGTTAATACGCCATTGATAGATATTTGCACACCATCTTGTATTTTGTCTTGCTGGCGGTCTTTTGCATTCTGACTTGTTATGTGATTCCGCATTTTCCCAATGTAATTACAGATTGCAATTTCAGTTTCGGAAAGCGGAACATCTACATATTGCTGATTAAAACCCAACATCATTAAAGTTGGATTTGGCATCCTGTTCTTCTGGTTCGTTTAAAAATGCCGTGCCATCCCAGTTGAAAGGCAACAAATCAATGGCAAGCATTTGACCGCCATTGCCAAGATCAATGACCTTACCAATCACACGATAGCGTTGTTTTGTTTTGCCGTCTTTGTCGGTATAACTGCCGACAGATGCTTTTACAAGTTTAAGAGTTTTAGACATTTAGTTTCTTTCAAAAAGTGTGTTCTGCGGAGATTTGTTTTACGATTTCTTGGTAGAAGTCTCGCGCACCTTCTACTTTGATTTTGATTTTTTCTTCTAGTGCTAGATCGCGTTCATAGAAAACACGGGTCACGCGCAGTTCTGGATTGATGTGGTCGACTTGATGTAAGGCTTTATCTTCATAGCCAATTAAGTTTTCTGGCGTATTAACCAAGCAATAGCACAGTTCAAACTTATCCAGATTGGTCAACATCATGTAAGCGCGACCTTGCCATTCATAGCCCTTATCTTTGCCCAGATCGGATAGACAGGGAAAGGTAGTAAGCGACCAAGAAGATTTAATATCGCGCACCACACCATCATCACAAATAAGGTCTGGCGTACCTACCAGCCAATCGTTTTCCAGCGTTGTTTCATTCTTTTTGTAATTGCTAAACAAAACAGAATTCAGCAGTTCAATTGATTGGTCTTCAACATCCAGACCCTTAGTCATATATTTACTGGTGATCTTTTCATCAAAGCCGTAAACAAATTCCTTTGCCATTTTGATGATGGTGGTTTTAGCCCCGACCGACAGGATTTCATCTTTGCCTTTGGGGTCGGTCATTATTTCCCCAATCATGTGCGGTCTGAATTTAAGCATTGGCTAAAGCCTTTACAAGTAATTCATTTTGTTGTTTGGTAAGTGCAAACTGTTCATGTAATTGAACTGTGGTGTATTTACCTTCTTTGATTCGCAAAATAGCATCCGAAAAGCGTTTGTCAGTTAGCGTTTGTTTTTCTGGTTCTTTAGGCATTGCGGATTCCCCATCATCATCTTCTGGGGCGATACAGCAAGCCGCCATAAGCGAACCCCTACGCGCATAGGTCAAAGCCGACATAAAGCCCTGTGGGTCGTTTTTGGTGGTTGGAAAGCGAAGGATTCCACATTCAAGCATTTCGCCAGATTCATGGATAAACATGGTTTCCACTTCAATGGCATCAACGCATTCATAAGACTTCTGAATAAGCGCAATTCCATTGTTGTTAAGCGCATCCATGACCGCATCAATACAAGATGCAAGATCGGCATATCGACCGCCAGTTACGCTATTTTTAAAAGCGGGATTAACTGAGTTTTTGAGTGCTGGCGCAAACTCTTTTTGAGCGCGTACTAGCGCAGTTGCTAAATTCTTCATAATTACCTTTTAAGAAAACCAAACATAAAACCCATGCAAGATGCCAATGGGGAAGAAAAGTGCGCCAGCCACAAGGAATCCCCAAATGGTGTGACTGAAGCAGTAAAAGATGTGCGTAAGCCAAGCGCAGAAACACATTAAGCCAATGAACTGTGCCATTTAATTTCCAGTTGCAAGCAAAGCGATTACAAAGCCCGTTGCAACCCCAAAAAGCCACAGTAAGGTAAGGTCAACCAAAGTTGGTTTTGTTGGCGTGTATGGACCATCTAAGCCGTTTTGGGTGTAGTTCTGATGTTTCATTTGTGTATAGCCTTATCAAGTTGTTGGGTTTGCCATTTGTCAATTGCGGAATCGGTCGCATCATCAATGCGTTGTTGTTCTGCCCACTTGCGAACAGTTGCCATATATTCAGTCTCAAGAATCTTGATAACTGAATCACGCAATAAATCGTTTATTTCTATGCCATTGCAATAAGCAAAGTGAAGATTGCCTGTATAGCGGTCAAAAAAACAATCAAGCGGGATTACATCCGCATACATAAGCAACATTTGCGATAGTTCTGGGTGTTCGTCTGCGTAGTTCATGCTGGCACTTTCATTTGTTCAAATTCATCATCTGTAACAACTTTAATTTTGCCTTTATCAAGGCGGTGCATATAACGGGCATCATGTGCAAATGCCATTGCTTGTTTAAGTGTCAGATGAATGGTTAGTGGATGCCAAGAATTGTCATAGTCGCTATGGGCAATGACCAGCCATTCTTTTGTCCATGAATTGCTTTTCATATTGTTTCCCCTTTTGATTGAAGGAATAATGAAATATCTATGTTGCTTTTGCGTGTGTCTTTTTCGCAGTCTTTTACAGAATCAAAACCGCGAACACCACAATCAAATTCATCTGCAAATTTATAGCCGTTGTAAAGGGTGACAATAATGCTGTTACCTTCTGCGCGTTCATCATCAATGAAGGCTATCCAAGGGCGGGTGGCTAATAATTTATCTAATGTTTTCATGTTAATTACCTTTTAAAAGACCCCTTGCGTTATTGCTTGGGGGATGAATAATTATAAGAAAGATTAAGCCCTAAAACCATTTATGCAAAAATAATTTATAGGACAAACCCTAAGAAGGGGCTTTCGCCCCATCCTTATGCAGTTGCTAGATTTCTCCACTTGGTTGTTGATACATAACTAGACCAAGCGGTATTTAAACCTTCTGGTTTGTAAAAAACTGAACCGCCTTCAACGCGAACGCTAACAATGCGGTTGCCGTTCAATATTTTTACTTCATTGATGCCAACTGGTGTTGGTGCTACTTTTTTAGCAACTTCAGACAATGGCTTGCCGTGGTATTCGTTAGCAATGTTTGCCATTGCTTCGATAAATGTTTTGCCAGCACTTGCGCGGTTGCGTAATTCCCAAATCATTTGATCACGGGCATGGCGTTGATCATAAGTAGTTGCTTCTGCATAAGGGATGGTTACTCTTTGGTTGTAGCGACCAGTAACAACAACTGCTGGCAATAATTTTCCCATTACCACTTGTTCTGCTTGGGCAAGCAATTCTGGAATTTCTGCGGTAATGTCAGCAATGATTTTGTCGGTCTGTGTGCGACTAACTTGGATAGGTGCGAAGAACTCACCAGAGCAAACACCATTGAACCAGCCGTGTTCTTTTGTGTAACCATGTTTTGCCATCTTGCCATTCTTAACGGCTTGGTCACGACCACAGCATTGGCAGTTACCGCGAAGTTGTTTAGTTGCTTGCATATGTAATTTCCTTTTAAAGACCCTCCGCACTATTGCTTTGGGGATGATGAATTATATAAGTAAACTTATTACCCAAGTAAAGCATAAGGTCTATAAGGTAGATTGTTTTCAGAAATAAATTATAAGAAATATTACAAGAAACAAAAGTTTTACAAATTAAAATGCTTTAAAAGTTAGATGCCTTATGTATAATTTAGCGTATGACTAAACAAGACTTAATCAAACTGGCTGGTTCACAGAACAAACTTGCACAACTCATTGGCGTTAGCCAAGCGGCAGTTTCGCAATGGAAAGAAGTGCCACAGTCAAGAATCTGGCAATTGAAATTACTGAAGCCTGAGTGGTTTTCGGTATAATGGTTTGAAACGCGGCTAGGAATGGCTTGATCTCCATTCCGAAAGGGGTTACACCTTCCCTTGCCGTTGTTTCTCTTTAAGGTGCGCTAAAAAGGTAAAACCCCAAATGCTTTTGCAACCAAAAAATTGGTCAACTTTCCAGCACTATAAAGATCGTTGTCCGCCTTGGATAAAACTTCACAGGGATTTATTAAACAACCGCGATTTTATGCGCTTGCCTATTGCTAGCAAGGCACTAGCACCTATGCTCTGGTTGCTAGCAAGTGAAACCAAAGATGGCACTTTTGATGGTTCAGTAGATGAATTGGTGTTTCGTCTTCACATCACAGAAAAAGAATACAAAGAAGGCATTAAGCCATTGATTGATAAAGGCTTTTTTATCAACGCTAGCGATATGCTAGCAACAAGCAAGCAAGATGCTATCCCAGAGACAGAGAGAGAGACAGAGGGAGAGAGAGAGAAAGAGACAAAGACAGAGTTATATGTTGAAACCGATCAATCGGTTGTCAACCCCAAACGCATAAGTTGTCCTACAGAAGAATTATTAAATCTCTATCACGAAGAATGCAAAAGCCTACCAAGGGTTTTAATGCTGAACGACACAAGAAAAAAGCATCTGGTTAGTCGTTGGCGGGATGTGGATTCTGAAGACAATTTACAGACCAAAGAAGAAGGCTTAACAATATTTAGGCAAATATTTCAGCAAGTGCATAAGTCTGATTTTCTGTCAGGCAGAACCCAAAACCGCAATGGTCGGGTCTGGAAAGCCAGTTTTGATTGGTTGATGATGCCAACTAATTTTCTGAAGGTGGTTGAAGGTCAATACGATAACGGGAGAAAATAATGTCATTCAAAGATAAATATTCAAGCAAAAAAGATGATTCTGAATTTGACGAAGTGCAACGCCTTATGTGTTCTGTATCTGGATGCAACAAGCGTTGGACAGTTCACATAAGCGGAGATAAGCCTAAGTGTTCAGAACACCAATGGACTACTGAAAAGCCAGCCTTTAAACGAGATATAGCCGCCTTATTGCCCAAAGAAGTGGAAGTGCCGCAATGGTGGAATAAGGATGCTTTTTGATGGATAAGAAACAAGCCCATGCAATCCTTAACAGATGCCGCGAATTTCCCGTGTCGCTGGCTCTCACAAATCAAGCCTTGGAATGGACAGGGGATTTATCTAGACCACTTGGTGAACCATTACGCGCTAATGGCTATGAACAAGGGAACGATAGACCATGCGCGTTACATGACACGCCAGTTAGAGAAAGAGTGGGCTGGTCTAGGTATCTTGATTGCAAAACGAATTAAGGAATTACAAAATGGAAATTAAAACCACTTGGGCAATTCCCGTGTTTTGGTCTAAGCCAAGAATTAAATGCGAAGTTTTAGGGGTTTGTCAATCTAGACCAAAGGTTCATTGCAAATCATGTCCCATACACAAACGCAAGAAAAAGGTAAAAAATGAAGTCAAGAGTTAAAAAGCCAACTAAAGAATATTGCCTATTGATGGCGCATTACTACTGTGTCAATGACTGCCCGAACCTTATGTGGGATTGGCTGGTGGTCTGGGCATTTCATGAAATGTATATGGAAGCCTACAAGTGAGAGCAAAGCGCGTTGATGCCAACCAAGAACAGATTGTGTCTGCGTTACGGGCGGCTGGTGCTTATGTTTGGATAATTGGATTGCCAGTTGATCTTCTGGTCGGATACAACAATAGGACTGTGCTGGTTGAAATCAAAAGCAGTTCTAAGAGCAAACTAACCAAACTGCAAAAAGACTTTTTTGAAAACTGGTGCGGTGACGGGCTTGCCCGTGTGGATAGCCCAGAAGCCGCCTTACGGATGTTGAAATGCGTGAAATAACACCTACATTAAAAAGCCGTGAACAAGAAAAGATGTATCACGCGCTGATCGGAGATATTGCTAGACAAGCAACGCACCTTGGTGCTAAGTGGGACAAAGAAGATTGGAAAAGATTTCTTATATGGCAATATTCAAAAGACGCTGGTTTGCCTACTGGCAGATTTGTGCAAAGTCTGGATGGCACGGGTATTGTTCAATTGGGATTGCAAAGCCGTAAGTTTTCTAAAGAAGAAGCAACGGGATTTGTTGAATGGCTATTGGCATGGGGCGCACAGAACGGGATTACTTATGAGAAAACGCACTAAACGCAAAGTCTGGTCAACCCAGATCAATCCAATTGCACACGCTATTGCTGGCGCACGAATCACAGAACAAACCGCATTAGATAAGTTAAGGCTTGGCGAATTGTCTGCTTTGGAATCCATGCGTATGGGCAAAGGCACGATAGAAGATTGGCGATTGCTTACCGACATGATGAACATCTGCGAGACATTTGGAAAGAATGGAATTGGCGCAGAAGCATTGGAAGATTGCAGACAGGCACAAGAAAGCCTTTATAAGTCGGCTAAACGCTATGAGACAACCAAGCGCATGGGTCTGGATGGATTGGGTATCAAAGCCTTGCAAAATGTTTTTGAGTGGCACGACCTTCAGCGTGTTAGCGTGGCTAGATCGGTCTATGAAGACATGATCGAAAAAACCCGCAACTACTTACGCAGTCATGGCAAAGATGTGGTGGAAGTTTAATGCGCCCCAAACACCAATATATTCGTAGTCCCAAGTTATTAAGGGAAGTTGCACAGTTGGAATGCCAAAGTTGTGGGTCTGGTTATGGGATACAGGCGGCACACACAAACTGGGGCGGTGGCAAGGGCAGAGGAATTAAGGCAGATGACAATTTGATAGCCGCCTTATGTCAGACTTGCCATTACGAAATAGACCAAGGCAAGAACCTAACGAAAGAACAGAGACAGCAATTGTGGTTGAACGCACATCACAGAACAGTTAGAATTCTTTTAGACACCAACAAATGGGCATCTGATGTGCCTGTACCAAGGGGCGATACATGGTTAAATTCAGAGCAAGCGTAGAAGCGCAACAACCAACTGATGACCCGTTGATGCAGTTTGTTATGTGTTTACTTCATGCGCGTACAACTGCACATCTGAAACATTGGATGACCCACAGCAGAAGTGACCATCAAGCCCTTCAGTTTTTCTATGATGGCATTGTCGAATTGGTCGATACCTTTGTTGAAGGATTCCAAGGCGAATATGGATTACTGCACGACATAACAGACGGGTATGTATTCCCTATTGGCGAACCTTATCCCTACTTCTTGGCGTTGGGTGTGGAGATAGACACCTTACGCAAGCAAGACAGATTCCCACAAGAATCATGGTTACAGAATGCAGTTGATGAAATTAGAATGCTTGTAAGCCAGACTAAGTATCAGTTAAAAGAATTGAAGTAATGCCGTTAAGACATACCAACGCTGGCTGGATGTGGGGTAGCAAAGGACCATTCACCAGTAAAGCCAAAGCATTGGCAGTCGCACGGGCGGCATACGCACACGGGTACAAAGAAGATGCCAACCGCACCATTCAATCAGAAGTGCAATCATCTAGGTTGCAAGAATCACAGAAGCAAACTGAACGGCTACTGCCTAGATCATGGCGGTAAGGAATACATCAAAGAGATAGACACGATATATCAAACTCCATTGTGGAAAGCAATAAGGCGCACACAAATAAGCAGACAACCCTTATGCCAAGCCTGTCTAGTTAATGGCAAAGTAGAGACAGCCAAACATATTGATCATGTCTTTCCTTGGAAGCAATATGGCGAACAGGCATTCACTAGAAATTTATTTCAATCCCTGTGTCACGCACACCATAGCCATAAGACTGCCCTAGAACGCAAGGGGCAATATGAGCATTACACCCAAGAAGGCGTTAAAACCTACCTAGAAGGCGATTATTCTTTTGTTATGGCACAGGCATAGCCCTAAGGGAATGGCGCGTTGAAGGGGCGCGGGAAGGCTCAGAAACTTAAAAATTTGGGGAACTGCCGAAAG
>Ga0114974_10003502_pt1 | contig 11810 bp, 10 predicted proteins | sample S_130206_EF_Meta_FD_87318 | JGI IMG/M metagenome (GOLD analysis project Ga0114974, IMG submission 87318) | Freshwater microbial communities from Lake Simoncouche, Canada to study carbon cycling - S_130206_EF_MetaG | ecosystem: Environmental > Aquatic > Freshwater > Lake | place: Lake...
AGTCGCCATTGCGCTGCGCCCCGGTTCGGCCACGGCGAAGAAGGCCGAAGGTGCCGGCTTCAAGGTGATGAACAACAAGGAAGCCGCCGCCTGGGCCGACATCCTGATGATCCTCGCCCCCGATGAGCATCAGGCCGCGATCTGGGCCGACGACGTCAAGGGCAACCTGCGCCCCGGCTCGGCCCTCGCTTTCGCCCACGGCCTCAACATCCACTTCGGCCTGATCGAAGCCCCCGAAGACGTTGACGTCATCATGATCGCGCCCAAGGGTCCCGGCCACACCGTGCGCAGCGAATATGTGCGCGGCGGCGGCGTGCCCTGCCTGATCGCAGTGCACCACGATGCCACCGGCAATGCCCATGACGTCGCACTTGCCTACGCTTCCGGCGTCGGCGGCGGCCGCAGCGGCATCATCGAAACCAACTTCCGCGAGGAATGCGAGACCGACCTGTTCGGCGAGCAGGCCGTGCTCTGCGGCGGGCTGACCCACCTGATCCAGGCCGGGTTCGAGACGCTGACCGAAGCCGGTTACGCGCCCGAAATGGCCTATTTCGAGTGCCTCCACGAAGTGAAGCTGATCGTCGACCTGATGTATGAAGGCGGCATCGCCAACATGCGCTATTCGATCAGCAACACCGCCGAATACGGCGACATCACCACCGGTCCGCGCATCATCACCAGCGAAACCAAGGCCGAAATGAAGCGCGTGCTCGCCGACATCCAGGCCGGTCGCTTCGTCAAGAACTTCGTGCTCGACAACCGCGCCGGCCAGCCGGAACTCAAGGCCGCCCGCAAGGCCGCTGCCGCACACCCGATCGAGCAAACCGGCGCCAAGCTGCGCGCGATGATGCCGTGGATCGGCGCCAACAAGCTGGTCGATCAGGCGAAGAACTAAACCCTCTCCAAGCTGCGCTAGCCCCTGCGGGGCAATCTTCGCTATCCTCCCCCGTCGGGGGAGGATACGCAGGCTTGGCAGCTTGCTGCCTAGCCGGAGTTGGAGAGGGCTTCCCGCCCAAACACCGGCAGCTTGAAGACCCCTGCGTCATCCTCGCAGTCGATGAACTGCACTGCCACGTCCATCCCCAGCACCATATCATCGAAGCCAAATCCATGCGGATTGCTGAGGAACAGCACACCCTCCTCCAGCTCGACCAGAATGCAGTCATAGGGTCGCGGCATGACGCTGCCGTAGTAGTCCTGGTGGAAGCTGCACCAGCTCACCACCTTGCCCCGGCCAGACATGGCCTCCCAGAAAAATTCGGCCTGCCCGCAGAACTCGCAGGTCTGGCGAACGGGCCAGTTGATGCCGCCGCAGCTCGTGCATTTCTGCAGGCGCAACTCGCCCTTGCCGCACCATTCCCAGAACGTGTCATGGCCGGTGCCGAGCGTGCGGGGCGGGCGTTTTTCGGTCATGGTCATATGCCCCCCCTCGCATAGAGAATGGGATGGGCCTGGTCGGTCTGCGCCAGCGAGGTCATGGCATAGTTCAGCCCGGCCACTTGCCGCGCCCCCGCTTCGCCGCGCATTTGCCGCACAGTTTCGGCGACCTGGCTCCAGCCGTGCATATAGCTCGCCGACAGGTTGCCGCCTTCGGTGTTGCTGGGCAGCCTTCCGGTCAGGTCCATTTCGCCCGCCTGGCAGAAGGACACGCCCTCGCCCTGCCCGACAAAGCCATAACCTTCGATCTGGTTGATCAGATGCATCGATCCGGCGTCATAGCCCTCGAAATGGCCGATGTCGGCCTGGCTTAGCCCGGCCATGGCAAAGGCCTGGCCGCCCGCCTCTTCCAGCTGCGGCCGCAATTGCTGGCGCACCATCTGGTCGAGCTTGCTGTGCTTGATTTTGGCTTCGCCCCAGCCCGCGACATCGACCGGTACTTTCGCCATGTCGCGCGCCAAATCCGCCCGCCGGACGATCAGGCAGACCGCGCCATCGTTGACGAGGCAGATATCGAGCAGATGCAAGGGCCGCACGATGTAGCGCGAGGCCATGTATTCCTCGATGGTGAAAGGCGTCTGCATCACGGCATTGGGGTTGCGTGAAGCGTGATTGCGCACCTGCTGCGCCACGGCACCAAGGTCTTCCTCGCGCAGGCCATACTTGGCCATGTAGTGCGCGGCGATCATCGCCCAGTGCGCCGCCTGGCTGCTCCAGCCCCAGGGGTGGTAGTAGTAATAGCTCGGTGGAGTGCCATAGCCTTCGTCGGAATCGCTTCCTGCCGGATGCGTCGCTCCGCCGAACACCCGGCCGGCTGTGCGCGAATTGACCGCATAGACCATGGCAACGCAATCGGCCTTGCCCTCGGCAATCGCGGCACAGACTACCGGCAGCGGACCGGCCATGATATTGCCGTTCGAAATGTTCCAGCGGGGCCCCACCCCCAGCAAGCTGGCAAGCTCTGCGGGCGGCGGACCGCCATAGGTGAACGAGCCGGTCAGCCCATCGATATCACCGCGGGTTAGCCCCGAATCGGCCAGCGCGCGTTCGAAGGCGAGCAAGGCGAGGCCCTCGGTGGTCGGCGGCTGATAGCCTTCGGGCGGTTTGCGCTGGGCGCGATAGTCGGCCTGGTAATCACTCTCGCCCACACCGACGATCGAGGCCTTGCGGCTGAATTCGGGCGCGGCCGGCGGCATGACCAGTGGAGTATATTCAGCCAAAGTGCTCTCCCCATGGGCCCGGCTTCACCGGACCCTTCACTAATGCATGAGTGCCGATTCAATCGGGCATTGCCAAGCTCTGATTTTCGATTTGGGGAATGATTGTTCGCACCAGCAGCTCGGACTGCGCCATCAGATCATCGGCATCACTGGCCATCGGCAGGACCACGAACTTGTTAATGCCCGAAGCGACATAGCCCTGCAGCAGGGCGATGATGGCATCGGGGGCGCCGATGGCGAAGCTTTGCTCCAGACTGCCCCGGTCCTGCTCCGGCATGCGCGACAGCAGCCGCGCGCGCGCCGCCTGCACCGCAGGATCGCTTTCCGCGCCGATCCGCAGCGGCAGGCTGGTGCCATAGTGATCATTTTCGATGCTGCGGCCCGTTTCGGTCAGCGCCGCCTCGATCTGCCTGCGGGCATCAGCGGCGGCCGCAGCGCCGGTCAGTCCGCCCAGCCAGCCATCGCCAAGCAGGGCAGTGCGGCGATAGGCGGCTGGCGACTGGCCGCCGATCCAAAGCGACATCGGCCTTGCGGGCCGGGGAAACACACCGGGGCCGCAATAGCGATAATAAGCGCCCGTGAACTCGACTGTCTCCTGATTCAGCAACTGGCGGACCAGCGTGATAACCTCATCGGCCCGCCGCCCGCGCGCCTTGGAGTCTGCCCCCGTCGCCGCCCAATAGGGATCCGATGCATTACCTACGCCAAACACCGGGAACACCCGCCCCTCGCTCAGCCAATCGATGGTCGCCAGCTGCTTGGCGAGCACGATCGGATCGCGGAAGGCGGCGACGAGCGCATTGGTGCCAAACCGCATCCGCCGGGTCCGCGCCGCCAGCGACGCGAGCAGCGCGACCGGCTCCATGGTGCCCCCGAGCAACTGGTCGGAATGCCAGATGCTGTCGATCCCGGCCTCTTCGCAATAATCGACCCAGCGCCAGTATTCGCGCGGGGCAAGCGCCACACCCAGCCCCGGACCGATGCCGATGCGGACACTCACCGGACCAGCTCTAATAGCCCATCAGGCTGAGCACTTCCTTGCGGCTGCGATTGTCATCGAGGAAACAGCCCATCAGGCGGCTGGTGACCATGCCGACACCCGGTGTGCGCACACCGCGCGCGGTCATGCAAGCATGGCTCGCCTCGATCACCACGGCCACGCCCTGCGGGTTCAGGTGATCCCAGATGCACTGCGCCACTTCCGCCGTCAGCCGCTCCTGGATCTGCAGCCGCCGGGCATAGGCATTGAGCACCCGAGCCAGCTTGGAAATGCCGACCACGCTGTCACGCGGCATATAGGCAATCGCGGCCTTGCCGATGATCGGCGCCATGTGGTGTTCGCAGTGCGACTGGAACGGAATGTCCTTGAGCAGGACCAGCTCATTATAGCCGCCCACTTCCTCGAAGCGGCGCGAAAGGTGATAGGCCGGGTCTTCTCCGTAGCCCTGGCAATATTCCTTCCATGCGCGCGCGACCCGGGCCGGCGTATCGAGCAGGCCTTCGCGCGAGGGATCATCACCGGTCCAGCGGATCAGCGTGCGGATTGCATCCTGCACATCGTCGGGAACGGGCAGCTTGGCCATCGGGCCGAGTTCATCCGCACCGATGTCGTCGTCGTCGTGAACTACGGCCATCCAATCAGTCTCCTTCCAGCGCGGCCTGCTCTTTCAGACAGGTCGCCGCAATATGCCGCCACGCCTGAACAGACCGCGCCGCCGGCTGATCGGCTCGAAGAGCTCCTCGGGCCGTTCGGGATCGAGCAAGGCATTGTCGGCGACTGCTTTCTCCGCATCGGTGAGCGGACGCAAGACAAAAGGTGTGAGGTGCTTGCCTGTTACGGGGGCAGCAGCGATCGCGCCGGCCATAGTCCCGTGCTCTGCCAGCAGGGCGGAAAGCCTGGCTTCGGCAATCCCGCAATGCTCGGCGAGCAGGCGGCGGCGCAGCCTGGCGATGACCGGGGCAGCATGCGCATTGTCCGGTCGGGCAGCATCGATGAAGACATCGGCTTCCGAATCGAGCCCCATCGAACGGTTGTTCATATTGGCCGAGCCGACCCGCACGATCTCGTCGTCGACGATCATCAGCTTGGCATGGACATAAATGCCCGCCCCGCCCGCGGTCATCGGCACATAGACGTGCAAGCGGCACGCATGGTCGCGCTCGGCAATGGCATGCAACAGCCGCACCCGCGCCCCGTCCATCGCTTGCTGCTGCAGCCAGCCGTCCGAAGAAAGCGGAGTGATCAGCACGATCTCAGGTGGATCGGGCTCGGATAGGCGCCGGGCAATCGCTTCGGCAATGCTGCGTGAAGCGAAATACTGGATTTCTGCATAGATGAAGCGCTTGGCGCATGCGATCTGCTCGATAAACAGCGCCTCGATCTCGCGAAGCTCGCTGATGCCATTGTAGTGCGCGCGCGTCCGGGCAATGCCAATATCGACATCGCGGAATTCCGCCACCAGACTGTCGGGCCAGGGGCTCTCTGCCTGCGGCAGGCAGGGCAGCATCTCGCTGGCGCCCGCCTGCCGCCAGCGCTCGCGCCCCAGTTCGCCCAGCGCCTGCGCCGCCTCGCCTTCGATCAGCATGGCGACATCGTGCCAGGGGCCATAGAGCTTGCCATTGGGGCGGCGACGGCGTGGGTCATCGTCGAGGTGTTCGGGCGTGTCCCAGCGGTCGGACGTCATGTCGATACCGCCGCACACCGCGAAGCAATCGTCGATCACGACCACCTTCTGGTGATGGCTGCAACCCAACGGATGGGCACCGTCGAACCGGAAATCGACCGCCGGCGAGAAATACCAGCGGATCAGATCGAGAATCATGGTGCCGCGAAACAGATAACGCAGCGCCGCGAAATTCCATTTGAGCATGCGGATCTGCAAGCCCGGGGTGCGGCGCGCAAGCCACAGGAAATAGGATCCCAGACGCGCAGGAAAACGGTCCTTGCGCGGCAGATTCCACCAGCGCCGGCCGCCAGCCAGGCGGATTCGCGAATCGAAATCCCAGCCAATCAGGAAAATCCGCTGCCGTGCCTGCAGCATGGCTTCATACATCAGCTCGAAATAGGGAGCGACATCGATGACAACGTGCGCGCGGGAGGCGCGGGCATAGCGCCAGACTGATGGGCTTTCCGATGCATCGCCAGGCTTTTGGTCCTCCATTCGCCCAGTCTAGCCGATGTCGGGGCTGGCGTCTCGCCCGCCAAGCAGCCTCTTGCCACAAGCCACGCGACAGGCAATGTTGCCGCGCAAACAACAAGCCAGTCCGGAGAGAGCCAGCCATGACCACCCCCACCAGCCAGATCCTGAGCGAACTCGCCGACCGCGAGGCGATCCGCGAATGCCTCTATCGCTATTCGCGCGGAGTCGACCGGCTCGATGCCGACATGGTGCGCAGCGCCTATTGGCCTGACTGCACTGACAACCACATGGGCTTTTGTGGCAATGCCGAAGAATTCATCGCCTGGTCGTTCCCGATCATGGGCTCCATGGACCAGTCGCAGCATTTCATCGCCAACACGCTGATCGCGCTCCATGGCGACAAGGCCGATGTTGAAAGCTATTTCTACGGTTTCCACCGGATCAACACCCCCGATGGCGCCAAGAACGACGTGATTGGCGCCGGGCGCTATCTCGACAAGCTGGAGAAGCGGGGGGACGAATGGCGGATCATGACCCGCTATGTCGTCACCGACTGGTTCCGCCACTATCCCGATTCGGCCGACTGGTCGCAGGGCATGCTTGGCATCATGATCGATCCGGGCGGGCGCTTCCCGGATGACGACAGCTACAAGGTGCTCGATCTGAAATAGGTGCGGCCAAAACAAGCTTAGCAAATTGTTAACTGCACCCCTGCCATGGTCCCTTGCGAAGGCAACCGGGGTAAAACAATGGCTGATCTTGTCAGACTGGCGGAACGCATAGCGCTGATCCTGATGTCGGGCTACGTGGTGTGGCAATGGCTGCCGCAGTTCGGGCCGCATCCGCAGGTGATCTTGGTGCTTGCCAGCGAACTGGTCGCAGTGTTTTTCCTCCTGATTCAGCGCAAGGGGCAATGGTCGAGTTCGGCCTATACCACCGCAATCGCTTTCGGCGGCACGGCGGCCTCGCTCTGCGTGCTGCCGGGCGGCATGGCGCTGGCACCTGATTATATTACCGCACCGCTGATCATGCTGGGCACTGCCATTGCACTGGCTGCCAAGCTGTCGCTGCGCCGCAGCTTCGGGCTGGTTCCGGCCAACCGCGGCGTAAAGGTTAGCGGCGCCTACCGCTTCGTACGCCATCCGATGTATTCGGGCTATGTGCTGAACCATATCGGCATCATGCTGATGGCCTTCTCGGCCTGGAACGTCGCGGTCTACATGACCTGCTGGGCCCTGCTCTATCTGCGCGTGATCGAGGAAGAACGCTTCCTGATGGGCGACCAGCAATATGTCGACTATGCCAAGACGGTCCGCTCGCGGCTGATCCCCGGCCTGATCTGACCTTGCTCCAGCCGTGCTGACAGTCCATCCTCTGCGCCAGACGGGGAGGATGCGATGGGCGCGACGGAACTGGAAATCGGCCTGTGCTGGGGCACCCTGCACCAGGCCACCCTGCCCGAACTGATCGAAGCGGCAGCGCGGCATCATTTCAGTACGTTGTCGTTCCCGCCCTATCTTTATGCCGATTGCCTCAGCGCCGGCATGTCGCCGCAGGCCGTGTTGCGCCAGATGCGCGATGCCGGGGTGCGGCTGACGGTGGCCGACGCCATTTCGGCGGGTCTGCCCGGCATGCCCGATACTCCGATTTCGTTCGGCGGCAGGCTGCTTCCTCGCCCCGGCGAGGCAGATTGCTTCGCCATGGCAGAAGCGCTCGAAGCGCCGCTGGTCAACATCGCGCATTTCGGCGCGGCGCCGGTGGCGCAGGCGGAACTGACCGAGGCGGTTGGCGCCATCTGCCACCGCGCCGCTACGCACGGTCTGGGCGTGGTGCTCGAATTCGTGCCTGACACCGGCATTGCCGACCTTGCCACTGCCCGCACGATCGCCAGCCAGTGCGGCGAGGCGAACTGCAGGATCCTGCTCGATAGCTGGCACCTCGCGCGCACTGGCGGGACAGCGGCCGACATCCGTGCCCTGCCTCCCGGCAGCATCGGCGCGATCCAGCTGTGCGACCGCAATCCCCCTGCGCCCGGCGAAGCCTATGTGCCGATGACCGGACGTCTGCTGCCCGGCGAAGGCAGCCTGCCGCTGCATGACATTGTTGCGGCTGCGCTGGCTAACAGCCCCGGGCTCAGCGCGGAAGTCGAAGTGTTCAGCGCCGAACTCAGTGCGCTGCCAGTCAATCTGGCCGCCGCCCGCACCGCCACTGCCATGGCAAAATGGCGGCAAAGTCCACTCGTATCGTGAACAGACTTCCCCTATGGCGAATTGCGACGAGGGGAAAAGCATGTCCGAACAGGCCGATTTCGTAATCATTGGCGGCGGCAGCGCAGGCTGCGTGCTGGCGAACCGGTTGTCCGAGAACCCGGCCAACAAGGTCGTGCTGCTCGAGGCCGGCGGCACTGCGGATAGCTTCATGAACCGGCTGCCGGCGGCGGGGATGAAGCTGCTCGGCAAGGCGGAGACCGACTGGGGCTACGTCACCGAGCCCGATCCCTCGCTGAACGGCCGACAGGGCTACTGGAGCGCCGGTCGGCTGCTCGGCGGTGGCTCTTCAGTCAACGGCATGATCTACATTCGCGGCGACCGCGCCGACTATGACGAATGGGCAGCAAACGGCTGCACCGGCTGGGGCTGGGACGATGTTCTGCCGCATTTCCGCAAGAGCGAAGCCTGGGCGGGCGAGCCCGACCAGACTCATTCGACCATGGGCCAGCTTGGGGTAGCCAAACCCCGGTTGAGCCACCCGCTTGCCGACATTTTCGTCGATGGCTGCGCCGAATTCGGCCTGCGCAAGGTGCCGGACTATTGCGCTGGCGATGTCGATGGCGCCTTCACCATGCTGGTCACGCAAAAGGACGGCCAGCGCAGCAGCGCGGCGCGTGCTTTCCTGAACCCCGCCATGGCCCGGCCCAATCTCAAGGTGATTACCGGCGCGACTGTCGACCGCGTGATAATCGAAAATGGCCGCGCCACTGGCGTGCGCTTCCTGCGCGGCGGTGTGGTGGAATCGGTATCGGCCGCGCGCGAGGTGATCGTTTCGGCTGGCGCGCTGCATTCACCCGCCGTGCTGATGCGATCGGGGATCGGCCCAGCTGCGGAATTGCAGGAGCATGGCATCGCAGTGATTCGCGATTGTGCCGCTGTCGGCCAGAACCTGCAGGAACACGCCAGCTACCACTCGCTGTTCGCGGTCGACATCCCGACCTGGAACAACCTGATGACGCCTTTCGGCATGGCGCGCGAATTCCTCAAATATCTCTTCCTGCGGCGCGGGCTGATGACCATGGTGCCGGTGGAGGCCATGGCCTATCTGCGCTCGCGGCCCGATCTGGACTTCCCCGACATCAAGCTGTCGTTCGGCCTGATGGCAATGGACCCGGCGACCCGCAAGCCGCTGAAACAGCCAGGCGTGGTGGTCTATGCCAATGTCGCCAAGCCCAAAAGCCGTGGCGAGATCCGCCTGCGCAGCGCTTCGCCCACCGACAAACCGGTGATCGATCACCGCCTGCTCGGCCATCCTGACGATGTCACCGCGCTGATCGCGGGGGTCAAACAGGTGCAGGACATCTTCAAGACCCCAGCCCTCGCAGCCCATGTCACCGGCCGGGTCTGGCCCGATCCGCTGCCCGCCAGCGACGCCGAATGGGAACAGCGCCTGCGCAATGAATGCGGCATCGGCTATCACCCGGTCGGCACCTGCCGCATGGGCAGCGACGCCGAATCGGTGGTCGATCCGCAACTGCGCGTGCGCGGCATTGCCGGGCTGCGAGTGGCCGATGCCTCGATCATGCCGATCATGCCCGCCGCGAACACCAATGCTCCCTCGATCATGGTCGGCGAGAAAGCCGCGGCGATGATTCTGGCTGGCGACTGATCTGTCAGTTCCCGCCAAGCCACGCCTCGACCACGCTCGCGCGTGACGCTTCTGCCTGCTGATGGGTGTCGAACTTGCCCGCCAGGGTGCGCCCCAGCCGTGAGACCAGCCAACCGGGATAATGCAACCATGCTCGGGGATTATCCCGCGCGAGCCCGGCGTAGGCCGCGACGACTTCCCGTCGCGGCAACACCTTTGCGGCCATTCGCCGCGCCTTGCCCCAGACCGATCCAGCCTGCGCGGCGAGCTGCACCTGAACAGCAAGATCCTGTCGCAAGTCCGTATCCTGCAACATTAGCAATGCCGACTTGTCGAGAACTTCGCTGGGGATCGCCTCACGCGGCTCGCCCCCCCAGTCGATTGGCTGTTTGCCCATGAATTGTTCGGTCAGCTGCAGCAACAGACTGCAACCGCGCTCCCAACCGCCCTCGCGCGCCAGCTGCCAGAAGCGGGGCCAGTCGATCTTCTCGTCTTTCATCTGTGCCGCAAGATCGTACAGGACTTGCGGGCCGTTCTCGAAATGGTGTTCATAGGCGCTATGCACGATTAGATGAATCAAAGCCTCGGCGCTTGGCAGAAATGAAACATTGGTTTGGCCAAGTGGCAGCCAGATGCGATTCGCCAGCAAGTCATCGTTATTGCGCATCGCGGCATCGGCATGGGCAGCGTCAATATGCTCGAACAAACGCGAATGGATCTCGACATGAATCCCGCTTGCTGGATCGCGAAGCGCGGGCAGGTGCTTGTGATGGTCCAGCGCACCTTCGAGATGCGGCGTGCAGCCGGAAGCAGCGTTGAAGCCGTGGACAACAAGGGTGTCCCAGGTCGCGTGCATCTGCGCGGAGCAAACCAGAATATCTAGATCGCGCATCGGCCGTAGCGCGGGGTGCGGATAGGCCCGCCAGGCGAGCCTCGCCCCCTTGAGTGATGCATAGGCAATTCCGGCCGCGGTCAGAATGCCGTCAAGCCTAATCAGCGTACTCTGGAGGGCCAGGGCTTCCATAGCCGAATTGCGGAACGCGGCCTCCCATTGGCGCCAAATGAGCGGCGGAATGGTGACGCGGTTCGTCTCGTTACGCGACCTATCGTAAAGTAACGGTTCCAGCCGATGCTGACGCGCCATGTGCTGCAACTGTGCCCACTCTGCAGCATCCAGCACCGCGCAGATTGGCAAGAACATCTGCGGATTCGTCGCAAGCAAACCCAGCAGAAATCGCCGGACGGGCTCATCGCTCCCAATTCTCTCTTTCATTGTTGCGAAATCATGCGCAAAAGTGAAACTTTTGTCCATGGTGAACGGCGCCAAAATCGTTGGCTGAAGCTCTGGCCCCAAACATTGCGATAGCTTGCCTTGGATACCAACTGTTGCATTAACAGCACATCACCCGCAGGTCGCACGAGCAACATCTGCACGGCTCGAACACATCTATACAAAGTTTGGGTATGCGATTTCAGAATCGGATAAAATAAAGGCGGCCCAAAAGCCGCCTTTATCACCAAATTTCAAACGCCATCCGGGTCAACCGGGACTTCGCGAAATGCAACTGCCAGGAAGGCCTAGACCACTGAGGCAAACGCCACCAAGGCCACCATTGCCGCCGGGCCTTCCAAGACCAAGCGGACCGCGGCCGCTACCACTACCGAGAGCAGCGGTAGCACAGCTACGCGAAATCCGCAACGCAACGAGCGCCGACTCAATCGAGCCACCCTGACTCGCAGGACCTGTGCTGACACTGCAGCGGCAGGCGCCAGTCGCGGAAACCTCGCGAGTAATGTTGAACACTCCTGCAGCAGAATTGCGACTAATTCTAACCTGGCAACCGCTCTTAGCGCCCCCTCCCAATCCGCTTTGAACCAAGTTAGTACCGATGGCCCCGACTTGCGCCGATGAAGCCAGCATCATACCTGCGATTCCAACAAAGCCGAGAAGTCGTTTGATTCCGCGCATGTGAGGCACTCCAATTGGGTAAATGTCTTAAACGCTATACCAGTAGCAGTTGCTTCCAGATACCATATTCAGACCATTCCGCGCAAGCTAAATCGTCGGCCGGATTTTATCGATACCTCACCCGGGCATCGCGTATGAAATCAGCCGACGGAAAACTCAGATAAGCAAGCGCTATGTGAACAAAGC
>Ga0114974_10003503_pt1 | contig 11808 bp, 7 predicted proteins | sample S_130206_EF_Meta_FD_87318 | JGI IMG/M metagenome (GOLD analysis project Ga0114974, IMG submission 87318) | Freshwater microbial communities from Lake Simoncouche, Canada to study carbon cycling - S_130206_EF_MetaG | ecosystem: Environmental > Aquatic > Freshwater > Lake | place: Lake...
AATCTGAAGCCTTCATTATTCAATTAGCAAGGATTGGACATTATTCTAATTTAAAAAACCCCATCGTTACAATTATAGACCCACGGGCTTCAATCTGGAAAAATGAACTTTTTTTTAAGTATGAAAATTTAAATTTGATTATAGATTTTGAAGTTCATGATGTAGAGCATATTTCTTTTAAAAGCAAAGAGATAATTCGCAACATAGAAAAAAGCAAAAATAAAATTAAAAGTTTTTTTATTTTTAATGATAATGAAAAAAAATGCTTGCTACTTGCTTTAGAAATAAAGAAATTGTTTTTAAAAGAGACTGAACTTCCTATTTTTTTAAATGTGTCTAATCCTGCTATTATAAACTTTTTTACATCAAATGAGATTCAATCAAATATTATCCCTACGAACACCTTAGGTGTTGGATGTAAAACAAATGAAATAATTAGCGATGAATTTGATCTTATAGCTAAAAAAATCCATGAGGATTATTTAAAAAACTCATTTTCAAAAGGCCAAGCAATTAATAGTAAACCTGCATTAAAATTATGGGTGGATCTAAACGAATCGTATCGCCAGATGAATCGGGATCAAGCAGATCATATTTTTGTAAAACTTAGAGCGATTAATTGCAGAATGGTTCCGATTAATTCTTCTAAAAATGAAACTGTTACTTCTTTTACAAAATCTGAGATAGAGATTTTAGCTCAAATGGAACACAAAAGATGGTGTGCTAATAGGTGGATCGAAGGCTTTGTATTCGGCTTAAGAGATGACATTTTAAAAACCCATAACAATTTAGTACCGTGGGAAAATTTGTCCGAAGATGTAAAAGATTACGACAGGGAACCCATAGTAAATATTTTAAACCTTGCGAAAATGATTAATATGAAAATAACTAGGGATTAATTTCCCCAATTATCAGTAATTTTTATTGGTTAATATTCAACTGAAAATTACATTCCTGATTTCTGAATGTTTTATGAGTTTTTCACAAATTTTAATTACCAAGGTATCGATTACGATTAGTTTTACTTCAATTACTTTTTAAATGGAAAATTCATTAACCAGACGACACTCAGTGCGTTTAGAATTTATCGAGTTGCCATAGCTACGTTTTTACAATTTCTCTTGACTGAAAGCACAAAAAAATTTTGCTGTAAATCGGAGATCCAAATAATATTGGCTATTCTGCTTATCAGTTGACCCCATCTAAATTGAATTTGATAATTTTAGCTCTACATCTTTTACAACTCTAAAGCCGGTATAATGAAGTCCAAATGCTGGAGTACGATGAAGATTTCGAAATGCAGATCGTGCAAATCTAGAAGAAATATTAAAGGCTCCTCCGCGCATCACTCTTAGCTCGCCGTCATTTGGTCCCGTCGGGTCTGTACAGGATTCTTTTGAGGAGATATTTCCGAGCCAATCATTGCACCACTCCCAGACATTACCATGCATGTCATATATCCCGAGAGCATTTGGGGCATAACTTCCAACTGGAGTTGGCCTGTTAAGGTTACTTTCTTTGCAATTAGCAAAAGTTGGGTTAAAAGTGTCACCAAAGCTATAAGCAGATTGACTTCCACCTCTGCAGGCAAACTCCCATTCGGCCTCGGTTGGCAAGCGATAGCCGCCATTTGTTTTACTATTCAGCTTTTCGATAAATTCTTGACACTCATCCCACGAAACATTTAGGATGGGAAACTTTGGGTCCTCGAATTCACTGCGATTTTTAGACATCAAGCAACCCCACTCGTCTTGAGATATCAAGTTTTTTCCAATATAAAATTGCTTTGATATTACAATTTTTTTAATTTTCTCATCACTATATCTTCCTTTTTCAAAATCAGGCGAGCCCATAAAAAATTCGCCTGCGGAAACTAATGCCATATCAATAATTGGTATTCGATCTGCCGTAAAGAGCTCATTAGAAAAAGCTGAGATTAGTTTTTTAAGGTAGTTACTTTCAGACATCCTCCATTTAAGAACTGCCTGAATATCCCCCATGCGAAGTTCTAAACCAAGAGGAAGTTGAGTTTCTTCGAGATAAATTGCAAGAAACTTTTTATTGTTATTGAGAGCAAAATTAATTTCATTTTTAACATTTTTAGAGTCGACAGCATTTGGTGTAACAAAAACCACAAACATGGAAGAATTTAATAATGCTTTTGCAATATCATCCGACCATTCCACGCCTGGATCTATTCCACCATCAAACCAAATCCGAAGCCCAGAATTGTGTAAATTTTTAATCTCAGAAAAGACTCTAAAAGCGTCTTTGTGAGCATAGGCAACAAATACATAGGGATCGTTGCCAGTATATGCTTCAAACGGTATAGGTAAGGGCACATCAGCCATCAAAAACTCCATCATTTCTAATCTTTAAATAACTCTAATAATTACAAATTAACATGTTTCACAGTAGATTAAAAGTAATAAAACCTTGCTTAAAAAATGCAATTTGAAATTTATTTTTACCCAAGCTCACAAATCAAAAGCAAATTAAATCAGTTGTATTTTCAACAATTGGATAATTTTCTTTATCATCTCCCAAAAAACACTTTGAGAGAGTCAAATATTCCTTCACCTTCGAATGCTTTGCTTAAAGACTGCCAGGCCCGATCGTTTGCTTTGGCCAATGCTGAAGTCAAAGTCTGTTTATTATACTCAAATAATTTTCTAACAACTTATTTGCAGAATTGGAAAGAATTAATTCTTTATCTCCTACCAATCGCCAATGGATCGTCTAAACCCGAACCACATCAAATCGTTTATACCAGACATACTCTACTCAAAATTAATCTGACTTAAAGCAAGCGTAATAACATCGCTGCTGCTTATACCTTATCTCAGCTTATTGTTTCTTCATTTCCCTTTTTTGATTTTATGCCTACAACAAATGCTATCTATACTGTGGGCCAATTCGTAATGATTTCTACTCAAATCAGAATGGTAAATATCTCGTCTTTTTTTATAAAGAGGGTCAGGGTTTACGATAAAATAGGTTTAATAAGACTTGCTTACTACTTAATTTCGAAATAGTCAAGTACTTAGCAACCGTCTTTGGAGCACCACCTCTGCGAGCAAAAAATATAAAATCGGGATTTTAAGTGCAATTGATTAGCCAACTCGTCCCTCTAAGATTTGCTTCCTTAGGTAACAAGACCTAATAGATTGAATGTTCCAATGAAAATCCCTGATGATTTCCTTCCAGCGTAGTTCTGTCCTTGGTTTTCGATCAATCGACATTGTTTGTTTTCCATAGCGTTATTGAAACCTTTAAGGCTATCATCTCATGTAAGAATCATTTTTACCGAACGTTCACATTTGTATACCAAAATAAAATTATATTATGAAAACTGGAGTCAGGTTTGCAGAATAACTTTCGCCGGCGAAAACCGCCAAAGGAGAAAATCGAAATGCTCAATTTTTTTAAGTTTAAGAAAGGTGAACGTTTAGTTTCCTCAGAGTCCAACCGTGATCGGTCTAAGGCTTATAAGGAGATGGCCGCAGAGGAGAATAAATGCCTTGGCAAGTTGCTACCCAAGGAGCAATACAAGAAGAATACCGGTCAACTGGCCGATCTATTGAGGCGCTAGTAATTTTGCGACTTACTTTTAATATGGTTTTTTGTTTAAAGAAATCTATCAAAGCCTAGCTAAAATATTTTATTTGATCACAATACATCTCATGGAAGAAAAAAGCTTGGTAAACAAATACCTTTCAAAAACAACACATAAGCATATTGTACTGATAAGATGCAAACCAAAGACATTTTTGGTCATGAAAAGTATTGGCAATACGCTAGAAAGTTTATTTTTTAAAATCAATATAAAAAATTAGTTTATTAAATTATTCTTGATATATTTTGATTTAGTTTTACCGTAAATCACTTGGAGTCGCTAAAGATTTTATGATAGAATTTTTTGTTGAAATGTTTTTGTTGCTTCGGTTTATTGTCCGTTTGCTTTTTACCCCTCTTATTGTTGTTTTGACGGTTTTTCTGTTTTGGGTGCTTCGACTAGCTTACTGGCTTTGTACTTACAATCGTATAGGTCTTATATATCTGTCAGTTCCGTGGTATCGGTACAAGCGGTGGTGCGAGGTATGGTCCGCTTTGCAAAAATCTGATTCGTCAAGAATACCAGCGGCGGCAATCCTTGACGACATCTTACGAATGGATGCTACAGCTTGGATGGCTGCACTTCGAAAGAATGGATATGCCCCACCTGAGGGCAGGGAACCTATTGTACCAGAATCACAGAATCACAATTTCTTGTTTCACTCACTGTTGCGCCGGGGTACGAGGTATATGATTTTCGAGCGCGAGATCCTCACCGTTGGCGAGTGTGTACCTTTACGCATAACTTCACGGGAGGATTGGGGGGATAGGGGAATTGTTTCAATCGGCGAAGTGTTTGGCTTCCGCTGTGAATTGCGTGAGCCACCTGTAGCGACTTCTCGATACTTCCCCACGGTCTCAGTAGGCGATCGCGTGTTGGTTAAAATAATTAAGTCAAGAGGGCGATCATCTATTGCAGAACTCGTAGATGCGAGCCAGCAACAAGTGACAATCGGCGAAAGAGGCAAAATGAATCGGGAAACATATCTTGTCATTGCTTCGCCATGGATTTATCTCGAACTGGCACTTAGCAAGTCAAAAGGTGAACCTTGTTGTATTGTACAAGAAGTTTTTGCCCCGAGTTGTCAAGATATTCCTAGCCAAATCCAAAAAACTCACCGCCTGGTCGTTCGCAATGGGCGCCATCTCTCACCCAAGAATCTTCTACTTTTGGGTAGTACTGAATTTCTGATGGCTCGCTGCAAATTAAACGACCCAAAGTATCCTCGACAAAAAGAGCTTGTGTTCCCTTCGCAGTTCACCGTCTTGGCTGCCCTGTATGCGTTATTAAACACGATTCTAAACTTCTTCAAAAATCGTCACGAGAATCACCGTATTTGGAAGGAAATCTTTACACATGATTGCACGACAGGGCCATCAACGCTCTTTAGGCGTGCTATTCTATTTGATGATGCATCTTTGGATGTAACACCTTTCTGGGCTCGCAGCGTCGGTGGCGCACTGTTGCACTTTGTTGCCAAGGAACCGCTCAATACAGCAGTCGACCTAAAAGTTAAAGCGACGGACAACGTCAATACGAAAGGAGAATTATATCACTGGCTAGAGATTTTCAAAAACTCAGAGCCCCGCAAGATATTAAATTTTACACGGCGATGGTGGGTGAGCAAGGGAGGCCGCTATGATAGATAGATTCTTCGACCTCCTCTGGTCACGTGCCCTAGGCAAATCGACAGGGCGAGAGTTTGAGTTATATGTGCGGCGACTGATTCACTACCTTTTCGTTTCGGAACTCTCAGCAACCGAACTTTCCAGAGAAATCAGACTCATCGGATGCAAACCTGTCAATTTGGAGAAGGGGCAAGCGTTCGTTTCGCTGACCACTTTCGACTTAAACATAGATCTCTCCTCTGGTGACTTCGTTCGCCTTTATAACAAGAATCAATTGATGGTCGCATCAGCGGAGGTTAAACGAATGCGGAAGTCTACGCTTGATCTAATAAGCGTCAAGCGATTTCAAGTCCAAGATTCACATGTTCACTTTGCAATGTTGGATCTGAGGGATGTGCCGATTGAGGTTCAACGAAATTCGCTCGAACAAATACTCGCTGATCGTTCTAGTGAAAACTACACACGGCAAAACTTTCGTTCGATTCAAGGCTGGTCTTCTCGAGTGTGGGCATCTGCTTGCGACCTCGTCTCACTCGGACCTCGTCAAATTCCAGAAGGCAAACTGTTTGACAAAAGACTCGCTGGCAACAAATCGATGATGAGGGCCTTGGCGCTCGGATGCCAAAACTCTAATCACGTCAGTCTACTTCAAGGGCCACCAGGAACCGGGAAGACCACATTGATTGTTGAACTTGTCAAGCAACTGGTACTCCATCAACACAAAAAAGTACTCCTGGTATCTCAAGGCAATTTGGCCATCGATGAAGCTCTAGAACGAATCGACAAGACGACGGACCGCATCCTTGCTGTTCGAGTTGGCCAGTGGCAAAAAATTTCCCCGGCGACGCGCCACCTACATTTTGATTGGCGGGAGTACGCCACTCGAAACACATTGCGAGAACGCCTGATTGCGAAAAGCGTTATGACTGCCAGCAGATTTTGGGACTTCAAGTCAATTCTGTCCATACTGCGAGATGAACTGGTGACTCGGGAAGAAGAAGCTTCGGAGCGGGCAAATTGGCTCAGTGCGGCCGCTCACGTAGACGTTGTCGCATCAACCTGCATTGGAATAGGTACAATGAGGGCGTTTCCGTTTTCCCATAGGCTATTTGATGTTGTGATCTTGGATGAGGCGAGTAGGGCAACTCAGACTGAAGCTCTGGTTCCCCTCGGATTGGGACGGCGCTGGATATTAGTGGGTGATCACCGCCAACTTCCGCCGACGGTCTTAACCGAGCAGCGACAGCACTTGTCTGAAGTGAATATTGAGTCCGCTTTAGCAGACGTCAGCCTTTTCGAATTAATGCAGGGAAGTAAGAACGCTGCTCGAGTTGGTTTTAATCTTACGTCGCCGAAACGTCGCCGAATCATGCTAAATTCGCAATACAGAATGCATCCAGTGATTGCAAGATTCATTTCACAAGTTTTTTACGATGATGCCGAACCGATCATCACTGGTGGTGATGCCATCGACCGAGGTTTCAAATTGGGCGCGTTTGATTCTGCGATCTGCGTAATCGACACGCGTGACTGGCCGCGGGACGAGAAAGTAAAATCTCTGATCCCTGTCAATGGCGAAGAACGAAGCCGGAGGCCAGAAACTCCTAACAGTCTTTGGAATCCACTAGAAGTATGGATTGTCCGCACTCTATTAGAGCACCTCGCAGAAAGCTCACATCAAGCTGACAGCAAATGCATGCCTCAAATTTTCTCAAAACAGGGGAGTGAGAAAGGGAAGATCACCTTTGCTGTAATTACACCGTATCGCGAACAGGTTCAGCAACTACAATTATCGCTCGCTTCAGTCCTAGACTGGGGACTCCTAAGTTATGACGAGGACAGCGTTGCAACGATCGATTCATTTCAGGGCAAGGAAAAAGACATCGTCATCTTTTCTGCGGTTAGGACATCTCGCAATGAACGAGCGAATTTAGAATTCTTGGAAGATCTGCGACGACTGAATGTAGCTTTTTCGCGCGCGCGGCATAAACTATTTCTTATAGCTGATGGTGCGACACTCGAGCGCGCAGACAATCATATCCTCTCACAGCACGGAAAGCTTGTGTTCGCCCGTTTCCTTGATCGTTTCAAGAATTCATCCGAAATTCAGCATGTATGGAGAATTCCCGATGAAGTTTAGAGTATTGGCCGAATCTAATGACTCATGGCGGTCAGCCGAGCGTAATTTTTCGCTTGATGGCTTAGAGTTTCATCTGTGAAACAAACTGGCTTGTCGGAAAAAAGTAATGAATAATAACCAGATTTGCTTAGCGCTTATTGGGTGCGGTCCACACGCACAGCGAGTCTACCTACCAGCCTTAAAACGCCTTTCCGCTGAGTTTGGTGTCGAGTTAAGTTTAGTTGTCGATTTATGTTCAAAGGCGGACACCGTACAAAATGCACTTGCCAAATTAGGTTTAAGACCAGAAACATGGCTTATACAACCATTTCAAGGAGCGCTGCCTTGCGCATTAGCAACTAGGCTGGCTTCGTTCGTCTTGCGTAAAGTTGTAACCGGCATCATCATTGCAACTGAACCTCTTGCGCATAAGGCATACGCAGAGTGGGCGTTGCAGCAGGGATTGAGCATATTGCTTGATAAGCCAATTACTACACGTGAAAACGTGACTTCGGACATTTCTGCTGCTGATGGAATTGAACAAGATTACATTGAACTTCTTCGATTATACGAGAATGCCCAAACGAAACGCCCTACGGCGTTTATCATAAACGCACAGCGCCGGTTTCATCCTGGCTTCCAGTTTGCCGAGGATTTAATTTCGGAGATCGGATTGAAGACCAATTGTCCGGTGACTTTCGTTCATTCATATCACTGTGACGGGCAGTGGCGATTGCCGTCTGAGTTTGTAACACAAGAATATCATCCATACCGTCAAGGATATGGTAAGGCATCGCATAGCGGATATCACATTTTCGATGCCGCCACCCGACTATATCTAGCAGCCGGCATAACAGAAAAAGTCGCAGATAGAATGGAAATCGTAAGTTCGTTCATTCAGCCAGCGGGTTTTTTGCGACAAATGAACGAAACAGACTACCGGAACCTTTTAGGGCCAAATTACAAAGATGTTAGCAGTTGGACAGATGCTGAGCTTTACGAGATCATGGCGAAGTATGGAGAAATTGATTTGGCTGTTAATGTTAGGCTTATTCAAGGCATGGACGCAATTGCAAATGTCAGTATCAACCTTGTTCATAATGGGTTCTCTAGGAGATCGTGGATGAAGCCAGGTGCTGACCTTTACAAGGGCAATGGTCGGGTCAAGCACGAGCACCACAACATCCAGCAGGGGCCGTTTCAGAACATTCAAATCCACTCATATCAAGCAAAGGACTCCCACGACCGTGGTGGCCCGGAAGAGGAGCGATTAGGTGGAAATAATCATTTTGAGCTCCACGTGTTTCGGAACCCTCTTGTGACGGACAATAGCCAGTCATTGCAAGTGTATCGTCTCAGTGACATTGAAGTTCGAGGAAAGGACGAGAATGGTAGTTCACTAATCATGGAACGTGTGAAACACGACGTTGTTCGAGAGTTTGTGGAGTTCCTCCTTGGCCGCCGTTCAATGGATTCAATGAGGTCCCGATTTGAAGATCATCTTATTCCCGTGCTGTTAATGAGTGGAGTTTATCGTTCTCATATATTGCGGTCAATCTCAAAGAATCCTATAGTAATTAAAGAAATTCCATTGACGAAACGGAGAAAAAAGTGATCAGAGTTGTTATTCACTCCAATGTTCCGGATCATCCGCTATGGATACCAGTTTTTAAAGAGCATTTACCAGCCGCAAAGGTGGAAGTCTGGCCAAACGTTGAATCTCCTGACATGACCGACGTTGCTGTAGTCTGGCTTCTAGCAAACGATATTTTTTCTCACTTCCCGAATCTTCAATTAGTTCTCAGTTGTGGTGTAGGTGTGGAGACGCTACTTAGAGAAATTAGCCTGCCGAAGTCGGTAAATTTAGTTCGCTTAACAGATTTTGGGTTACGTGATCAAGTTTCCGATTACGTAACGCTCGCTGTGTTGCAGCATACTCGAAACTGGAATCATTTCCGCAAGTGCCAAGGTGCGCGAATTTGGGAATCCCCATTGAGCCCACTGCGCAAGCCGGAGGTGGGCTTAATGGGCGCTGGCACGATCGGCGTTGAGGCATATCGAAAGCTGACAGCATTAGGTTTTAATGTAAACGTCTGGGTTCGGACTATAAAGTCTCGTCAGGTAACCAATGTCTATGTTGGCGAATCTGAGCTCGAGTCATTTGCAAGGAAGTCTGAGGTTCTTGTCTGCATGCTTCCACTAACTAAAAATACGCATGAAATACTCAACCGCCAACTCTTTGACACTTTACCAAAAGGCGCATATCTAATTAACGTGGGGCGAGGCGAACAGATTGTTGAGGCGGATCTCTTATCGGCATTGGATTGCGGGCAATTGAGCGGCGCATGCTTGGATGTTTTTGCCAAGGAACCGATGCCGGGTGACTGTTGGATCTGGTCACATCCGAAGGTGACTGTTACGCCTCACATTGCGAGTCGCTTGAACGCGGAGGATCAGGCGATGTATGCAATAGATGTAATATCGAAACACTTCGATCGCAAACCGATGGAAGGAGTCGTAAACCGTGACATTGGGTACTAATTTTTCATCTATGCTGAAGTCAGGGAATACAAAAAAACGGTTGCTGATATTTTGCCAATATGTTCGAGGGATCGGCCATCTTGTTCGAGCAACAGAGTTGGCGCGTGAATTAGCATATTCATTCGAGGTATGCCTTGTAAATGGCGGACAACCTGTACCGGCCTTGGCACTACCCTCATCGATTCGGAATCTTTGCATCGCACCAATATTCCGTGACGAAGAGTCTGGTGATCTAATACCTTCGAAGCCATTTTCGACTCTGGCCAATTGCCGAATGGCACGTGAGGCAGATTTAAGACGGTTCGTGGTAGACTTTCGGCCCGATGTCATCGTTACTGAGCATTTTCCGTTTGGTCTTCTATTCGAGAGTGAGTTTGAATCGCTGATTAAGGCCGCAAAGAGAGAGAACCCTCGAACGAAGATTGTTTCCAGCGTCCGAGATGTAGTTCTTATGCCTGGCGGAGGAAGTGAAGACACAAAAACTTGCCAAATGCTTGAGCGATGGTTTGATTTGGTGCTGGTGCATGGAGATGAAAGTGTTATCCGGTTTTCAGATAGTTTTCCGAAAATACACTCCGTTGCTGTGCCTTTGAAATACACAGGATACGTGGTCCGTCCTTTTAACAAATGTGCCACACAAATCAACAAACACGGAGTAGGGGATCAGCCGCCAATTATAATCGCATCAATCGGTGGCGGACGAGTAGGTGGTGAACTTTTGGAAGTAGTCATCGACGCAAGCAAACTACTCGCAACTCAGTGGAAGCATCGTCTCAAGTTATTTGCGGGACCATTTCTGCCACCCGAAGTCGATGAGCGGATCCGGGTTGCAGCGCTCTTAACGTCACACATTGATGTCTTCGAGTTTGCTCCGAGCTTTCATCAGGATCTTGGCAACGCAACTGTGGCAGTTGGCCTCGCTGGGTATAACACGATCCTTGAGTGTGTGGCCGCAGGTATATTGACCCTATCTTACCTTCTCCCATTTCGGCACGGCGATAGGGAACAAGAGTTGCGTGCTACTAGGTTCCGACATGCAGGCCTGATTGAAACGCTCGAACCCTCGGAACTTTTACCATCAGTAGTTGCCGAACGGATAGTACAATTGACTGAAGAGCGCAAACGACCTCAGCGCACGGTTAGGCTGGAAGGGGCGGTCGCCTCACGGCAACTTCTTGAGGAACTAGTCCTCGACGGAAGATAAGATCTGACAAGCAGAGTGTGTTTTTGCTGGAGCAAGAGCAAGATTGATGTTGGGAAATGGCGCATCGACGTGCCTTAGGGAGTGAACCATGGGGATACTACACGAATTGACAAGTGCGAGATTGGGAACAATTATTAATGGCTTAGATATTGCCTGTGGTGTCACAGCAGATCAGGTCATCGAACTCCGAAATCTGCTCCACGCTCATCGTTTGCTCGTGTTCCCCCAACAGAAAGTTAAAGATCGAAATCTTGTTGACTTCGCTATTCGCTTCGGTCCGCCGTTTGTTGCGCCTTCGGATTCCCCTGTTCTCGGGGGCGATGATGGTATGCCACCGGAAATTGTCATCATAGGTAATAAGGCCACCGAGTATTCAAAATCCTACTTGGGACACCAAGAGGTTCTTCCTCATTCCGACCACCAGTGGTTACGTTGCCCGTCTAGTGCATCCTTGCTCTACGCTGTCGAAGTTCCATCTGACGCAGTATCGACCACTTGGATCAACCTTATTCAGGCTTATGAGGACCTTGACCAAAACGTCAAAAGAACAATCGAAAACCTACGGCTGGTGACCTATAACCCGTTCTTTCGCCCATTCGGTTCGGTTGTAGCTAGTTATGTCAATCGAAGCGAAGATGTGCCTCCTGGGCCTGTTTATTCTCATCCTTTGGTTAGAACGCATCCAGAGAGCGGTGACAAG
>Ga0114974_10003506_pt1 | contig 11806 bp, 8 predicted proteins | sample S_130206_EF_Meta_FD_87318 | JGI IMG/M metagenome (GOLD analysis project Ga0114974, IMG submission 87318) | Freshwater microbial communities from Lake Simoncouche, Canada to study carbon cycling - S_130206_EF_MetaG | ecosystem: Environmental > Aquatic > Freshwater > Lake | place: Lake...
GCTAATTATTATTTGGATAAAATAAAAAAACACCTGAATGATAGCAAAATCGAAATACTTGTAGAAAATGGTGACTTTGCAGAAGTGATTCTAAAAACCGCTAAAACTTTAAAAGCAGATCTAATTATCATGGGATCTCATAGCCAAAAATGGTTAGAGCAAGTATTGATGGGTAGTACAACTGAAGATGTATTGAATCAGACGCAGATTCCGTTATTAATTATTCCAACTAAGAAAAAAAAGTAACTAACTAGTGGTAAATATGTAATCTTTTACTTTCAATGTGTAATATAATTTACTTGTTATGTACCGAAATTTGTACCATGATAATCAAACAAATAGTATTAACAAAAACAAACACATTATGAGCAATTTACTTTATCTATTAGCAGTGATTTTAGTCATTTCTTGGGCTTTGGGTTTCTTCGTTTACAATACAGGAAATCTTATTCACATTCTTCTCGTGATTGCTGTAGTAGCAATTCTACTGAGAATAATAAGTGGAAAGAATATTATAAAATAACAAAAAACAAACACTAACTTAAATTTAATAAAATGAAAAAAGCAATTTTAATTATCGCAATGATTACCTTATCGGTAACAAATTCTATCGCACAATCTACATCTGACAACCGAGATAAATTATCGTTTGGTTTAAAAGCAGGAGCAAACTTCTCTAATGTTTATGACACAGAAAGTGATGATTTCGTAGCCGACGGAAAATTTGGTTTTACAGGTGGGGGATTTGTTGCTATTCCTTTAGGAAAACTATTCGGAATACAGCCAGAGATATTGTATTCACAAAAAGGATACAAATCAACAGGAACTTTTTTAGGTACTCCTTATAGTATGACAAGAACTACCGAATTTATTGATATTCCATTGTTAGTTTCTATCAAACCAGTTGAGTATGTTTCATTGCTATTCGGACCTCATTTTTCATACTTAATGAAACAAACTGATGATTTTACAGGTGGTTCATTGTCTTCATCCCAAGAACAAGAATTTGAAAATAATAATTTTCGTAAAAATATTTTCGGTTTGACAGGTGGTGCAGATTTAAATATTGATCATTTAGTGATTGGTGTTCGAGCTGGTTGGGATTTGAAAAATAACGATGGTGACGGAAATTCAACAACACCTAGATACAAAAACATGTGGTATCAAGCGACAATTGGGTATAAATTTTAATTTAAAAAATAGAAATAATGGTAAATTCAAACAACGCAGGAAAAATAGTTGGTTCTTTAGTAGTTGGAGCACTTGTTGGTGCTACATTGGGTGTATTATTCGCTCCAAATAAAGGAACAAAAACAAGAAGTAAAATTGTTGGTGGTGCAGAAGGTATAACTAAAAAATTCAAAAAAAAATTGAGTAATGAAGCCAAAGATTTCAAAAAGAGTGTCTCTAATGAAGCAAAATTATTAAAAAAGAAAGCAGCTGAATTGGAAGGTTTAGTAGAAGGAAAGTTTGAAAGTGTTTCTTCGAGTTTAAAAGAAAAAGCCAATGCTTTACTAGAAAACAATTCTGATAACTCATTTCTAAAATAATAAAATGAAAACTATAAAATTCACATCGCTTTGGAAACAGTTAGTTTTAGTTGGCTCAATGTTGCTATTAGTAATATCTTTTACTTCTTGCTCACACAAGACAGCTTTTAATACTTCGACTATAATTCCAGCGGCAAGAGGAGAAGTTAAAGTTAAAAAAGACAACAATAACAATTACAAAATTGAGTTGGAGCTTTCGTATTTAGCAGAACCCGAACGCCTTCAGCCTCCAAAAAAAACTTATGTAGTTTGGTTAGTTGGTGAAGACAGAAATGCTCCAATAAACATTGGTAGGATTGAGGGAAATAAAAAGCTTAAAGTTAAATTTGAAACGGTATCATCAACAAAGCCTAAGAGAATATTCATTAGTGCTGAAGATGACTACGCAACACAGTTTCCAAGCTACATGATTGTTTTGGAAACAAATAATTTATAAAAATTAGTTTTTGTATTTGGTGGATGGAGAAAACTGCTCTAGGGCAGTTTTTTTTTACTGAATTGAAATTTGACGATACCATTAAAATATATATGCACAAATAAATGATTCTAATTTAATTCAAAAAAAAAACTCATTCTGAAAAGAATGAGTTTTTTTATAGATACGATTTAATACTATTCTACGATAAATTTGGAACTTTCGTTACCATCAATTTTTAAGATATAAATTCCTTTGTTTAGATTAGGTACTCTAATAATCTCATTGATTATTAGACCTTCAAAAACTCTTTTACCACTTAAATCAAAGATATAAATGGTCTTATTTAATAGAGTTTCTGCATTGTTTAAAAACAAACAAGAATTTTCATAAAAGAATGAAATTTTTGATTTGCTATTGTTTTCAACTGCTAGTGCCCCATTTTCAGCAGCTCCAATATCTACGCCGTTTCCAACTAATCTTGAATTTCCATAAACATCAGTATCTGCAGATGTCCATGAATTATTAGTATTTGGTAAATTTAGAAGTAAATTATAACTTCCGTCAATTCCAGGGCTTCCTGTTTGTAATTTAAAATCTTCAACATCTTGGCTTGTACTTGTAAACAAAGGATTGGTGTCTAAATTATTGCCGTCATTCGTACCATAATTAGTACCCCATGCACTACTTCCCCCACAACCTTGAATGATAGAATTTCTTACATGTATGTTTGAAAGGGTATAATATTCCCAAAAAATATTGGCATTAGTAGGAGACGTATTCCCATAAATAATGGTGTTATATAATTTCATATACATATTATCAGGGCTCACAGAACAGTAAAAAGCGCCACCTTTTGTCGAAGCATTATTTCCGTAAAAGGTAGAATTGATACAGTTAATGTAAGAATTACTAACATTATAAACAGCACCACCATAAATAGCATAATTTTTAAAAACCAAGGTATTGTATAAAGTACACGTGCTATAAGTTGTGTTATATAAAGCTCCTCCAGAACTACTTGCCGTGTTATTTCTCATAATACAATTAAGAAAAACGGCACTGCAATAATTATTATTATAAATAACTCCTCCAGAAGTCCCAACATTGTTATTAAAAGTACAACCAGTAGCTTTTATTACACTATTATTTAAACTAGACAATGCGCCTGAACCTCTGTTTGATGAAAATGTACTACTCAAAATTGTAATAAGTGAAGCATCATTTGCATGAATAGCACCGCCATAACTAGCATAGTTATAAGAGAATTCACAACTTTCTATTTTTGGAAAACAAGCCCCTTTGTTGCAAATTCCACCACCGAAATCTCCAGAATTATTTATGAAACGCGTATTTTTCACAACTAAATTGGAAGCGATATTGTATATTCCACCAGCATTTGCAGTACTTAAAGAATAGGTATTGTAAGTATAAGTTGTAGTTCCATCTGCACAACCACCAAAAATTCTGAAGCCATCAATTAGTGCGGCATTGCTCAATCCATAAGCAATCATTACGGTGTAGGCATTTTCAGTTTGACCAAAGTCATTTATTCCATTTCCATTAGTGTCAGTATCATTTCCGTTAAAATCACCTGATAAAATGGTGGGATTAGCAGTAATATTTCTTTCAGCTATAGTTGCTTCTGTTCCGTTAAAACCGCCGTAAATTTTTATATTTTTTGTTAAAACAAATGCTTTAGATCTATTATTTCCTGCAATCATTAACTGAGATGGATAATATGTACCTGATTTAACAAATATTTGGTCGCCTACAGCAGCATTATTAATGGCTAGTTGTAAATCAGAATAGGCATTTGCCCAAGAAGTTCCAGTATTGTTTCCTGATGCATCTGTGTTTACATAAATTGTTGCAGCAAAAAGCGGTGCCGAAACTAAAACTAAAAATAGAATGGTAATTTTCTTCATATAAAAATTTGTTTAGAATAAAAGTGCAAATATATTAATTGTTTTCAATCCACAATCGGGCATTTACAAATGCTTCGTGCCATGGGGAAACTTCATCGTTTCTATCATTTGGGTAATTTGCCCAATTCCACTGAAAAGTGGAACGTTCAATGTGTGGCATCATAACCAAATGTCTTCCCGATTTATCACAAAGCATCGCTGTATTATAATCGGAACCATTTGGATTTGCTGGATAATCAGCATAAGCATATTTCGATACGATATTGTAATTTTCTTCTGATAAAGGCAAATTAAATTTTCCTTCTCCATGAGAAATCCAAACGCCCAAAGTGCTTCCTGCCAATTTAGATAGCATCACCGAATTATTTTCCTGAATGGTCACAGATGTAAATCCGCTTTCGTGCTTGTTAGAGATGTTGTGTTTCATTTTTCCATGCACTTCGTGCTCTGGATTGATTACTTCTAACTCCATAAACAATTGGCATCCGTTACAAATCCCAACCGACAAAGTATCTTCTCTATTGAAGAAATTATCAAGCGCAGTCTTTGCTTTTTCATTGTATAAAAAGGCTCCAGCCCAACCTTTGGCAGAACCTAAAACATCTGAATTAGAGAAACCACCAACGGCTCCAATGAATTGAATTTCTTCTAAATTTTCACGGCCCGAAATTAAATCGGTCATGTGAACATCTTTAACATCAAACCCAGCTAAATACATTGCATTTGCCATTTCACGTTCGGAATTACTTCCTTTTTCGCGAATAATAGCTGCTTTCGGACGAGGTTTAGAATTGTCGATGATTGGTTTTTTTCCTGTAAAATGAGTCGGAAAAGTATATTTTAAAGGTTGGTTTTTATAATTCTCAAAACGTGCTTGCGCCATTCCGTTTTTTGATTGTTTTTGGTCTAACAAATAAGAAGTGTTGTACCAAATATCTCTGTATTTTGGAATGTCTAAAGTCAAATGTCCAAAGTCCAAAATTCCAGTGTTTGTAACCGTACCAATTTTGAAAAATTCAATTCCGTTGTTTGAAAGTTTACTTTCAATAGCAGCATCATTTTTTGCTTGGAAAACAATCCCTATATTTTCTGAAAACAATAGTTTAATTAAATCTTTTTCTTCTAAAGTTGATAAATCAATTTTTGCTCCCAAATTTACATCTGCAAAACACAATTCTAATAAAGTAGTAATTAAACCGCCACTTCCAATATCATGACCTGCAATAATTTCGTTTTCTAAAATTAACTCTTGAATAGAATTGAAGGCGTTTTTAAAGAATTTAGCGTCTTTAATTGTTGGCGTTTCTGTTCCAATAGTATTCAATATTTGCGCAAATGAAGTTCCACCCAATTTATAACTATCTTGTGATAGATTGATATAATATATTGAACCACCGTCTTTTTGCAAAACGGGTTCCACTACTTTTTTAATATCAATACAATTTCCGCCTGCTGAAATAATTACGGTGCCTGGTGCAATAACCTCGTCATTTGGATATTTTTGTTTCATTGAAAGTGAATCTTTTCCAGTTGGAATATTGATTCCCAATTCGATTGCAAAATCCGAACAACTTTTTACTGCAGCATATAAACGAGTATCTTCGCCTTCGTTTTTACAAGCCCACATCCAATTGGCAGACAAAGAAAGTCCTTTCATTCCGTCTTTTATTGGTGCCCAAACAATATTCGATAAAGCTTCTGCAATCGCCGTTCTTGTTCCTGCAATAGGATCAATCAGTGATGCAATCGGCGAATGTCCAATAGAAGTTGCAATTCCTTCTTTACCTATATAATCTAATGCCATTACACCACAATTGTTTAATGGCAATTGTAAAGGACCTGCACATTGTTGTTTGGCCACTTTTCCACCCACGCAACGATCTACTTTATTAGTCAACCAATCTTTACAAGCAACAGCTTCTAACTGTAAAACCTGTTCTAAATAAGTAGCGAATTTATCTTCGGAATAGCTTAAATCAGTATAATTTGTAGCAACCGTTTTATCGGTCATAATCGTTTTAGGCGAACTTCCGAAGAAATCTTCTAAAGCAAAATCCATCGGTTTTTGACCTGTCGTTTTTGATTCAAAAGTAAAGCGATTGTTATCCGTTACATCACCAACTTGATACATTGGAGAGCGTTCTCTATCGGCTATTTTTTGTAGTAATTCTATGTCTTTTTGAGCAATAACCAATCCCATTCTTTCCTGAGATTCGTTTCCAATTATTTCTTTTGCAGAAAGGGTAGGGTCTCCAATTGGCAATTTGTCTAAATCAATCAATCCCCCCGTTTCCTCTATTAATTCTGAAAGGCAGTTTAAATGGCCACCAGCTCCGTGGTCGTGAATAGAAACAATTGGATTTAAGTCGCTTTCTACCAATCCGCGAATGGCATTTGCAGCTCTTTTTTGCATTTCTGGGTTAGAACGTTGAATAGCATTTAATTCAATTCCAGAACTAAAAGCACCAGTATCTGCAGATGAAACTGCGGCACCACCCATTCCAATTCTATAATTATCGCCCCCTAGAATAACGATTTTATCTCCTGCTTGAGGTTTTTTCTTTATGGCTTGATCTAATTTACCGAACCCAATTCCACCTGCTTGCATGATAACTTTGTCGTATCCTAATTTGCGATTATTTTCATCGTGTTCAAATGTTAAGACAGAACCGGTAATTAAGGGTTGACCAAATTTATTTCCAAAATCAGAAGCGCCATTCGATGCTTTAATCAAAATATCCATTGGAGTTTGGTACAGCCATTTTCGTTCTGTCATTCCGTTTTCCCAAGGTTTATTTTCAGACAAACGTGAATAAGAAGTCATATATACCGCAGTTCCTGCTAATGGCAAAGAACCTTGTCCGCCGGCTAATCGGTCACGAATTTCACCACCAGAACCTGTAGCTGCTCCGTTAAAAGGTTCAACAGTAGTTGGGAAATTATGTGTTTCGGCTTTTAATGAAATTACAGAATCAAATTCTTTGGTTTCATAAAAATCAGGTTTGTCAGCGCTCTTTGGAGCAAATTGTTGTACTCGGGGTCCTTTTACAAAAGCGACATTATCTTTATAAGCAGAAACAATATCGTTTGGATTTTCTGCGGAAGTTTTCTTGATTAATTTGAATAGGGAAGAAGGCATTTCTTCGCCATCAATAACAAATGTTCCATTGAAAATTTTGTGACGGCAGTGTTCTGAATTGGCTTGAGAAAAACCAAATACTTCAGAATCAGTTAGTTTTCTTCCAATTTTAGTTGCTAAATTATCTAAATAATCAACTTCTTCTTGGCTCAAAGCCAAACCTTCGGATTTGTTATAACTCGCAATATCGTCAATTTCAAGAATAGCTTCTGGTTGAATATTTATCGTGAAAATCTCTTGTTGTAATGCAACATATTTTTGAGAAAGCATCGGATCAAAATCTGTAAAATCAGCAGTAACTTTTTGAAATTCTTCAATTCTGATGATTCCAGAAATTCCCATATTTTGAGTAATTTCTACAGCGTTCGTACTCCAAGGGGTTATCATTGTGGCTCTTGGGCCAACAAAAAAATCCGTTCCAATAGTATTTAGAACGGATTTTTCTATTTTATTTGAATTGCCAAAAAGCCAATTTAATTTTGAAATGTCTTGAGCAGAAAGTTCGTTTTGCGATTGAACAGCAAAAACCGTATTGGTTTGGTTTCCGAAGAAGTGAATCATTTTTTGTAGTTATTGTTGTGTTACGCAAAATTACTTTAAAAAAGTGCAATGTCCAAAATTTACGATTACAAGTTTTATACTTTGCTTTACTATTTTGATTAAAAAATGCCCCAAATTATCGGGGCATTTTAATTTATTATTTCAAACTCGATAAACTCTGCTCAATTGTTGCAATTTTTGCTAAAGCATCGGTTTCTTTTTGTTTTTCGTTTGCCAATACTTTTTCAGGAGCTCCAGCTACGAATTTTTCATTGGATAATTTTGCTTGTACCGATTTCAAAAATCCTTGAATGTATTTTAACTCTTCCGATAATTTTGCAATTTCTTCTTCTACATTAATACTACCCGTAATTGGAATAAAATATTCGTTTGATTTCACTCGGAACGATAAGGCGCCATCCACTTTATCAGAAACATAATCTAATGCAGTAATGTTCCCTAATTTGGTTATAACCGAATCAAAATAAGTAGAAGCAGCGTCGTTATTAACAATTTTTAATTCAATAGAATCTTTGAAAGGAATGTTTTTGTCTTTTCTGATGGTTCTAATACCAGAAATCACTTCCATTGTAGTTTCAAAATCAGCAATTAAAATTTCGTTAAATGGTTTTAAAACGGGCCAAGTCGAAACAATTAAGGCTTCTTCAGGAGTTCGTTCTGCAATATAATGCCAAATTTCTTCCGTTAGAAAAGGCATGAATGGATGCAATAATTTCAGGTTACTTTCTAGCATTTCAATTGCTTTATCGAACGTAATTTTGTCGATTGGCGCTTGATAAGCAGGTTTTATCATTTCTAAAAACCAAGAACAGAAATCGTCCCAAACCAATTTGTAAATCCCCATTAGGGCATCAGAAATTCTGTATTTTTCAAAATTATCTTCAATTTCTAAAAGGGTTTGTTGCAGTTTTGCTTCATACCATTCAATGGCAACTTTTGACGATTCTGGTTGTGGAATAGTAGCGCTAACTTCCCAACCACGGATTAATTTAAAGGCATTCCAAATTTTATTGGTAAATGCTTTTCCTTGGTTGCACAATTCTTCATCAAACATAATGTCGTTTCCGGCAGAAGCACTCAAAAGCAATCCTACACGAACGCCATCTGCACCAAATTTTTCAATTAACTCTAAAGGTTCTGGTGAATTCCCTAATGATTTAGACATTTTTCGGCGTTGCTTGTCGCGAACCAAACCAGTTAAATAGACATTTGTAAATGGTTTTTTACCTGTATATTCATAACCTGCAATGATCATTCGGGCAACCCAGAAAAACAAAATATCTGGACCCGTAACTAAATCATTAGTAGGATAATAGTATTTGAAATCTTCATTTTCAGGATCCATAATTCCCCCAAAAACAGACATTGGCCAAAGCCAAGAGGAGAACCAAGTATCCAACGCATCTTTGTCTTGTGTTAAATCTGAAGTTGTTAGTTCTTGGTTGTTGGTTCTTTGTTTTGCTAAAACCAAAGCGGCTTCTATTGATTCGGCAACCACATAATCTTCTTTTCCGTCACCAAAATAGTAGGCAGGAATTTGTTGTCCCCACCATAATTGACGAGAAATATTCCAATCCCGAATGTTATTCAACCAATGTGCATACGTATTATTGAAACGAGCGGGATGCAATTTTATTTCTCCATCAACCAAAACTGATTTAATGGCAGGTTTAACTAAATCTTCCATTTTTAGAAACCATTGGTCGGACAAGCGAGGCTCGATAACGGCTTTGGTTCTTTCTGAAGTTCCCACTTTGTTCAAGTGGATTTCCGTTTTTACTAAACTGCCAATTGATTCTAATTCTTTCGCAATTTCATTTCGAACTACAAAACGATCTTTCCCTTGGTAATGCAATCCAAAACTATTTAACGAAGCATCTTCATTGAAAATGTCAATAATTTCAAGATTGTGTTTTTCGCCAAGGGTTTTGTCATTCATATCGTGTGCTGGAGTGACTTTTAGGCAGCCAGTTCCAAATTCGACATCAACATAATCGTCTTCAATGATTGGGATTATTCTTCCACAAATTGGTACGATTGCTTTTTTACCTTTTAGGTTTGAAAAGCGTTCGTCGTTTGGATTGATGCAAATTGCGGTATCTCCAAAAATGGTTTCTGGACGCGTTGTTGCAACGGTTACAAAATCAGAAGTTCCTTCGATTTCGTATTTTATGTAGAATAATTTTCCTTGTTGTTCTTCAAAAATCACTTCTTCGTCAGAAAGTGTTGTTTTGGCTTCGGGATCCCAATTGACCATTCGGAAACCGCGATAAATTAGTCCTTTGTTATGCAAATCAACGAAAGAACGGATTACAGAAGCTGACATATCAGGATCCATGGTAAATTTTGTTCGTTCCCAATCGCAAGAAGCACCTAATTTTTTTAATTGTTCCAAGATTACACCGCCATATTTATCCGTCCATTCCCAAGCGTGGGCAAGAAATTCTTGTCGGGTTAAATCTTCTTTGTTGATTCCTTCGGCTTTTAATTTTGCTACTACTTTTGCTTCAGTTGCAATTGAGGCATGATCCGTTCCTGGAACCCAACATGCGTTGAAACCTTTTAGTCGTGCCCGACGAATTAATACATCTTGAATTGTATTGTTTAGCATGTGTCCCATGTGGAGCACGCCAGTTACATTTGGTGGGGGGATGACAATGGTATATGGGGTTCTATGGTCGGGAGTAGAATGAAAATAATTGTTTTTCATCCAATACTCGTACCATTTATCTTCAATGTTTTTAGCGTCAAATTGTGATGGAATTGTCATTTTATTGTGTATTCGTTATTTCTGTTTATAGTATTTTGAATATTATTAAGTATTCAAATGAAAAAAAATTAGCCCTGATGGCAGTGAAAATCCCTAGCTTTTTTGCTAGGATTGAAACGAACAGCAGGAATATGAATTACTGAAAAAGCCAAAATTTTCGCTCCTAAAAAAGGAAAAAAGTAATTGGTACGTTTTTTGTAGTTGCTACAAAAGTAAATAATTATGCACAGTATAAAAAGGGAAATAAAAATTTGTGCAATTAATTAAAAGAAAGTAAATTTACGTTAACTAATAAAATTTTGATTCGATGAAAAAATTACTCTTATTATTTGCCTTTTTTGCCGTAAATGCGGTTAGTTTTGCCCAAAGTGGCGCGAAAATTGAATTTTTGAATAAAGACAATACCATTGATTATGGAACGGTTACAAAAGAGACTGACAGTGGGATTCGGACTTTTGAGTTTAAAAATACAGGTGATGCCCCGTTGATTATTATGAATGTGCAGTCGACATGCGGTTGTACGGTACCTACAAAACCAACAGAACCGATATTACCTGGTAAAATGGGTAAAATTGAAGTGAAATACAACATGAATCCGGGACCAATTAGAAAAACGATTACGGTTGAATCGAATGCTATTAATGTGGAAAGCGGAAGAATTGCTTTGAAAATAAAAGGAGAAGTGATTGTAAAACCAGAAGTTAATTTACTGGAAAAGAAAAAGGCGTTGCCGAGTCAATAAAGTTTTTATATATACCAAAGCGTTTCAAATGAGACGCTTTTTTGTGGAATAAAGATTGCTTAATTCTCTGTTTTTTCAAAATAAATATTGCAAATTTGCAATTCTAAACAACAAATTATGCCTAAAATTTCAAATAAAGGAAAACAGATGCCTGAATCACCGATTCGGAAATTGGTGCCTTATGCAGATATTGCAAAAAAGAAAGGGAATAAAGTATATCATTTAAACATTGGTCAACCCGATATAAAAACGCCAGAAGTGGCTATGAATTCTATTAAAAACCTAGATATTAAGGTTTTGGAATACAGTCATTCTGCGGGTTTTGAAAGTTACAGAACTAAATTATCTAATTTTTACAAAAATAGTGGTTTGCCGATTGAGGTTGCCGATATTATTATAACTACAGGAGGTTCTGAAGCCTTGTTATTTGCCATGGGAAGCACCATGGATTATGGTGATGAGATAATTATTCCGGAACCTTTTTATGCCAATTATAATGGTTTTTCTTCGGCTTCTGGTGTGAAAGTAGTGCCTGTAATTTCTACTATTGAAACGGGTTTCGCCTTACCTCCAATTGCTGATTTTGAAAAATTGATTACCCCAAGAACCAAAGCAATTTTGATTTGTAATCCAGGAAATCCAACAGGATATTTGTATTCAAAAGAGGAAATTATGCAACTTGCCGATTTGGTAAAAAAGCA